>Ga0190275_10004078_pt1 | contig 10495 bp, 7 predicted proteins | sample Popmic550T_FD_133745 | JGI IMG/M metagenome (GOLD analysis project Ga0190275, IMG submission 133745) | Populus adjacent soil microbial communities from riparian zone of Yellowstone River, Montana, USA - 550 T | ecosystem: Environmental > Terrestrial > Soil > Riparian zone > Trees stand | place...
GCGCTGGCGGCGCTGCTCACCGGAGGCCAAGGCCTGCTGGACGTCGGTGGGCCCCAGGTAGGTGAAGCGCAGCTCGGCCACCGGTGCGCTGGAGGAGGGGACAACGGCGCGCACCTTGGGGGCTTCGACGAGCAGCCGCCCCTTCGAGCCGGGAGCGAGCGCTCCCTGTGTGGCGCGGAGCTGCTGGGGAGAAACCCGGGTGAGCTTGCTCGGCGGTGGCTCGCGCGCGCGGGCCGTGGGCCCTGGGCTGAGCAGGCCCAGCGCCAGGACGAGCAGCCGCGACTTCAAGGGGCTTCCCGTCCCAGGAAGGCGCCAAGAGACTCAAGGTGGGCTCGAAGCCAGGCCTGCTCCGCGCGGAGCCGTGCCAGCTCGAGCGTGAGGTAGTCATGGAACCGGCGCACCTTTCCCGTCTCCAGGGACTGGATGGACTGGAGCTGGCTCTCCAGATCGCCGACGAGCACCGTGACTTCGCGCAGCCGGACCTCCTCGGTGCTCTGAGAGGCGCGCAGCTGGTGGAGCAGCCTCTCCACGCGCTGCGGCAGTCCCTCCACGTCTTCCTCAAGGGCCCGCAGCCGGGCCTTGCGCGCCCGCTCATTGGCCGCGGCCTGGCTCAAGCCCCCGAGGTTGTAGGAGACGGTGATCATCCCAAAGAGGGGGAGCTCCTGAGGCACGTCGATCAGCTCGTCATAGCCGCCACGCAGGCGGACACTCCAGGCGGTGGAGCGGCGCACCTTGCCAGAGAGCCGCTCGAGCTCGTCGTCCGCGGTCCGCAGCTCCTGGAGCAGCGCTGAGAGGGAACGCTCCGGCCGGGGAGGGAGACGCGCGAGGCGCTCCTGATCGCGGGTGGTGTCGCTCGCCAGGGCGCGCAGGGCGTCCAGACGGAGCTGGAGCGCGTTGAGCTCGTCCAGGGTGGCCCGGCCCTCCCGGAGATCTGTCCGGAGTGCCTCGACGAGCCGCTCACCCTCGGGGATGGCCGCCTGGAGCACGGCGAGGCGGGCCTTCAGCGCGGGAGCGGCGCTGAGGTCTGGCCCGGACTGCAGCGCGGCCTGGAGTGCCGAGCTCGCACGGTGGCGTTGGCACTCGGCCTCTGCTCGGCGACGGAGCGTCATCCCCCGGTACGCGCCGACCAGCTCGTAGCCGAGCCCCGCGGTGATCCGCAGCTTTGGTGCGCCCAGGGGCGCCTCTCCGGCTCCACTCGCGGCCTCGCCCGGGTTCACGACACCAGCGCTCGCGAAGAGCTCGGGCGCCAGCAGCACCGCCGTCTCCGCGTCAGTCATTCCCCGGATGAAGTCACACCATGCGGGCTCGGGGCCCGCGCGCTGCTCCGAAGGAGCAGGGGGCGTGTGCGTGTCGGCCGACTGCGCTCCCGCCGGGTACAGCGCGGCGAGGCAGAGCAGCGTGGCCCATGTGATGGATGTCCTCATGCCCACCTCCTTGGCACTACAGCAGGAGCGGTGGCCGCCCCATGTGGAGCAGCTCCTCCTGGACGGAGGCGCCGTCCTGGAGCTGGAGTTCCACCATCACGCCTCGCAGGAAGTGCTGACGGATGGGGTGTTTCACCGACACCTCGCCTTCCAGCACTTCGCCCACCACGCCGACCTGCTTGCACCACACCAGCTTCGCCGCGCACGCGTAGAGCGGCGTGCCAGGGAGGGCATTCTCCAGGTTCTCGTACGGAACGAAGGCCACCGTGAGATGGCCCTCCAGGGCCCTCAGGTGCGGCGAGGCGCGGATGGTGGCGAGCAGCTTCTCGTACCGCGCGGCAGCCTCCTCGAGCGCTCGCAGATCCTCCTGGAGCGCGCCACGGCTCGCCTCGGCGCGGGCCTGCTCCAGCACGGATCGGGTGTGCTCGCGCTCCAGCAGGAGCACCTCCGCGGTCGCTCTGCCGGCCTTCGCTCCACTCCCGCCCTGTGCGGCATCAAAGCTCTGGAGCTCCCGGCGCAGCTCTGCCTGGCGTGTCTCCAGATTCACCGCATGCTCGGCCAGCGTGAGGTTGCTCTGAGCCATCTGCGCGAGCTGGTGGTTGGTGGTGAGGTGATCCTCCTGCTCCAGCAGGTGGGCTCCGTAGAGCGCCTCGGTCCGCACGCGGGCCAGGCGGGAGTAGGCGCGGTTGGACTCCTCGATCTCCTGGCGGGCGTTCTGGTACTCGCGCTGCAGGGAGGTCAGGAGCCGCAGGGCCTGCGCTCGAGAGGCGCGCTCGCTGCCGAGGGCCACCAGGAAGCGCTCCTGGAAGTCCCGCTCGGCGGCGAGCGTGCGATCGGCATCGGCGAGCCGCACCTGCACCTCCCGTCGATCGGCCAGCACCTGGTCGCGCGCCGAGGCCTGCTGGGCGATCTGCGCATTGAGCTGGAGGATCTGAGGATCCGTGGGCGAGAGCACGGTGGGAGCCACCCAGCGCCGGCTCAGCAGGAAGAAGGCCTGGAGGCTCAGGTAGGTGATGAACCCGAGCAGGATGAGACAGAGCAGCAGAGTGCCCAGGGCCTTGTAGGCGTTGACGGCGACGGCGTTCACTCTGTTGGCGACTTGCTGGTTCATGAGGCGCCCTCACGAGGTGGGAGGGAGACGCCCTCAGGGGGGGGCGCCTCGGCGTGGGTGGGGGCGGGGCTGCCGCGCGTCTCCCAGCTCCCCGAGTCCAGGGTCAACAGGGCCAGCGGCGTGAAGAGCGCGTAGGTGACGGGCATCATCAGCGCCATGGGCAGAAAGCACAGGGCGGGGATGCGGCGATCCTCGGGCAGGTGGCGGGTCTCCACCCGGTAGATGAAGCCCAGGAAGGCCACCACCAGCATGTGCATGGCGAGGATGTCCCAGAGCTCGTCGTTCAAGACATTGTGGACGATGACGACGGGGTAGGAGAGCAGCAGGGCGAGCTGCGAGACGTAGTGGATGGTGATGACCGGGTGCAGCCGCCACGCGTGGCTCAGCCCGCCGAGCATGTCCACCAGGTTGGAGCGCCGCCAGCGCAGCTGCTGCGCGAAGTAGGCGGCGAGGGTGGCGGGCGCGGCGGTAAAGCAGAACGCCTCCGTCGTGTAGACCGTCTCGTAGCCGGCCTTGACGATCTGGCGGGTGAGGAAGCGGTCCTCGCCATACTTGATGGGGACGCCCGCGATGGCACGGCCCTCGAGGATGGGCTCCAGCTCCATCAGCACCTGGCGGCGGTACGCGGTGAGGCAGCCGGACAAGCACAGCACCGTGCGGAAGCTCCGCTCCAGATCCTTGAGCCACTCCTGTGCGAAGTGGAACTTGATCTCGATCATGCGCGTGAGCCAGTTCTGGTGGCGGTTGACCACGTACGTGCGGCCTCCCACGGCGGCCACGCGTGGGTGGGTGAACCGGCGGATGAGCTGGCGCACGGCGCCGCGGTCCACGGTCACGTCCGAGTCCACCGAGACGATGATCTCCGCCTCCGTGGCGCGCACTCCGCGGTTGATGCCCTTGCGCTTGCCCATGTTCACCGGGTTGCGCATCACCCGGACGTTGGGGCGGCCCTCGGCGGCCTTCTGCGCCCAGGCGTAGCTGTCGTCCTTGGAGCAGTCGTCAACGACGAGGATCTGCAGCTTGTCCGGGGGGTAGTCCTGTTGGAGCAGGCTGAGGATGACGTGGTAGATGCCCTCACCCTCGTTGTAGAGCGGGATGATGATGGCCACGGTGGGCTCGTAGGCGTCATTCGTGACATCGAACTGCGGGCCCCGGAGCCGGCGCAGCAGCGGCCCGAGCAGGTAGCGGTTCATCAGCACGACGAGGAACAGGATCTGGATGGGAAATAGCTCCATCGACTGAGTGCTCCCCCTCGCCCCGGGCGACTTCAAGGCGCGCAAAAGGTCGAGCCCCTGACGCTGGGGATCAACCTGCCTCGGGGGGTGTGCCCGGCGTCCTCCAACGTCCAGGTGTCTCGGCGGAGAGGGACGGTTGGCCCCTGGAGGCTCGGACTTACGTTCACCACCCATTTCTGGGGTCAGGGGGCGTGATGAGAAGACGGGGGGCGGGGTGGGAGGGAGTGGTGGGGATGTGGATCCTCGGGGGCGCGCTGCTGGCCACCCCTGTGGCGGCGCAGAGCCCGGCTGAAGTCGGACAGTGGGGGCCCTTGATGAGCTGGCCCATCTCCGCCACCCACGCCCACCTGCTGCCCACAGGCAAGGTGTTCATCTTCGGCGAGTTCGAGGAAGGCGCGTTGCCGCCTCTCCTCTGGGATCCTGCGGCGGACACGCTCACCCAGGTGCCCGTGCCGCACTACAACATCTTCTGCGCGGGCCACTCGTACCTGGCGGATGGCCGGTTGCTGCTGACGGGGGGGCACATCGACTCCCATGAAGGCGAGCCCCACGCGCTCATCTTCAACCCATTCACGTCCTCGTGGGAGCACGCGCCGGACATGAACGACAAGCGCTGGTACCCCACCAACACCACGCTCCCCAATGGAGACATCGTGGTGCTGTCCGGCGAGACCGTCGGCGCAGGCACGAACAACTCGATGCCGCAGCGGTGGGACGCGGCCTCGGGCACCTGGCGGAACCTCGGCACGGCCTGGAAGGATCTGCCGTACTACCCGCGGATGTTCCTGGCGCCCAACGGCAAGCTCCTCTACGTGGGGCCTGGGCGTGCCAACCACTACCTGGATCCCGAGGGGACGGGGACGTGGTTCGAGTCGGCCAGGCGCCTCTTCGGGGGCCGGTCGTACGGCGGCGCGGTCATGTTCGATGACAAGGTGCTCGTCGCGGGCGGCGGGGATCCGCCCACGAGCACCGCCGAGCTCCTGGATCTCAACGCCGCCTCACCGGCCTGGCAATACACGGCGCCCATGAGCGTGGCTCGGCGGCAGCACAACACGACGCTGTTGCCCGATGGCACGGTGCTGGTGGTGGGGGGCAGCAGCGTGGAGGGGTTCAACAACGCCGCTGGAGCGGTCTACCACTCCGAGGTGTGGGACCCTGCCACGAACACCTGGACGTCGCTGGCTCCTGGCTCGGCCTACCGTGGCTATCACTCGACCGCGGTCCTGTTGCCGGATGGGCGGGTGCTGAGCGCGGGGGGGCGCCTCGTGCGGACCGCGCAGGTCTTCTCGCCGCCGTACCTCTTCAAGGGGCCGCGGCCCACCCTCACTTCAGCGCCGGACGTGGTGACGCCGGGAGCGAGCTTCTTCGTGGAGACGCCGGACATGGGGATCCAGAAGGTGACGCTCCTGGCCTTGAACTCGACGACGCATTCCTTCGATCAGAACCAGCGGCTCATCACGCTGGGCTTCACGCCCACCAGTGGTGGGCTCACGGTCACCGCACCCGCTACCAACATCGCTGCGCCGCCAGGCCCCTACATGCTCTTCCTGCTCAACGGGCAGGGAGTTCCCTCCATCGGGAAGATCGTCCGGGTGGCCGTGGTGAACCCCACGGGCGTGCGTGTGATCAACTTCAGCGATGTCTGGAAGTATGACGCCAGCAACGTGGATCGGGGTACGGCCTGGCTCGCCGGAGACTATGACGACTCAGCCTGGCCGTCGGGTCCAGGGCAGCTCGGCTTCGGGGACGAGGACGAGGGCACCTTGCTTCCACGCACCAGCCCCTCTCAACCCTCCGTCTACTTCCGCAAGAAGTTCAGCCTTGACGCGCCGATCACCGCCGCGCGCCTGGAGGTGCTGCACGACGACGGCGTGCAGGTGTGGATCAATGGAGTGCCCGTCTTCTCCAAGCACATGGGCAAGGGACTTGGCTTCGCGGCCTACGCCTCCGAGTCGGCGAGCAATGAGTACAGCCGTGCCACCGTGGCCCTCGCTCCCAACCCGTTCCAGATGGGCGAGAACCTCATCACGGCCATGGTGAAGCAGGTGAGCGGTGGCTCGGATGACCTCACCTTCGCGCTCAGCCTGGAGGTGGAGAAGCTGGAGGGCCCCATCCCCGACACGCTCACAGTCGTGGCGCCCAATGGAGGGGAGACCTTCCACCCAGGGCATGTCGCATCCATCCGCTGGAGCCGCACCGGCAGCGTGGCGTCGGTGGATCTCGCCTACTCGACGGATGCAGGCGGGACGTGGACGCCCATTGCCTTCGGGGTCGCGGCTGGCGCGGGCGAGTACTCGTGGACGGTGCCGAGTGTGACTTCCGCCCAGGGCCTGGTACGGATCTCCAAGACGGGCGGTGGGGTGTCGGACGTGAGCGACGCACCGTTCACGATCAGCTACGAAATGCACGTGCAGGTGATCGCGTTTGGCTCCGTGTGGAAGTACTGGGGCAGCGGGCTGGATCCGGGGACGGCGTGGAACACGCCTGGCTTCGATGACTCGGGGTGGAGCTCCGGGGCGGGAGAACTGGGCTACGGAGATGGGGACGAGACCACCGTGCTCACTCGCACCACTCCGTCACAGACCTCTGTCTACTTCCGCAAGAAGATCACCCTCTCCGGGCCTGTCATCTCGGCCACCCTGAGCGCGCTCTTCGATGATGGAGTGGTGGTCTACGTGAACGGGACCCAGGTGTTCTCGCGCCACATCAACAATCCTGCACACAACAAGTACGCATCCGCGAGCGTAGAGGACCTGCAGGAGACCGCGAGCCTGGCGCTGTCACCCAACCCGTTCATCCACGGCGAGAACACCATCGCGGTGATGGTGAAGCAGGTAGGAGCCACCTCGCCGGATCTCTCCTTCGATCTCGCGCTGGAGGTGGGGATCATGGCCGGGGGGCACTGAGGGCCTCGGCACGCTGGAGGTCTCGCGTGAGCTCGGCGCGTCGGGACTGCCTCTGGTCCTCGGAGGTGAAGGGGATCTTCTCGAACTCTTCCCGGGCGGCGCGGGCCACGCGCGCCACGCCGTCCCGGGCGATGACGCCCACCTCATAGGCCTCCACGGCAGCGCCTACGTAGTTATCGAAGAAGAAGATGCGCTGGGCGCGCCAGGCTTTCCGGACAGCCTCGGGCGTGTCGACGACGTCGTGGATGAAGATGGCCCGGACCGACTCGGGGTGGGCCGCCAGCATCTGCTCGCCAAAGGCCACATCTCCCTGGCCGCTGTCGCCGGTGAAGACGAAGCCATATTCCGGGTAGAGCTGTGCGTAGCGGCTGAAGTTGTCGAACTTCTTCTCCGCGATGCGAGCGTTGCCGATGAGGTGGCTGAAGGCCCCAGCGAGCATCACCGCCGAGCTCACCCCATGCTGGCGCAGGGTCTCGAGGGTCTTGTCCTCGATGAGCCCCATGGGATCCATGGGCCGGGCGCTGACGAAGGTGAGATCGCCCTCGCGGCCGGGGATGACGCCGGGACCGCGATCGAGCTCCCGGTAGAACTGGAGCACGCCGGGATACACGGTCTTGGGGGGGTAGCGGGTGTCCTTCCAGTTGGCGAGGAACGTGTCGTCAATGTCGCTGAGGACCTTGTTCTCGCCGCTCGGGGCGGCGGCGGCCTCTCGGCGGAGGTGGTCGAGGATTTCCTGCCGGAGTGCCGGGTCATCCACGTCAGTGAAGACGAGCTGCTGCAGGTCGCGGTAGTTGCCACGACCATCGAGGAGGTTCTTGAACTCGGTGAGCTCGCGGCCGCGCAGCCCGAGGAACAGGGCGCGGACCATCCGCTCGGCGAGCTGGTGCGTGGGGCCCTTCTGGAGCGCGAACATGAGGCCCGCACGCACGGGAAGGCCCAGCTCGTGGGCGCGTCTGACGCACAGCAGGTCGAGCAGCGCGGTGAGGTTGTTCGGGCCGACGACACGGTCGTCCACGTCGGAGAAGAGGGCGTCCACATCCACGTTGGTGAGCAGGTAGTTGAGCTCATCCGCGGCAGCGGTCTCGAAGAGCTGGAGGATCTGCTGCTCGTCGCGCCGATCGGTGTGGCCCGTCATCAGGGCGCGCAGGGTCTGGAGCTTTGGCGTCGCGGTGGAGAGGTCCACGGGGACTCCCAGGAGGGGGCGGCGCACATCGCCGCAGTCGAGGATCAGCCTAGCGCGGTGGTGGGAGAACTGGGAGACGTGGGTGCGCGAGGACTCGTGACAAGGGGGCAGGAAGCCTGCTTCGCTAGCCCGTGAATGCCGCCCGTTTCCTCCGAGCCGCCGTTGATGCCCCTGCCGCCGGACGAGGTCCATGTCTGGATCACGGAGCCCGAGCAGATCGAGGAGCCTCGGTTGCTCGAGGCGTACCTGAGGCTGCTCAGTCCCGAGGAGCGAGAGAAGCAGCGGAGGTTCCACTTCGAGCGACACCGGCGGCAGTACCTGGTCTCGCATGCGCTCGTGCGGTTGACCTTGTCGCGCTATGCGCCGGTGGGACCCGAGGCGTGGTCCTTCGTCACGAACGCGTATGGCTGCCCGGCGGTGGCGGGGGAGGGGAGCCCGAGGCTGCGCTTCAACCTCAGCCACACGGACGGGATGGCGATCGTAGCGGTGGCGCGCGACGTGGATGTGGGCGTGGATGTGGAGGACGCCTTGCGTGCGGGAGAGACGGTGGGGCTCGCCGACCGGTTCTTCGCGCCCTCGGAGGTGACGGCCCTGCGGGCTCTGGAGGTAGAGCGCCAGCAGGAGCGCTTCTTCGAGTACTGGACCCTGAAGGAGGCGTACATCAAGGCGCGAGGAATGGGCCTCTCGCTCCCGTTGGAGCAGTTCGCCTTCGGGCTCGAGCCAGGACAGCCGCCGAGGATCTCCTTCGATCCACGCCTGCGAGACGATCCCGAGGCGTGGCAGTTCTTCCAACACCGGCCCTCCTTGAGGCACCAGGCCGCCCTGGCCGTGCGCCGGCCGAGGAGCCAGCCGCTTCAGGTCCGCTGGCTGAGGACCGTGCCCCTGAGCACGGATACATAGGCTCTTCCTCGGCACGCTGGCGTACGAGCTATCTTGTCGTAATAGGTAGGGCAGAAGCTATGCTACCTATCACGTGAGATCATGACCCAACATTCTGGACAGCCCGAGAGCTGGGAGCAGCTGCTCTCGCGCAGAGTTCGTACCCTGGCGCGCACCGGGCCCCTTCACCGCCTCGAAGAGGGCAAGGCGAGCCGGGCGCGCAACCTGGAGCGGCATGATCTGCGCGCCCTGGCCTTGCGCGCGATCGACTCCGCCATCGAGCACATGGGGCTCGGCTATGGCGCGACCCGGCAGAACCTTCACCACGCGCTCGAGCCGTTGATCCGCACCGCGGAGCCCCCCCTCACCAGCAAGGACGTCACCGAAGTGGCGGATGCCGTGATCGAGCACCTGCTCAACGAGCCGTCGCGCAGGCGCGCCTTTGACGAGCCGTACATGTCCTTCGAGGGGCCCACCACCGCCACCTGGCGCTCCGTCCGCTTTCACCTCCTGCGTGAAGAGGAGGCGGATGATGGCACCATCGTCGTGAAGGCAACGACCGAGGCCATCAACTTCTACGCGGGTATGCTCGACGTGGATGTCGAGGATGCCCAGACGGCGGCAGAGGCGGTGCTTCGGGCTCAGGTCGACCGCGGCGCGATCGGCGCGGCTGTCGCCACCGCCCGTCAGGCCCGCCTGCGGAGCATCGAATATGCGGAGTCGCTCCGGAGCACCCTCCGCCAGGTGCGGCGGGATGTGGCCCGTGTGAATGCTCAGCGCATGCTCGCCACCATCGCCTCGGCGCGCGGCCACCTCGAGACGCGGCTGCAGGTGGAGCGGGGCCTCCTCGACACGGTGGAGGAGCGGGTGGCGGTGGACGACGGGAAGGATGCGTCCTCTCTGGTCGAGCTTCGGGATGCCCTGAGCGACTGCCGGCAGCGCCACCTGAAGTTGCACGAGGAGCTGCTCACGGTGAACGAGACCTGGCTGGCTGAGCAGGAAGTCCAGCGCTTCCGCCGCGTGCGCGCCAGCGCCCTGCCGGACCTCGAGCGAGAGGTCTTTCACCCGCTCGTGGCACACACGGTCGAGGTGGTGGCGCCGCTGATCGAGGAGCTGCTCCCGGCCCTGCATGGACCGGCCGTGCTTCCTGTCTTCGATCTCGCCGCCCTGGCCAGCCAGCTGCTGGCTCCGCGGCGGCGTGAGGCCGAGCAGGACCTTGAGGTGTCCGCGGACATCCTCGAGCCGCTCTCGGCGATCGAGGCGCGGTTCGCTCCCGAAGTCCGGGAGGCCGTGGAGCGGTGGCTCGCTCGAGGGGGAACGCTCGGAGGGTTGCTGGAGGCGTCGCGCCAGGCGGGAGAGCCCCCGGCCATCCGCCGGCTGCTCGTGCTGAGGCTCCTGTGGGCCTGGGATCCCGATGGAAGGGAGCCCTTCGCCGTCCGGGCTGACGGCTCGCTAAACGATCTGGAGTATGGCGGTCAGGATCTGCGCGTTGGAGGGAGCGAATGAGCACGCCTACCAGCGAGGCCGAGGACGCCGGGCGGCTCCTCTTCTACGCGCTGGCTCGCAACCGGGCCATGGAGACAGCGCATCGAGAGTTGCTGCGCCGCTACCGCACGGATGGTGGGTTCCAAGGCCAGGTGGAGTCGTTCGCGCGAGGCCTGGGGCTTCGGGTGCTCGATGTGCTGGACCAGGGCCTCGTCCTCGCGGCGGATGGCGACTCCCCCTTCACGTTCCGTCTCTCGGACTACAGGCAGAAC
>Ga0190275_10004079_pt1 | contig 10495 bp, 8 predicted proteins | sample Popmic550T_FD_133745 | JGI IMG/M metagenome (GOLD analysis project Ga0190275, IMG submission 133745) | Populus adjacent soil microbial communities from riparian zone of Yellowstone River, Montana, USA - 550 T | ecosystem: Environmental > Terrestrial > Soil > Riparian zone > Trees stand | place...
GAGACCGACCACCGCCGGGCCCTCAGCCACACCAAGGCCCGGCACAAGCGGCTGACGACGGTCGTCATCGCCACCGACCTCACCGAGGCGACCGTGGCCCAGACCCTGCTCCCGGCCCTTCCCCTCGTGCTGCGGGACACGGCCGTCGTGGTCGCCTCGGTCACCGACCCCGAGGTCCAGGGGTGGGCCGACACCCCCGCCACCGACGACGAGTCCGCCTACCGCCGGGCGGCGGCGACCTCGGCCCTCGACGAGCGGGCCCGCCTCGCCGCCCGGCTCCGCGGCCTCGGCGTCACCGTCGTCGACGCCCTCCCCGGCCAGCTCGCCGGCCGTCTCGTCGACACCTATCTCCACGCCCGCTGACCCTCGCGACGCAATGCCTCCGAGGCATTGCGTCGCGCTACATGCGGGCGTCGGCGGTGTCGGCGAGGAGGGCGGCGGGGACCTCGGGCTGGGACCGGGGGGTGCTGACCGGGGCCAGGGGGTCGAGCGGGACCCAGGTGGGCCGGAGCTCCTCCAGGGCGCCGGTCCAGCCCTCGGCCACGGCCTGACGGCCCCGGCCCAGGATCCAGGCCAGGAACGCCAGCCAGACGATCACGCCGACGACGATCTTGGCCGCCGGCGGGATGGCCGGGGCGCCGGTGACGAAGCCCTCGATCAGCCCCGCCACCACGAACGCCAGGGCCGTCCCCAGCACGATGGTGACGCTGCGCCGGCCCTCCTCGCCCAGGGCCGCCGGGCGCGAACGATCGCCGGGGTCGAAGATCGTCCACCCCACGCGGAGGCCGGCCGCCCCGGCCACGGCGATGGCGGTCAGCTCGAGCAGCCCGTGGGGCAGCACGTACACCACGAAGACCGACCAGAACTCGCCCCGCTGGAGGAAGAGCCCGGCCACGGCGCCGAGGGCGGCGCCGTTCTGGAAGAGGATCAGGGCGCCGGGGAAGACCGCCAGGGCACCGAGGGCGTAGGCCAGCACCGAGACCTGGATGTTGTTGGTCGTCACGCCGCTGAAGAACACGATCGACGGGTTCTCCGAGTAGTAGGACACGAAGTCCTCCTCGGCGTAGGTGTCCTGGTAGCTCTCGGGCAGCACCAGGTCGATGCGGTCGGGCGCCAGCCAGAACACCAGGGCCAGGGCGATGGCCGTCCCCCAGAGGAGGATCGTGCTGGCCAGCAGCTGGCGCCGGCAGGTCCACACGGCCGCGGGGAAGCTGTCGACCAGGAAGCGGCGGACGGTGGCCAGCCGGGCCACCCGGGCGCCGTGGATGGCGGCGTGGCTGGCCGCCACCACCGTCGACAGCCTCCGGGTCAGCGCCGGGTCGCGGTAGGTCGTGCGGGCCTGCGACAGGTGGAGCGAGACGTCCTGGTAGCGACGGAGCAGCTCGTCGATCTCGGTGCCGGAGAGGTCGTGGCGGCGCCCGGCCCGCCGGGCCAGGTCGGCCGTCCGCAGCCAGTCCGGCTCGTGCTGGGCGATGAAGCGGTCGACGTCCACGCAGGCGGTACCGTACCGGGCGCCCCGACCCGGTCGGGGCCACGGAGCCCGGACCAGCGAGGTGGACCATCAGCGTCAGCAGCGCGCAGGGCTTCCGGATCGTCACCCCCGAGGCGGTCGAGCTCGATCTCGACGCCGCCGGGCTGGCCAGCCGTCTCCTCGCCGCCCTGATCGACCTGATCGCCATGACGGCGGTGCTCTACGCCGTGGGCACCGTCGCCGGGCTCCTCGGCACCGCCGTCGATCCCGACGGGAGCGATGCCGGCGCCATCCTCGCCGCCGTGATCCTCGCCGTCGGCCTCTTCGTCGTGCTGGTCGTGTGGCCCACGGCGTGGGAGGTGGCGACCAAGGGCCGCAGCCCGGGGAAGCTCGCCCTCGGGCTCCGGGTCGTCACCGTCGAGGGGGCGCCCATCCGGTTCCGCCACGCCCTCGTCCGCGGCCTGGTCGGCCTGGTCGAGATCGTCCTCACCTTCGGCATCGTCGCCGTGGTCGTCGCCCTGGCCAGCCACCGGTTCCGGCGACTGGGCGACCACCTCGCCGGCACCGTGGTGATCCGCGAGCGGGGCGCAGGGGCGGATCGGGCCCAGCCCCGCCGCTTCGTGCCCCACCCGGGCTGGGAGCCGTGGGCGGCCCGGCTCGACGCCACCCGGCTCACGCCCGACGACTACCGCCTGGTGCGGTCGTTCCTGTTGCGGGCGGCGAAGCTCCCACCCGCGGCCCGGAACCGCCTGGGCCTGCAGATCCTCGACCGGGTGCTGCCCCGCGCCGGGATCGACCCGTCGGCGGCCGCCGCCCTGGGGGCGTGGTCCGTCGAGGCCCCGCTGGTCGCCATCGCCGCCGCCTACCAGCGGCGCTTCGACTAGATCCGCCCCCGGGCGGAGGTGATCAGGCCTCGTCGACGATGATGTCGACGAGCTTGCGGCCCCGACGCCGACCGAACTTCACCCGGCCGGTGGCCGTGGCGAAGAGGGTGTCGTCGCCGCCGCGCCCGACGTTGTCACCGGGGTGGAAGCGGGTGCCGCGCTGGCGGATGATGATCGACCCGGCCGGCACGAGGGTGCCGTCGTAGGCCTTCACGCCGAGGCGCTTGCTCTGGGAGTCGCGGCCGTTCCGGGTGGAACCGCCGCCCTTGGTCTTCGACATGGCGCCTCAGCCCTTCTTGATGCCGGTGATCTCGACGGTGGAGTAGTGCTGGCGGTGGCCCCACCGCTTCCGCTGGTTCGACTTGTTCTTGTAGGTGAAGCCCGTGATCTTGGGGCCCTTGGCGTCGGCCACGACCTTCGCCGTCACGGTGGCCTTGGCCAGGGCGTCGGGGGTGGCCAGGACCGTGTCGCCATCGACGAGCAGGAGCGGGGTCAGCTCGACCTCGGTGTCGACCGGGCCGAGCTTCTCGACGTCGAGCCGCTGGCCCTCGGTCACGCGGTACTGCTTGCCGCCGGTCTTGATGACTGCATCCATTGGTCGTCTCGTCGTCTCGGGTGGTCGATCGGGGGCCCGTTCGGGCCGACGGGCCAGGTTAGTGGGACGCGAACCGGCGGCCCAACCCCGTCCCGCCGGGCCGTCAGCCCTTGGACAGCAGCTCGGTGTCGATGACGACGCCGCGGCCCTCGCAGTGGGGGCAGCCGGAGGCGAACGACTCGAGCAGCCCCTCGCCGATGCGCTTGCGGGTCATCTCCACCAGGCCGAGCTGGGAGATGTCGAAGACCTGGGTGCGGGTCTTGTCCCGGGCCAGGGCGTCGCGGAACGTCTTGATGACGTCGTCGCGGTTCTTGGCCACCTCCATGTCGATGAAGTCGATGACGATGATGCCGCCGATGTCGCGGAGCCGCAGCTGGCGGGCGACCTCCTCGGCCGCCTCCAGGTTGTTGACGTAGACCGTCTGCTCGAGGCTCGACTTGCCCACGTTCTTGCCCGTGTTGACGTCGATGACGGTCAGCGCCTCGGTGTGCTCGATGATGAGCGAGCCGCCCGAGGGCAGCCACACCTTGCGGTCGAGGGCCTTGTGCAGCTGCTCGTGGATGTGGTGCTTCTCGAACAGCGGCAGGGGCTCGGCGGCGACGTCGAAGTGCTCGACCCGCTCGGCCATCTCGGGCGAGATGCTGCTGACGTAGTCGAGCACCTCCTCGAAGAGCTGCCGGTCGTCGATGACCACCTTGCGGAAGTCGTTGTTGAGCTCCTCCCGGATGACCCGGAGGGCCGACTCGGGCTCGCGGTAGAGCAGGGACGGGCCCTGGCTCCGGGCCCGCTCGGCGAGGGCCTCGATCTGCTGCCACTGGAGGGCCAGCCGGGCCACGTCGGCCTCGATCTCCGAGGCGGTGACGCCCTCGGCCGCGGTGCGCACGATCAGGCCGTGGCCCTTGGGCCGGACCTTGTCGAGGATGTTCCGGAGCCGCTTGCGCTCGTCGTCGGGCAGGCGCTTGGAGATGCCGTAGGTCGTGCTGTTGGGCACGAGGACCACGAACCGGCCGGGGAGCGAGACCTCCTGGGTCAGCCGGGCGCCCTTGTGGGCGATGGGGTTCTTGGTGACCTGGCAGACGATCAGCTGCTTGGCCCGCAGCATGTCCTCGATCTTGGCGTTCGACTTCTGCTTGGGCTGGTCGAGGTCGTCGTCGGCGCGGGCGTCGCTGCGGTAGAGCACGGCGTTCTTGGGCGTGCCGATGTCGACGAAGGCCGCCTCCATGCCCGGCAGCACGTTCTGGACCTTGCCCAGGTAGATGTTGCCGTGGATCTGGCTGATGTCGTCGGCGGGCCGCGACACCTGGTGCTCGATCAGCGAGCGACCCTCGAGGATGGCGATCTGGGTCGCCTCGGGCTGGACCTGGACGGCCATGAGGTAGCGCCCCACGGCCTTGCCCTTGCGCTCGCGGCCCCGCCGGGCGGCGAGGACGTCGTCGTCGAGCTCGACCGGTGCGCCGCCAGTGACGGCGGTGACGGGCTGGACCGGCTTCTGGTTGCGGCCACCGCGGCCCTGGCCCCGGCCGTCGCCGCGACCGCCGCCGCCACCGCCCTGGTTCCGGCCGTCGCCCTGGTTGCGGCCGCCACCGTCGCCGCGGCCCTGGCCTCGGCCCCCGTCGCCGCGTCCACCGTTGCCGCCGCCGTCGCCGCGGCCACCGCCCTGACGGCCGCCGCCCCCGCCGTTGGCGTTCGCCGCCGATCCGTCGGCGCCGCCGCCTCCCTTGCCCCGCCCGCGGCCGCCCCGGCGCCGGCGCTTGCGGGCCGGTGCGGTGCCGTCGCCGGCCTCGGTGGTGCCGGCGGCGTCGGAGCCTCCGGTGCTGGTCTCGCTGCCGGGTGGCGGGGCGGGACGGGTGTCGCCGATCTTGGGTCGACCGGCGGCGGCACCGCCGGTCGCAGCGCCGGTCGCGGCACCGGAGGCCGTCGGCTCCGGGCCGGCGCCGGTGGCGCGGGTGCTCCGCGGGGCGCCGTCGGCGTCGCCGCCGTCGGGGGCGCCACCGCCCTCGCCCCCGCTGCGGCCCCGGCCGCCACGGGAGCCGCGGCGACGGCGTCCACCGCCGCCGGAGGAGTCGGACGAGCCCTCGGGCCCGTCGGACGAACCCTCGGCACCGGGGCGCGGGGACGACGGAGGGTCGGCCCTCGTCTCGGATGCGGTGGCGGAACCGGAGGCCGGTGGGCGCTCAGTCCGGGGGGTGGGCTCGGGGGAGGCCGTCGACCCGCGGGGGGTCTGGTCGGCGTCGGTCATGGGTGCGTTCCCTTCTCATGACGCACGCACCTGGGCGTGCGGAGCAGGCGTGGGGTCCGGGGCCTCGAGGGGCTCTGTCCGGACGCCGTCGTGCTCTGTGAACTGGTGGGTCCTGCACACGCGCGCCGCGAGAGCGTCCTCGCCCAGGAGGGCGATGAGCTCGCTGGGTCGCAGGCCGCGGTTCTGCGCCCCGAGCTCGGTGACGAGCAGGGGGACGCCGTCGCGGTCGACGGCCTGGAGGTGGTGCAGGTGGGCGCGGACGTCTTCGGTGACGTCCTTGCCCTTGCGCTGGCGGGTCATCACCAGCTCGGGCGCGGCGAGGAGGACCTCGGACCGCGCCGCGAGCGTCGGGAGATCGAGGCCGCCCACCTCGATCTCCCAGCGACTGCTGGTGACGGCGTGCTGGAGCGATGGGGTGCCGGGCGGGACCTCTCCGGCGACCGTGGCGGTGAGGCCACGGGGCAGCGCGGGGGTGAGGAGGTCCGGCAGGGAGGCGAGGTCGACGGTCGTGCCCTCGACCAGGTCGACGTCGAGGTACTCGGCCAGTGACTCGTGCCCGGTGGACAGGGCGAGGCCGAAGTGGAGCTTGGGGCGGGGCGAGAACCCCTGCGAGCGGGCGACGGGCAGCTGGACGCGGCGCAGGGCGCGCTCCCAGATGCGGGCCACGTCGCGGTGGCTGGTGAAGCGGATCTTGCCCAGCTTGGAGAAGCGGATGCGAATCTTCACCAGCTGGAGCGGTCCGGGGCCCTTCGGGGCGGTCTCGGTCTCGGCGGCATCGATCTCGGTCTCGATCTCGATCGCCGTCATGGGGTGGCTCCGACCGGCTCGCCGACGGGCTTGGCGCCCAGCATGACGGGGACGGCCGAGGGCGACTGGCCCGTGCCCTGGCTGCCACCGGCGGGCGGGGTGGCGTTGGCGACGACGTGCTCGATGCCGTAGCCGGTGCAGGCGCCGCAGTCGTAGCACGGCGTCCAGCGGCAGTCCTCGAGCCCGACCTCGTCGAGGGCGTCGCGCCAGTCCTGCCACAGGAAGTCCTTGTGCAGGCCGGCCGAGAGGTGGTCCCAGGCCAGGGTCTCGTCCTCGGTGCGGTGCCGGTAGACCAGCTCCTCGACGGTGAGGCCGTTGCGCTCGAGGGCGTCGAGCCAGAGCTGGAGGTCGAACTTCTCGCTCCACTCCTGGAACGTGCCGCCGTGGCGCCAGACGTCCTCGATCACCGCCGCCAGACGACGATCGCCGCGAGACATGATCCCCTCGACCGTCGTGGCCTTGGGGTCGTGCCACTTGAGCTGGACGCCGTGGTCGCGCCGGGTGGCGTCGCGCAGGAGGTTCACCTTGCGGTGGAGCTCCTCGCGGGTGTTCTGGCCGAACCACTGGAACGGGGTGAAGGGCTTGGGCACGAAGCCGCCGACCGACACCGTGACGCTCGGGTTCTTGTGGTGCTTCTTGCCGATGGCGACCACGTTGCGGGCCAGCTCGGCGATGCCGAGGGTGTCCTCGTCGGTCTCGGTGGGGAGCCCGATCAGGAAGTAGAGCTTCATCCGCCGCCAACCCTGCGAGTAGGCGGACTCGACGGCGGCGTAGAGGTCGTCCTCGCTGATGAGCTTGTTGATGACCTGGCGCATGCGCCACGTGCCGCCCTCGGGGGCGAAGGTGAGGCCGGTGCGGCGCGCCTTCTGGATCTCGGCGGCGATGCCGACGGTGAAGGCGTCGACCCGCAGGCTCGGGAGCGAGACGCTGATGTCGGTCGGCCCACAGCCCATCCCCCCGTCCGCTTCGCCGTCAGGCCCCGAGTTCCCGCCGTTGACGATCGATCCGACGACGCTCTCGATGCCGCTGAAGTCGGCCGTGCTCAGGCTGGTGAGGGCGACCTCGTCGTAGCCGGTGCGGCGGAGGCCGTCCTGGACCATGGTGCGGACCTGGTCGGCCGGGCGCTCGCGGACGGGGCGGGTGATCATGCCGGCCTGGCAGAACCGGCAGCCCCGGGTGCAGCCCCGGAAGACCTCGACGTTGAGCCGGTCGTGGACCACCTCGGTGAGCGGCACCAGCTGGTTGCGGGGGTAGGGCCACGCGCCCAGGTCGGCGATGGTGCGCTTCTCGACCTCGGGCACGGCCGCCGGGTGGATCGGACGGGTCTCGCCGAGGATGCCGGTGACCGGGTCGTGCTCGGCCTCGTAGAGGCTCGGGACGTAGACGCCGGTGATGCCGGCCAGGATCTCGTGGACCTCGGCCCGGGTGACGGGCTCGCCTCGGTCTCGGGCCTGCTTCCACGGCTGGAGGGCGGCGCTGATCTCGCCGACCGCCTCCTCGCCGTCGCCCAGGACCACGAAGTCGAGGAAGGCGGCGATGGGCTCGGGGTTGTAGGTGCAGTGGCCACCGGCCCCGATGATCAGGTCGTGGGGGGTGCGATCGGCGCTGCGGACCGGGCAGCCGGCCAGATCGACCATGGCCAGCAGGTTCGTGTAGGTCAGCTCGGCCGAGACGTTGAAGGCGAGGATGTCGAAGTCGCCGGCGGCCCGGTGGGTGTCGACCGAGAAGAGCGGGATGCCCTCGGCCCGCAGCAGCTCGTCGAGATCGGTCCACGGGGCGTAGGTGCGCTCGGCCACGGCGTCGTCGCGCTCGTTCAGGATCTCGTACAGGATCTGGAGGCCCTGGTTGGGCAGCCCGATCTCGTAGGTGTCCGGGTAGGCCAGCAGCCAGGCGACCTGGCCGGGGAGGTGCTCGGGCTCCTGGGAGCCGTCCTCGCCCCCGATGTAGCGCGCCGGCTTGGCCACCCGGGGGAGGATGGCCTCGAGGGCCGGCCAGACTGACGCCATGATCGGTCGAGTCTACCGACGACCCCAGTTCAGGACGCGATGCGCCCCGCGCCGACCCACCCACGGGCGGTGAGGAGGGTCAGCGGAAGCGGCGCATGTGGACGTTGAGGACGAGGCCCATGGCGACGAAGGCCATGAGGGTCGACGAGCCGCCGTAGCTGAGGAACGGGAGGGGGATGCCGGTGATCGGCATGATGCCCATGGTCATCCCGACGTTCTGGAAGATCTGGAACACGAACATGGCCAGGACGCCGAGGCAGATCATCGTGCCGGCGTCGTCGCGGGCCAGCTGGGCGGTGCGCCAGACCCGCCAGACGATCACCGAGTAGGCGGCGAGGAGGCCGCCGGCGCCGATCAGGCCCAGCTCCTCCCCGACCACCGAGAAGATGAAGTCGGTGTGCTGCTCGGGCACCCGGTTGCTGCGGGTCTGGGGCCCGTTGAACAGGCCGGTGCCCCGCACGCCGCCGGACCCGATGGCCAGCTTGGACTGCTCGAGGTTGTAGTAGTCGTCCCGGCTGTCCTCTTTGCTCAGGTCCGGGTTCTCCTGGTTGGCGAAGACGGTGAGCCGGTCCTTCTGGTACCCGTCGAGCATCCCGCTGGTGAGCACCAAGGTGGCGAAGAGGATCGCGCCGACGCCGAGCAGGACGAGGTAGCGGCCCTTGACGCCGGCGGCGACGAGCAGGCAGGAGGTGATGGCCACCGAGACCAGCGCCGTCCCGAGGTCGGGCTGGAGCAGCACGAGCACGATGGGGAGGGCCGAGAGCCCGAGCAGGGCGCCCAGGCGGCGCAGGTCGATGTCGCCGTGGAACTGGGTGGCCAGGTAGGTGAACCCGAGGACCAGGGCCAGCTTGGCGAACTCCGACGGCTGGAGCTGGAACGGCCCCATCTGGAACCAGCCCTGGGTGCCCGAACGGCGCTCGCCGACCAGCCGCACGGCGACGAGGAGGAGGATGGTCGAGCCGTAGATGAGGGGCGCCTGGTCGAGGATCTTGTGGTAGTCGACGACCGCCACCACGGCGGCGACGAGGAGGCCGATGACGACGAAGAACAGCTGACGGGTGAGGAACTGGTTGTTGAGGGGCTCGCCGGGCCCGATGTAGCGGGTGGCGCTGTAGACCATCAGGACGCCGAGGCTGGCCACGCCGAGCAGGCAGCTCACGAGGGTGGCGTCGACGTGGTGCCAGACGGCCGACGGGTCGTGGCGCATGGAGGCGATCGGGCGCCGCCGCGGGATGGGGACGGTGGCCATCAGAGCACCGTGTCCGTGCCGGTCGGGATGTACTCGTCCTGGGCCGCCTCGACGTCGAACCACCCGCCGAGCGGCGCCGTGAACGGGCTGGGCTGGGTGTTCTCGTCACCAGTCTCGCCGAAGGCGTCGATGTCGCAGCCCATGGAGGCGAAGGGCTCGAGCACCCGCCGGGTCAGGGGCACGGCGGCGGCGGCGCCGAAGCCAGCCTCCTGGAACACGGTGGCCATGGCGATGACCGACTCGCGGCCCTCGGTGGGCGTGGGGGCGAAGGCGGCGAACAGCGACGAGTCGTTCTTGTCGTTCACCTGGGCCGTGCCCGTCTTGCCCGCCACCGGGCACTGCGACTGGTCGAAGCCGGCGAAGGCCCTGGTCGCCGTGCCCCCGGAGGCCTTGGTGACCCCGTCGAAGCCGGCGATCATCGGGTCGCGCCACTCGGGCCGCAGGTCGACCAGGCCGGTCGCCTTGGGCTCGATGACCTCGACGTTGGCCTCGGTGGCGTAGTCGTTGACCTGGAGCACCAGCTGCGGCTTCCAGACGGTGCCCCCGTTGGCGAGCGTGGCGTAGCCCTGGGCCAGCTGGAGCGGCGAGACGAGGACGTCGCCCTGGCCGACCATGGTGTTGCCGCTCACACCCGCGGTCCACGTGCCGGCCAGCTCGGCCTCGTCGGTGTCGCCGTTGAGGTCGATCGAGAAGTCCATGAGCCACTCGGGGGTGGGGATGCGGCCGGCGGTCTCGCCGGGCAGGTCGATGCCCGGCTTCTGGCCCAGGCCCCACGTCTCCATCGAGCGTTGCATGGCGTTCTCGCCGATGCGGTCGCGGGCCCGCCACGAGTCGTCGCCCAGCTTGTAGAAGTAGGTGTCCGACGAGCGGGTGATCGCATCGGTGAGGTTGACGGCGCCGTTGCCCGCCGCGCCGGCGTTGGTGGCCGAGCAGTTGTTCTCGACGTCGGTGTTGCAGCTGGCGCTGTAGAGGTAGGTGCCGGTGTCGTTGTAGACGTAGTCCGGGGTGACCATCCCCGTCTGCAGCCCGGCGAAGGCGCTGAAGAGCTTGAAGGTCGAGCCGGGGGCGTACTGGCCGCCGATGGCCCGGTTCAGCAGCGGGTAGTTGTGCACGTCGCCCCGCTCCTCGGCCGAGATGGCCTCGTAGTCGGCGCGCGAGATCCCGCCGACGAAGAGGTTCGGGTCGTAGGTCGGGTACGACGCCATGGCCAGCACCTGGCCGTTGCGGGGGTCGACGGCCACCGA
>Ga0190275_10004080_pt1 | contig 10494 bp, 5 predicted proteins | sample Popmic550T_FD_133745 | JGI IMG/M metagenome (GOLD analysis project Ga0190275, IMG submission 133745) | Populus adjacent soil microbial communities from riparian zone of Yellowstone River, Montana, USA - 550 T | ecosystem: Environmental > Terrestrial > Soil > Riparian zone > Trees stand | place...
CGCTGCCGGCCACCGACAACGCCGCCTCGGTGGCGAGGTCGCCGAGGCGCAGCAGGCCGACCAGAGCGAACCCGGGCACCGCCAGCAGGTACACCAGGCCGAAAGGCAGGCGCACGACCACCGGAGCGTCGACCATCCAGGTCGCGACCACGACGCCCTGCACGACGAGCGCCGCCACCAGGAGGTGGCGGCGACTCAGGCGGGCACGCGCGGTGCTCTGCGCCAGCTCGGCGATCACGGGCGTGCCGCCCGGCCCCGCAGATAGCCCGCGACGGTGAAGCCCAGGCCGGCGACGATGGCCGCCGACCGGGTGGCTCCGGCCACGCTGCGATCGTCGACCGACGCCCGCAGCCCGTCGACCACGCCCGACGGCAGCGCCCGGGTGACGTAGGCGCGCTCGGACGACAGGCCGTCGCCGGCGCCGACCGCCTCGGTGACGACCGCCTTGGAGATGCCCTCGGCGTAGCAGCGCCGCCGGAAGTAGGCGAAGTGGTGGCGCTGAGGCGTGACGAAGTGGTCGACCACGGCGTCGGGCACCGACACGATCCGCGCCGAGGGCACCGCCTGGCGCAGGCGGATGCACAGCTCGGTCTCCTCGCAACCGAGGGGCTGCCCCCCGACCCGGCCGACGTCCTCCCGGAATCCCTCGACGGCGTCCAGCGCCGAGCGCCGGAAGGCCATGTTGCAGCCGAGGGGATTGCGGATGTCGGCGACGCCCTCGGCCTGGCCCCGGTAGCTGCAGCCCACGACCCAGTCGAACTCCCGGGGGAACCACGCGGGACGCCCCTGCGACCAGGCAGGGCGCGCCACGCCCCCGGTGGCCACGACCGCGGGGTCGGCGAACGGCGCCACCAGTGCCCCGAGCCAGCCGGGCCGGGGCACGGCGTCGTCGTCCAGGAAGGCGACCACCTCGCCGCCCGCCGCCTCGACCCCGGTGTTGCGGGCGCCCGACAGGCCCCGGCCGTAGCGGTTGGCGATGACGGTCAGGCCGGTGTCGGCCAGCTCGTCCCGGGCGCGGGCGGCCAGCTCGTCGTTGTGGTCGACGACCAGGACCACCTCGAGCGGGTGGTGCTCGTCCGTGGCCGCGGCCCGCACCGCCGCGGTCAGCAGCTCCCAACGGTCGAGCGTGTAGGCGCACACCACCACCGACGTGGTGGGACCACCCGTGCTCGCGTGGTCAGGATCGCCCTGTGTCACGTCCCGGTCCGCAGGACGTACGAGCGCAGGCTCTCGCGCCCCAGCGTCCGCAGCACCCGCACCCCGTCACGCACCGGGTGCAGGTTGGAGTCGCCGTAGAGGCGACGCCCCTCGTGCGAGGGAACCTCGACCACCCGCAACCGGCTCTGGGCCGCCCGCACGTTGAGCAGCGTCTCGACCTCGAAGCCGTCGCAGTCCGGCATGATCGAGTCGAGGTGGGCCCGCCAGAACGCCATGTAGCCGTAGCAGAGGTCGGTGTGCTCGGTGGCGTGGATGCCGTTGAAGATCCGGCCCAGCACCTTGTTGCCCAGCTCGCGGATGAACGTGAGGTCCGCACTGCCGCCCCCGTGCAGGTGGCGCGAGCCCTTGGCCAGGTCCGCGCCGTTGACGAGGGCCTCGACGAAGGCCGGGATCTCGCGGGGGGTCATCGACCCGTCCGCGTCCATCATCACGATGATGTCGCCGGTCGCCGCGGCGAAGCCGGCGCTGAGCGCGTCGCCCTTGCCCCGGCCGGGCTGGTTGACGAGGACGACGTCCGGGCACAGCTCGCGGGCGATGTCCACCGTGCCGTCGGTCGAGTGACCGTCGACGATGACGACCTCGGTGGCGGCGCGCGGGATCTGCAGCAGCACCGACGGCAGGTTCAGCGCCTCGTTGTAGGTGGGGATGACGACGCTGACCGTCAGGTCGACGTAGGAGTCGGACTCCGCGCACCACACCGACCAGCCCGGTCGTGACGGATGCCGGACCGTGACGTCGTGCACGAGGGAGTGCCGACCGGTCCCGGAGCCGCGGCGCCCACGCGCCACGATCGTGTCCACGTCCCGAGGGATGCCCTTGCCCAGCGGCGCCACGTGGCACCGCCGATCGTCCTCTACGACCAAGAGCGCAGGGGTGGGAGCACCCGCGTCCAATCCGGTCATCAAACCGCCCGCCCTTCGTATCGGCAGAGACCGGAGGGGCGCCCGCGTTGGCACGCTTCCGCCGATCCCCTGCTGTCCGTCCGAGGCCGATTCGATCACCACATGCAGCGCGCCGTCAATCGATCGATACGTCCATTTACCTGTACGCAACATGTCGTTCACACGAGGCGTGACGCGAATCACTCTGCTCAACCGCGGGCGCGTGGAACGGCGTCTGCCGGGGACCACCGCATCGGAGCCAGCACGTTCCGTGCTCGACGCAGCAGGCACTTCGTCGCCTCGTCGGTCGCCGTCCAGGTAGCGCGCATCGCCGTGGTCTCGCTTGCGCGGCACCGATCGGCGTGACCACACACACCGTGGTCGACGACGCGGCATCGGTCATGTATCGTGCCCGCAGGTTTGGGGTTGGCAACGGCGCCAACGGCGGCAATGAGGTTGGGCAGCAGCATCGATTCGATTGAATGACCGTGCCGGACGGCATCGTGTCGTCACCGTCGCCGTTGTCAGCTCACCTAAATCGGCCTGCCGACTCGTCCCCAATCCCTCGGCGAGCGGCGAAGGACGGGACCGGTGAGCACAGGGCGGCGACGGACGGGCAGGCGGTCGCGCACCGCGATCGCGCTCCTCCTGGCGACGGCGGCGACAGGCACTGCGGTGGCGGGCGGCCAGCCCGCGGCCGACGCCGCCCCCACCGCGCAGGCGGTGGCCCCCGGCTTCGCCGTGAGCACCGTCGGCGCGGGCCTGACGTATCCCACCAACGTCGAGGTCGCGGGCGACGGGCGTGTGTTCGTCACCGAGAAGAGCGGTCGCGTGGTCGCCATGGACGACCTCGATGACGAGACGCCCGACGAGGTCATCGACCTCGGCGGCAGCATCCACAACTACGAGGACCGCGGCCTGCTCGGGCTGGAGGTCGACCCCGACTTCCCGGACGAGCCCTACATCTACCTGCTGTACACGCTCGACCGCGACGACAGCTGGAACGACGACTGCCCCAACCCGCCGGGCACCTTCGACGACGGCTGCGTGGTCGACGGGCGCCTCGCCCGGCTGGAGATCGACGAGGGCAACGGCGTCGTCGGCGACGAGCAGGTGCTGCTCGAGGACGTCTGGTGCGCGCAGTACCCCAGCCACACCGTCGGCGACCTCGAGTTCGCCCCCGATGGCGCCCTGCTGGTGAGCGCCGGCGACGGGGCCGACTACAACAGCGTCGACTTCGGCCAGAACGGCGGCGACCCCGACAGCCCCACCCCCGCCAACCCGTGCGACGACCCTCCGGGCGGCGCCGGCACCCCACTCACCCCGCCGACCGCCGAGGGCGGTGCCCTCCGCAGCCAGGACCTGCTCACCCCCGACGACCCGATGACGCTCGACGGCAGCGTCCTGCGCCTCGACCCCGACACGGGCGAGGCGATGCCCGACAACCCCCTCGCCGGCGGCACCGCCACCGACGACGACCGCGTGCTGGCCCACGGCCTGCGCAACCCGTTCCGCATCACCTCGCGGCCCGACACCGACGAGGTCTGGGTGGGCGACGTCGGCTGGGGCACCTGGGAGGAGATCAACCGCATCGAGAGCGCGTCGGACGACGTGGTCGAGAACTTCGGCTGGCCCTGCTACGAGGGCGCCGAGCCGCAGTCGACCTACGCCGGCGTGGGCCTCGACCTGTGCCAGGGCCTCTACGACGGCACGGCCGCGACCGAGCTGCGCGCACCGCACTTCCAGTACCGCCACGGCAACCCTCCCGACCCCGACCGGTGCGGCACCCAGCCCGGTGGATCGATCACCGCGCTCGAGTTCTACGCCGGCGGCGCGTACCCGGCCACCTACGACGGGGCGCTGTTCTTCGGCGACTACACCCGCGGCTGCATCTGGGCGATGATGCCCGGCGTCGACGGCCTGCCCGACACCTCCCAGGTCGTCACCATGGTCACGGGTGCGTACCCGGTCGACCTGGTGGTGGCGCCGGGCGGCGACCTGCTGTGGCTCGACATCCTCGAGGGCACGCTCAACCGCATCGAGCACTTCGGCGACGACCTGCCCCCCTCGGCGAACATCACCGTCGACCGCGACAACGGCCCCCTGCCGCTGCAGGTGCAGCTCGACGGGTCGGGCTCGACGGCCGGCGACGACGGCGCCCTGTCCTACGCCTGGGACCTCGACGGCGACGGCGACCACGACGACAGCACCGACCCGGTCGCCGCCGTCACCTACACGGCCGCCGGGCCGGTCACGGTGCGGCTGCGCGTCACCAACGCCGCCGGCCTCAGCCACGCCACCAGCGTGGTGGTGCACGCCGGCAACTCGCGTCCGGTGCCGGCCATCGACGCCCCGGCCGCGGATGCCACGTGGTCGGTCGACCAGGTGCTGGCCCTGGCCGGGTCGGCCACCGATGCCGAGGACGGCGCCCTGGGCGGCGCCGCGCTGTCGTGGCAGGCCAACCTGCACCACTGCTCCACGCCCGACGACTGCCACGTCCACCTGCTGCAGACCTTCGCGGGGCAGGCGACGCCCACCATGATCGCCCCCAACCACGAGTACCCCGCGTACCTCGAGCTGGAGCTGACCGCCACCGACGCCGGCGGGCTGACCGGCACCACCGCGTTGCGCCTCGACCCCGCCACCCACGACCTGACCGTGGAGTCGGAGCCGGCGGGCGTCGACCTGTCGGTCGGCTCCCGCACGGCGACCGCCCCCTTCACCCAGACCGTGATCGCGGACTCGTACCACACCGTGTCGGCCCCCTCGCCCCAGACCTTGGGCGACGCCACGTTCCGATTCGGCCAATGGTCCGACGGCGGCTCGCCCGTCCACCAGATCACCGTGACCGAGCCGGCCACGCTCACCGCCACCTACACCGCCGATCCCGCCGCGCCGGTCACCCACTACGTCTCCGACCTGCCCTGGGTCAGCGAGACCAACGGCTACGGGCCCGCCGAGCGCGACATGGCCAACGGCCAGCCCGCGGCCGGCGACGGCCCGGTGCTGAGCGTCGGCGGCCAGACCTGGGCCAAGGGCGTCGGCGCCCATGCCAACAGCGAGATCGTTCTCGACCTGCCGCCGGAGTGCACCCGCTTCGACGCCGGGGTGGGCATCGACGACGGCGTGGGCAACAACGGCACCGTGCAGTTCTCGGTGCTGGGCGACGGCGACGAGCTCGCCACCAGCCCGGTGCTCACCGGCGCGGACCCCAGCCACGTCCTGACTGCGGACCTGACCGGCGTGAGCCAACTCACGCTGGTCACCGATGACACCGGCGACAACAACTGGTGGGACCACGCCGACTGGGGCGACGCGCTGCTCACCTGCGAGCCCCCGCCGGCCGAGGCCGAGACCGTCTACCTGTCCGACCTACCGTGGGTCGGCGAGTCCAACGGCTACGGGCCCGCCGAGCGCGACATGGCCAACGGCGAGCCCGCGGCCGGCGACGGCCCGGTGATCAGCATCGGCGGCCAGACGTTCGCCAAGGGCATCGGGGCCCACGCGGACGGCGAGATCGTCGTGGACGTGCCACCGGACTGCACGCGCTTCGACGCGGTGGTCGGCGTGGACGACGGCGTGGGGCTGAACGGCACCGTGCGGTTCACCGTCACAGGCGACGGCGACGAGCTGGCCACCAGTCCCGTGCTGGCCGGCGGCGCGCCGGGCCACGCCCTCACCGCGGACGTCACGGACATCGCGCAGCTCGGCCTCGGCGTCGACCATGCGGGCGACAACCCGTGGTGGGACCACGCCAGCTGGGGCGATGCCCGCCTGCTGTGCGGCGGCGAACCCGGTCCGGACGACCCCGACGATCCGCCGCCCGGGCCCGGCGGGTTCGGCGCCCCGGTGTCGCTGCCCACCGGCGATCGCAGCCACTCGGTGGTCGCCCGCGACCTCGACGGCGACGCGGACCTCGACCTGGTGACGGCGGCCGCGGGCGCCGACGCCGCGGTGGTGCTGCTCAACGCGGGCGACGGCACCTACGCCCCGGCGGTCGCCTATCCCACCGGGCCGGGCACGTTCCCCAAGCACATCGAGGTCGGCGACGTCACCGGCGACGGTGCCGTCGACCTGGTGAGCGCCAACCAGGACTCGACCGACGGCACCGACGTGACCGTGTTCGCCGGCGTGGGCGACGGCACCTTCGCTCCCGGCACCGCCTACGGCGCCTGCGAGCGCCCCCACCAGACCGTCCTCGGCGACATCGACGGCGACGACGACGAGGACGTGGTGGTGGCCTGCTGGGGCGGCGGCGTCGTCAGCGTGCTGCGCAACGACGGCGCCGGTGTCCTCGGCGCCCCCGAGGACATCCCCGCCGCCTGGGCGCCGCACTCGCTGGTGCTGCGCGACTTCGACGGCGACGCCGACCTCGACCTGGCCACCGCGGCGCTGGGCGACAACCGGCTGGCCGTGTCGCTCAACGCAGGCGACGGCACCTACGGAGCGCCGACGCTTCTCTGGTCGGGGCTCGGGCCCCACAACGTGGTGAGCGACGACCTCGACGGCGACGGCTTCTGGGACCTGGTCGTGACCTCGCAGGGCCAGGACCTCGTCGGCGTGCTGCTCGGTCACGGCGACGGCACCTTCGGCGACGCCACCTTCTTTCCGGTGGGCTCGGTGCCCAAGGCCACGTCGATCGGCGACGTCGACGGCGACGGGTTGGCCGACCTGGTCACCGCCAACACGCACGGCAACTACCCGGACGGCTCGGCACAGACCTCGCTGACGGTGCTGCTGGGCGAGGGCGACGGCACCTTCGCCGCGGGCTTCGACCTGGCCAACGACCTGTCGCCGTTCTCCGTGGCGATCGCCGACCTCGACGGCGACGGCGGCAACGAGATCGCCACCGCCAACTGGCACAGCGACGACATCAAGCTCTGGACCCGGGCGGCCACGGGGTAACGGGGCCCGCGAGATGCCCGGCGGCCACCTGGGGCCGTTGCCGGACCCGTCGAGAGATTGTCGGGTATCACGGCGAGAAAACGCCTGCTAGCCCGTCGAGAAATTGTAGGGTAGCGGAATGCCGACGGCCGATCGAGCGTCATCGGACCTTGTCGAGCGGCGAGCCATGGCCGTCATCGACGACTCGCTGCGGGGCTTCCGCTGCGTCGTGGTGCACGGTCCGCGCCAGGCAGGCAAGACCACCCTCGCGCGCCTCATCGCCGGGCGATCCGGTGAGTTCCGCACGTTGGACGACGCATCCGAGCGCGAGGCCGCGACGGCGGATCCCGACAGCTACGTGGCCTCCGCGCCCCGTCCGCTGGTCGTCGACGAGATCCAGCGTGTCGGCGAGCCGCTGGTCCTCGCCATCAAGAGCGCCGTCGACCAGGATCGCCGGCCCGGCCAGTTCCTGCTGACCGGATCGACCAACTTCCTCACCGTCCCGAACATCTCCGAGACGCTGGCCGGACGCACCGACATCGTCGAGCTGTGGCCGCTCGCCCAGTGCGAGATCAATGCCAGCGCCGGTGACTTCGTCGAGCGGGCGTTCGGCTCGGGTGTGCCCGGACTCCTCGAGCACCGGGCGAGCCCCCTGACGCGCACCGACTACGTCGAGGCGGTCTGCCGCGGCGGCTTCCCCGAGGTGCAAGGGATGGACGAGCGCACACGGCGGCGCTGGTTCGCCCGATACGTCGACACCGTCCTGGATCGTGAGGTCGCGGTGGCCGCCGACATCCGTCGTCGCGATGCGCTGGACGCCATGGTGCGCCTCCTCGCCGCGACCACGGCTCAGGAGTTGGTGATGACAAGGCTCGCTGCCCGGCTGGGGATCTCCCGGGAGACGGCAGAGAGCTACCAGCCCTGGCTGGAGCGGGTCTTCCTCGTCGCGCGCACCCCGGCGTGGGGCAGAGGTCTCACCACGAAGATCGTCCATCGCCCGAAGGCCTACATGGTCGACACCGGCTTGGCCGCTGCGCTCGTCGGTCGTGACGCCGACGCGCTGTCGCGACCGACGGAACCGGCGACCGGGCCGCTGATCGAGACGCTGGCCGCCTCCGAGCTCGTCCGGCAACTGACCTGGAGCAAGGTCGACGCCAAGCTCCATCATCTCCGCGACAGCGACGGCCACGAGGTCGATCTCGTGGTCGAGGCCGTCGACGGTCGCGTCGTCGGAATCGAGGTCAAGGCGACGACGACCGCCCGGGCCGAGGACTTTCGGGGGCTCACATTCCTGCGCGACCGCCTCGACCGCGTCGGTGTGCCCTTCGTGGCGGGTGTGGTGCTCCACACCGGGCCGAGGCGAGCATCCTTCGGTGACCGCCTGGCCGCGATACCGCTCAGCGACCTCTGGCTGTAGCGGCCGGCGTGGCTCGCGGGGTGCCCGTTCGGGGCTACGGTCAGCGGCCGCATGGATGTCCACCTCGTCGACGGCACCTACGAGCTCTTCCGGTACCACTTCGCCCCCAACAACCGCGACGCCGAGCGCGGCGCCACCGTGGGGGTGCTGGCCACGCTGTTCCAGCTGGTGGCCGACGGCGCCACCCACATCGGCGTGGCGACCGACCACGTCATCGAGTCGTTCCGCAACGACCTGTGGGCCGGCTACAAGTCCTCGGCGGGCATGCCGCCCGAGCTGCTGGCCCAGTTCCCGCTGGTCGAGGCGGCCATGGAGGTCGCCGGGTTCGTCGTGTGGCCCCAGATCACGCACGAGGCCGATGACGCCATGGCCGCCGGCGCGGTGATGGCGGCCGCCGACGATCGGGTCGAGCGCGTGGTCATCTGCACGCCCGACAAGGACCTGGGCCAGTGCGTGGGCGGCAAGGTCGTCCAGCTCGACCGGCGCAAGGGCGTCACCTTCGACGCCGCCGGGGTGGAGGAACGCCTCGGCGTGCCCCCCGAGTCGATCCCCGACCTGCTCGCCCTCGTCGGCGACTCGGCCGACGGCTTCCCCGGCCTGGCCGGCTGGGGCGCCAAGTCGGCGGCCGCCGTGCTGCGGCGCTGGGGCCACCTCGAGGGCATCCCGGCCGACCCCACCACCTGGGACGCAGGGGTGCGGTCCGCGGCCAAGCTCAACGCGACGCTGCGCGACCAGTACGAGCTGGCGCTGCTGTTCCGCCGCATCGCCACCGTCGAGACCGACGCCCCGGTGAGCGAGACGGTCGACGAGCTGCGCTGGACCGGTCCGCCCGACCCCGTCGCCTTCGCAGGGCTGTGCGCCCAGCTGGGCGCCGACCGCCTCGCCGACCGGGCCGCCCGCCTGACCCCTGCCTGAGCGGGCGCCTCACGGTCTCGGCCAAGCCGGCAGGTCGTCAGACGATGGGGCCGTCCAGGCGGAGGGCGGCCAGCTTGTCGGGGTTCACGACCGAGTGGATCGCGGCCACCCGTGCATCGTCCACGGTGAACGCGGTGGCGAAGAGCGGCTGATCGCCGAACAGCACCACGACCGCGGGAGCGCCGTTGAGCTCCGTGCGCTCGACCTCCACCTGGAAGGCCACGGCCTTGCGGACGAGGTTGAGCATGAAGCGCGCCACCCGGTCCGAGCCCACCACGGGACGACGCGCGGCGTGCGTCGTCGGACCGCCGTCGCTCAGCAGCACGACATCGGGCGCGAGGAGGGCCAGCACCCGGTCGGTGTCGCCGCCGACGAGCGCGGCGACCAGCTCGTCGGCCACCCGATCGGCATCGTCGGGCGCGTGCTGACGCCGGCCCTCGTCGCGCACGCGGGCCCGCGCCCGCGTGGCGATCTGGCGGCAGGCGTCGGGGCTGCGGTCGATCGCCACCGCGATCTCCGGAAACGGCGTGGCGAACACGTCGGCGAGCACGAACACGACCCGTTCCACCGGTGACAGCGCCTCGAGCAGGCGCAGGAACCCGAAGGTCAACGACTCGGCCAGCTCGACCATGGTGGCCGGGTCCTCCCCGCCACCCCCGGCCATCGCCGTCGGACGCCCCGCAGGCGGCGCGTCGGGGCGTGCGGTCGCGACCGGCTCGGCCAGCCAGGGACCGACGTAGGTCTCGCGCCGGTGCTGGGCCGATCGCAGGTGGTCGAGCGCCAGGTGCGAGACGACGGTGGTGAGCCAGGCCGCCGGGCGCTCGATCGCCTCGGCGTCCGTCCGGCGTGCCCGCTCCCATGCCTCCTGCACGATGTCCTCGGCGTCGAGCCGCGAGCCGGTGATGCGGTAGGCCAGACCGACGAGTCGGGGACGTTCGGTGACCAGGGCCTGCTCGACCCGGTCATGGGTGGGCCGGCCGCTCAGCACGCCCGTGACGCCGACGGCGGTGCCGCCGCCGGCGTCGATGGCGGCGTCGATGGCGTCGGGCACGCCGGGGCCGCCCCCGGCAGCGCGACCGTTCCGGCCGGGACGGCGGGCTGCGGGGTCACCCATGACCCGCCAGTGTGGCGCCCGACGACGTGACCCGCGGGTCCCGGCCGCGTGCTCGACGGCCAGGC
>Ga0190275_10004081_pt1 | contig 10493 bp, 9 predicted proteins | sample Popmic550T_FD_133745 | JGI IMG/M metagenome (GOLD analysis project Ga0190275, IMG submission 133745) | Populus adjacent soil microbial communities from riparian zone of Yellowstone River, Montana, USA - 550 T | ecosystem: Environmental > Terrestrial > Soil > Riparian zone > Trees stand | place...
CTTCGGCGACCCGCTGGTGCGCGACGCGGCCACCGACGACAACGGGGTGCTGGTGGCGCTGTTCACGCCCATCATCAACAACCAGTTCCCGGGGGTGGCGGGGTTCGTGTCGTACTGCGACCAGTTCCCCAACGCGCCGGGGAACGCGGCCAGCAACTTCGGCGAGTACTTCTACGCCTACCAGCCCACGGTGGCCGGCACGGGGTACTTCTCCGGGTTCACCGCCGACCGGTGGTACTGGTCGATCCGCGGCGTGTTCATCCACGAGACCAAGCACGTGGCCTCGGGGGCCGCGCGGGTGGCGAACGGCGCCCCGTTCGAGGAGTCGTGGCTGGAGGAGGGGACGGCGCGCCACGCCCAGGAGCTGTGGGCGCGCCTGGCCACCGACGCGGCCCCGTGGAAGGCGAACACCGGCTACGGGAGCGCCGCGGCCCCCGGCAGCGTGTACTGCGCGGTGCGGCCCACCGATGCGGCGTGCCTGGCCGGCAACCCCCGCCGCCCGTCGCTCGACATGTACACCCACTTCTCGACCCTGTACACGGCCATCGACAGCACCAACGCCGCGATCCTGTCGCCGTTCGGGCGCACGCCGTACGATGACGCCTCGTATTTCTACGCCATGTCGTGGTCGCTGGTGCGCTACGCCGGCGACCGCTACGGGGCGTCGGACGGTGGATTCCTGACCGCGCTGAACCAGGGGAACAACACGGGCACCGCGAACCTGTCCGCGCGCGCGGGCGTGTCGATCGACCAGCTGCTGGGCGGGTGGGCGCTGGCGCTCGCGGCCGACGACTACCCCGGCCTGGCCACGCCCGGCGCCGACATCAGCCTGCCCACCTGGAACCTGCGGGCGATCTACGGCGGGCTGAACACCGACTATCCGGGCTCGTTCCGCGCGTACCCGCGCCGCGGAGCCTCGGTCGCGTTCGGCGCGCTGGGGGCGATGGAGGTTTCGCCGCTGCAGGGCGGCGGCGTGTTCACCTTCGACGTGTCGGGAACGCAGACCGCGCCGCAGCTGGTGCGCCTGCGCGGAAGCGGCGGCGCCGCGCTGCCCTCCACCGTGCGCGTGGCGATCGCGCGCGTGCAGTGACGCGGCATCGGCGTCGTTTCTGAAGCAGACGGCGAAGGGCTCCCCCGCGTGGTGCGAGGGAGCCCTTCGTGTCTCCGGCTCTTACGGCGGGTTTCACGCAGAGTCAGCGGAGTTAGCGGAGACAGCGGAGTTAGCGGAGACAGCGGAGGAACTGCGCGGAGCAGGAAGATGAACAGTCTGAAGTGCCTCCGGGAATCGACCCGGAAGCTGCCCCCGCGCCGACGAGCCTCGCGCAGTTTGCGAGGCTTTTCGTAGTTGTTGCTGCGGCTTCAGCCGCCGGTCAGCGGGGCCTCGGAAGCTCCCATCGGCGGCGCGGCGCCAGGCCAGCGGATGTCGCGATCACCCGTCGCCGCCGGCGCGGGCGCGGTGGTAGTGGCGGCGAGCCTTGGCGCGGTTGCCGCAGTCGCTCATCACGCACCAGCGGCGGCTGCGGTTGCGGCTGGTGTCCAGGTACAGCCACTCGCAGTTGTCGCCCTCGCACTCGCCGATCCGCGCGAGCTCGCCCGAGGTGAGCAGCTCGGCCGCCGCGCGCACCACCGGCCAGAGCACGCGGTCGAGCCCGTCGCCCTCCCACGCCCAGGCGAACGCCTGCTCCCCGGCAGAGGCCACGCGCAGGTGCGGGAGCGCGCGCGACAGCTCGGCGTTGATCAGCGCCAGGTCGTCGTTCTCGGGGCAGGCGCCGTGGCAGACGGGCGCGAAGACGCGGTACAGCGCCTCGCGCAGGGTGATGGCGCGCGCGAACACGGAAGCGGCTGCGTCCGCCTCCTCGTCGCCGCGCGCCAGCAGCGCCCCGGCGGCGGGGTCGTCGATCACGCCGGCGCGCAGGCCCCACCACACCAGGTCGCGGTAGCCCGACAGCCACTCGCTCTCGGGCGCGTCGCCGTGCACGCCCGCGGTGTTGGCGAAGTCGAGCGCCAGGTGCCCGCCGGCCAACTCCTTCTCCGCGAACGGGTTCTGCAGTGTCATCGGTATGATCCGGTCGAGGGTTTCATCTAACCTCTAATCTGACCCTTGACAGGTTAGATGTCCAGCCCTATGATCTACCTAACCTTCAAAACGCATTTTGAGGGTTGTACGATCATCCGAGCTGGAGGGAGACCCGATGCATCCCGACGACGCCATCCACATCGCCCCGAACGAGCCGCGCGCGGCCCACCGCACGGCCGGCACGAACACCCGCCCCGCGCTCCCGCGGCTGATCCGGCGCCTGCTGCACGCGTGGATGGAAGGATGGACGTGGTACGCCCGGCAGGGGTTCGCCCCGCCCGCGGTGGAACCGGTGTTCCCCCGCCGCGCGGCCGTTCGCGGAGAGGCCGCGCCGCGCGCCCGCCGCTGGTCGGCGCCGTGCCCGCCCCCGCGCTTCGCGCTGCTGTACGGGCGCGGGGCGGGCGCCGGATGCCCGTGATCGCGCGGCGGGTGCGCGCGTTCGGCGCGTTGCGGCTGGGGGCGTACGCGGCCACGTGGATCATCTGGGGGAGCACGTACCTGGCGATCCGCGTGGCGGTGGAGGTGATTCCGCCGTTCCTGCTGGCGGGGGTGCGCTCGGTGATCGCGGGGGCGATCCTGATCACGATCGGCGCGCTGCGGCACGATGCGTGGCCGCGCCGGCCGCAGGTGGTCGCCGCGGTGCTCACCGGGGCGATGTTCTTCCTGGTGGGCCACGGCGGGCTGTTCTGGGCCGAGCAGCGCGTGGCCAGCGGCCCCGCCGCGCTGATGATCGCCACCGAGCACTTCTGGCTGCTGCTGGCGGGGTGGATGCTCGGCCGCGTGGCCGCCACGCGCCGCGCGTGGACGGGCGTCGCCGTGGGCCTGGGCGGCGTGGCGCTGCTCACGGTGGCCGGCGGCGCGGCGGGGATCGACCCGGTGGGCGCGGTGGTGCTGCTGATCGCCTCCGCCGCGTGGGCGCTGGGGACGCTGTACTTCACCGGCGAGCGCAAGCCGGCGTCGCAGCCGTACGCGGCGGGGATCCCCCTGCTGGGCGGCGGCGTGATGCTGCTCGCCGCCTCTGCCATCTTCGGCGAGCCGGGCCGCATCGCCCTGGCGGACGTGACGCCGCTCGCCGCGGGCGCGCTGGCGTACCTGATCGTCTTCGGCTCGGTGGTGGCATTCACCGCCTACAGCTGGCTGGTGGAGCGCGAGGGCCCCAGCAACGCCCTCAGCTTCACCTACGTCAACCCGCTGGTGGCCGTACTGCTGGGCGCCGCCTTCCTGCATGAGCCGCTCACCTGGCGCATCGCCCTGGCCGCCGCCGCGATCATCGCCGCGGTCGTGCTGATCATCGGCGGCACCGCCACCCCCGCGCCGAGCGTCCGCCACGCCCCTCCCGCCGACCGGCTCCCGCCCACGGCTCCGGAAACGGCGCACCGCAGGAAGCGCGCGGCGCAGGGGCAGCGGCGGTAGGGCGCTCGACGGAAAGTCCGGCGCTCGACGACGCAGAGATTATTCGGTGCGATAGACGGATGAGGGCGCGCGTGCCGCGGCGCTGTCCCGGGAGAGATCGCGAGGCGGGCACCCGGCCACACCGCAGCCGTCGCGTGGACAAAGCCCGGCAGGCCCCTCGAAACCCACCACCCTCTCCCGCGAAGCGGGGGAGGGCGAGCGCTCCAAGGCGCGGGGAGGGGGCCCCCGCGGGGCCGAGAACGCACGCAGTAGATCGAATCCCCCCAGTGTCAGTTCCCGCAATCCGCCGTAACAGAGTGCGAGACTCCGGGCAAAATGCACCGCGCCGGGGCCGTGCCGCGCGCCTGCGTGCCAACGCCAAGTGTTCCTCCCGCACACGTTTACGCCGCCGTGCCCAACCGGGTACGGCGGTTGCCTTTGTATGCGGCGACTCCCACGACAATCCGGGCAGGTCGTGCGTCGGTGAGGTGTGGGTGGCCGGAGCTTACGGGTGTGGGGACACCTTCCGGCCACCCCGCTCCACCTGCGTGCCGATGCACCGCAAGCGCCTGCATTGCAACGACATGCGGCCGCGTGGGGTGCGCTCCCCGCCGCCACCGTCGGGCGAATTAGGTTGACTCCCCCGCTGGATGGGCTTATCATGGCCCCTCCACATTACTTACACCGCTTGGCCGGTACGCTTCTCCGGTCCGACAGCCGCCTACCGAGACAATGTCAGGATCTCGCTGGACGCTCATGCTCGTTCCGCATGACAACGAGCGCGTCCGATCGTTCCAGGTCGCGTGGAAGGACGTGCGGGCCATCATCTCGGCCGTGGTGCTGGTGGTGTTCCTGCTGGGCACCTTCACCGTCGCCTTCTTCATCAAGCAGGGCCAGCACGTGCGCAGCACCGCCCTGGTGCGCGAGAACGAGCTGCTGGCCGCCGAGGTCGACGAGATGCGCGGCGAGATGGAGCAGCTCAACCGCTCCATCGAGACCCTGTCGGAGAAGGACGAGCAGTACCGCGTGATCTCGGGGCTGGGCAGGCTGGCCGCCGACGTGCGCGGCGCCGGGTCGCGCAGCATGAGCGAGCAGGCGCTGATGCACCTCAACCCCGAGGTGGGGGGCAAGGTCAACCAGGCCAGCACCAGCCTGGACGCGCTCAACCGCCGCGCGGCGCTGCTGCGCACCAGCATGGACCAGGCGCTCAGCGCGCTCCAGCGCAACCGCGAGCGCCTCGCCAGCACCCCCACCATCGCCCCCGCGTCGGGGCCGCTCTCCTCGCTCTTCTCCACCGGCCGCTACCACCCCGTGCTCCGCATCACCCGGCCGCACAAGGGGATCGACATCGCCGCGCGCGTGGGCGAGCCGATCCTGGCGCCGGCCAAGGGCGTGGTGCGCTTCTCGGGGAACAAGGGCAACGGCTACGGCAGCATGGTCGAGGTCGACCACGGCTACGGCTACGTCACCCGCTTCGCCCACGCCTCGCGCCTCCTGGTGCGCAACGGGCAGACGGTCAAGCGCGGCGACGTGATCGCCCTCGTCGGCGCCACCGGCCTCACCAGCGGGCCGCACCTGCACTACGAGGTGGAGATCGACGGCCGCGAGGTGGACCCGCTCAACTTCATCGTCGCCGACGCGATTCCCGATTGATCGTCGCGATTCCCAGGGATCGTCAACGGAAACGGCAGGAGTAGGGCGCGTTTGGCGCCCAGGCGCCAAAACGGGCTGCGCGCGCGGTAGGGCACGATACCACTGTGCCCAACCGCGCCGGGCCAACGGCGGCGGACCGGCATCGAGGCCGGCCCGCCGTTTTCGCGTCCGCCGCCGTCGTCCCGGCCCTCCGGGCGCGCATCCCTCGCGCATCGCTCCATCCGCGGACGCTGTTGCCTCCCGCCATTTCCCTGGAGAGTCACCCGGCCGCGCCGCGGCCTGAGCGTGCACGCAACCTCGCAGGCCGCGCGGATCCCCACACCCTCTCCCGCGAAGCGGGGGAGGGCGAGCGCTCTCAGGCGCGGGGAGGGGGCCCGCGGGGCCGAGGCCGCGCTCATTACCTTGGGCGTGTCGAACCCCTGTCCCGTTTCTCGGGTAGAAGCCCGCCGGACGAAGCCGCCCCCGGTTCGCCACCGGCCGCCAGATGTCGTAATTTCGAGGGAGCGCCCGACCCGCGGCGCTCCTTCAGTTCGTAAGTGGCACAGGAATGCTGACGCTTTCGCTCGCGCTCGCCCTCGCGGCGGCGCCGCCCGACACCGCCCGACACCGGCCGCCGCCCACGCAGGCCGCGCCGGCCATCACCGTGCACAACCAGCCGGCGCTCCCCGTGGTGGCGCTGCGGATGAGCATCGTGGCCAGCGACCCCCCGGGGTACGCCGGCGCCGGCCACCTCTTCCAGCACCTGCACCTCCCCGCGCTCGAGGAGCAGGCGGCGCGGGTGGGCGGCCGCGTGCAGGCCATCCGCGGCTCCGACGCCATCGTCTACAGCGTGGTGGGCCCGGCCACCGAGCTCGACTACCTGGCCGGGATCCTCCGCTCGGCGCTGCGCGTGCCCGGCGGCGGCGCGAACGCGGGGATGCTGCAGGCGCTCAGCGCGCTCGCCGGCGAGCGCTCGGCCGAGCGCGAGACCGCCGCGGGGTACGTCCGCGCGCGCCTGCGCAGCCAGCTCTTCCCCGCCGACCTCCCCCCCGCCGGCACCGAAGACGCCGCCGCCCGCCTCCAGTCGGCCCCCCTGGCCGACGTCTGGGGCGAGATCTACGCGCCCGACCGCGTGTCGATCGTGGCGGTGGGCGACGTGAACCTGAACGCGGTGGAGCGCGCCTTCCGCTCGCTCCCCGAGGCGCCCGCCCCCGGCCGCCTCCCGCCCGACCTGGCCGATACCGTCGCCTCGCTGGCGGCCGACACGCCGCAGGCCACGCGTGGGTGGATCGGCACCGCCTGGCGCGCCGACAGCGCCGACGCGGCGGCGCTCTCCGTGACCGCGCGGCTGCTGCGCAACTCGCTGCGGCGCCGGATGACGCGCTCGTCGGTGGAGGTGGAGCACTGGTGGACGCACCACGGGCAGGCGCTGGCGCTGGTGGTGGCCACCCCCGACTCGCTGGTCCCCGCCGCGCGCCGCACCGTCACCGCCGCGCTGGAGACGCTGGGCGCCGGCGTGACCGACGAGTCGGTGCGCGCGGCGGGCGCCGCCGTCCGCCGCGAGATGCTCTTCTACTCGCGTACCCCCGAGCGCATGGCCGAGCTGCTGGGCGAGTTCGCCGACCGCGGCGGCGGCCGCGACGCCACGCAGCGCTACTACGCCGCCCTGGGCGAGGTGACGGAGGCCGACGTGCGCCGCGTGCTGGAGCAGCTCGCCGCCGCCGAGCCGGGCACGGTGAACGTGGCCCCGCAGCGCATCCCCGCCGACCAGCGCCGCCGATGAGCGCCCGCACCTTCCGCGCGGCGGCCGGCGCGCTGCTCGCGCTGGCCGCGTGGACCGGCCGCGCGTCGGCGCAGGAGCGCGTGTTCGTGCGCCCCGAGCCGGGTACCCCCGTCGTCGCCGTGCAGGTGGTGGTGGGCGTGGGCCCGGCGGACGAGACGGCGGCGCAGGCGGGGATCTCGTACCTGGCCGCGCGCTCGGTGGTGGAGCCCTCGCGCGCCGCCTTCAACTCGCTGGGCGCGCGGCTCGACGTGGACCAGCAGAAGGACGCCATCGCCTTCACCCTCACCGCCGCCCCCGACGCCTGGGCCGAGGCCGCGCGGCTGCTGATGGTGTCGATCTTCCGCGACCCGGTGGACAGCGCGGCGGTGGTGCGGCAGCGCGCGGCCATCGTGCGCGAGCTCACCGGCCGCGAGGCCAGCCCCGCCGACGCGCTCGAGCGCGAGCGGGCCCGCGCGGTCTACGGAACCGAGCATCCGTGGGGCCGCCCCTCCGTCGGCACGGCCACCAGCGTGCGCGCGGTGCGGGTGAGCCAGGTGGACGCCTTCCTGCGGCAAAACTTTACCCCCGAGCGCTCCGTAGTGGCGATCGTGGGGCCGGTGGACGAGGCCGAGGCGCGCGACGCTATGGCGCCGCACATGCCCGCCGGCGAGCTGCGCGCCGACAGCGTGCCGGCCCCCGAGCCGGGCGACAGCACGGTGGACGCGGAGTACAACTCCATCACCACCTGGGTGTCGGCCACCTGGCGCTACGGGCCCGACAGCGACGTGGAGGCGCTGCGCATGCTGGCGCAGCTCGCGCTCGACCGGGTGAGCTTCGGGCCCAGCCGGCGCTCCGTCTACAACAGCCGCGCCGAGGTGGTGCGCTACGCCGGCGGCGGCGAGCTGCGGCTGACCGTGGTGGTGCCCCCGCGCGAGGCGGAGCAGTGGGCCGGGCAGCTCCGCGAGGCGGTGGGCGGGTACGCCGGCGCGGCGCTGTCGCCCGCGGTGTTCCTGGACCGGCTGCGGCGCTTCCGCGGCGAGCGGCTGATGGAGCTGGGGCTCCCCGAGCAGCGCGCGGCCGCCATGGCCCGCGCGGCGCTGCTGGGCGACCGCACCGCCACGCTGGTCGATTTCACCCGTCTCACGCCCGAACGCCTGCAGGCCGCCGCGCGCGCGCTGCAGTCGCCGATCGTCGTCTATCTCGGCCCCGCCCGCAGCCCGGGCGGCTGAGCCTCGGTACATATCTGGAGGTGGCCCCATGGGTTGGAGCGTGCTGTACATGTTCCTGCAGCTGATCGAGCTGCTGATCATCGCCCGCGTGATCCTGTCGTGGGTGGCGGGGCCGCACAGCCGCCACCCGGCGGTGCAGCTCGTCCGCTCGTCCACCGACGTGATCCTGGAGCCGATCCGCTCGCTCCTGCCGCGCACCGGCATGTTCGACCTCTCGCCGATGGTGGCGATCCTGGTGATCTCGCTCCTCCAGGCGATGATTTCCGGGATGCGGTACTGACGGGCGGTCCGGATTCGTCCGGTCTAAACGGTTGCAGTCCCCTGGTGCACGCCTGAGAGTCTGTGTGCGGCCTCGACCCCGCGGGCCCTCTCCCCGCGCCTGGGGGCGCGTACCCTCTCCCGTTCCGGGAGAGGTGGACGCCCTGAGGCGGCCGGAGAGGGCGCGGTGCCGCGGGCCTGCACGGCGTTGGTCGATACGAAAAACAGCGGCCCCGGCAGTCGATGCCGGGGCCGCTTCTCTTTCGTTCGATCCGACGAGATTCATGTGGATCCCACGAACTCCGTTCCGCGAACGAACGGTTGCGTGAGGGATTCGCGCCCGGAGGGCCGAGACGCCGGCGCGCCCGCATCGGTGACCGCGGGAACGAGAGAGGTCATGGCGCGACGGCGGCTCGGCGCCGTTGGCAACGGCGGTATCGTTGCCTACGGCGCGCGAAGCCCGGCCCGGAGCGCAGCGGAGGGACACGCCCGCACCCCGCTCGTCCACCCCGGGCCCCGGCACCAACTTTCCGCACCCCGTATCAGACGACGAGACGGTCAGTTCCCCGCGTCCGCCTGGGTGGGGGCGTCGGCGCGGACGAACGCGCGGTCGGGGCGGTCGCCGCCGGCAAGGGGCGCGCGCTTCGGCTCGGGCTCGGCGAAGCGGTCGCGGAAGACGGTGGTGCCCGCGGCGCGCGGCCACTCGGCCTCGGGCCACGCCTCGAAGTTGCCGGCCGCCGCGGGGAAGCGCGCGTCGGCGTCGAGACCGGCGGTGAGCAGGAAGTTCTGCCGCTCGGGGAAGTCGCGGCCCAGGTGGTGGTACAGCCGCAGCCCCGCGAACGCCTCGCGCGCCGTGCGCACGGTGGACCAGAAGCGCCGGTCGCCGGGGCCTTCCGCCACGCCGATCACGTTCATCACCAGCACCCCGCCGGGGCGCAGCAGCCGCCCGATCTCGCGCATCCCGTCCAGCGTCACCAGGGCGTAGGGGACCGTCTCCGTCCCGTCGTACACGTCCACGAACACGCGGTCGAAGCTCTGCGGCGGCAGCCCCGCCGCCACCGGCCGCGCGTCGCCGTTGATGGTGTGGATGCCGTGCTCGGGGCGCAGGCCGAACCAGCGGTACGCCGCGCGCGTGACCTCGGGGTCGAGCTCCACCACGGTGATGCGCGCCCGCGGGTCGCGCTCGGCGATGCGGCGCGGCAGCGTGTAGGCGCCGCCGCCCAGGAACAGGTACGCCATCCCCGGCCGCTCGACCTCCGCGAACAGCCGCTCGCCCGCGGCCACGTAGGCGAAGGTGGGCGCGCCGGTGCGCGTCAGCTCGCCCGACTCGATCTCGTCGTTCTGGTAGAGGCGCCGCTCGGGCTGCCGCTTGCCGGGGTAGACGATCTCCACCACCCGCAGCGTGCCGAAGGGCGTCTGCTCCTCCATCAGCACCTGCTCCTCGGTGGATGAGCCGCGCGTGTGGCGCGGGTACATCAGCGGGAAGGTGATCACCGCCGCGGTGCCCAGCAGCAGCGGCCCGGGCGCGATCATGGGGAGCAGCACCAGCCCCGCGACCGCGGCGCCCAGCGCCACCCCCGCCAGCACGGCGGAGACCAGCGCCGGCGTCGCCACGCCGGGCTCGTCCTCGCCCTCGTCGTTCTCGGCGCGGCTGGCCTCCCACGCGGCGAGCGCGGGGAGGAGGTAGCCCACGGCGTAGATGGGGATGCCCACGACGAACAGGAGCCCCAGCGCGCGGCCGGCGCCGCCCATCCGCTCGCCCTGGTACACGCGCCAGACGTTGGCCACCAGCCCCGCCACGCCCAGCGCGATCCCCAGCGCGATCCAGCGGCCGGCGGGCGGGCGCTCGGGGTCGTCCACCGGGGCGCCGGCCCACAGCCCGGCCGCCAGCGCGGCGGCGAGCGTGGCGATCAGCCCGCCGGCGGCGGGGAGCGCGCCGCGGGCGTCGTACAGCATCAGGCTGCCGCCGGCGAACGCCACGATCGCCACCGCCAGGCCCACCAGCCCCGGGCGCAGCAGCCCGCCCGCGCGCTTCATCAGGTCACGGTACAAAGCGGCCGTATCCTCCCCGGTAGTACACCAGCGGGGTACCCTCGCTTGCGTCGGCCGCCATCACCTCTCCCATGAACACGGTGTGGTCGCC
>Ga0190275_10004082_pt1 | contig 10492 bp, 10 predicted proteins | sample Popmic550T_FD_133745 | JGI IMG/M metagenome (GOLD analysis project Ga0190275, IMG submission 133745) | Populus adjacent soil microbial communities from riparian zone of Yellowstone River, Montana, USA - 550 T | ecosystem: Environmental > Terrestrial > Soil > Riparian zone > Trees stand | place...
CCCCTCCGTCGTGCCGGTGGCGCTGGTCGCCTCCGGGCTGCCGACCGACCGCTGGCGCTTCGAGGGCTTCCTGCCGCGCCGCGCCGGCGAGATGGAGCGGGTCCTGCGCTCGACCGAGACCGTCGTCGCCTTCGAGTCGCCGCGCCGGGTCGGCGAGTCGCTGGCGGCGCTGGCCGCGCTCGCCCCCGACCGCGAGGCTGCCGTCTGCCGCGAGCTCTCGAAGATGCACGAGGAGGTCGCCCGCGGCACCCTGGGCGAGCTGGCGCGGCGCTTCCGCGGCGACGTCAAGGGCGAGATCGTGCTGGTGATCGGCCCCGCCGCCTCCGGCTCGCACGACAAAGACGTCAGCTTCGCCGTCGACGCTCTGCGCCACCTGGTCCAGTCCGGCGCCCGCCCGCGCGCCGCCGCCAGCGTCGTCGCCGCCCTCACCGGCACCCGCGCGAACGACCTCTACAAAGCTCTGACCGGGCGCGAGGCGAGGCGCTAGGGCTCGGCCCTAACGTAGGTCAGGCATGGGCTACTACGTCACCACCCCGATTTACTACGTCAACGCGGAGCCGCACCTGGGGCACGCGTACTCGACGATGGCGGCCGACATCCTGGCGCGGCACATGCGCCAGCGCGGCGAGGACGTCTTCTTCCTCACCGGCACCGACGAGCACGGCGAGCCGATCGAGCTGGCAGCTGAGCGCGAGGGGATCTCGCCGCAGGAGCTGGCCGACCGCAACGCGGCCAAGTTCGAAGCGCTGCTGCCGATCATCGACGCCTCCAACGACTTCTTCATCCGCACCTCCGACCCGCGCCACACGGCGAAGGTCGCGGAGATCATGCAGCGGGTCTACGACAACGGCTGGGTGACCAAGGGGGTCTACGAGGGCTGGTACTGCCCGCGCTGCGCCGACTTCAAAACCGAGCGCGAGCTCGGCCCCGGCAACACCTGCCCGATCCACGAGATCGCGCTGGAGAAGGTGCGCGAGGAGAACTGGTTCTTCCGCCTCTCCGCCTTCCAGGAGCGACTGGAAGCGCTGTATGGGGGACAGCCGGACTTCGTCGTCCCCGACTTCCGCCGCAACGAGGCGGTCGCCTTCATCAAGGGAGGGCTGGAGGACGTCTCGCTCTCGCGGCCGGACCTGAAGTGGGGCTTGCCGCTGCCCTGGGACCCGGAGCAGCGCATGTACGTCTGGTTCGACGCGCTGCTCAACTACGTCACCGCGCTGATGTTCGCCCGCGAGGGAGAGGACCTGACCGAGCGCTTTTGGCCAGCCAGCCTGCACGTGCTGGCCAAGGACATCCTCAAGTTCCACGCGGTGATCTGGCCGGCGCTGCTGTGGGCGGCCGACCTCGAGCCGCCGCGGCGGATGACGATCCACGGGTATCTCCTCATGGGCGAGAAGAAGATGTCGAAGAGCCTCGGCAACGTGCTCGACCCGTTCGCGGTGATCGAGCGCTTCGGCGCCGACGCGCTGCGCTTCTACCTCTTCCGCGAGGTCAGCTTCGGTCAGGACGGCTCGATCTCCACCGCCGGCTTCGAGGCCCGCTACGAGACCGAGCTGGCCAACGACTACGGCAACCTCGCCAGCCGGGTGCTGGCGATGGTCGAGCGCTACCGCGACGGCACGGTGCCGGTGGCGGCGGTCGACGCGGTGCTCGCCGAGGACTTCGAGGGCGTCGTGGGGCGCTTCTCCGAGCTGCTTGACCGGGCCGAGCTGACCCAGGCGCTGGAGCAGGCCTGGAAGCTGGTGCGGCGCCTCAACCGCTTCGTCGAGGAGACGCAGCCATGGGTGCTGGCCAAGGACGAGGCCGACCCGGAGCGGCTCGACGAAGTCCTCTACAACCTGGTCGAGGGAATCCGGGTGACGACGCTGCTGCTCGTCCCCTACCTGCCGCGGGCTAGCGAGACGCTGCTGGCGGCGCTGCGCGAAGACGGTCGCGAGCTGGCCGAGCTGGGCTCGCGCCCCGGCGGCCAGGCGGTCGAGCGGATCCCGGTGCTGTTCCCGAAGATCGAGCCGCCCGCTTGATCGAGCCCCCGGTTCTCGCGGTCTCCGGCCTGCGCAAGAGCTACCGGGGGCAGGAGGCGCTGGCCGGGGTCGACCTGGAGATCCGGGCGGGCGAGCTGGTCGGCCTGCTCGGGCCAAACGGCGCCGGCAAGTCGACGCTGACGAAGATCGCCTGCGGCCTGGTCAGGCCCGGCGGCGGCGGCGTGGAGGTGCTCGGCCGCCCGGCCGGATCGCCGCCGGCGCGGGCGGCGCTCGGCTACCTGGCGGAGCTGTTCCGCTTCCCCGGCTGGTGCTCGGCCGACGAGCTGCTGGCGCTGCACCAGCGCCTGGCCGGCTCGCCGGGCGGCGCCGGCGAGCGCGAGGAGCTGCTCGACCTGGTCGGGCTGGGCGAGGCGCGGGACAAGCGGGTGGAGGCGATGTCGAAGGGGATGCAGCAACGGCTCGGGGTAGCCCAGGCGCTGGTCGGCTCCCCGCGGCTGCTGCTGCTGGACGAGCCGACCAGCGCCCTCGACCCGGTCGGGCGCCGCATCGTCCGCGAGCTGCTCGAAGAGCTGCGCCGCCGCGGCGTCGCCGTGCTGCTCAACTCACACCTGCTGAGCGAGGTCGAGCTGGTCTGCGACCGGGTCGCGATCATCGCCCGCGGCCGGCTGGTCAAGGCCGGCACCCCGGAGCAGCTGGCCGGTCCCGGCGGCGTCGAGGTCGAGACCGCGACGGGTCTCAAGGTCTTCGCCGGCGCGGGGCGCGACGACGCCCCGGGGATCGTCGCCGAGCTGGTCGCCGCCGGCGAGCGCGTCTACCGGGTCGAGGTTCGCCACAGCTCGCTGGAAGAGGTCTACCTCGAGGCCGTCGGAGGGCAGACCGGATGACCCCCTCGCCGCTGCGCTCGGCGCTGACGGTGATCGCCCACTCGGTGCGGGAAGGGATCCGCCGCCGCGTCTTCCTCGCCGTCCTCGTCCTCACCGTCGGCTTCCTCACGCTCTACGCGGTCGGGGCCCACTTCGTCTTCAGGGACGTCAGCGAGTTCGCCGGCGGCGAAGAAGGGATCCTCGATCCGCGGGCGTTCGCGGGCGCGACGATCTTCGGCTTGGCGATGTTCGCGACCCTCTTCCTGGGCGCGGTGCTGGCGGTCTTCCTCACCCTCGGCGCCGTCCGCGGCGACGCCGAGAGCGGCCTGCTGCAGCCGCTCGTCGTGCGGCCGATCGGCCGCACGACGATGCTGATGGCCCGCTTCGCCGGCGCCGCGCTGCTCTCGGGCGCCTACGTCGTGCTCGTCTACCTGGCCGCCCTGGCGATCACCAGCGCCACCGGCGACTGGTCCCCCGATCACCTGCTCGGACCGGGTCTGGCGCTGGCCCTGGCGGTCGCGATCATCGCCGCGATCTCGCTGCTGCTGTCGGTGCTGCTCCCGGTCACCGCGCAGGGGATCGTCGTCTTCATGGTCTTCGGCGCCGGGCTGACCGCGGGGCTGCTGGCCCAGATCGGCAACGCGATCGACTCCGACTCGCTGCACACGATCGGTCGCGTGGCGAGCTGGGCCCTGCCGTTCGAGGGGCTCTACGCGGCCGGCCTGCACGCCCTGATCTCGAGCACCTCGGGGTTGACCGGGGTGGTCCTCCAGCTCGGTCCCTTCGGTGGCTCCGAGCCGGCCGGTCCGGGGCTGATCGCCTGGGCCTTCGCCTACATGCTCGGGGTGCTCGCGATCGCCGCCTTCGCCTTCTCCCGGCGCGACCTCTAGCGGTCAGGTGCGGCGCAGCCGACTTTGACCCCACTGGGGTGGGGGAAATGTCGGCTACGCGGGTTCACCACCGGCGATCGGGAGGGAGGCCGGCGCGAGGATCTCGCGCGTGATCTCCTCCGGCCGCGTCAAACCGCACAGCGCCATCGTCAGGTCGAGCTCGGCGAGGGTCATCTTCAGCACCGCTTCGACTCCCGCCTGCCCCTGCAGCGCCAGGCCCCAGATGTAGGGGCGGCCGAGGCAGACCGCGTCGGCGCCGAGGGCCAGCGCCTTGAGCACGTCGGTACCGGTGCGGACGCCGCTGTCGAAGAGGACCGCGAGCTCCTCGCCGACGGCGGCGGCGATCGGCGGCAGGGCGTCGAGCGCGGCGATCGCGCCGTCGACCTGGCGGCCGCCGTGGTTGGAGACGACGATGCCGTCGACGCCGCGGGCGAGTGCCTCGCGGGCGTCGTCGACGTGCTGGACCCCCTTGATCAGAATCGGCAGCGAGGTCCGCTCGCGCAGCCAGGCGAGGTCGTCCCAGTTGAGAGACGGATTCGCCTGCAGGCCGAGGAAGTGGCCGGTGGCGGCGCCGGCGTCCTCCTCCGGGGGGCGCTCGAGGGCGGCGCGGAAGACCGGGTCCTGGAAGTAGTTGCCGAGGCCCATGCCGTTGAGGAAGGGCAGCCAGGCCTGCTGCAGGTCACGCGGCTTCCAGCCGGGGACGAAGGTGTCGACGGTGACGACGATCGCCCCGTAGCCGGCCCGCTCGGCGCGGCCGACGAAGCTTTCGACCAGCTCGCGGTCGTCGGCCCAGTAGAGCTGGAACCAGCGCGGCGCCTCCTCGCCCCCGGCCGCGCCGATCTCCTCCAGCGAGAAGTGGGAGGCAGTGCTGACGATCATCGGCGTCCCGACCGCGGCGGCGGCGCGCGCGGTCGCCAGCTCGCCCTCGTCGTCGACAACCACCTGGATGCCGATCGGGGCCAGCATCAGCGGCGCCGGCATCGCCGTGCCCAGCAGCGTCGTCGCGAGGTCGCGCCGGGAGACGTCGCGCAGCATCCGCGGCACGATCCGGTGCCGGGGGAAGGCCTCGGCGTTGGCACGGATCGTGTCCTCGCTGCCGGCCCCGGCGCCGACGTAGTTGGCCGCCCGCGGCTCCATCGCCGCGACCGCCTGGCGCTCCAGCTCCGCCGCCGCGACCGGGATCGCCGGCGTCTCGCCGCCGAGCCCGCGCAGGTAGATCTCGCGGTAGTAATCGGCCGGGTCCGCCATCGGGCAAGGATAGGCTGAGCGGGCCGGTGATCGACTCCCACACCCACCTCTTTCTCTGCGACGGGCCCGAGCCGGACGTGGTGGCGGCGGCGCGCGCGGCCGGCGTGACGCGGATGCTCACCGTCGGCATGGATGCCGAGTCCAACCCGGCGGCGATCGCCGCGGCCGAGCGCCATGGCGAGGTCTTCGCCGCGGTCGGGCGCCATCCCAACGAGGCGACCGGCTTCGACGAGACCGCGGTCGCCGAAATCCTCCGCCTCGGCGCCCACGAGAAGGTGCGGGCGATCGGCGAGACCGGGCTCGACTTCTACCGCGACAGCGCCGCCGCGGACGACCAGCGCCGCGCCTTCGCCGCGCAGATCGAGATCGCCGTCGAGCTCGAGCTGCCGATCGTGATCCACGCCCGCGACCCCGAGGGCGACAGCGAGGCGGTCGACGAGATCTTCGCCACCCTCGACGCCAAGGCGCCCGGCCACGCGGTGATCCTGCACTGCTTCTCGGCGCCCCAGCGGGTCGCCGACGCAGCCGCGCGCGGCTGGCACTGCTCCTTCGCCGGCAATGTCACCTACCCCAAGGCCGAGGCCCTGCGGGAGGCGGCGACCCAGGTCCCCGGGGACCGGATCCTGGTCGAGACCGACGCCCCCTACCTGGCGCCGCAGGAGCTGCGCGGCAAGCGCAACCAGCCCGCCAACGTGGTCGCCACTGCCCGGCTGGTGGCCGAGGTGCGCGGCGTCTCCTACGAGCAGCTGGAGCGCACGGTCGAGGCCAACGCCCGCGCCCTCTTCGGCTGGTAGCCCCAGGCCCTTGGTCCGCCTCGGCCAGAACTTCCTCGCCGACCCCAACCTGCTCGACGCGATCGTCCGCGACGCGGCGCTCGCGCCCGGCGACGTCGTGCTCGAGGTCGGCGCGGGCGAAGGGGTGCTGAGCGAGCGCTTGGCGCCGGCCGCCGCCCACCTGCACACTGTCGAGATCGACCGCGGCCTGGAGCCGGCGCTGGCGCCGATCGCCGCGCTCCCGAACGTCAGCCTCCACTGGGGCGACGCGATGAAGCTCGACCTCGAAGCGCTGGAGCCGGCGCCGACGGCGATGGTCGCCAACCTGCCCTACTCGGTGGCGACGCCGCTGATCCTGCGAACGATCGAGCTGCTGCCGTCGCTGCGGACCTGGACGGTGATGGTCCAGCGCGAGATCGCCGACCGCCTGCGGGCGGGGCCGGGCAGCCGCACCTACGGCTCGCCCAGCGTGGTGGCCCAGCTCGCCTGTGAGGTCGAGCTGGTCCGCAAGGTCGACCCGGCCGTGTTCAAGCCGCGGCCGCGGGTCGACTCGGCGATCCTGCGCCTGCGCCGCACCGGCCCCGGTGCCGACCCCGCGACCCGGGCCCTGGTTCGCGCCGCCTTCGCCCACCGCCGCAAGTCGCTCGCCCGCTCGCTCGAGCACGGGCAGGCAGGCTCGCTCGCCGCGGCCCGAGCGGCGCTGGCCGAGCTGGGGCTGGCCGAGGACTCGCGGGCGGAGGCGCTCTCGCCGCAGCAGTTCGCCGCCCTGTCCGCGAAGCTCCAGGCCCAAGCCTGACCTCCGCCGCGCCCGCGATGCGCCTCCACGCCCCCGCCAAGCTCAACCTCTGCCTCTACCTCGGCCCGCGCCGCGAGGACGGGCTGCACCAGCTCTGCTCACTGTTCGAGCCGCTGGCCTTGGCCGATCTGATCGAGGTCGGCGAGGCCGCCCGCGACGAGGTGATCTGCGCCGGGGTCGAGGGCGAGAACCTCGCCGCCCGCGCCCTGGCCGGGCTGCGCGAGCGCGGCTGGGAGCGCCCGCCCCTGCGGATCGAGATCGAGAAGCGGGTGCCGGTCGCGGCCGGGCTGGGAGGGGGGAGCGCCGACGCGGCGGCGGTCCTGCGTCTCGCCGCCGGCGAGGTCGGCGACCTGCCCGGGCTCGCCGCCGAGCTCGGGGCCGACGTCCCCTCGCAGCTGCAGCCGGCCCTGGCCCTGGTTCAGGGCGCGGGCGAGCGGGTCGAGCCTCTGCCCGAGCCGGCCCCGCACGCGGCCGTGCTGCTGCCCGACGGCGGCGGCCTCAGCACCGCCGCGGTCTTCGCCGCGGCCGACCGGCTCGGGGTCGGGCGCGAGCAGGCGGAGCTGGATGCGCTCGCCGTGCGCCTGCGCGACGCAGCCGGCGCCGGCGCCTCGCCGCTCGCCTACCCCGATCTCCTCGTCAACGACCTCGAGGCGCCGGCCCGCTCGCTGCGGCCGGGGATCGGCGACGCGCTCGACGAGCTGCGCGAAGCCGGCGCGCCCGTGGCCCTGCTCAGCGGCTCCGGCCCGACCGCGGTCGGGCTCTTCCCCGACCTCGCCGCCGCCCGCGCCGCCGCCGCCACGATCGACCGCGACGACGCGATCGTCTGCGCGGCCGGGAGCGCGCCGTGAAGCTGCCGGGGGAGGGTGGGGGCAACCGCAACCGCAAACGGCTGCTGCTGGCGCTGGCCGCGGCCGCCGTCGCCCTCGGCTACTACTTCGTCAGCCAGGAGCTCGGCCACCTCGATCTGCAGGGGCTGCTGGAAGACATCTCCAACGCGCTCGGCGCCTGGACCTACCTCCTGGTCGGCGTCTTCGCCTTCGCCGAGACCGGTGCCTTCGTCGGCCTCGTCGTCCCTGGCGAGACGGTGATGACCCTGGGCGGCGCCGTCGCCGGCCAGGGCGTGATCGACATCTACCTGCTGATCGCGATCGCCTGGGTCGCGGCCATTGCCGGCGACTCGACCAGCTTCTTCGTCGGCCGGCGGCTCGGGCGGGGCTTCGTGATCCAGCACGGCCCCCGCTTCGGGATCGGCCACGAGCGCTTCGAAAAGGTCGAGGACTACTTCTCCCGCCACGGCGGCAAGACGATCTTCGTCGGTCGCTTCATCAGCCTCGTCCGCGCCCTCGCCCCCTTCATCGCCGGCAGCTCCGGCATGCAATACCGCGCCTTCGTCCCCTACAGCATCCTCGGCACCGGGCTCTGGGCGGCGCTCCACATCATGATCGGCTACGTCTTCTCCCGCAGCATCGAGTCCGCCGCCGAGTACGCCGGCAAAGGCGCCTTCGTGCTCGGCACGCTGATCGTCGTCGTCGCCGCGACGGTCTTCCTCACCCGCCACTTCCGCGTCGCCGAGAACCGGGTCGCGGCGGTGCGCTGGATGGAGAGCCACGCCGTCACTCGCTGGCTGGTCGTGCTGGCCCGCCGCTACCAGCCACAGCTGCGCTTCCTCTGGAACCGGGTCACCCCCGGCGGCACCTTCGGGCTCGAGTTCACCTCGTTGATGGCGGCGCTCGCGGTCTCCGTCTTCGTCCTCGTCGCCTACGGCGTCCTGGTCGGGCGCGAGCCGGGGCCGACCCCGGGCGACGTCACCGCGATGGAACTGGCCGAGCGCCTGCGCGCCGGCTGGCTCACCGACCTCTCCGAGCTCTTCACCCACCTCGGCTCCGGCGCCTTCACCTGGAGCCTGACGGTCGTCGGCGCAGCCCTGCTCGCCGCCCGCCGCCGCTGGACGGAGTTCGGCGTCCTGCTGGCGGGGATGACGCTGACCTCGATCGGCATCCACGAGATCAAGGACGCCGTCGACCGGCCGCGGCCGGCGGACCCGCTGGTCTCCTCCGCCGGCTCCGCCTTCCCCAGCGGGCACGCCGCCCACTCGGTCCTCTACGTCTGGCTGGCCTTCACGATCGTGCTGCGCCTGCGGCCCGGGATGGCGCGGGGCGCCGCCGTGCTCGCCGCCGGGATCGCGCTGACGATCCTGGTCGGGCTCTCCCGCGTCTACCTCAACGTCCACTACCTCAGCGATGTCAGCGGCGGCTGGGCCCTGGGGGTCGCCTGCTTCGCCCTCTGCGCGACGGTCGGCCTCGTCATCTCCCAGGTGCGGCAGAATCCCCAGCGATGACGATTTACGCGCTGGCCAAAATCGACCACCAGTACTTCCTCTTCGGCGCCGCCGGGCTGATCTGCCTGGTCGCCTTCGTCGGCTTGATCCTGAGCCCGGCGCTGAGCGCCCACGGTCGCATCTGGGAGAAGGCGGCGGCCGGCTTCCTCTCGATCTTCGTGCTTGCCGCGCTGCTCGTGCTCGGCGTCGTGATCGGGCTCGTGGTCGTCTACTACTACACCGATATCTCCAATTTCGTCAACGGCCGCTAGGCAACTCCCCGTAGCGGGGATAATGAGCGGATGCCGGCAACCTCCAAGGGGTCTGAAATCCCTGCAAAAGCCGAAGATCCAGGGCTCCTCGACGCGCTTTCGGAAGCGGTCGAATCGGGCGCCGGCCTGCCCGCGGTGGCGCGCGCCGCGGCGCGCCTGCTCGACGCCAGCGTCGCCCTGATCGACCGCTCCAGCGCCGTCCTCGCCGTCGCCGGCGCCTCGCCCGACCAGGAGCGGAAGCTGCTGAGCAAGGGGGAGGGCGTGACCGCGGTCGAGCTGCGGGTCGCCGACAGCGCGGTCGGCGAGCTGCGCTACCGGGCCAAGGCGCCGCCGGACCCGGCGATCGCGCGGATGGTGACGACGCTGCTGGCCCTGGAGCTGGAGCGCTCGCGCTCGCCGGAGTGGGAGAGCGAGGAGGTGGCGAGCGTCTTCGTCGCCGCCGTGCTGGCCCGCCAGGTGACTGACCGCGGCGACATCGTCGCCCGCGCGGCCGAGCTCGGCGCCGACCTCGACCGCGGCGCCGGGGTGCTGGTGCTGCGAGTGGCGCCGCGGGCGGCCCAGACCGGCGAGTGGCGCCAGCGCGTCCTGGTTTTGGCGATGCGGGCGCTGCGGGCGCTCGCGCAGGGGTCGCTGGCGACGACCGAGGACGGCGAGGTGGCCGCCGAGATCGCCGTGATCGTCCCCGCCGAGGACGACGAGCGCCTCGCCCGCGCCGCCGCCGGCCTCGCCCGCGAGCTCGACGACAGCCTCTCCGGCTTCCACATCACCACCGGCCGCAGCCGCCGCTGCTCGGACCCGGTCGACCTCTACCGCGCCGGCAGCGAGGCGCGGCTGGCGGTCAACGTGGGCGAAGCCGAGGGCCACTCGCTGCTCGCCTTCGAGGACACCGGCGCCTACCGCCTGCTGCTGCCGGCGATGAGCGAGGACCCGGGCGAGCTGGAACGCTTCTACGCGGAGACGGTCGCGCCGCTGGTCGGCTACGACGAGCAGTACGAGACCGAGCTGGTGGCAACCGTCGAGGCCTACCTCGACAACGACGGCAACGTCGCCGCCACCGCCAAACAGCTCTTCACCCACCGCCACACCGTGCGCTACCGCCTGGAGCGGGTGAAGGAGCTCTGCGGGCACGACGTCTCCGCCACCGAGGGCCGCGAGAAGCTCGGCCTCGGCCTCAAGGCGATGCGCGTGCTCGGCATCGCCTCGCCCCGGGGGCCGGCGCTGGAGCCCGGCGCCAAGGGCGGCAAAGTGGCCAGGAGCGCGACGGAGGAGTAAAACTCAGGGCGCGCTGGGGAGTCGGCTAATGGTAGGCCACTGGCTTTTGGTGCCAGCCGTCCCGGTTCGAGTCCGGGCTCCC
>Ga0190275_10004083_pt1 | contig 10492 bp, 4 predicted proteins | sample Popmic550T_FD_133745 | JGI IMG/M metagenome (GOLD analysis project Ga0190275, IMG submission 133745) | Populus adjacent soil microbial communities from riparian zone of Yellowstone River, Montana, USA - 550 T | ecosystem: Environmental > Terrestrial > Soil > Riparian zone > Trees stand | place...
CAGCAGGGGCAGATCGATCTGGCGATCGCGGAGTGGCGGAAGGCGCTCGAGTTGCGGCCCGACTTCTCGGAGGCGCGCGACAACATCGAGCGTGCCCTGCAGATGAAAGGGCGGCCCCCGGTGGACCGCCCCATCTGACTCTCATGGCTACCGGCTTCCAGCGTCTGGCTTTGCCATTTCGCCTTCTGCCTTTTGCCTTCTGCCTTCCTGCTAGAACTCCAACCGGAACCCCACCTGGAACACGCGCGGGTCGAGCGTCGCAATGACGGTCTTGTAGCCCGAACCGCTGTTCAAGTTGAAGTTGGTGACCGGATCCGCGTTGGTGACGTTGTAGATGTCCAGCATCGCGGAGAGCTTGGCCCAGCTGACCTGGAAACTCTTGTCGAGGCGGAAGTTGAGGAGCCCGGCGTTGTCCGATCGGTTGTTGCTTAGCGGCTCGACGAAGAAGTCGGCGCCGTAGTTCGAGAGATTCAGGCAAGCGCAGTCAGGGACGATCCGGGAGTACTGGAACCCGCTCTGGTAGCGGTAGTTCGCGGAGAACCCGATTTCCCAGGGCATCTCGTACCGCCCGAGGAATTGAATGTGGTAGGCCGTGGTCTCTTGACGCGCCGGCGTCGCCGGGTTGGCGTTGATGTAGTAGTTGATGCCGATCGGGTCGGCGCTGAGCGGCGAGGTCGAGATGTCGTAGCCATTCGACACGAGCGGCGAGCGGAAGTCGCTGCGCCACAGGTAGTCGGCGCTGGCGTTGATGAAGAACTTCTGGCTCACCCGCTTGTTGTAGGCCACCTCGATGGTGTCGTACTTGAACTTCCCGTCGGGGAAGTTGGCGTAAACCTGAGTCGTCTCGTCGGCCAAGCTATCGGGAACGTCCACCAGGTTGAACGTCTCTCCGTCGATCGTCCTGGTCACGGGAACGGTATTCTGTCCGACCCAGGCGGGGACCAGATTGGTGACGTAGTAGGGTGCCGCATCCTTGACGTTCTTTCGAACGTAGGTGAGACGGGCCGATGACTCGCCGGGCAGCTGGGTCTCGAACGAGGCGCTGATCTCCTCGGCAGAGGGTGTCTTGTAAGCCGGGTCGACACTCGTCGCCGAACCGCCGGTACGCAGGCGCTCGCTCCCCAGTTCCGATGGCCCGTCGTAGCGGCCGTTGCGGTTCTGGTCGAGGAAGTTGTACTCCGCGATGGCTTGGCCGCCCGGGTTGGCGCCGGTGAAGCTGTCGGCAATGTTGTTGTAATACCGGCCGTAGAACGCCTTCAGCACGGTCCGCCCCTTTCCGGTCAGGTCGTAGGTGACGCCGAGACGGGGAGCGATGTTGGTGTTGTCGACCAGCGTCTTGCCGGGGACCGTGGTGTCGGCCGGAAAGATGGGGGTCCCGTCCGCGAGCACGTCGGTGATCACCGGTTTCCGGATCGCGTCGCCGTAGCCGACGCGCTGCTTGTCCACCCGCACGCCGAGCGTGAAGGTGAGGGTGTCGTTCGGCGACCAGCGATCCTGGGCGTAGCCGGCGTAATGACGATCCAACGTCGGTCCCACCGTCCAGTCGGAGGCGTAGCCAGCGGGGGTACCCGTGTCGACGAACCGAATGCGATCCGGCGGCTGGCTCGCGTCGGCGCCGGCATACGAGTAGCGGATTTGCCCCGACTGTCCGTTGTGACCGTAGCGATACGAGTCCTCGAACACCTCGAACCCGAACTTGAAGTCGTGGCTCCCGCCCTTGTTGGGGAGGTAGTGCGTCAACTGCGACTTCATCTGCGGCTTCTTGCGCGAGCTGCTGAACGCATTCCAGCCAGCGCCCGCCACCGCGTTTGTGGTCCGGAACACCTGCGGCGGCCGATCCGCCGGATTGACTTGCACTTCCATCGGCCAATCGAGCGTGAAGTTCCCCACGTTCACGTTGAAGAACGTCCGATCGTTGATGACCCGCTGGTACTCGCCTTTGTACATCCGCGAGGTGCTGTCCTGGGCGCGCACCGATTCGGGCGGGAGCAGGTTCGACAGCCCGCGCTTCGGCTTCTGCTTGCGCCCCTGCTGGAAATAGCCGATCAGGGTGTTGTTCACGCCCATCTTGACCGTGCCCTTGCCGGTGTAGTTGTCGAAGATGCCCAGGTCGGTCGCCACGTCACGGCTGATGCCCGCCACCTGCTTGTCGATCTTGAAGTGGTTGTAGGCGCCGTAGAACCAGGCCACGTCGCGCTTGATCGGGCCGCCGAGATCGAGGTGGCCCTCCCAGAACAGCAGGTTCGGATTGCTGCACTGCGGCAGGCCCTCGGCGTTGTCGGGGCAGGTGTAGCCGTCTTGGAGCATGTCGGCCGGATCGGCGTTCGAACCCACGAACTCGCCCGGCTGGTAGCTGAGGTGCTCGAGCCCCCGGAACGTGTTGCCGCCGCTCTTGATGGTCGTCACGATCGCGGCGCCGCCGGAATTCATCTCGACGTCGGCGCCGAGCGCGCTCACCGAGACCTCCTCGTTGGCGTAGTAGTCCTCGTAGAACCCGGTGCCGCCCACGCCTTCGGTGTGATCGACGCCGTCGGACACCGTGCGCGCCTGGCTCTGAATGCCGAACACTTCATACCCGGACTGCTGGCTCTTGTGGCTACCACCGACGTCGAAGCCCTGCATGCGGACGCCGGGCGATTGGGAGAGCGCTCCCCACACGTCGGTGGAGTTGGGCACGGCGATGAGCTCGTCGCCCTTCAGATTCGTCCCGATCTTGGTCGTCGAGACGTCAACCAGGGGTGAGTCACCAGTAACCGTGACGCTCTCGGTCAACGTGCCGACTTCCATCTGCGCGTCGAACGAGATCGTCTGGCCGAGCACGACGGCGAGGTTGTCGCGCTCGACTTTCTTGAAGCCGGTCAGGTCGAACGTGACCTTGTAGGTGCCCGACGGCAGCGACGGGAACATGTAGCGTCCGTCAGCTTGCGTGACCGTCGTCTGCACACCCATGAGTGACGGCGACGTCGCGGTCACGGTGACGCCGGGTAACACAGCGCCCTGCGCATCGGTGACCACGCCTGCAAGCCGGCCTTGACTGAGCTGTGCGTACGCGGGCGACGCCAACGAGACCCCGAGAGCAAGGGCGATGAACCATCGCGCCATCCTCGATTTCATAGGACCTCCGCAACAAAACAAGCCAGTGGACGATGCGGCGCGACGAACACCCGCGGTGAGGGCAGATGCCGCGAAGGGCCCCTGAAGCGAACGGGCCGAGCTGCTCTGGCGCGGATACTATGCCTCTGGTTTGCGATTCGCAAGACAATCGATGACAATTTGAGGGGTGAGCCGCTTGACGACTGGCAGGCCCGGTGTAGAATCCCGCCGATCTGCCTTCAGGGGCGCCCATGTCCCACCCAGGGTTCGTCGCCGCGTGCTTACTCGCGCTGTGGGCGACCACCGCGCTCTCCAGCCACGTTCTGCCCGCTCGTCAGGGGACGGAGGGCGGGCCCGTGTCAGGCGCTCTGGGCGCCATCGAGCCGGGCGTCCAACAGCCTACGGCCGTGGGAGCCAGTGCCTGTGCGTCATGTCACGCCGACAAACACGCCGCCTGGAAGAGCGGCCGCCACAGCAAGATGCTTCAACCGGCGAAGGCATCAACCGCACTCGGCGATTTCACGCAGGCCCGACTGACGCTGCACGGAAAAGCGTACCGCCTGCGTACCGCGAACGGCGCACTCTACATCACCGAGTCGTCGTTAACCGGTAAGCCCGTCGAACATCGTATCGACTACACGCTCGGCAGCCGCCGCATTCAGCATTACCTTACGACCATCGACCGTGGTCGCATCGTCGTCCTCCCCCCGAGCTGGGATGTGCAGCGGCGCGAATGGTTCGACAACGTGGACATCATCCGCCCGGATGAAGAGGCCGGCGCTCCGGTGCAGCAGTGGAACAAGAACTGTGTCGGCTGCCACGTCAGTCAACAGGACAATCACTACACGCCTGCCACCCGGACATACGCCACCGCGTGGGTGGATTTCGGCACGTCGTGCGAGCGCTGTCATGGCCCGGGTAGCGCGCACGTGGCGCGTGAGACGTCCACCGGCCCGGCGGCTGCCCCCGGCCCGGCGATCGTTCGGCCGACGCGCCTCGACCCGCCCGCGAGCAGCATGGTGTGTGCGCAGTGCCATTCGCTCCGCGATGCGGTGGCGTCTGGCTACCGCGCCGGCGAGAACTACTACGACTACTTCGTGCCGAAGCTCGAATACACGCCGCGCAAGGAGCAGGACCCCGTTTACTGGGCCGATGGCCGGCCGCGCCGCTTCTCGAACGACGCAATCGGGTTGTGGCAGAGCCGCTGCTTCCTGAAGGGCGGCGCAACCTGCGCGACGTGCCACGACGCACACTTCCCCGATGTCGATGGTCACCCGGAGCTGGCGGCCTCCAACAACGCGCTGTGCACGTCGTGTCACGCGCCGATTGCTTCGGCGTTGGCCGAGCACACCCGGCACCTGCCCGCGAGCGCGGGAAGCTCGTGCGTCGAGTGCCACATGCCGCGCACCGTCCTCAGCATCAAGGCGAAGATTCGCGATCACTCGATCAGCCTGCCGGCCCCTGAGAACACCGTGTCGTTCGGCATCCCCAACGCTTGCACCGAGTGCCACGCGACGCGATCGGCCTTATGGGCGGTGGAAACGCTGGCGAAGTGGTGGCCCAGGGGACGGAGGGCGCTGGTGGTTGAGCGTGCCGCGGCCTTCACCGCCGCTCGTTCGGGTAAACCCGAGGCTCTGCCTCGTCTCCTCGCCATCGCCGGCGACGTCGACCAGGGTCCACTGATGCAGGCGAACGCGCTTGGCTATCTGCGCAACTACTCGGACGTCCGCGCGCGGTCTACGCTGATCGAGGCGCTCTCCGCCGAACATCCCGTCTTGCGGATGGTCGCTGCGGCGAGCTTGCAGGGAGCCGGCGCGCAGCCGTGGCTGATGCGGGTGCTGGACGATCCCCGGCGGGCAGTACGACTCTCAGCTTTGGTCTCGCTGATCAACGGCGGGGCGCGCCCCGCCGAGGCGGATCGTTCACGGTTCGCTCGTGTGAGCACCGAGTTCATCGAACAAGCGAGGATGCACGAAGACGATTCGGTGACGCAAGCCGATCTCGGGTTGGTTCATCTGCTGAACGGCGATTTCTCGCGCGCCTCGGAGGCGCTGCTGACCAGCCGCGGCATCGACCCGATCGGGCCGCGTACCTTGTTTCTGCTCGGGCTCGTGCGACTCGGACAGCAGCGAGGCGAGGAGGCGCGCACCCTGTTCGAGCAGGTGCCCCGATCGGATCCCTTTTACGCCGCTGCGCAACGCCAGCTGCAGTCCCTGCGGCGCGATAAGTAGCGCCCGCCGGCGCTATCGCTTCTGCCGTGCCCGGGTCAGGTGAGGAACAATCCCCAGCAGGCGCTCGATCAGCATCAACTGGCCGCGGTGATGCATTTCGTGCTCCTTCACCGACATCAGCATCTCGAGGCGCGATTTCGTCGGCGGCTGCACCGGCGGTGGGAACGAGACGTGCTCGGCCAGCTGCGTGCTGGTCATGGCCTCCAGCTGGCTGGCGAAATCGTGCCCGCGCGATTCGAGGGCCGCGACGATGTCCGCTTTGGTCTTCAACCCTCCCGCGACCGCCGTGCCTTCGGCCATGTAGCGTCCAAAGTCTTCGAAGGTCACTTGGGTCTTCTTCTCGCTGAAGTGCAACTGGGTGGCCCAGTGGGTCGAGGACGCGAGGTGCGCGAGCATTTCGCTGACGCTCATCACGCCCTCGGCCGCGCGGAAGTCGTACTTGTCCTCCGGAATGTCCTGGGCGACCTGAATCGTGTTCTTGCGTACGGTCCGGAAGCTCTCCGCCAACTCTTTCGCGCCGTAGATGCTCATAGCCTCAACCATATCGCAGAAACCGCTCTATGGCTGCGCCGTCGCCGTGCCGGCCGCGCCGGTCACGGCCTGCGAAGTGCCGTAGAAGATGCTGTTGAACAGGAACTTGAACGTGCCGTGCGGCTGCGCGCGGAAGGTGATCTCGGGCCCGAGCAGGAACACCTTTCCCTTGCCCAGGGTGGCGTCGATGCCAACGGTTCCGCCATCGAGATAGTGCTGGCCCCACGCCCACCCGGACCGCAGCGGCTCCTTGGAGTCGAACCACGACACCGGCTTCACGCCGCGGAGCCCGGCATCGGGCGCCAGTTCCAGGACCGGACTGTTCTCGAACAACACGTCCACCTGCTTCTCGAAGCCGAAGGCAACGGGGTTGGTGTTGTCCACCGCGACACGGAGGATGGAGCCGGGAATGAAGTACTTCGTGCGGGGCAGGGGTTGGTCGCGGCCGTCTTCTCGCACTTCGGTCAGATGATCGCTTACCGGCAGGCCGAGGTGCTGGCCGAGCACGGCCGAGCCGCCATACGCCACCAGCACGCCGCCTTCTTCGGCAAACTTCTTCAACTGCGGTACGGTGCGCGCCACTGTGACGCGACCCAGTTGCGCGCGATACTGCTCCGGCACCTCCTCCGGTGTGGGCGGGCGTCCGCCGAAGCCTCCGCCGCCGCCGGCGTCCGTCTCGGGAACGCCGCCGTCGGGGAAGAGGATGACGTCGTATTTCGCCTTGAGATTGCCGGCATCGAGCGTCGGTGGATAGATCACCTCGAAGTCGAACTCGAACTGCTCGAGCAACCATCGGGTGTGCCCGGAGGGCATCGAGCCGCCGTATTGATCCCACAGCGCGATGCGCGGCTTGGACAGCTTCATCAGCGTGCCGGCGGGCCGGGCGCTGACGCCCGTGAAGGTCAGGCCGAGGTCCGCCGCCGCTTTCTGCAGCACGGCGGCGGTCGTCGGTTTCGCGGTGATGTACATCACGCCAGTGCCGTCCTGGCTCTGGTACGACCGGTCGCCGACGAAGAACACCTCCTCACCGGCCTTCAGCAACCGGTTCACCGCGACGAACGCGTCGTTCACGCGATGGGGCACGGTGAAGCCGACGGCGCCCTGCGCGCTCGTCACCTGGCCGGGCGATGGCTTGATGACGTCGGGAATCTTCTCGAGCGGGCCGTCCACGTTCTCGAGGACGCGGTCGAACTTCAGGCCCATCTGGTAGGCGAGCGTCCACCCGGCATTGTCATAGGGCGGAATGGGCGGGCCGCCGGGGAACTGCAGGTCATTCGGATGATCCTGCGGCTCGAACATGTCGAGCAGGTGCGGACGGTACGCTTGCGCCGCCTTGAACACATAGGAGCCGGCCGGATAGGTCTTGCCGGAAATGCTCAGCGGCGCCGTGGCGCGGTGCACCGAGAGGCCGGCGCGGATCATGATGTTGACGAACTTGGTCGCGGTGAGGAAATCGCCTTCGTTGGCGGGGATGACATAGGCGCGGGCGTCGCGCCACTCGGGCTTTCGCAGCAGGTCGTAGTACTGCGCCGGCACCGCCGTCGCCCGTCCGCCGGCGACCATGCGCGGGTCCCCCGGCTCCAGCTTCATGGCCTTGGCGATTTCGGACTTCACCTCTGCGATGCGCCGCGGATACATCGTCCACGTATCGGTGCTGCCCTTGCGGATGGAGTTCCGCCCCATGACGTAGATGTTGTAGAGCAGTGGCTCCCGATAGCGCTGCGCGAAGTCGAGCACCGCGTAGTTGGCCGTGATGGAATAGTCGATCGACTGGCGGAAGTGCCACGTCTGTGGCGCGATCGGTGACGGCAGGTCGCCGCGCGCCAGCAGCCGATCCGGTACGAAGCCAATCTGCTCGGGCGTCGGGTTGCCGATGGATTCGGTGAGCAGGCCGATCTGGTTGTGGAAATACGGCATCGTCCGCAGGCCGCCGTTCCACCACGTCGAGTAGTTCGCGCCCGAGCGCGTCGTGACCCCAGGCTTGCCTTCCTGATCGAAGCGGGCGTGCATGGCCGAGCCCACCTGATCGAGCATGTTCACCACCAGCGGGTCGTACAGGTAGTTGAACGGATCGCGGAACGGGGGCGAGAACATCACCGTGCCGGTCGGCCCGGTCTGGTGATGGTTGTAGACGATCTGGGGGAACCATTCGCGGTACAGCATCCGGTTGATGTTCACGGACTCCGGCTGGTTCATCATGTAGAAGTCGCGGTTGTTGTCGTGGCCGACATACTTCTGGTACAGCCGCGGCAAATTGCCGGTGCTTCGCTGCTTGGGATCGGGATTCCGCATGTACCAGTCGGAGACCAGCTCCATGCCGTCCGGATTGGCGTGCGCCGCGAGGATGATCACGTCGCGCAGGATGCGCATCGTCTCCTCGTCGGTCTTGCTGGCGAACTGGTAGATGGTTTCGATGAGCTGCTGGGCGCCGAGCACTTCGTTGGCGTGGAGGCCGCCGTCGATCCAGATGACCGCTTTGCCTTCTTTCGCGAGCGCCCGCGCCTGATCGTCGGTGAGTCCCTCGGCGTGCGAGAGCTGGCGTGAGATGTCGCGATAACGGTCCAGTTTCTTGAAGTTCTCCGGCGCGGTGATCACCGCCATCAGCTGGTCGCGGCCCTCGGCCGTCTTGCCGATACTCTGGACCACCATCCGGTCGGACTCCGTGTCGAGCTTGCGCACGTACTCCGTGAACTTCGTGTAATTGGGCAGCACGTAATCGGCGCCAATCTGGTGGCCGAAGAACTGTTCCGGCGACGTGACCTTGAGCGCGGCCGCGACCGCGGCGGGACGCGGTGCCGTTGCCGTCTGGGCCAAGGGTGAGGCCGCCGCCAGCGACAGCGTGATCAGCAGCAGGACGATCGAGCGAAGTTTGGAAGGCATAGGGCGTCCTTGAATAGCGCAGTGTACCCCCAACGACGCCGCGGCATAAGATCACCCCCATGCGTCTACGGCTGATCCTTGTGCTCTGCGCTTGCACTGTGTGGCCGGCTCCCGCCGTCGCGGATCCCGCCGCGTGGCTGCTGCGGCTCGCTTCGATTCCAGGCACAGCCGGGCACGAGGCGGCCGTACGAGAGGCCATCGAGATGGCGTTGCCGGCCTCGGCCCGGGTGCGCGCGGACAACCTGGGGTCGATGACCATCGCCCGCCGGGGGAACACCGGGCCTCACCTGCTCATCGTCGCGCCCCTTGACGAGCCGGGCCTTGTCGTCTCGGGCATCCAGGACGATGGTTACCTTCGGCTGCATCGGCCGACGGCGGCGCCGTCGTTCGTGCTCGCGGCGCAGTTCCTGGTTGGGCAGCCGGTGCTCATCCAGACCGCCGAGGGCCGCTTCGTCCCTGGTGTCACCGCCACGCCCTCGACTCACCTGAGCGCCTTCCGCTCCGCCGACGACCGGGCCCGCACCCAGACGCTCGATGACGTGTGGGTTGACGTCGGCGCCTCGTCGCGAGACGAAGTGGCCTCGCTTGGCATCCGCATGCTCGATGCGGTCACCTTGCGTGAGCGTGCCGCATCGCTCGGCGATGGCCGCGTGGCGGGTGTGGCCGTGTCCCATCGCGCCGCAGCCACCGCGGTGCTGCAGGCCGTGCGTCGCCAAGGGGAGACCACGCCTGCTGGTGGCTTCGCTGCTCGGAGCGGGCCCGGCGGCGTTTCGATTGCGTGGGTCGGCCAGTCGCAGTTCGGCCAGCGGGGCTTGATCAGGCTGCTCGAGACCATGAAGCCGGATCGGGTCGTGGTGCTGCGCGGAGGCGTCGCTCCGGCGGACGATCCCCGCGGCTCGGTTGGAGAAATTGGACGAGGACCGGTCGTCGCCGAAGGTGATGCCTGGATCGGCGAGCGCGCCGCCGCGTCGGGAGTGACGGTGCAAAGCGTGCCGGCCGCGCGACTGGCGGTGAATGTCGGCGATGCTTACAAAGCCATCCCGATACACGTGGTGGCAGTGCCGGTCGAGTTCGCGCAGACGCCCGTCGAAACCGCGGATGGGCGTGACGTGAACGCGCTCGCCACGCTGGTGGCCTCGCTCGCCGGACTCGGGCCGCTTCGTGCGGACGATACTGACCTCGGCGACCTCCCGGACCCCATGCCGATCAGCATGCCGGCGATGGCCCGTGCCGACCGCCAGGCACCCACATCGGCCGCCACGTCCCTGGACGCCGCCGCCTCGCTGCTCCGCAGCTTCGAGGCGATCGCGAGCGAGTATGGCGTTTCGGGTCACGAAGGCCCGGTGCGCGAAGCCGTGCTGGAGCAACTGCCACCGTGGGCCAAGCCGCAGGTCGACGCGAAGGGGAACATCCGGGTGACGATGGGACAGGGGCCGCGGCCGCTGGTCTTCGTCGCGCACATGGACGAAGTCGGCTTCGAGATCACCGACATCGCCAGCGACGGCTCGATGAGCGTGCGCACCAGGGGCGGAATGTACCTGTCGGTCCACGAAGCGCATCCGATGCTCGTGCACACGCCACGCGGGCCGATCGGCGTGGTGCTGGCGCCGCGCCGGGGCTACGCGGCGGCTAAAACGGCGCAACCTGTTATCGAGGATTTACGGCTGGTGAGCGGCGCCACCACGAAGGCCGGGGTCGAAGCACTCGGCCTGGCGGTGGGACAGAGCGTCACCGTGCGCAAGCAAGTGATGCGCCTG
>Ga0190275_10004084_pt1 | contig 10491 bp, 6 predicted proteins | sample Popmic550T_FD_133745 | JGI IMG/M metagenome (GOLD analysis project Ga0190275, IMG submission 133745) | Populus adjacent soil microbial communities from riparian zone of Yellowstone River, Montana, USA - 550 T | ecosystem: Environmental > Terrestrial > Soil > Riparian zone > Trees stand | place...
CTGCCGCGCCGGTGAGGGCTTGGCGTCTTTCCTGGGCGGGTCGGGCTTGTCCCGTCGAAGCAAGCTTCGACGGGGGCCCTGTCGGGTTCCGGCCGAGGTCTTGCGACCTCGGTCGGTTCCCTTTCGCGGTTCCTTCGGCCGAAGCCTCCGGTTCCGCTGGACCCTCGAAGAAAGTGGGATCGGCTTGCGCCTCACGCTTCTTCCTCGAAGACCCGCTCCACTGCTTCGGTGGCCTGCGTCCCGAAGGACACCGCCCGCCTCCGCGGTGGCCGCGGTTTGGAACTTTCTTCCCTTGCGGGAAGTCCGCTCCGCATCGCGAAAGACGACATTGCCCCAGACTTCCGAGTCGCGCCAAGGGGAATCTGGCCGATTACGCCTGTGGATAACGGGGATATCGTGGATAAGTCGGCGAATCCGTTCCGGATCAAACTCAGCTTGTCCCGGAGCCGCCCGTCATGGCCTTGTGGACGCGGGGGCGAGGGCATGACGAATCGGCTTTTCTATGCCGACAATCTCGATGCGTTGCGCGCGCATGTCGCCGATGCCAGCGTCGATCTCGTCTATCTCGACCCGCCGTTCAACTCGAACGCCAATTACAACATCCTGTTCAAGTCGCCCGGCGGCCATGCCGCGGACAGCCAGATCCAGGCGTTCGAGGATAGCTGGCATTGGAACAACGCCGCCGAGGATGCCTTCGAGCAGGTGATGCGCGCCGGCGCGCCGCGCGCTTTCGACCTGCTCAGGGCGATGCGCACCTTCCTGGGCGAGAACGACATGATGGCCTATCTGGCCATGATGGCGATCCGCCTGATCGAGCTCCACCGCGTGCTCAAGCCGACCGGCAGCCTCTATCTCCACTGCGATCCCACCGCCTCGCACTACCTCAAGCTGTTGCTCGACGGCGTATTCGGCACCGATGCCTATCGCAGCGAGATCAGCTGGAAGCGCAGCTCGGCGCATAACGACGCGAAGCAGGGGCGGCGCCAATATGGCAATGTCCGCGATACGCTCTTCTTCTACACCAGGTCGAAGAGCTGGACCTGGAACTGGCTCCATACCGGCTACGAGCCGGAATATGTCGAGAGCGCCTACCGCCACCTCGAGGCCGACGGCCGCCGCTACCGCCGCGGCGATCTCACGGCCGCCAAGCCGGGCGGCGACGTCTCCTATCTCTGGCCCGTCAAGCGGCCGGCCGGCGGCGAATGGGAGGCGGATCTCGACGAGGAGCATCTCAGTCCCCGGCCCGGCCGGGACTATCGCCAGGTGCCGCCCTACAATCGCCGCTTCTGGGCCTATTCGCGGGAGAAAATGCGCCGCTTCGCTAAGGAGGGCCGGCTCGCCTACACCGCCAGCGGCATGCCCGAATATAAGCGCTACCTCGACGAAATGCCCGGCGTGCCGCTGCAAAATGCATGGCACGACATCCCACCCGCGGTCGGCGGCGAGAGCTTGGGCTATCCGACCCAGAAGCCGATCGCTTTGCTCGAGCGGATCATCGCGGTCTCGTCCAACGAGGGCGACGTCGTGCTCGATCCCTTTTGCGGCTGCGGCACCGCCATCCTCGCCGCCGAGAAATTGGGCCGGCAATGGATCGGGATCGACGTCACTCATCTCGCCATATCGCTGATCGAGCGGCGGATGAAGGACGCCTTTCCGCGGGCGAAGTTCAGCGTCGAGGGCACGCCCAAGGACCTCGCCTCGGCGCTCGATCTCGCCCGGCGCGACAAATATCAGTTCCAATGGTGGGCGGTGGCGATGGTCGACGGCGTGCCGCTGGACGGCAAGAAGAAGGGCGCCGACGGAGGTGTCGATGGGATCATCTATTTCCGGCCCGACGGCAAGCGCACCGAGAAAGCGCTGATCTCGGTCAAGGGCGGCCAGAGCGTCGGCGTCAACATGATCCGCGACCTCCACAGCGCGATGGAGCGCGAGCGGGCGCCGATCGGCGTGTTCGTCTCGGCCGCCGAACCGACCGCGCCGATGTTGCGTGAAGCGGCCGCGGTCGGCCGCTTCACCGACGAGTTCGAACGCAGCTGGCCGCGCCTCCAGATCCTGACCCTGGCCGCGCTGTTCCGCGGCAAGCGCCCGGCGATCCCCTTCGTCGACCCCTTGGTCGCGCTGCGCCGCGCGCGGCGCGAAGAATCTGCGCGGCAGGAGAGCCTGCTCTAAAGATCGAGATATTGGGCGCAGTCGGGAAGCGCGCTGTCGGGCAGGTAGCGGCCCGCGGCGGCGTCGAAGGCGAAGCTGCGCGAGTAGGTGCATCGCGGGTCCGTGGCCCAAACGAGGTCGCGCCGGCGAAACGGCGGCCGGGTGGCCGAATCCTCGTTGCGATCGAGCCGGCCGGGATAGGTCCGCGCGCGCGACGTGAGCAGGAATCGCGGCCGCCCGGCCGGGTTCGAGGCGTCGAGCGTCAGATCGGCGCGCAGCTCATATTCGTCGTGACAGGCGCCGGCCCGCCTGCGCTCGTCGCTCGGGCCGAAGCAGGCGCGGATCATCGCCGAGCCGCCGATCGGCGCGTCGAGCACAAGCGCGAGCGCCGCCGATCCCGGCTCGAGGCGCACCAAAGTGAGCCGAGTCGCGCTCGCGCCGCCGCCCGAATAGCCGGTGCTGCGCGTCCGCAGGATTCCGAACAGCACCGCGCCATTGGCCTCGCGGACCAGATGCGGCCAGAGCGCGAGCCGCTCCTCCTCGTCGGCCGAGTCCGGGACCGCCAGGGGTCGAGCGGCGACCGCGTCCAGCCCCGGCCGGCTCTCGAACATATGCAATCGCCACTGCCCGTTTTCGCCATCGCCGCGCAGCAGCGCGCAACGGCCGTCGCGCTCGCAGGCGATGGCGGACCGGTCCTCCTCTGCGCTGTCCGGAACAATCGCCAGCGCCTCGATCCGATTGCCGGCGCGATCGGCATTGGTGAGGAAAGGCGGCAGGGGCGGGGCGGCGGCCTGGAAGAAAAAGAGCAACCCCAGCGCCGCGATCCGCATGTCGATCCCTCCCGGCCGCAAACCCGCCTCATCGCAGATTAGCGGCTAGGGCTGCGTTGCGCCACTGGTGCGCCAGCACGCTCATTCCTCGCGAAAGCGGCTGAAAGCGGGGGCTTGGTCATTGATGACCCTGGCGTCATTGTTCCGCTCCGAATTTCCCGTGATCATGCCATCCAAGCGGATATCGGGACCCGCCCAGATCGCTGCATGGTTCAACAGCCTGCTATTGCCCATGATTGTTTGGAACTTGCTACCCGAGACATATCCGCGGCCATAAGGGAAGGGATTGTTGTTCTTGTCGTCATGATGGCGCGCGCCAAGCAGGTGGCCGAGCTCGTGCGGCAAGACGAGGTCCGCCAAGCAACTTTGCAGGATCACGGCATAAGCTTGCGAGGCAGTCACGGGAATCGTTGTTGGCGCCAAGCCGCAACGATTCGAGTTGCCAACGATCAGCATCACCGCATTGGCGCCGAGCTGGCGTCGCCAGCCCGGAAGCTCGTCGTAGCGACGATCCTTGCGGTTGAGCAGGGCATTCAGGTCCAACTCCGCCACGCCAAGTTCAGGATCGACCGCCTCACGGATCTCGGACAGCTTGAGCGTGACGCGGATCTGGCTTGCGGCGAAGCTGCGGTTGGCCGCTTCGACCGCGCTTTCGATGGGCGCGGCCGGCGTCGGTGCGCCCTGGGCCTGCATCCGCTTGGCGGCGGCTGCGGTATAGGCGACCGCGATCCGGATCACCGACGCCGGGAGAGGCTCGTCGAGGGCGATGACTACCATCGCTTCGGTTCCTGCACCGATGGGCGCGCTCGTTCCGATGATCGATTGGGCTCCTGTCAGCAAATCGGTGAGCTTCGGACCGCGTATCGCGACAGCCGGCGCCGGAGGCCTTACTTTGTCCGGCGCATCGGATTCGGAGGACGGCGGCAGGCCGACGCGGCTTATCGCATGTATGCCCTCGCCGAGCGGATTTACGGAATAATTACCCCGCGCCGTGCTTATGATTCCCGAGATGTTCCGGCCGTCGACGACGAAGGACACGATCCCCGCCGACGCGCCGGAGCCGGGATCGAGCAGGTCGCCGCTCCAGCGGGCGATCTCTGCGCCCGGTCTGGGGCTGCGGCGGGTCGCCACCAACTGGAATCCCGGCTCCAGCTCGATCAGGAAGGACGCGGCGACGGGCAGACCTTCGCGCTCGTCGAAACCGGTGCGGAGCGGCATCAGCCCAAGCCCGTTCGCCCGCAGCCTCCCCAGAAGCGGCGTATCAAAACCGGCGTCGTCTTTCAGCATCTGCAGGACGTCGCGTTGGGCCTGCGTCAGCCGCGCCTCGTCTTCGACCTGGACGAACAGGTGTCGATAATCGCCTCCCGCCACGTCGACCGTGCGTATCCCGGGTGCGGTTCGAGCCTGGCGCAGGGCGTCGCTGAAGCGGCCGGCCGGCACGCGCCAGAGTTGCGCGCTTGACCCGGCAATCTCGCGCGCGTCACGGACTCCCGCGGTCAGCCGGGCCCGGGCGATCGCGTCGGACGAGGCGTCGGGAGCAATTTCGACGTAGAATTCACGGTGCGCTTCTGCCGCCGGCTGCTGTGCCCTCGCCGCCGTAGAGGCGGCGGCAAAGAGTAGCCACCCGGCCCGCCGGATCCAGCGGGTCACGGCCTGCCCGCGTAGAGGTCGCAGGTCGACCGCGGCCCCCTGTCGGCCCTGGTCGGCCGCCAGTCCCAATGCTGGACGCTGCGGACCGAGGTCAGCGCGGTCCGGCAAGCGAGCATGCCGCCACGGTCGACAGAACCGCGGAGCGGATCGGTGATGACATAGCTGGCGACGAGCGCGCCGCTGATGCGAAGCGGATCGGCCCCGAGCCAGGTCAGCAAGTTGGTCTGTTTGAGCATGCTGCCGCCGGCCCGGTCGAGATAGACGCGAACCACGGCGGGATCGTCCGCGAGCAACAGCTGCAGCCGCACCGCCTGGGCGATAGGAACTTGTCCGTGTTCGTCTGCGGTGGTTATCGCGCTGTACAAGCTGTCGTAGCGCGCGATCGCCGCGTCGAGCGCTGCGCCTTGCGCCTTGAGGGCTTCGTCTTCGGTGTCCGCCGGAATGTTCGCGCGGGCCTGCGCGGCGCTGCCGCGCAGTTCCGCCAGAAAGTTGAACTGCTGGGCGATGTTCATCTGGCGCCAATCGACGCCGCGGAATTCGACGGTCAGGCAAGGGCGCGCCGCAGACCCTGGCGGGGGAGCGGGCTGGCCTTCGGGGCAGGCCGGTATGGTGGCGCTGAGCGCCGTGGGAAGGATTGCGCGCCCACCAAGTCGGCTGGCGACCGCGATTGTCAGCAGCCGGTCGCTGATTCCAGCGACTTCGAGGCCGGTCAGCGTCGAATCGGAGCGAAGCAACCCGGCCGCCGCGGTGATCGCGGCGATGATGGGCGCGGCGCCGGTATCGCTCGGTGGCGCCAAGGCTCGCTCCAGGAGGTTACGGGCCGCGTCCATCTGCGCGATGGTGGCGCTGACCAGCCCGAAATCGAAATTCTCGGTCGGTGCCAAGAGTAGAATCTTGCGCTCGCGGCCGAGTTGGTTGTCGAGCTGCTCGACGATCGTGGCCGCCGCCGCATCGACGGCGTGGGTCGAGAGCAAGGTTGCCTCGATCGCTCCGCCGTTCGCATCGACTGTCGTTGTGCCATCGAACGACGGCAGTCCGAGCGCCTGGATTCTTGTGCGGGCGAGGTCGCCTCGGGCCTTGGTGATCGCCACCTGAGTCTCGATGCGAGCCTGCTCGTTCTTCAGCGCCTGATTGGGGTCGGGATCGTCCTCGGCGCGTATCATTACCGGCGTCGATACCAGCACCAAGACAACCGCCGCGGTGGCGCAGCGCTGCCGGAATTTTCCATAGGATCGAGTCATGTTCGCCTCCCTTTCCAGGAGGCAGATTGGCCGCTTTGCGCGGTGGCGCGCGTGACGGCCGTCACGCTCCCAAATTCAGAACGTCTTGCTGGTCGCCCGGCCGATGATCTTTTCGGGATCGGCGATGAAGCTCTGGACGTGGGCGACGTCGATGTCGGTCAGGCCGAGCGACCGTGCATTTTCGATCTGGAGTTGCCAGCAGCCGACCTCGGCCTCGACGCCGTGCCACTTCTTGCCGTTGTCGTGCTGCCAGATGTGGTTGGCGTCGTGGACGACGCACGAGGCGGTCCAGGCCGGGCTGACCAGGCTGGCGTCCTTGCGCCGGAATTCGTCGGTATCGTAGAAAAACAGATCCGGGCGCACATCGGCATAAGAGCGCAAAGGTTTGGCCGAAAAGACGATCGCGCGCAGCTTCGCCAGCGCCGCGCTGGCCTGCGCCGAAAGCGTCGGATAGCAGGCTTCGAGCCGCGCCGCGGTTTGCGCGATCAGCTTCCATTCGCCCGAGCCGGGCACAACGCTGTTCTTGTCGATCACCAATAATATGTTGCGTCCGCCCAGCGTCAGATAGGCCCCGGCGGTATTGTCGAGCTTCATCTTCTTCTTGTCCTTGAAGAAGGACTGCCGGTTTTCCGTATTGCCCGCCACCGGCGATGGCGCGCCAGCGGCGGGAACCATCAGGCGGTGGTGGTGATAGGTCTTGCCATCGACCTTGATAGGAGCAGTCATGGCGAATCCCCCTCTTCATCTTGCGCTTCTGGTCTCGACGCGACTCGCTTTCCTTTAGCACGCCGCCCCGCGCCGCGATAAGCGAAGGCCCGGACCGCCTTGCCTCCGCATTCCGGAGACTCGTCGCTTCGGCCCCTAGTTGCCAGTCTTCAATGTGAGGGTGACCGAGCCGAACTCCTGCGCCGGCGCCGCGCGGCCGTTCCGCCTCGCGAACTCGCTGCCCCGGTGAATGAACTGATAGCTCAGCCAGAAATTGCCGACGAGGTTCAGCTCCGCGCCGATGGCGATCTCCGGCACGAGCGGCGTCCGGATGATGCGGATGTCGTTCCTGGCGAAGGTGTTGCCATCGAGGGTGATGTTGTGCGCCACCGCCTTGATCCCCGCACGCACGAAGAGGTTGCCGCTCGCCAGCCATCTAGTGCCCGTCAGGGCGTTCGTCTGCCCGGTCATCGCGGCAGCCGCGGGCGCGAACCCTGGCTGGATTGTCGAAACGCCGAAGCCGGAGAGATTCCAGCCGATCCGCCCGGTCACTTCCGCCTCCAGCGATGTGAGGCCGTTCCCCAAATTCCCGCGCACGCGCGCGATGAAGTCGGCATGGCCCCCATCCTCACGCGGCCAGCGAAGCGCGGTTTCGTAGCGCAGCTGCAAAATCGGCTCGTTGCGCAGCTGATTGTCCCAGCCCCTGGGGCGAACCCAGTCCCGGTCCAGTTTGTGCCACGCGGTCTGCAGTTCCTTCGCCAGCGAGGCCGGTCCGACGATACCGAGCGAAACTTCGATCCGATCCTGCCGCTGAGCGTTGAGCGACTCCTCCACATAGCTGATGCTGGCGATCCGCGATCCATAGAGATGGCCCGCCCAGGGCCGGTCATTGGGCTGCGGCGCCGCGATCGAGATGTCCTGCGGCGTGTACATGTTCTGGCCCAGGGCATAGCCGGCATTCACATTGCCCCGTCGAAAGCCGCCGCCGCAAACGAGGCTGCACCAGTCCGCGTGGGTGACGCCCGGCAGAAAGTTCGCGTCGGGACTTTGCTCGCCCCGCAGCCACTCCAGCCTCGTGCCATGGGTATAATAGCGGTCCGTCCTGGTGGGGAACGGGTTCAACAGGCTGTCATTCTCCAGGTAAATCCGGAACTCGCCGGGCGTTTGTGGTTGTGTTTGGGTCTGCGATTGTGCCTGTGCCTCGACGGCGGACAGGAGGCTCGCGAGCGCGACCGGTGCGGCCACAATGAACGTTGATCTTCGCATGCCCGCTCCCCCTTGCCCCGAACGACCCGAGCATTGCGCGCGGCGCTCCGCAAGCTCCTGAAATTGGTAAACCCTGGTGGCCGCTTCTGGCCGCTTCCGCCGCAGGCTCCGCGTGACGGCCGTCACGCCCGCGGAACATCTTTCCCGCTTGCCTCCCGCACCCGCCGCCCCCACATCGCCACGACCCGCGTTGACGCCCGGCGTCTGCCTCTTTATCACAAGAACAAATCTGGAACGGCCAGCCTGATGCTCACCCATTTATCCGTCCGCGGCGCACGCGAGCACAATCTCAAGGATATCGACGTGGATATCCCGCGCGAGACTCTGACGGTGATCACCGGCCTGTCGGGCTCGGGCAAATCCTCATTGGCCTTCGACACCATTTATGCCGAGGGGCAGCGCCGCTACGTCGAGAGCCTCTCGGCCTATGCGCGTCAGTTTCTCGAGATGATGCAGAAGCCCGACGTCGATCATATCGACGGCCTCTCGCCGGCCATCTCGATCGAGCAGAAGACGACTTCGCGCAACCCGCGCTCGACCGTCGCCACGGTCACCGAGATTTACGATTATATGCGCCTCCTGTGGGCGCGCGTCGGCGTGCCCTATTCGCCCGCCACCGGCCTTCCCATTTCCGCACAGACCGTCAGCCAGATGGTCGACCGCGTGCTGGCGCTGCCCGAAGGGACGCGGCTCCATCTGCTCGCCCCGGTCGTGCGCGGCCGCAAGGGCGAATATCGCAAGGAGCTGGCCGAATGGCAGAAGGCCGGCTTCACCCGGGTGCGGATCGACGGCCAATATTACGAGATCGAGGACGCCCCCGCGCTCGAGAAGAATTTCAAGCACGATATCGAAGTGGTGGTCGACCGGCTGGTGGTCCGCGAAGGGATCGGCACCCGCCTCGCGGATTCGCTCGAGCAGGCGCTCAAGCTCGCCGAAGGGCTCGTCTATCTGGATCCCGCGGAAAAATCTCCCCTCCCCGGCGGGGAGGGGGCAGGGGGAGGGGGCTCGGCGGCTCCGGAAGAATCGCAGACGCCGAACACCCTCTCCCCACCCTCTCCCTCAAGGGAGAGGGAGATTTTGCAGGACAACGCCCCCCCCGGCCGGATCACTTTCTCCGAGAAGTTCGCCTGCCCGGTCTCGGGCTTCACCATCGCCGAGATAGAGCCGCGCCTGTTCAGCTTCAACGCCCCGCAGGGCGCCTGCCCCGGCTGCGACGGGCTGGGCGAGAAGCAATTGTTCGATCCCGAATTGATCGTCCCCAACGAGGCGCTCAGCATCAAGAAGGGCGCGGTCGTGCCCTGGGCGCGGTCCAACCCACCCTCGCCTTATTATATGCAGGTTCTGGGGAGCCTCGCCCGCGAGTTCGGCTTCGAGCTCGAAACGCCGTGGAAGGATTTGCCCGAAGAAGTGCACGACATCATCCTCTACGGCACCAAGGGCCGCCCCGTGACGCTCCGCTTCATCGACGGCCGCAAGAGCTATGAGGTCAAGAAGCCGTTCGACGGCGTGATCGGCAACCTCAACCGCCGAATGCTCCAGACCGAGAGCGCCTGGATGCGCGAGGAGCTCAGCAAATATCAAAGCGCCGCCCCGTGCGAGACCTGCCACGGCGCGCGGCTGCGGCCCGAGCCGCTCGCGGTGAAGATCGCCGGCGAGCATATCAGCCAGGCCACCGCCCGCTCGGTCCGCCACGCCCTTGCCTGGTTCTCGACCCTGTCGGAAAAGCTGACGCCCACCCAGAACGAGATCGCCCGCGCGATCCTCAAGGAGATTAACGAGCGGCTCGGCTTCCTCAACAATGTCGGCCTCGATTATATCGATTTGAACCGCACATCGGGCACGCTTTCGGGCGGCGAATCGCAGCGTATCCGGCTCGCGTCGCAGATCGGCTCGGGCCTCTCGGGCGTGCTCTACGTCCTCGACGAGCCCTCGATCGGCCTCCACCAGCGCGACAATGAGCGGCTCCTCGTCACCCTCAATCGCCTGCGCGATCTCGGCAACACCGTTCTGGTCGTCGAGCATGACGAGGACGCGATCCGCCACGCCGATTATGTGATCGACATGGGCCCCGGCGCGGGCCTTCACGGCGGCCATATCGTCGCCCACGGCAAACTCGACGAAGTCCTCGCCTGCACCGAAAGCCTGACCGCCGATTATCTCACCGGCCGCCGCGCCGTCCCGATCCCCGCCAGGCGCCGCAAGGGCACGGGCCGCAAGCTCATTGTCCACGGCGCCACCGCCAACAACCTCAAGTCCGTCACCGCGGCGATCCCGCTCGGCACCTTCTGCTGCGTCACCGGCGTCTCGGGCTCGGGCAAGTCGAGCTTTACGGTCGACACGCTCTACGCCGCCGCCGCGCGCCAGCTGAACGGCGCCAGGATCCAGGCCGGCCGGCACGAAAAGCTCACCGGCCTCGAATATCTCGACAAGGTGATCGACATCGATCAGTCGCCGATCGGCCGCACCCCGCGCTCCAACCCCGCCACCTACACCGGCGCCTTCACCCAGATTCGCGACTGGTTCGCCGGCCTGCCGGAGGCCAAGGCGCGCGGCTACCAGCCCGGCCGCTTCTCGTTCAACGTCAAAGGCGGGCGCTGCGAGGCCTGCCAGGGCGATGGCGTCATCAAGATCGAGATGCACTTCCTGCCGGA
>Ga0190275_10004085_pt1 | contig 10486 bp, 11 predicted proteins | sample Popmic550T_FD_133745 | JGI IMG/M metagenome (GOLD analysis project Ga0190275, IMG submission 133745) | Populus adjacent soil microbial communities from riparian zone of Yellowstone River, Montana, USA - 550 T | ecosystem: Environmental > Terrestrial > Soil > Riparian zone > Trees stand | place...
CCGGCGAAGAAGTCCGCGTCGGTCGAGCCGACCGCCACCCCGACGCCGCCCGCCGCCACCGGCCCGACGGCGGCGGAGCGCGCCGAGAGCGCCCGGCTCCAGCAGGCCTTCTCCGACCAGCTCCGCGCCGCGCAGACCCGGGAGGGGCTCGCCGTCCGCCAGGCCCGCAGGGCCGCCGCCCGCCGCAGGGCCGCCCGCCGTGCCGTCCGGCGCCGCGCCGCCCGCCGTCGCGCGGCCGCCCGCCGCCGCGCCGCGGCCACGCCGCCCGCCCGCAACACCCCGCCTGCCGGGCCGACGTACACGCCTCCGGCCCCGCCCGCCTTCGGTGGCGGTGGCTCCGGCGGCGGTGGCGGCGGTGGTGGTGGCTGCGAGTTCTGCATCGGCTGAGTCGCGGGAGGCCTGCCCGCGGCTCGACGCGCTGCCCGGCCGCGACCTCGCGGGCGGCCTGCGCGTCGCCGAGGCGGACAGCCGCGCCGCGCGCATGAAGGGGCTCGCGCGCCTCGACGCGATGCCCGAGCAGCTCGCGCTGCACCTCCCGCGCTGCCGCTCCGTGCACACGTTCACGATGCGCTTCCCGCTCGACCTCATCTGGCTCTCCAAGGACGGCGAGCCCGTCCGCATCGACCGTGCCGTCGCCCCGCGGCGGCTGAAGTGGTGCCTGCGGGGGCGCTCCGTGGTCGAGGCGAACGCCGGGACGGCGGACGCGTTCGTCGCCGCGGGCCTCTAGTCCGTCGCGAGCAGCACCGCGGCCCATTCGCCGCCGAAGCGACGGTCGCGCTCGCGCAGCCCGTGTCCCGCGAACGCCGCGGCGACCTCGTCGGCCTCTTCACGCAGCAGCCCGGAGGCGATCAGCCGCTCGGGCGGGCGCTCGAGCAGCCGCGCGACGTCGAGCAGCAGCGGACGGACGAGGTTGGCGAGCACCGTCGGCGCCCACGGCGCGGGCTCGCGTCGCAGGTTGACCCGCCGCACCTCGACGTCCGCGCCGTTGACGCGTGCGTTCTCGGCCGACGCCTCGAGCGACGCCGGCTCGACGTCCACCGCCAGCACGGGCGCGTAGCCGAGCCGCGCCGCCGCGATCGCGAGCACGCCGCTCCCCGAGCCCCAGTCCGCGAGCGCGCCGGCCGGGTCGAGCTCGAGCAGCAGCTCGAGGCACAGCCGCGTCGTGTGGTGCGCGCCGGTGCCGAACGCCTGGCCCGGGTCGATGACGAGGTCCATCCCCTCTCCCGCCGCCAGCGCCTCCTCCCACGGCGGGCGCACGCGCAGGCGGCGCAAGCGCCAGGCGACGTCGATCGGCCGGTGCCACGCCTTCCAGCGGTCGGCCCAGTCGTCGGGGACCTCGGAGCTCGAGACCTCCACGACCGCGTCGCCTGCGGCGGCGTGCAGGGCCGGCAGGTCGGGCAGCTCCCCCGGTGCGCCGTAGAGCGCGTACTCGACCACGCCCTCGTCGACGTCGGTCTCCTCCAGGCCGCCCGGGACGAGCTCGAGCAGCTCGGCCAGCACGATCTCCGCCGCGGCGCGCGGCACGCGCACCGCGAGCCGGATCACCCGGCGAGCACCCGCTTGAGCTTGGCGAGCATGCCCTCGTCGGAGCGCGTGTTGTCGTCCGTGATCGTCGCCGAGAACTGCTCGAGCAGGTCGCGCTGCTCGCGCGAGAGCCGGCGCGGGATCGCGACGTTGACCACGACCCGCAGGTCGCCCGTGCGCCCGCGCGAGAGCGGCGGCAGGCCGCGTCCGCGCAGGACGATGGTCTCGCCCGGCTGTGTGCCCGCCGGGATGTCGAGCGGCACGTCGCCGTCGAAGGTCGGGACCTGCACCGTCGTCCCCAGCGCGGCGAGCGGCGCCGGCACGTCGATCACGGTCACGAGGTCTTCGCCGTCGCGCAGGAAGCGCTCGTCCTCGCGCACCCGCACCACGACGTAGAGGTCGCCGGGCGCGCCGCCGTTCTGGCCCGTGTGGCCGCGGCGGGTGAGCCGGATCCGCTGGCCGTCGGCGATCCCGGGCGGGATGTCGACCGCGACGCGGCGCTGCTCGCCGACCATGCCCGCGCCCTCGCACTCGTGGCACGGCGTCTCGGCCACGCGCCCGTCGCCCTGGCAGACGTCGCACACGGAGGTGCGCACGAGCTGGCCGAACGCCGTCCGCGCGACGCGCTGATGCTGCCCGGACCCGTCGCAGTTCGTGCAGGTGACGATCGGCGTGCCCGGCTCGGCACCGTTGCCGTGGCAGGTCGGGCACAGCGCCGCCGCCTCGTAGGCGATCTCCACCTGCGTGCCGCGGGCCGAGTCGGCGAGGTCGATGGTGGCCGCGACCACCACGTCGCCGCCCTGGATCCCGCCCCCCTGGCGCCCGCGCCGCCCGGCGCCGAAGGCGGCGTCGAAGCCGCCCGAGCCGAAGAAGGCCGAGAAGAGATCGGACACCGAGCCGAACGCGTCCATGTCCGGCGCGTAGCCGCGGCCGCGCAGCCCGTCCTCGCCGTAGGCGTCATACAGGCGCCGCCGCTCGGGATCGGAGAGCACCTCGTAGGCGGTCGCCGCCTCCTTGAACTTCTCCTCCGCGTCCGGGTCGTGGGCGTTGACGTCGGGGTGCAGCTCCCGCGCCAGGCGCCGGAAGGACTTCTTGATCTCCGCGTCGTCGGCGCCGCGCTGGACGCCGAGGGTCTCGTAGTAGTCGCGCGCCATCTAGGACTCGCCGTAGACGTCTTCGACGAAGCGCGAGAGCTGCAGCGCGGCGTTGCGGACGGAGTGGATCGCGACTGCGTAGTCCATGCGCGTCGGCCCGATCACCGAGACCGTGCCGAGGTTGCGCTGCGGCAGCCCGTAGTTGGCCGCGACGAGCGACAGCCCCTGCAGCGCCGGCGTCGCGTTCTCCTGGCCGATGCGGACGTAGATCCCGCGCTCGGCCAGCGCGTCGGAGAGCACGCTCAGCAGCGTCACGCGACGCTCGAGCATCTCCATCACCGCGTTGAGCTGCGGGAGGTCCTGGAAGCGGTACTCCGACAGCAACCGCGCGGTGCCGTCGACGTAGAGCGTCTCCTCGGCGGTCTCGGCCAGTTCGGTGAAGGCCGGCGCGAGGCGGGTGATGAACGCGCCCTCCTTGGCCGGCAGTGTCGGGTCCTCGAGCCGCGAGTGCAGCATCCGGGCGCCGAGGCCCATGCCGACGAGCTGCTCATTGAGGTAGGCGGCCGCCCACTCGGCCAGGCCTCCGTCGACGGGCTCGTCGAACGCGAAGATGCGCTTCGAGACGCCGCCGGTGGAGGTGATGATCACGACCATCAGAACCTGCGGCTGGAGCGCGAGCACCTCGACGTGGCGGATCGTGGTGGTGGCGATCGGGGGCGCCGAGACGATCGCGAGCAGGTTCGTGACCTGGGAGAGCGTCTCGGTCGTCACGCGCATCGCCTCGTCGACCTCGCGACGCGCGAGCGTGAGCTCGACGACGCGCGGCTCGACGGCCGTCGAGCGGCGCCCGGGCAGGACTCGGTCGACGAAGTAGCGGTAGCCGGCGTCGGTCGGCACGCGCCCCGCCGACGTGTGCGGATGCGCGAGCAGCCCGAGCTCCTCGAGCACCGCGAGCTCGTTGCGGATCGTCGAGGAGCCGTAGCCGATGTCCTCGTCGGAGGCCAGCGCCTTCGAGCCCACGGGCTGGCCGGCCTCCGCGAACAGGTCGACCACCTTGCCCAGCAACAGCTCCTGACGGGGTGAGAGCATCCCGTCGATTGTAAGAAGGGGCGCTGTCAGCCCACGTCGAGCTTGGCCTGGCCCTTGCGGATGATGCGGCGGCCGTCCTGGAACGCCTCGGCCTCGACGGTCGCCACGCCGTCCGCGACGTCCTTGACCGTCGCGCTGATCGCGAGCTCCTGCTCGGGAAAGCCCATGCCGCGGAACTGGATCGAGAGGCTGCGCAGCGCCTGCGGGCCGTCGCCGGCCGCGCCGACGGCGCGGGCGACCTGGGCCATCATCCACAAGCCGTGGAGGATACGGCCGGGGAGGCCGACCGACTGGGCGAACTCCTCGTCGATGTGGATCGGGTTGAAGTCGCCCGAGGCGCCCGCGTAGCGGTAGGTGAGGTACTTGTCAGGCGTGACCTTGAGCTCAGGCAGCGCCTGGCCGGGTGCGAGCTCGGTCATCGGACGATGTTGGTCCAGGTGCCGGTGCACACGGTCTCGCCGTCCTGGTTGGTCGATCGGCTCTCGAAGACGAAGAACGCGAGGCCGCCGCGCTCGGAGACGTCCTTGACCTCGACCTCGGTGACGATCTCGTCCCCCGCCACCACGGGCGGGCCCCAGACGAACTCCTGGCCGCCGTGGACCATGCGGGAGAAGTCGACGCCGACCTCGGGGTCGAACAGCGCCGGCGTCAGCGCGGGGCCGGAGTAGACGACGGCGAACATCGGCGGGGCGACGACGTCGGGGTAGCCGGCCGCGCGCGCGGCTTCCGGGTCGAAGTGCAGGTCGCGGTCCTCGCCGACCGCGGCGGCGAACTCTCGCACCTTCTCGCGACCGACCGCGTAGCTGACGGCCGGGTAGGTCTTGCCGACGGCGTCCGTTTTCGCGGCCAAGCGTTCCTCCTCGGTTGCGGGACCGAGGACCCTACTGTCCAAACGGGGGTTCCCTCCACCGTGAACCGTGGAACACTCCGGTTACATGAGTAGGCGCGTGAAGGCGCTCGCGGTCGTCAACGTCCTCGGTTGGCTGGTCGCGGTGCCGTTGCTGCTGGTCGCGCTCGTCGATCCCTTCGTGGACTTCGGTGACTGGCCTGACCGGCTGATCGGCGATCGCAGCGGCGACGTCCAGCTGCGCACGCCCGAACGCGCTGCGCAGGCGCCGGCCGCACGGCGCCCGACCTCGCGGAGCGAGCGGCGCGCCGCGCAGGACGACCCGCTGCGGGCCGCGCGCGAGGCGCTCGCCCGCTTCCGCCCCGCCCCGGCAGCGGGCGGGGCGCCGCCGATCGGCGGTTCGGGCACGCCCGGCCTGCGCGGCGTCAGCTCGCCCGGTGGGTCCGACAGCCCGTCCCGACAGATCGGCCCGACCCGGCCGGGCATCGGCGGCGGCGTCCCCGTGCCGGGGCCGACGCTGCCCGTTGCGGTCGTGCCGCCCGTCGGCGGCAACGTGGGCCCGGAGTCCGGAGCGCCACCGATCGTCGTGCCCGACACCCCGCAACCTGCCCCCGTGGGACCACCCGTGCGGGCGGTCGCGCCGCCCGCGCCCGAGCAACCGGTCGCGGCGCCGCCGCCGAGCGACCCCGAGGGCCCCGGCCCCGGGCCCACCGCGACGCCGACGCCCTCGCCGGAGCCGACGCCCGAGCCGACGGCCACGCCCGAGCCGACGGCCACGCCCGAGCCGACGGCCACGCCCACGCCCGAGCCGCCGGCGCCCGAGGCGCCGGTCCCGCCCGACGATCCGCCGGGCGAGCCCGACGGCCCGCCGCCTCCGGCCCAGGAGGACGACCCGAAGCTCCCGCCGGTGGTCAAGCCGCCGCAGGACCAGATGCCGGGCCCTGACGCGCCCGGCGCACCGGGCCCGACGCCGACCTAGGGTCAGTCGCCGTCGAGCTCCAGGACGGCCAGGAAGGCGTCCTGCGGCACTTCGATGCGGCCGACCTGTTTCATCCGCTTCTTGCCTTCCTTCTGGCGCTCGAGCAGCTTGCGCTTGCGCGAGATGTCGCCGCCGTAGCACTTGGCGGTGACGTCCTTGCGGAAGGCCTTGACGGTCTCGCGGGCGATGATCTTCGCCCCCACCGCGGCCTGGATCGGCACGTCGTACTGCTGGCGCGGGATCCGCTTGCGCAGGCGGTCGACGAGCGCGCGGCCGGCCTCGTAGGCCTTGTCGCGGTGCACGATCATCGACAGCGCGTCGACGGGGTCGCCCGCCAGGAGCACGTCGAGCTTGACCATGTCCGCGGCCTTCATGCCCGTCGGCTCGTAGTCCAGCGACGCGTAGCCGCGGGTCCGCGACTTCAGCTGGTCGAAGAAGTCGAGGACGATCTCGGCGAGCGGCAGGTCGTAGGTGATCTGGACGCGCTCGGCCGACAGGAAGTGCATGCCCTGGTGCTCGCCGCGGCGCTCCTGGCAGAGCTCCATGATCTGGCCGATGTGGTCCTTCGGCGCGAGGATCGAGGCGCGGACCATCGGCTCGCGGACCTCGGCGATGCGCGCCGGGTCGGGCATGTCGGTCGGGTTGTGGACCGTGCGCTCGCTGCCGTCGGTGAGCGTCAGCGCGAACTCGACCGACGGCATCGTCGCCATCAGCTCGACGTCGTACTCGCGCTCCAGGCGCTCGCGCACGATGTCCATATGCAGCAGCCCGAGGAAGCCGCAGCGGAAGCCGAAGCCCAGCGCGTCGGAGTTCTCGGGCTCCCAGAACAGCGCGGCGTCGTTGAGCGAGAGCTTCTCGAGCGCGTCGCGCAGCTCCTCGAACTGGTTGGACTCGATCGGGAAGAGGCCGCAGAACACCATCGGCTTGACCTCGCGGTAGCCGGGCAGCGGCTCGGTCGCGGGGTTCGCCCGCGAGGTCAGCGTGTCGCCGACCGGCAGGCTCGTGACGTCCTTGATCCCCGTGATCAGGTAGCCGACCTCGCCGGCGGAGAGCTGCTGGGCCGGCGTCTGGGCGGGCGTGAAGAAGCCGATGTCGTCGATGTCGGCCTGCGTCCCGGCCACCATCGCCTGGATCGGCTCGCCCTTCTTGAAGGTGCCGTCGACGACCCGGATGTAGGCGATCACGCCGCGGTACTGGTCGTACTCGGAGTCGAAGATCAGCGCCCGCGGCGCCGCGTCGGGATCGCCCGAGGGCGGTGGGACGCGCGCGATCAGCTCCTCGAGCACCTCCGAGACGCCGGCGCCCGTCTTGGCGGAGATGCGCCGCACCGCGTTGGGATCCTCGCCGATCAGCTCGGCGATCTCCTCCGCGACCCGCTCGGGCTCGGCGCCGGGCAGGTCGATCTTGTTCAGCGTCGGGATCAGCTCGAGCCCCGAGTCGACCGCCAGGTACGTGTTGGCGACGGTCTGCGCCTCGACGCCCTGGGAGGCGTCGACCACCAGCAGCGCGCCCTCGCACGCGGCGAGGGAGCGTGAGACCTCGTAGGTGAAGTCGACGTGCCCAGGGGTATCGATCAGGTGCAGCTGGTAGGTCTCGCCGTCCTGCGCCTCGTAGAAGACGCGCACGGCCTGGGCCTTGATCGTGATTCCGCGCTCGCGCTCGAGGTCCATCGAGTCGAGCAGTTGCGCGCGCATCGCGCGCGGGTCGACGGTGTGGGTCGTCTCGAGGATGCGGTCGGCCAGCGTCGACTTCCCATGATCGATGTGGGCGATGATCGAGAAATTCCGGATGTGGGCCTGATCCGCGATGGCGGAGGACAGGTTACGAGGCGCCGCGATTCAGCCTGCCGCGCACGAGATCGATGATCTGGCGCGCCTCAGGGATCCGGAGCGCGAGCACGACCGCGCCGTAGACGGCGCTGCCGAGCGCGAGCGCGACCCCGACCGAGGCGAGCTGGCCGGCCAGCGAGCGCCCGAGCGCGCCGTCGAGCACGTCCCAGACCTCGTAGGCGACGAACCCGAGCGCCGCGCCCGCGACCAGCATCCCCGCGACCGCGCGCAGCGTGCGGCCGATCTCGAAGCCGTGCAGCTCGCGCCGCAGGAAGAACGCCTGCGCGACGGTCAGCGCGGCCGTCGAGACCGCCGTGCCGATCACGATGCCGGCGATCCCCAGCGACGAGTAGAGCGCGGCGGACACCCCGGCGTTGATGACGAGCGTCATGCCCGCGAGCACGGTCGTGAACCACGGTCGCTGGATCGAGAAGAACGTGCGCGTGAGCAGCAGGTTGGCGCCGGAGAACGGGAGCGAGAACGAGAACCAGAGCAGCGCCTCGGCGACGTCGTCGGTCGAGCCGGCGCCGAACTCCCCGCGCTCGTAGACGAGGCGGGTGAGCGGCTCGGCCAGCACCGCCGTGGCGAAGGCGGCGGGGATCAGCAGCAGCCCTATCTGGCGCACGCCGTTGCCGCTCGTCGCGCGCAGGCCCGCGAGGTCGCCGCGCGCGGCCAGCCGCGAGAGCTGCGGGAAGAGCACGGTCGCGACGGCGACCGAGAAGATGCCCTGGGGCAGCATGTAGAGGCGGAACGCCCGGTCGATCGCCGCCGGCGCGCCCTCGCTGACGAGCGAGCCGAGCGACGAGTTGATCAGCAGGTTGAAGTTGATCAGCCCGAGCCCGATCGTCACGGGCAGCATCAGCGCCAGCACGCGGCGGATGCGCGGGTCGTGCCAGCTGAAGGAGATCGAGAGCTCGAAGCCGACGCGCTTGAGCACCGGCAGGCACATCGCGAACTGCACGACGGTGCCCGCGAGCACGCCGATCGCGTAGGCGTAGAGCTCGTTCGGGCCCTCGAACAGCGGCTTCAACACGACCAGCCCGGCGATGATCACGAAGTTCCAGACCACCGGCGAGATCGCCGGGATCGTGAAGTGGTCGTACGCGTTGAGGATCCCGACCACGAACCCGTTGAGCCCCAGCAGCACGACGATCGGGAACATCACGCGGCTCAGGCCGACGGTGAGGTCGTCGAGCTCCTCGGTGAACTCGCCGCCGGTGATCGGCGGGATCACCCACGGGGCGATGACGATGAACACGATCGTGATCACGCCGAGCACGACGAGGATCAGCCCGAACAGCGCGCCGGCCAGCTCGAACGCCTCGCGGCGCTTGCGCTGCTCGAGCAGCTCGGTGAAGACGGGGACGAAGGCGGCCGACAGCGCGGAGTCCGCGACGAGCGCGCGCAGCAGGTTCGGGACCTGGAACGCGATGGTGAACGCGGAGAACGGCCCGGAGGTCCCGAAGTAGCTCGACGCGACGACCTCCCTGATCAATCCGGCGATCCGGGAGAGCCCCGTCGCGATCGAGAAGATGAGCGTGTTGAGCGCGATCCGGCGCCCGGGTGGAGTGGCCGGAGGGGGCACGAGGCGCCGCTATAGTAGGCGCCCGCCCATGGCCAATATCGCCTCACAGAAGAAGCGGATCCTGCGCACCGAGCGCGAGCGGCTCGAGAACCGGCGCTACACGTCGGCGATCAAGACCTACTTCCGCCGCCTCCAGGCATCGGCCGCCGAGGGCAACGCCGAGGCCGCCGACACCGAGCACCGCCACCTCGTCAAGACGGTCGACAAGGCCATCAAGCGCGGCGCACTGCACAAGAACGCCGGCGCTCGCAAGAAGTCGCGCGCGGCGAAGCTGCGTAGCGGCGTCTAGCTCCGCCTCTGCGGGCCGCGTCGCGCCGCCGGCGTTCGGCGATGAGGACTGGGGTTCCGACCGGCATTTCTTCCGTGTCGGCGTCGTGCCGGGGCGGCGACGGAAGTTATGCCCCTCTGGGCGGCATTTCTCCCGTCGCGGCCCATGATTCCGGCGGCGGCGGGAGTTATGCCGGTCCCGGCCGGGACTCCCTCCCTCAATGCCGCCGTTCGCACGGCCGGGGCCTACGTCGAGGCTCCCACCACCGCGCGCACGGCCTGCGTGTCCTCGTCGAGGGCGGCGCCGCGCGCTCCCCCGCCGCGGCTCTCGAGCTCGAGGTCGGCCATGATCTCCAGAGCGCGCCGGAAGGCGTCGACGTCGCGCTTGGCGACCCCTTCGACGAACTTCGAGGCCACCCTGGGTGACATGCGGAGGCCCTGACGCGCCTGGGCCGGCGTCTGGCCGGCCGCAAGGGCCTCGGCGACCTTCACGGCGTCCCGCAGCCGATTGGTGACGTTGTAGAGCAGCCCGGGGAGCCGCTCGCCCTGCGCGCGCAGCTCCACCAGCGCCCGCATGGCGGCCTTCTCGTCGCCGGCGACCAGCGCGTCCCCGAGCGTCCAGATCTTGCGCTGCGCCGAGGACGAGCTCGACTCCTCGACTTCGGCCTCGCCGAGCGACGCACCCTCGCCGTGCTCGAGCGCGAGCTTCTCGAGCTCGCGCAGGAGGCGCTGCTGGCGCTCGCCGACGTGGGCGACCAGGGCGCGCGCCCCCGCCTTGTCGAGCTCGAGGCCGAGCTCGCGGGCGCGGGCGCCGAGCCAGCTCGGCAGCTCCCAGGGCTTGATCGCGCTCTCCTCGGCGATCGCGCCGCCGGCGGCCTCGACCGCCGCGCGCAGCCCGTCGGGGACCTTGGCCCGCCCCTCCTCGCGGCCGAACATCGCGAGCGTCAGCGTCTCGCCGTCCATCCCCTCCATCGCCGCGGCGACGGCCTCGGCGTCGGCGTCCTTCCAGCGCTCGACACCGTCGGCGATCACGAAGCGCCGCCCGAGCGCGAAGGTCATCGTGCTCAGCGCGTTGACCACCTCCTCGGCGGTGCAGAGATCGCCCTCGAGCACCTCGACGCCGCTCGCGCCGCTCTCGGCCTCCGCCAGCGCGCGCAGCTTGGCGCGGCGCTCGGAGATGCGGCCGTGGTCGTCGCCGAGGACGAGGTAGGCGGGCTTGAAGGCGGGCACGGCGGCCGAGTCTAGAGGGGGTCACGGCGACCGCTCGATCCG
>Ga0190275_10004086_pt1 | contig 10486 bp, 9 predicted proteins | sample Popmic550T_FD_133745 | JGI IMG/M metagenome (GOLD analysis project Ga0190275, IMG submission 133745) | Populus adjacent soil microbial communities from riparian zone of Yellowstone River, Montana, USA - 550 T | ecosystem: Environmental > Terrestrial > Soil > Riparian zone > Trees stand | place...
CGACCACCAACGCGCGCAGGTGCTGGAGCGCATCGGTGTGTTCCTGTGCGAGGACGGGATGCACGACCGTGGTGTCGGTTGTCTCGATGAGGCGCTCGCGTTGCTGGAGGGCCCGGCGCCGTCCCCGGCGTTGTTGCACCTGCTGAGCAACCGCAGCAGCCATTTCCTCCGGTCGGGCCAGTTCGCCGAGGCCGAGGCGGAGCTGAGCCGGGCCCTCGAGACGCTCGAGGTGCAGGACGATCCGCGGCTACGCCGAGGCTTCCTCGCCGAATCGGCATGGCTGACGATGCGCACCGGTGATTACGACCGCGCGCTGGAGATGTCGCGTCGTGCCCACGCGATCGATCTCCCCGAGCCCGACCCGCTGGCCGACGCCGCGCTCGCCATCAACACCACGGACATCATGCTCCACGCCGGTGCATCGGCGGCCGAGGTCGAGCAGGCCGCCGACAACGCGTTGAGCCAGCGCTGGGCGCGGAACGTGGACGACACCAATGTGGGCGTGATCCTTCGCAGCAACGTCTGCTGGGCTCGCCTGCAGGAGGGTGACGTGGCGGCAGCTCGCGAGGTCATCGAGCCGGTGAGCTCGGCTCAGCCGTCGCTCGTCAGCGCCATTGCCCACGTCATGCTGGCCGCAGTCGAGATGCGCGAGGGCCGCGCGCACGCGGCCATCGACCGGTGCCGCGCCGCCGACGCGCAGTTCCGCAACCGCAACATGCAATGGGCAGAAGGGGTCCCGTGGCAGGCGGAGGTCGAGCTCTGGGCCGGGAGCGTCCACGCAGCGCTGGACCTCCTCCGCGAGGCGCTCGACGTCGCCCTGCCGATCCAGATGTCCCTCAAGGCGGCTCCCCTGGTGTCCAAGTACGCGCGGGCGCACGCCGACCGCGCCGATGCGGTGGACGCAACGGTGGCGGAGCGTCGCCGCGTCATGGAAGACCTCCACGAGGTGGTGGCAGGTGCGGTCGCCGACCCCTTCGGAGCCCAGGCGTTCGACGCCGCGGTTCCTGGCCTGGCACGCGCGTGGCACGCCGAGCTCGCGCGCCTCGCTGGCAGGGCCTCGGTGGACCTCTGGGTCGGTGCGGCTCGTGAGTGGGACCGGCTGACCCGGCCTCACGACGCGGCGTACTGCCGGTGGCGTGCCGCCGAGGTGGCGCTCCGGGAAAGCCAAGGCACCGTCGCCGCCCGTCTGCTGAAGCGGGCGTCGGCCGACGCCCACCAGCACGTCCCCTTGTCCGAGGCGATCACGGCGACGGGTCGCGGTGTGTAGGGACGCCACGAGGACCGGTCAGGCCGTCAGTTCGTCCGACCCGGCCATGGCGAGGAAGCGGGAGACGGCGAGCGCCGCCTGCCGACCAGCTCGCGACGCGCCGATGGTGCTCGCCGAGGGCCCGTAGCCAACGAGCTGCACCCGGGCGTCACGCGCCGCGGTGGTCGCTCCCTGCACGTTGCCCGGAACGGGCTCCAGCGCGATGCCACCCTCCGGCGTCCGGAGGCCCAGTGGTGCCAGGTGGTCGACGGCGGGCCGGAAACCCGTCGCCCAGAGGATCGCGTCGACGCGTTCGGACCGGCCATCGGCCCAGCGCACCGCATCGGCCTCGATCCGGTCGAACATCGGCAGCCGCTCGTAGGCGCCGAGCCGGGCGGCCTCCTGCTCCTGGGGTCGTAGCGCCAGTCCCGTCACGCTCACCACGCTCGCCGGCGCCAGCCCCCGGCGTACGCGATCCTCGACCGCGGTCACCGCGGCGAGTCCCGCCGCGGCGTCGAAGGCGTCGCGCCACACGGGCGGTCGCCGCGTGACCCACAGCGTCTCGGTGACCGGGGCCAGCTCGCCGAGGAGCTGCACGGCGGACGCGCCGCCGCCGACGACCAGGACTCGCTTGCCGCGGAAGTGCTCGGCTCCCGGGTAGTGCGCGGTGTGCACCTGCTCCCCCGTGAACGACGCGATCCCGGGGTAGAACGGCACGAAGGGGCGGGTCCACGTCCCCGTGGCGTTGACCAGCGTCCGCGTGCGCCACTCGTCCTCGCCGGCGCGCACGACGATCAGCTCGCCGTCGCTCTCGACACGGTCGACCCGCACCGGCCGCACCACCGGAAGGCCCTGCTCGCGCTCGTAGTCGCCGAAGTAGTCCGGCACCACGGCGTTGGCGGCACGAGCCGATCGCGTGGGAGCCGTCGAGCCCGGCAGGTCAGCGACGCCGTGGACGTCGTCCATGCCCAACGACGCCCACCGGTGCTGCCAGGCGCCGCCCGGATGGGGGTTGGCGTCGAGCACCACGTGCTCGATCCTTCGCTGGCGCAGGAAGTACGACGCGGCGAGCCCGGCCTGGCCGGCGCCGATCACCACCGAGTCGTGCACGGCATCGCGGAGCTCCATGCCGGTGCAACGCCGCGCGGACAGCCTCTATGCCCGTGCCCGCGGGCATGGCAGCCTCGGAGCATGGACATCGCCACCCGCGCCACGACCCTGCTCGACCTGCACCACACCGGCTCCACGCTGGTCCTGCCCAACGTCTGGGACGCCTGGTCCGCCCGCGTCGTCGCGGACGCCGGCTTCGCCGCGTTGAGCATCGGCAGCCACCCGCTGGCCGACTCCCGCGGCCAGGGGGACAACGAGGACATGACTCTCGACGACGCACTGGACGGCGTACGCCGCATCTGCTCCGCCGTCCCCGACGTCCCGGTCACCGCCGACATGGAGGCGGGCTACGGCGCCGCCCCCGCCGAGCTGGTGGAGCGATTGCTCGAGGCCGGCGCGGTCGGGCTCAACATCGAGGACACCGTCCACTCCGACGGCGGCCGGCTGCGCTCGGTCGCCGAGCACGCCGACTACATCGGCGGTCTTCGTCAGGCCGCCGACGCGGCCGGTGTCGACCTCGTCATCAACGCCCGCACCGATGCGTTCATCAAGAAGGACCGGTTCGAGGACCCGGTCGCCGAGGCGATCACCCGGCTCCGGGCGTGCGAGGAGGCAGGCGCGCGCTGCGTCTACCCCGTCGGCGCACCGGACGCCGCGTCGCTCCAGGCGATCCTCGACGCGCTCTCCGGCCCGGTGAACACCATCGCCAACCCGCGCAAGGGCTCGGCCGCCGGTTCGCTGGAGGACCTCCAGGCGATGGGCGTCCACCGGGTCACCTTCGGGCCATTGCTGCAGAAGGAGCTCGCGCCCGACCTCGCGGCCCTGGTCACGCCCTGGCTCCCGGCGTAGGTCCGCCGGCGGGGCACCTCGGCTCCCCCTTCCCATTCCGGGCACGGTGGAGGAATCTGTAGGGAGGTAGGGCGCGTCCGTCCCCCGCGCCCCGGTGCAGGAGGTGCGCCGTGACGTCCACTGCGAGCAGGTTCGAGGCGAGGACTGCGCCCTGCGGCCGGGTGCAGGACGGCGAGGAGCTCGTCACCGAGGACCTGCAGGGTCTGGCGACGCGGGACATCCGGTTCGCGTGCGGGTGCCAGACCCATCGCGAGGAGTTCCACGACGGGAGCGTCCACAGCCTGGTGATCAACCACCGCGGGCGGGTCCTGGAGGACGTGGAGCTGCGCGGTGAGTGACGACCTGGTGGTCGCCACGCACGACGTGCTCATGGTGGGTGGAGGCGCCGCCGGCCTGCGCGCCGCCATCGCCATCGCCGAGGCCGAGCCGGACCTGGACGTGGCCGTCGTCTCCAAGGTCTACCCGATGCGCAGCCACACCGTCTCGGCCGAGGGCGGCGCAGCGGGCGTGATCGCCGGTGACGACAGCATCGACGAGCACATCCACGACACGATCTCGGGCAGCGACTGGCTCGGCGACCAGGATGCGATCGAGGCCTTCGTCCACGAGGCCCCCCGCGAGCTGCTCCAGCTCGAGCACTGGGGCTGTCCCTGGAGCCGTCAGCCCGATGGCCACGTCGCCGTACGCGCCTTCGGCGGCATGAAGAAGATGCGCACCTGGTTCGCCGCCGACAAGACCGGCTTCCACATGCTGCACGCGCTGTTCCAGACCTCGCTGAAGTACCGCTCCGTCACGCGCTACGACGAGTGGTTCGTGACCCGGCTCCTGGTCGACGACGGCCGCGTCCACGGGCTGGTGGCCGTGGAGCTGCGCACAGGACGCATCAGAGCGATCACCGGCAAGGCCGTCGTGCTGGCCACCGGTGGCTGCGGCAAGGTCTTCCCGTTCACCACCAACGCCAACATCAACACCGGCGACGGCATGGCGCTCGCCTACCGCGCTGGTGCGCCGCTCAAGGACATGGAGTTCGTCCAGTACCACCCCACCGGCCTTCCCTTCACCGGCATCCTGATCACCGAGGCGACCCGCGCCGAGGGCGCCTGGCTGCTGAACAAGGACGGCTACCGCTACCTCCAGGACTACGACCTCGGCACGCCGACCCCGGAGCCGCAGATGCGCAGCATGGAGCTCGGCCCCCGTGACCGCCTGTCCCAGGCGTTCATCCACGAGGAGGAGAAGGGACGAACGATCGAGACGCCGTACGGCGCGGTCGTCCACCTCGACCTCCGTCACCTCGGCGCGAAGCTCATCGACACCAAGCTGCCGTTCGTCCGCGAGCTGTGCCTGAAGTACGAACGCATCGACCCGGTGACCGACCTGATCCCGGTCCGCCCCGTCGTGCACTACATGATGGGCGGCGTCCACACCGACATCGACGGGGCGACCCCGATCGAGGGCCTCTACGCCGCTGGCGAGACGGCGTGCGTCAGCATCAACGGCGCCAACCGGCTCGGCTCCAACTCGCTCCCGGAGTGCCTGGTCTTCGGCGCCCGCGCGGGGCGGGCGGCCGCGGGGTTCGCAGCGTCCGTACCGCCCGCTGACGGCCTCGTCGCCCACGCGATACACGCACAGGCCGCCGACGAGGTGCGGCGCATCGAACGCGACGTCATGGGTGATTCCCCGAGGGACGATGCCATCGCGGCCGTCCGCGGGGAGATGCAGGCGACGATGGAGGACGCGGCCGGCATCTACCGCACCGGCCCGGGGCTGTCGAAGGGGGTCGACGAGCTCTGCGGGCTCCAGGAGCGGGTGACACGCGTCGGGGTCCGCGACACCAGCAAGGTCTTCAACACCGAGCTGCTGGCCTCGCTGGAGACGGCGAACATGCTCGACGTCGCCGAGTGCATCCTCGCCTCCGGGGTGCGTCGCGAGGAGTCGCGGGGGGCGCACCAGCGAACCGACTTCCCCGACCGCGACGACGGTCGGTTCCTGGTCCACCACCTCGTCCACCGCGACGACGACGGGACACCGGTGGTGTCGCAGCAACCGGTCACCATCACACGGTGGCCGCCCGGCGAGCGGGTCTACGGGAGGTGACGCATGGCGCAGAGCATCCGACTTCGCGTGGCGAGGTATCGGCCCGACAAGGACACCGAACCCGGGTGGCAGGAGTACGACGTGCCGCTACGCGAGGAGTGGACGGTGCTCGATGGCCTCAACCACGTCAAGAACGAGGTCGACACCACGCTCTCCTTCCGCTGGTCGTGCCGCATGGGCATCTGCGGCAGCTGCGGCATGAACGTCGACGGTGCGCCGAAGCTCACGTGTGCGACCTTCCTGTCCGACTACGCGCCCGGCCCGGTGGACGTCGAGCCGTTGTCGAACTTCCCGGTCGTGCGCGACCTCGTGGTCGACCTGACCGACTTCATGGAGAAGCTGCCGAGGGTGAAGCCGTGGATCATCCGCGACGACGAGCAGTCGGTCGACGAGGGGGAGTACCTCCAGACCCCCGAGGAGCTCGACGCCTACAAGCAGTTCTCCATGTGCATCAACTGCATGCTCTGCTACGCGGCGTGTCCGGTCTACGGCCTCGAGCCAGAGTTCATCGGCCCCGCGGCGATCGCGCTGGCCGAGCGCTACGACCTCGACTCCCGCGACCACGGCACGCGCGAACGCCTCGACGTGCTCATCGAGCACGAGGGCGTCTACGGCTGCACGTTCGTCGGTGAGTGCACCCGCGTGTGCCCCAAGCACGTCGACCCGGCCGCCGCGATCCAGCGCTACAAGCTGAAGGCCGCCCAGGAGTCGGTGAAGATGTTCCTCCTCCCGCGGGGGTTGCGCCGATGAGCAGCGAGGACCTGCGCTACCGACCGCCCGTCCCGGTGTTCTGGTGGACCCGCAAGCCCAGCTACCTCGTGTTCGTCCTGCGCGAGCTGAGCAGCCTGTTCGTCGCATGGCTGGTGCTCTACCTGTTGCTGTTCGTCCGGGCCGTGGGCCTCGGCGAGGAGGCGTACGCCGACTTCCTGGACTGGGCGACGACGCCGTGGCTGGTGGCGCTCAACGTGATTGCCTTCGCCTTCCTCGTCCTGCACACGATCACCTGGTTCTCGCTCACCCCGCAGGCGATGGTGCTCGACGTCGGCGGACGCCGGGTGCCACCGGCCGCGATCATCGGCGCGCAGTACGCCGCACTGGCCGTCGTGTCGGCCTTCGTGTACTGGCTGGTGACGCGATGAAGTTCCGGGTGGAGCCGTTCCTGTGGCTGGCGTTCAGCGGCGGCGGGGTGATGGCCGCGATGCTCCTGCCCGTGCTGGTGTTCCTGTTCGCCTTCGCGTTCCCGTTCGGGTGGCTCGACCCGCCGGACCGCGCGCACCTCGCCGCCGTCGTCGGGCACCCGATCACGTTCCTGGTGCTGTTCGGGGCGTTCGTGATGATGTTGGTCCACGCCGCGCACCGGTTCCGCTTCACCCTCTACGACGGGCTGCAGGTCAAGCACCGGTTCCTGGTCGCCGCCGCCTGCTACGGCGGTGCCGTCGTCGGCGCCTTCCTGGCGCTGCACATGCTGGGGAGCGCGACCTAGGCGGGATTCGCCACGCCCTCGCTCGCGGACCAGCCGACGGGCTGGCTCCGGGGACGCCCGCCACGCGGCGTACGCTCAGGACTCGTGACGACCGCTGCCACCGGCCCCGAGTTCCACTACTCCGACCTCCTCCCCACCGCCGGCTCCAACGGCGCCGCGGAGACCCCCTACCGGCTGCTCACCACCGAGGGCGTGTCGACCGTCGAGGTGGAGGGACGGACCTTCCTCAAGGTCGAGCCCGAGGCGATCCGGCGGCTCACCGAGGAGGCGATGCACGACATCAGCCACTACCTGCGGCCGGGCCACCTCGCCCAGCTGCGTCGGATCATCGACGACCCGGAGGCCTCGGGCAACGACCGCTTCGTCGCCCTCGACCTGCTCAAGAACGTCAACATCTCCGCCGGCGGCGTGCTGCCGATGTGCCAGGACACCGGCACCGCGATCGTGATGGGCAAGAAGTCGGAGGGGGTGCTGACCGGCGCCGACGACGGCGAGGCGATCAGTCGGGGCGTCTACGACGCCTACACCCGGCTCAACCTCCGCTACTCCCAGCTCGCCCCGCTGACGACGTTCGACGAGAAGAACACCGGCACCAACCTGCCGGCCCAGATCGAGCTCTACTCCACGCCCGCCAAGGACGTCCCGGAGTACAAGTTCCTCTTCATGGCCAAGGGCGGCGGCTCGGCCAACAAGTCGTTCCTCTTCCAGGAGACCAAGGCCGTCCTCAACCCGACGCGGCTGATGGAGTTCCTCGACGAGAAGATCCGCTCGCTCGGCACCGCCGCGTGCCCGCCGTACCACCTCGCCGTCGTCATCGGCGGCACCAGCGCGGAGTTCGCGCTCAAGACCGCCAAGTACGCCTCCGCGCACTACCTCGACGACCTCCCCACCGAGGGCTCGATGAGCGCGCACGGCATCCGCGACACCGAGCTGGAGGAGAAGGTCTTCCAGCTCACCCAGTCCTTCGGGATCGGCGCGCAGTTCGGCGGCAAGTACTTCTGCCACGACGTCCGGGTCGTCCGCCTGCCGCGCCACGGCGCCTCGTGCCCGGTGGCGATCGCTGTCTCCTGCTCGGCCGACCGCCAGGCGCTGGGCAAGATCACGCCGGAGGGCGTCTTCCTCGAGCAGCTCGAGACCGACCCCGCCCACTACCTGCCCTCCGCCGGACTGGCCGACGACATCGCGGGCGGGGAGGTCGTACAGGTCAACCTCAACCAGCCGATGGCCGACATCCTCGCCGAGCTGTCGAAGCACCCGGTGAGGACGCGGCTCTCGCTCACGGGTCCGCTTGTCGTGGCGCGCGACATCGCGCACGCCAAGATCAAGGAGCGCCTCGACGCCGGTGAAGACATGCCGGCCTACCTCAAGGACCACCCGGTCTACTACGCCGGTCCGGCCAAGACGCCCACAGGCATGGCCTCGGGGTCGTTCGGGCCCACCACCGCCGGACGGATGGACTCCTACGTCGAGCAGTTCCAGGCCGCCGGCGGCTCGATGGTGATGCTGGCCAAGGGCAACCGCTCCAAGCAGGTCACCGAGGCCTGCGCCACCCACGGCGGCTTCTACCTCGGCTCGATCGGCGGCCCCGCCGCGCGGCTCGCGCAGGACTGCATCACGTCCGTCGAGGTCGTGGAGTACGAGGAGCTCGGGATGGAGGCCGTCTGGAAGATCCAGGTCGAGGACTTCCCCGCCTTCATCGTGGTCGACGACAAGGGCAACGACTTCTTCACCGACCCTTCCGGCGCCGTCACCGTGCCGCTGAGCTCGCTGACCGGTGCGGGCATCCGGGTGCGGTCGGCGGAGTAGCGGACGGGACGTCATACGGAGGGGGTATCCGCTGGCGCGGTTCGTATGACGTCACGTGAGGGGCGCCGCCAACCGCCCGCCACGAGCGCCTCCTCGATCTGGTCGAGGAAGGCCTCCGGCTCCAGCCGGAGACCGAGCAGCGGCAGACGGAGGACGCGGTCGCCGGCGATGACGAAGGAGTTCTGGCGCAGCGCGTCACCGACGACGCTCGTCGCCCATGAGTGGTGGATGCCGTCGATCTCAACGACCAGGCCGTGCTCGTCCCAGTAGAGGTCGAGGTAGTAGCGCTTGGCCCGATCGCAGCGGAGCACCTGGCGCGACGGGGGCGGCAGGCCACGCCGACGAAGCGCCCGTACGACATCGAGCTCGCCCAGCGAACGGGCGCCGTCGAGCACGTCGAGGATCGTCGTGTGGATCAGCCGCCGGCGGCGATCCCGCCGGATACGCAGAGCCTGCTGGCCGAGCTGCTCTGCGGAGGCGATGCCCTGCTGCACGACCAGCGTGAGCACGTAGACCGCTTGGCGGTCGGACGCCGCCCGCATTGCCGCCCGGATTCCCGCCACGTCTGGACGCGTGCGAGGCACCCCCGATGTGGCCAGGTCGCCCTCGTCCCACCGGCGCGTCTGGCGGATGTCGTAGAGGCTCGAGCGGCGCACGCGGGCTCCGCGAGGCACGGAGACCCGATGGCGCGACACGGTGTATCGCTCCAGCCCTCCCGCGACCAGGGCGGAGGCGCCGTCGAGGCAGGCACGAGGGCCACCCTGGAACACGGCCGCCCACTGGTGACCGACCTCCGAGACCACGCTGTTGTGCAGGCAGACGGACTGGTCGCCGATCAGCTGCCACCGCCGGGCTCGGACCTGTCCACGGACCTCGTAACGAGTGATGCCGAGCGCATAGAGCTGCGGGCGCGACAGCACCCCGCCCTGCCGGTCGGCCTCCCGGCGGGCGCGGACGAAACGCGGATCGCCATGCGGGGTCTGCCTGGGCATGGCGCGAGGATGCGCCGCCTCATCCACGTCCTGTCGTGCGCAAGAGATCAGCCTGTGGGTCCGCACCTGCCGCGACGCTCTGTGGACGGATGCCGGCCCACCATCAGCTCGCCGACGTCATACGAAGCGGGGAAGGGGATGCCCCGTCCGTATGACGTCGTGCGCCGCCTACCGCCCGGCGGCGAGCTGCTCGGCCAGTGCGGCGGCAGCGGCACCGGCCCGGTGACCCAGGTGTTCGGGGCCCTCGACCTCGTCCTGGTGGGCTCCGCCCAGCAGCACCGCGGTCAGGGGCATCAGGGCCTCCGCGGCCTCCCGGACGGCGGGGAGGTCCTCGATCGTCGGTACGGCGAGCACGACCGCGGACGGTGCCAGCAGCCGCACCGTGCCCACCCACGCCTCCACCGGCAGGTCACCGCCGAGGTAGGTCACGGCGACCCCGCGTGAGCGCAGCACGACGGCGAAGGACAGCACGCCGAGCTCGTGCCGCGCACCGCGCGCCAGGCCCACGACGACGCGAGGACCGTCGGCCGGTGCGGGCGGCAGGGACTCGAAGGCCCGCGCCAGCCGGCGGTGCACGGCGGCCGCCACGAAGTGCTCGCCGGCCACAGTCACCTCGCCCCGTTGCCACGCCTTGCCCAGCCTGACCAGTGACGGCAGCAGCCAGTCGTCGACCACCGCCAGCACGTCGTCCTGCGCGAAGACGTCCGACAGCAGCATCTCCAGCCGCGGCACGTCGAAGTCCTCGGCACATCCGGCGAGGTCGTCGACGCGCGCGTCGGTCGAGGGTTCCTCGGGACGCGGGACCTCGGACTCCGCGGCCGCCGTGTCGTCCACGACGTGCCGCGCCGCCTCCTGGGCCGACCAGCCGGCCTCGACCAGGCTGCGCATCACGCTGAGCCGGCG
>Ga0190275_10004087_pt1 | contig 10485 bp, 6 predicted proteins | sample Popmic550T_FD_133745 | JGI IMG/M metagenome (GOLD analysis project Ga0190275, IMG submission 133745) | Populus adjacent soil microbial communities from riparian zone of Yellowstone River, Montana, USA - 550 T | ecosystem: Environmental > Terrestrial > Soil > Riparian zone > Trees stand | place...
GGCAACCGCATGAGTTTCAAGACCGTCACACCGCACGAGCTGGCCGAGATGAACAGGGGCGAGGAGCCGCCGCTGATGGTTGACGTGCGCGAGCCTGAAGAGTACGAGCTTGCGCGCATCGAGGGCGCGCGCCTGCTGCCCTTGAGCCTCTTCAACGACTGGTCGCACGCGCTCGACCGCGAGCGGGAGACGGTCTTCTTATGCCACCACGGCATACGCAGCGCGCAGGTCTGCGCCTTCCTCGCGCGCGCGGGCTTCGACAAAATCTACAACCTCGCGGGCGGCATTGATCGCTGGTCTCAAGAGGTAGACCCGTCCGTCCCGCGCTACTGAAACGCTGAGCGCAGAACGATGAACGCTGAACTGAAAAACCAGAACCTCTTGTCTTTCAGTTCAGCGTTCATCGTTCATACTTCATCGTTAAATATATGAATACTCCCACAGCCATCATCGCCGCGCTTGAGAACGCGCCCGCGCTTATAGTCCCGCTCGTGCGCGAAGTCCCCGCGCAGGTCTTGAAGCGAAGGCCCGCGCCCGGACGCTGGTCGGCGCACGAGCACGCGTGCCACCTCGCAGACGTTCACGCGCTCTTCTTCTCGCGCCTCGAACAGTTCCTCGGTGAAGAGCGACCGCGCATCAAGCCCTTCGACCCGGCCACGGCCCAGCCCGACGGCGCGCTGCTCGACGTTGACCTCGATGATGCGCTCGAACGATTCACGAGCGACCGGCAACGTCTGGTCGCGCGCCTCAAAGAGCTGCCGCCCGACGCTTGGGAGCGCACCGCCGAGCACGACGAATACTCGCGCTACTCCGTCCTCATAATGTTCCGCCACCTCGCGCTCCACGACTCGCTGCACGCCTACCGCGTCGAGGAGCTGCTGCTGAAGAAAGACTGGGAGGAAGCAAAAGGATGAAGGATGAAGGATGAGGGATGAAAGCGTCGCTGTCCGGCTTTCGCTTTTCCTTCATCCTTCATCCTTCATCCTTCATCCTTTATGCCCGCTTACACCGAGGCGCACGCCGCCGCTTACCCGTCGGAATACTTGGCGGGCATTGACCTGCACAACGCGGGCGAGTTCCACGCGGCGCACGACGCTTGGGAGGAGCGTTGGCGCGACGACTGTGGGGCGAGAGAGAAGCTTTTCCTTCAGGCGCTTATTCAGTCAACGGTCGTCTTCCACCACATCGAAATCGGGCGGCGCGGCGCGGCGCGCAGGATGTACCAGATGGCGAAGGAGAAGTTCGCGCGCCTCGGCGCGGAGCGTTTCATGTCGCTCGACATCACGGACTATCTAGCGCAACTCGACCGCGCCCTCTCTTGGCTCGAAGAGGCAGCAGACCCGCGCGAGGCCGCGCCGCCCTCGGACTTCGCCGCGCCGCTCATCCGTCTTCTGCCCGAAGTTAACGAATACGACTGACGCGCCCCTGCGCGGGGAGCAGGAATTAACATGGATGGACAGGATGAACAGGATTAAAGACAAATGATGAATGATGAATGCGGAATGATGAATGATGAGAGCGTCGCTGTCTTTAATTCATCATTCATCATTCATCGTTCCGCGTCTCCTTTATCCTGCATATCCTGTCCATTCATGTTGATTCCCTCTGCATGACGCACCCGCTCGCTACCGCTCGCGGTACTGTAGCCCGCCCTGCCGTCACGCGCCCGGCGTTAAGTTGGCGCTCGCGCATGTTTCTGTTTTAGAATCTGCCGCAAGCAATCAGCACGACAGTTCGGCCAGAGAAGGAGAGCTTCAGGTGGAGATACTCGAACGCCCGGAGGAGTGGCGCGACCGCTACGCGCGCTGGAAGCAGATCAACGAGATGCGCGGCGGCGACGTGGGCGCGCATTACCCTTGGGTCGAGAACGAGCGCGCCCCCTTCAGGCCCGCACGCCGCGCGCTCCCGATGCTCAACCTCGCGCTCATCACTTCAGCCGGCGCGTACATTGACGGAACGCAGCCCTTCGACACGGAAGTTTACGGCGGCGACGCGAGCTTCCGAGAGATTCCCGTCGAGGTCGGCCCGGAGGATTTGAAGTGGTCGGCGCGCGGCTACGACCCCGCGTCGGTTCTTGAGGACATGGACGCGCAAGTCCCGCTCGCGCGCCTCAAGGAGTTCGAGGGCAACGGCATCATCGGCCAACTCAACCCCGTCTTCTGGAGCCTGTGCGGGTTCGCGCCCAACGCCGCGCGCTTTGCCGCGACCGCCGTACCTGAGCTTGTCGAGCGCGTCCGCCGATACGAGGTGCAGGCCGCGCTCTTAGTCCCCGCGTCGCGTCTGTGCCACCAGACGCTCTCGCTCGTGGCGCGCGGCATCGAGTCGGCGGGAGTGCCGACGATGATGCTCGCCGTTGACCGCGAAGTGGTTGAGTGGGCACGCCCGCCGCGCGCTGCATACTATCCGGGCGAGTTCGGCTGCGTCGCAGGCAAGCCCAACTGGGCCGAATACCAGCGGCGCATCCTCGACGAAGCCCTACGCCTCATCGAGCCGATTGACCACCCCGGCCTACGCAACCTCGTCGTCGCTTTGGAAACAGAAGTGGAGATGGAGCGAGGCGAAAAGTAAAGGCAGAAGTCAGAACGCTGAACGCTGAACTGAAGAGCTTCCGCCTTTCAGTTCAGCGTTCAGCGTTCTGACTTCTGCCTTGCTTTCTTACCGCCCGAACTGCGTCAGAACTTCCTCGATCTGCGCGAAGCCGAACGGCTTGCCGATGACGATGTCGGCGGGCATGTCGGCCACGTTCCGCGCGGCGTCCTTGCCGTAGCCCGTGACGACGGCGACGCGCACCGAGGGCCAGCGGCGTCGGACTTCGCGCGCGACCTCCCAGCCGTCCATCTCAGGCATCGAGAGGTCTGTGAAGACCAGATCGAAGTGGCCTTCGTCCATCTTAGCCATCGCCGCGCGCCCGCTCTCAGCCATCTCGACCCTGTGCCCCAACGCCTCGATCATGTCGGCCAGCGTCCCGCGCACGGTCTCTTCGTCGTCAACGACCAGCACGGCGAGCGCGCCGGCGTTTGAGGCTTCCATTTCACCGACAGCGACCGGCGCGTGCGTCTGAGTCTCAGGCTCGACGTAAGGCAGCTCAATCGTGAAGGTCGTGCCGCGCCCGCGCTCCGAGGCGACCGAGATGCGGCCCTCGTGCCGCTCGATGATGCCGTAGCTGACGAAAAGGCCGAGGCCCGTCCCTTGCGCGCCCTTCGTCGTAAAGAAAGGCTCGAAGATGCGCGCGCGCACGTCCTCGCTCATCCCAATGCCCGTGTCCGTGAAGCAGAGTTGCAGGCGGTCGCCGCGCAGCGCGCACTCGATTGAGAGGCGTCCGCCCGCGGGCATCGCATCAATGGCGTTGACGATGAGGTTGACGAAGACCTCGCGCAGCTCCGACGCATTGCCGAGCGTGTGCAGCGCGCAACTTGCTTCGAGCGTCACGTTGTAGTGAAGGCCGCGCGCACGCGCGTCGTTCACCCAGCGCGTCCGCGTGAACTCCACGGCGTCGCTCAGGAGGGCGCGCGCGTCCACGTTCGAGAGTTCGTCGCCGGGCAGTTGGTGCGCGAAAGAGCGTATGCGGCGCACCGTGGAAGCCGCGTCCTCGGCTGCGGTGAGTATGATGTCGAGACCGCGCCCGAACTCGCCGTCGCGCGTCGAGCGGCGCAGTAGCTGCGCGCGACCGAGTATCGCGGCGAGCGCGTTGTTGAAGTCGTGCGCGACGCCGGAGGCAAGCTGCCCAAGCGCGCGAAGCTTGTCGGCCTGCGCCGCGCGCTCGCGCTCCTGTCGCTGCTCTGTCACGTCGCGCGTGATTGAAAGCACGCCGATGGCGCGTCCCTCGATGATGAGCGGCGTCGAGTCGGCCACGACGAAGCGCACCTGACCGTCTGGAAGCGCGAGCCGAAGCTCAAGCGTCCGCGACTCGCCGGACATCGAGCGGCGGAAATGCTCCTCGGCCACCTCGCGGTCGGCCTCTTCCACCAGCCCTCGGAAGTGCTGGCCGATAAGCGCCTCTTTCGTCGAGCCGTTCATCGTCGCGCCGGCGGTGTTGATCCACATGATGTGGCCTTCGGGGTCAACCGCGCAGATGTTCTCGCGCGCGCTCTCAAGCACGTGCTCCAGAAGCGACTGGCGCTCGCGCGCAAGCGTCTCGATCTGCCGAAGCTCCGAAAGATCGCGCACGGTGCAGACCGTGCCGACCTGCCCCGTCTCCTCCACGACCGGCTCGGCGGTGACTAGAAGCGGGCGGCCCAAACGTTCCGGCGTGTATTCGAGCGTGATGGCACGTCCCTCCGCAGTCGCGCGCTCGACGATGCAGCCCTCGCCGCGCCCCGCGCGCAGTATGTCGCAGCAGCGGCGTCCAAGAATCTCATGCGGCTCGACCGACTCAAGCCCCGCGCCCGCGTTGTTCACGCGAATCAGCCGCCGCTCGTTCGAGAAGATGAAGATGCCGTCCGACATCGCGTCGAACGTGACCTCCCAAGTGCGCTTGGCGCGCGTGACCAACTCGAACAGCTCGGCCTGCGCGATGCCTGTGGCGAGCTGCGCGGCGACAGACTCGACGAGCGTGACCTCGTCGCGCGCCCAACGGCGCACGCGGTCGGTCTGGTGTATGCAGAGCGCGCCGCGAAAACGTCCCTGCACGACGAGCGGGCAGATGATCTTCGACAGCCCGCCGCTGCGTCGCGCAAGCTCGCGCACCTGTGCGCTCAGCTCCGCCGACTCGCCTTCGTAGTTCATCGCGTCGTCCACGACGAACGTCTGGTGCCTGTTCATCAAGAGCTGCCCGATGGGGTCTGCGTAAGAGATCGTGAGCGAGTTGATGCTGGGGCAGTCCGGCGCGAGGTACTCGTACATGATGCGCGACTCGCCGGGCTGCTCCGGGTCGTAGGGCCGTATGTACGCGCGCGAGGCGCGGAGCGCTTGGCCCAGCTCGTGCGTCGCGGCGTGGAGGACTTCGGGCAGGTTGAGCGATGCGCGTATGGAGTGGCTCAGGCGATTGACAAGCGACTCACGCGCGGAAACGGCCTCGGCGCGCTGGTATAGCTCGGCCTGCCGGACGGCGATGCCGGTCTGGTCCGCGACGGCGCGCGCGAGCGCTATGTCTTCGGTGCGCCAGCGGCGCGTCTCGCGCGTCGTCGAGAGCGCGAAGCAGCCGGGCACTTCGTCGCCCACGCGTATGCCCACGTACATGATCGAGCGCGTGCCGAGTTTTTTGAGGATGCTCTCGTAGACGTGGCGTATGGACGGGTTCGACTCCACGTCCTCGAAGGCCAGCACGCCGTGCTCGCGTATCTTCTCTATGAGTCCTGCGACGAGGGGAATCTTGTACTCGCTCCCGGCGGGCGCGATGCCCGGCGCGGTGTGCTCGGCTGCGCTTCGCACGACGCCGGCTTCCGCGTCGAGCATGAAGATGACGCTGCGGTCAACGCCGAGGTGTAGACCGAGTTCGCGCGTCGCGGCGCGGAACACTTCGTCGGTGTCGAGCGACTGGCGGACGGCGCGCGTGATGCGGTTAATCAGAGCCTCGCGCTCGGCCTGCGCGGCCAGCTTTTCGGCGTCGCGCTGGCGCGCGATGAGCTGCGCGGTCTGTCGCGCGAAGGCGACGGCGGGCAGGACGCTCCGGCGGTCGGGCGCGCGGCCCGAGCGCGGGTCGTCGAGCGAGATAAGCCCGATCACCTCTCCGTCGTTCGTGACGAGCGGGACGAACAGCTCGTCGCCCTCGAACCACGGCTGCGAGTCGTCGTCGTCGGGCAAGTGGCGCGGCATGTCCGCCTTGTAGCGTTCGACGATTGCGCGATCCAGCACGCTGTAGTGGCTCGGCGGATAGTAAGCGGCGAAGCCCAGCTCGCCCACTTCGATGCGGACGCCCTGCTCGATGAGCCGGACGATCTCCTCGCGCGGGTAGGGTGTCAGCGCGAGACTTTCCGCGTACTCGACGGGGATGTTCGACGAGTAGGAAAGAACGCGCGGGTGGTATGGGGCTTCGTCGGTCAGCAGAGCGACGAGGCACGAGCGGTAGTCGGTCAGGCTCGTGATGGTGTCGGCGAGGCCGGCGAAAAGCTCTTCCAGCGCACGCCCGTCGTGCGGGGCCGCGGCCAGTGCGGTCAGAGCTTCGAGCTGGCGGACGGACGCGCTCAGCATCTCGCCGGACTCGGCGCGCTCCGCCGTGTAGATTTCGTCGGGGTAGATTTCAGACAGAGGCATGGCTTTCTTTAAAGAGACGTATGTGAGACGCGCGGGAACGCTCCTCGTAAAAGTCCGCAATGTGTTTTATTTGCTGCTCGCGGTTGGCGAGAGTTTCGTCGGAAGGGGCTTTACGATTCCTCACCGAAAGTTGCGACTTTCGATCAGCCTCGCGACCAGCCTGAGAGGCGGCACGCCGCGAGGCAACTTCGACTATACCAAAGCGTTAGCGCACTTGTCACCGGAAAAAAGGAGGCGGGAGGCAGGAGCGGGAGGCAGGAACAGAAGGCAGGAGCGGGAGGCAGGAGCATGAAGAAGGTAAAGAGATTTCGATTTGAAATCTCAAATCTCAAATCTCAAATCTCAAATCTCAAATCTCAAATCTCAAATCCGAGATTTCTTGTCTGCCTCCTGCTCCTGCCTCGTGCCTCCTGCTCCTGCCTCCTGTCTCCCGCTCCTGCCTCCTATCGTTTCGGTTTCGCCTCGACGGCGCTGCGCGCGAAGTAGCCCTGCCGGTAGGTGAGCCGCAGGTTCTGTTTACGCAGTTCGGGGTTCATGACTTCGATCTGCACTTTGCGGAACGTGCCGTCTTTGGCCTTGTTCGAGGGCGAGTAGGCGATGAGGTATTGCGAGCGCAGCTCGTCCTGAATCTGCCCGAAGGCGACGCGCAGGTCGTCCTCGTTGCGCGGGAAGTATGCGCGTCCGCCCGTGCGCTCGGCGATCTTTCGCACGCTGCCCTCGTCAACGCCGTCGAAGCTGAAGCTGTCGCCGATGCCTATGGCGTAGACGATGGCGTCGGCCTTGAGCGCGGCGTCAACGGCCTCGCTCATCTTGAGGCGGCTGCTCGTGTCCACGCCGTCCGTGAGCAGAATGATTGCGCGGCGCGTCTTGTCCGATGTCGTCGAGAGAACCTCGCGCGAAGTGACCCAGATGGCGTCCCAGATGGCGGTCGAGGCCGCGCGCATCTGGTTGTCGCCTGAGATGGGCGGCGTGCCTACGAGAACGCCTCCGCCGATGTAGCCCGACGGCGGGATGAACTCGACGCGGTCAATCGCGCGGCGCACGCGCGCGACGTTGCCCGTCAAGCCTTGTTCGAGCGTGGACTCCCCCGTGAATGTCAGCACGGCAACCTCGTCCTTCTGCGGACGGATTACTGTGTCAACGAAGCGCTGCGCCGCGCTCTTCTCTTCGGGGAGCGTGCGCTCCTGCGACGCGCTCGTGTCAATGAGGATGGCGAGCGAGAGCGGTCGGTCGGTCTCGCGCTGGAACGTGAATATCTGCTGCGGCTGGCCGTCTTCGAGGATGCGTATGTCCTCCTGCTTGATCGTCGTGACGAATCGCTTGCCCTTGTCAATGGCCGTGAACAGGACGTTCGTCAAATCACTCTCGACGCGCTCTACGTCGTCGTCGTCAATCGTCTCGTCCGGCCTTTGTGGTTTCGGCGCGGGCTGTTGCGGCTGGCCCGACTGCTGCTGCGCGCCAGCCCACGCGCCGCCGCCCCCCGCCAGCAGGAACGACGCGGCCAGCGCCAAAGCCAAGACACGCGCGATTGATTTGTGACGTAACATCTTTCCCCTCAAAGCAGGGTAAATGGTCAATGGTAAATAGTGAATGGGAGTCCCGTTCTTTCTATTTACCATTTACGATTTACCATTCACTTCTGAATCATATCCCTGTCCGCCATGTAGCCGCGCTTGGCGTTGACCTTGTAGTCGTCGCCGCGTGCGAGCCTGACCTCGATGCGCCGCTCGCGCCCGTCGAACGGGCCTTCGGGCCTGTAGCTCAGAAGGTACTGCGAGCGCAGCTCCTCGCCGATCTTCTTGAAGGCGCGCTCTAAGGCGAGCATGTCGCCCGTGAAGAATGCGCGCCCGCCCGTCTCGCGCGAGAGCTTGTCGAGGTCCTTGTCGCCGCTGTCCTTGACCGTCCCGGCCTCGACGCCGGGCACGGCGCTTCCTATAAAGCCGCCCTTCGTCGAGATGGCGAAGATGATCGTGTCGGTGCGCTGCGCCATCTGTATCGCGTCCTCGATGCGCGCGCGGCTGTACGTGTCGTCGCCGTCGGTGATGACGACGAGCGCGCGGCGCGGGCTTGAGACGTTACGCATCTTCTCGTCGCAGAACTGCCAGATGGCGTCGTAGAGCGCGGTGTGCGCGCCCGGTTTTTTCACGCTGTCAATGGCGCGCTCCAAAAGGTCTAGGTTCTTCGTGAAGTCCTGTCGCAGGTTGACCTCGTCGTCGAAAGTGACGAACGCGCCGTGGTCCTTGCGCGTGCGCGTGACGGTGTAGAGGAAATTCTTGGCGGCCTCCTTCTCGAAGCCGAGCTTGCCCGCGGTCGAGCCGGACGTGTCCATCAACACGCCGACGTAGATGGGCAATTTTTCAAGCTCCTTGATCTCGCCGAGGAAGTCGAACTGCATCGGCTTCTTGTCCTCGAAGACCAGAAAGTCGTGCTTCGACAGCCCCGTGACCGGCACGTTCTTTTTGTCCAGCACGCTGACGGGCACGCGGACGACTCTCGACGTGACAGGCCCTTCCACTTCGTCCTGCGGCGTGGCCGCGGGCGTTGCGCGCGGCGTGGGCGTCTGCGCGGGCGTCGCGGGCGACTGTGCGCGGACGCGCGGCTGGCCGGGGCGCGCGACAGCAGCAGCCGCGCCGGTCAGTACGCAGACAAGAATTACGAACAAGATTTTAAAGCGGACAGTTTTCATAAACAGATGAAGGGGAGCGCGGGATTTAAACTCGGAGTTTTTCCGTCGCTTTCAAGCAAGCCTTTCGATGCCCGAAGCGCGCGCGGTCGTTGCTTCCCTGACGGCGACAGTATAGCAAAAGACCGCGCTCTCTGCGCCGCGCGCGGCGCATCTTCGGCGCGACGCAAAACTGCCGTTCGCCGGTTCGTGATTCCGGGCCGCGCCCGCCCGGCGCGCGTGGCAAAGCGCGAGCGCCGTCGTGCTAAGATGTGGCCCCGATGAAACGCTGTCCTGTATGCCGGCGCGTCTACTCCGACGAAGCGCTCAAGTTCTGCGCGAAAGACGGCGCGACGCTTGACGCCTACGACTCCGCCGACGCGACGACCCTTACGCTCGCGCCCGCGCGCGACGAAGACGCAGCCTCGACGCAACTTCTCGACGTGCACGCGACGGACGCGAGCGCCCGCGCCTCGACCATACACCTCAGCGAAGACGCGCGGACGACCGGCAGGCTCACGACCGGCAAACTGTCACGCGCGGGCGGCGCGAAAGCCGGCGGACGCCGCTGGATAGTTGTCACACTTATTCTGCTCGTCCTCGGCGGCGCAGCCGCAGCCGTTTACTTCTACCGGCACGCGGGCGAGACGGAGGTCGCCATCGAGTCAATCGCGGTGCTGCCCTTCGCAAACCAGAGTCAGGATCAGGAGACCGAGTATCTTTCCGACGGGCTGACGGAGAGCATCATCAACAGCCTCGCGCAACTGCCGAACCTGCGCGTCATCCCGCGCAGCTCCGTCTTCCGATACAAGGGACAGGAGACAGACCCGCTCGCCGCGGGCCGACAGCTCGGCGTGCGCGCCGTGCTTGTGGGCCGCGTCATGCAGCGCGCCGACGGGCTGACGGTGAGCGCGGAGCTTGTTGACGTGCGCGACAACAAGCAGATTTGGGGCGAGCGTTACGACCGAAAGCTTTCAGACCTGCTCCCTCTACGTCAGGAGATTTCGCGACAGATAACCGAGCGCTTGAAGCTCGGCATGACGGGCGAGGAGCAGAAGCGCGTCACGCGCGACTACACCGCCGACACGGAGGCCTACAGGCTCTATCTGCGCGGACGCTACTACTGGAACAAGCGCACGCCCGAAGACCTACAGACCGCGCTCGACTTCTTCCAGAAGGCCATAGACAAAGACCCCTCTTACGCGCTCGCGTACGCGGGCCTCGCCGACACATACAACGTCGTGTCGAGCTACGGCGTGATGCACCCGCGCGAGTCGTACCCGCGTGCGAAGGCGGCAGCCGAGCGAGCGCTCGCGATGGACGACACGCTCGCCGAAGCCCACACGGCTCTTGCAACCTCGCTCGCCTCGTACGACTGGGACTGGGCCGCAGCCGAGCGTGAGTTCCGCCGCGCGCTCGAACTCAACGCGAAGTACCCTGCGGCGCACTACTTCTATTCGTACAGCCTGCTGACGCCGATGGGCCGCCACGAAGAGGCCGTCAGCGAGATGCGGAAGGCGCAGGAGTACGAGCCGCTTTCGCTAATCGTCAACACGAATTTGGGATGGGCGCTCATTTACGCGGGCCGCTACAAAGAGGCGGAGGAACAGTTGCGCCGGACGCTGGAAATA
>Ga0190275_10004088_pt1 | contig 10484 bp, 6 predicted proteins | sample Popmic550T_FD_133745 | JGI IMG/M metagenome (GOLD analysis project Ga0190275, IMG submission 133745) | Populus adjacent soil microbial communities from riparian zone of Yellowstone River, Montana, USA - 550 T | ecosystem: Environmental > Terrestrial > Soil > Riparian zone > Trees stand | place...
GCCCGCCGCGAGCAGCTCCGCCAGCGTGGCCCCCGTCTCCGCGCGCTTCATCAGCGAAGACTCCTCCTCGGAGAAGCGCCCCACGGCGTGCTCGCGGAAGACGTGGAACGTGGTGTCCATGCCGGGGAACACCGTCCGGAACGCCTTCCACTCGCGCCGCCGCGCCTGCGCATCCCGGTGCAGGCTCGTCAGTGGCAGCTTCAGCTCCACCGCTTGCTCCAGCGACGGCAGCTGCAGGGTGAACTCCACCTCGCCCGAGTCCCAGTTGTAGCAGTCGAAGAAGGCCTCGCGCGCCTTGTGCTCCAGCGCCTCCAGCAGCCGCGGCAGCTCCACGAACTGCTGCCGCACCAGGAAGGCCCCATAGGGCAGCTTCGCCAGCTCCGCCGCCTCGAAGGCCAGCGCCGCCCTGGGCGCATCCAGGATGCCCAGATCCACCAGCACCTGGCCCAGGTGCTCGGCCGGCGTGTTGGAGCCCTCGCCCACCAGGAAGCCGCCCCGGAAGAAGAAGTAGCGGATCACCGCTCCGCGCTCGACCCGCAGCGTCCCCTCGACCTTGCGCGAGAGCAGCGCGGGCATCACCACGTCCATCGAGTAGTGAGTGAGGCTCCCCTTGAAATGCTCCATGCCTGTCTCCCGGTGCCAAGGACGCCTGCTCGCTTTCCAAGAAGCTAATACGGCCCTCCTGCTTGCTCAAGGGGTTGATTTCACTAAGGTTTTTACGGGGTTGTCCCAATGTTCCGGGTTGAGCCTGGCCTTGACGCAGTGGGGCAACGCTGACCCTGCGAATGTTTGACCCCCTGGGGGGCCGCTGCTAAGGGGGAGGCTTGATGTGCCTGAAGGACGTCCGGTGACCGATGCCCGCGGCACGCCGCCCGAGGAGGGCCCTAGCGATGCCGAGGTGCCCCGCTCACCCGGGGACGCCTTCCGTATTGCTCTGCCCAACTTCGAGGGCCCGCTCGATCTCCTGCTCCACCTGATTCGCGAGCACCGCGTCGACATCTTCGACATCCCGCTGGCGCTCATCGTCGAGAAATACCTGGAATACCTGCAACGGATGCGGGAGCTGAACCTGGACATCGCCGGGGAGTTCCTGGTGATGGCGTCCACCTTGGCCCACCTCAAGAGCCGCATGCTGCTGCCGCGCCAGGATGTGGCGCCGGTGGAGGCAGGCGAGTCGGTGCTGGAGGAGGCGGGGGATCCGCGCGCGGAGCTGGTGCGCCGGCTGCTCGAGTATCAGAAGTACAAGGACTCGGCGGAGCACCTGGCGAAGCAGGATCTGCTCGGGCGGGACGTGTTCACCCGGAACGTGCCCATGGAGGAGGTGCCCATCCCCGAGGAGGAGGTGGGCCTGCAGGAGTTCTCCGTCCTCAAGCTCATTGAGGCGCTGGATCGGGTGCTGGAGCGCCTGATCCCCAAGCCGCAGCACGAGGTGGTGCGCGAGCGCCTCAGCCTCTCCGAGGCCACCCTGCGCGTGGTAGAGCGCTTGCGCGGCCACGAGCAGGTGACGTTCGTCAGCCTCTTCCCGGAGGGCAGCAGCCGGCAGGAGATCGTCATTACCTTCCTGGCGATCCTGGAGATGGTAAAGCGGCGCCTCATCCGGGTGCACCAGGAGGAGCCCTTGAAGGACATCCTCCTGATGCCGTACGGAGACGCGCTGGAGCGGCTGGTCCCCACGGAGGTGGATGAGAGTGACTACCGGTAGGAACCCGAGCGACGAGGAGACGAGCGAGGCCCCCGCTCCCGGGACGCCCGGCGGCCCGGGTCCCTTCTCCGAGGAGGAGATCGCGGCTGTCACCGGCCCTGGTGGGGACAGCGAGCTGGACGAGGTGGAGGCCGCCGCCATCGAGGAGGACTCCGGGCCGGATCTGGAGACCTCCTTCGAGAAGTTCGTCCAGAAGAGCCGCAAGCTCTCCGAGGATCGCATCCGCACCGTGCTCCAGAGCGTGCTCTTCGTGGCGGACAAGGCCCTCACCGTCGATCAGCTCTACGAGTCCACCGGCATCGATCGGGAGCTGATCGCCAAGGCGCTCGATCAGATCTCCGGGCTCCACCGGGATGGGGTGAACGGGATCGTCCTCCACGAGGTGGCGGGCGGGTGGCAGTTCCGCACGGATCCACACTCGGCGGAGTACGTGCGGCGCTACCTGCGCGTGAAGCCGCAGCGGCTCACCCGGGCCGCCGTGGAGACGCTGGCCATCATCGCCTACCGCCAGCCGGTGACGCGGCCAGAAGTCGAGGAGATCCGCGGCGTGGACTGCGGCGCCGTCATCAAGGCGCTGATGGATCGCAAGCTGGTGAAGATCCTCGGGAAGAAGGAGGAGGTCGGCCGCCCCATCCTCTATGGCACCACGCGCGAGTTCCTCGAGTTCTTCGCGCTCAAGGATCTGTCCGCCCTGCCCACGCTGCGTGAGTTCCACGAGCTGACGCAGGAGCACCAGGAGATAGTAGAGAAGGAGTCGTCGACGGCACCCAAAGTGGCGGGGACGGTGGAGGCCCTGGCGGATCCGGGCTTCCAGAAGCGCTTGGAGAAGAACGAGGCGGCCTCCGAGGCCGCGCTGGAAGAGCTGGAGGAGGCCATCTCGGCCGCCGACCGGAGCCAGAAGGCCGCCGCCGGCCTGCTGACGAACACTGCCCCGCCGCCGCCCCAGGCTGGCGCCGAGGGACCCAAGCCCGAGTAACGGGCACGAAGGCATGTCATGGCTGCTGAACGACTTCAGAAGTACCTGGCTCGCGCGGGAGTGGCTTCGCGCCGGCACGCAGAGGAGCTCATCACCGCGGGCCGAGTGCAGGTGAACAACGAGACGGTGACGGAGCTGGGCAGCCGGGTGGAGCCAGGCAAGGACCTGGTGAAGGTGGACGGCACGCTGGTGACTCCGCCGGAGAGCACGTCCTATTTCCTGCTGTACAAGCCGGTCGGCGTGGTGACGACGCTGTCGGATCCGCAGGGGCGTCCCACGGTGGCCAGCTACGTGGAGGACGCCGGTACGCGGTTGTTCCCCGTGGGCCGGCTGGACTACGACGCCGAGGGCGCGCTGCTCTTCACGGACGATGGGGCGCTGGCCCACAAGCTCACGCACCCCAGCTTCCAGGTGCCGCGCACGTACCTGGCCAAGGTGAAGGGCTCGCCGGACACCGCCACCCTGGACAAGCTGCGCGGGGGTGTGCGGCTCGAGGACGGCATGGCCACGCCGCTCTCGGTGGACGTGTTCGAGCAGGCCGAGCGCAACACGTGGCTGAAGATCGTCGTCGCCGAGGGGCGGCCTCACCTGATCAAGCGGCTGTGCGCGGCGGTGGGGCACCCGGTGGTACGCCTGTACCGGCCGACCTACGCGGGCGTGGGGGTGGCCGGGCTGCGGCCGGGAATGTTGCGTCCGCTCACCTCGTCCGAGGTGCGGCTGCTTCAGGATGTGGCCGAGGCCCGCATGGCTCCGCCCGAGGGAGAGCTGGGCCTGCCGCCGCGGAGGCACGGGCGCTCCGCGCCGGGCTTCGAGGAGGCGGAGGATGACAGCGAGGACTACGAGCCCGAGGTCGAGCGGCGCGAGCCCGTGGTGGTGAAGGTGTCTCGGAAGGAGACGGAGGCCAGGGCATCGTCCCCAGCGGCGGCAGAGCGGTCAACACGTGCTCCCGCGCGCAGGGAACCCAGGGAGGGAGGCAGGGGCCTGGCTCGGTTCGGCCGTCCGCCTGCGGGCGCCCGAGGCGCAGAGGGGGATCGTCCTGCGCGCAAGGAGTGGAAGCCCCGGGCTGAGGGGGCCGGCCGCGCTGAGAAGCGTGAGTTTAAGCCCCGCGCAGGGGGGGATCGCCCTGCGCGCAAGGAGTGGTCGCCCCGAGGCGAGGGGGCCGGCCGCCCTGAGAAGCGCGAGTGGAAGCCGCGCGCAGGGGGGGATCGTCCGGCGCGCAAGGAGTGGTCGCCCCGAGGCGAGGGCGCCGGCCGCCCTGAGAAGCGTGAGTTTAAGCCCCGAGCAGAGGGGGATCGCCCGGCGCGCAAGGAGTGGAAGCCCCGGGCTGAGGGGGCCGGTCGCCCTGAGAAGCGCGAGTGGAAGCCCCGCGCGGAGGGGGACCGTCCTGCGCGCAAGGAGTGGAAGCCCCGGGCTGAGGGGGCCGGTCGCCCTGAGAAGCGCGAGTGGAAGCCCCGCGCGGAGGGGGACCGTCCTGCGCGCAAGGAGTGGAAGCCCCGGCCTGAGGGGGCCGGCCGCCCTGAGAAGCGCGAGTTTAAGCCGCGCGCAGAGGGGGATCGTCCTGCGCGCAAGGAGTGGTCGCCCCGAAGCGAGGGGGCAGGCCGCCCTGAGAAGCGTGAGTTTAAGCCCCGCGCAGGGGGGGATCGTCCTGCGCGCAAGGAGTGGTCGCCCCGAGGCGAGGGGGCAGGCCGCCCTGAGAAGCGCGAGTGGAAGCCGCGCGCGGGGGGGGATCGTCCCGCGCGCAAGGAATGGTCGCCCCGAGGCGAGGGCGCCGGTCGTCCCGAGCGCAAGGAGTGGAAGCCGCGCGGCGAGGGTGCAGAGCGCCCTGGCCGCAAGAGCTGGGGTCCTCGAGCAGAGGGCACGGGAGCGGCCCCGCGTGGACGCGCCCCCGCTGGCTTTGGCCGCCCCTCACGCCCAGGCGGTCCTGCCGGAGGCACGCGGCCCGAGCGCCGGAGCGCCAGTCCGGAGGGGGAAGGAGGGGGCGGAGCGGGCTTCGTTGACTGGAACAAGCGCAAGAAGCGCGGGCCGGGCGCCGACTGGAACTCGCACCGGCCGGGACCAGGCGGAGCACGGGGGCCTCGGAAGCCTGGTGGCCCACGCCGACCCCGGTGACGCGGCGCGCAGCAGGGTCGTTCACTGCCGCTGAGTTCTTCCCATCAGGGCTGATATAACCGGTCATCCATTCAACGTTTTCTTCTCGGAGTGCGATGAGAACCGGCGTGCGCCCCCTTGTCGTCGTCCTGTCCCTCGTGCTGCTCACCGGGTGCCAGGGCAACCGCGATCAGCTCCTCGCTGACCTCCAGAGCCCTCGGCCGGAGGTCCGCGCCCTGGCGGTGAAGTCTCTGGCGAAGCAGGGCAACACGGAGGATCTGGTCCTCTTCACCCGCGCCGCCAAGGACATGGCCTCCATCGTCCGCGGCGAGGCGGCCGGGGCGCTGGGCGAGAGTCAGGATCCCCGGGTGGTGGATCTGCTGGGCGAGCTGCTCGAGGACTCGGACGAGGACGTCCAGGGCCGTGCCGCCATGGCGCTCGCCCAGGTCAAGAATGACAAGGCCAAGGCGTACCTCACCCTCCAGTACGGCCGCCGGGGCCGGAAGACGCGCCAGGTCATCGTCCAGGCGCTCAAGTCCGCCAACGTGCCCGGCGCCATGGCCGAGGCCGTCGCCGCCGAGTCCAAGGCCATCTGGGATCGCAACCTGCTCGCGCTCAACGAGGGCACCGTCCCTGAGAAGGTGGGAGCCGCCGAGGAGCTCGGCAAGAGCGGGCGCCCGGAGGCCATCAACCGGCTGATGCCGCTCGTCCGGGACAGTCAGGTCGTCATGGCGGCTGCCGCGGTCCGGGGCCTGGGAGATGCGGGGAGCCGGAGCGCGGTGCCCGCCATCGCCCTGCTGCTCGACGAGAGCTTCCCCGAGCTGCGCGAGGCCTCCATCGGAGCGCTGCGCAAGCTGCGGGATCCCTCGTCGGTGCAGAAGCTCCAGGCCGTGGCCGTGGAGAAGAGCGCTGTGAGCCCGCTGGCCACGGATGCCATCGCCACCTTGCCGCGCTCGCCGGAGACCGACGCGGCGCTGTGCACCATTGCGCTGGACGGCGCCCGGAAGGACGCGATCGACGCGGCCCGCGCCATGCGCACGCGCGGGTGCCCGCTGGACCCCATCATCGAGCGCCTCTCCCGCCCCGCCAGCGTCGAGAGCGGGCTGCAGGCGGTGATCGGCCTCGGCCCGGCGGCCCAGGGTGCGCTGCCCAAGGTGCTGCCGCTGCTCACGGCCGCGGACACGGCGCAGCGCATGCTCGCGGTCGAGGCCGTGGCCGCCATCGGGGATGCCTCCGCCGCCCCGGCGCTCCAGAAGCTGTACGAGCAGGAGCTGAAGGCCATCGAGGGGCCGCGCCAGGACTGGGTCCCCACGCCGCTGCCTCAGGTGTACGGCTCCGGGTTCGATCCCTCGGCGACCGCGCCGGCCTCGGAGGATGGGCACGGTCACAAGGGCGAGGGGCGGGCCAACAATGCCAAGCAGAGCCTGCTCTTCGATCGGATCCGGGCCCTCAACGCCCAGCGCGCTCGCGATGCGGGCCGGGTGATGGTCCAGCCTCGCGTGCCCGCGGAGCTCGTCGAGGACATGGAGCCGCTGATCCTCGAGCCGCTCGCCGCCGTGCTGCGCGCGCTCGGATCCGTGAAGGCCCCCGGAGCCCTCGAGCTGCTCAAGGGCTACGCGGGAGACGCCAGCGTGACGCTGCGCACCGCGGCGCTGGTGGGGCTGGCCCGGCTGGGGCCGGAGGGCGTGGAGGCCGCCAAGGGCGGCATGTTCGAGGCCGAGCGGGATCTCCAGAAGGCGCTGGCCCAGGCGCTGGCGCAGCAGGGGGAGGCCGGCCAGAACGTGCTCGTGTCCCTGCTGCCGCAGTTCTCCAGCGAGAAGCTGCTGCTGCTTGACGCGCTGAATCAATTCGGGGCGCCGGCTTCGGGCGCGGAGGCGCTGCAGACGGTGGTGCGCGAGGGGGGCGCGGAGGCGGTGCTGGGGGCCAGCATCCTGGGACGGCTCAAGGCGAAGGACGCGGTGGGGACGCTCACCAAGGCGCTGGACGATCCTTCGAGCGTGGCGCGGCGGGAGGTGCTGCTGGCGCTGGGCGAGATCGGCGACACCCAGGCGGCGGAGGCGGTGGCGAGGGACCTGTACCACGATCTGCCGGAGGTCCGGGTCGCCGCGGCCACAGCGCTGCAGAAGATCGGCACGCCCGCGCAGGCGGAGGCCCTCGACGCCCTCAAGAGCGACTATTATCGGCGGGTCCGCGATGCGGCCGGCGCGGCGCTGGCCAAGAGCGGCTCCGTGGCGGAGGGGGCACGCTGATATGGAGATGCGCAAGCTCAGGGACAAGGCCACCGAGGCCTTTGCCAAGGGCCGCTTCTCCAAAGCCGCGGAGTTCTACGAGGAATTCTGCAAGGGGGAGCCCAAGGACTACCAGGCGCGCCTGCGCATGGGAGACGCGTGGGCCAAGGCCGGGCAGAAGGATCGCGCCATCTCGGCGTACCAGCTGGCCGCCACGGGCTTCGCGCGCGAGGGCTTCCTGCCGCGCGCCATCGCCGCCAGCAAGCTGATCCTGGAGCTGGATCCGGCGCACAAGGGCGTCCAGCAGATGCTCGCGGACCTGTACGCGCGCAAGAGTGCGGGAGGCAACGGGGTGCCCCAGCGCCCGGTGGCACGCGCTCGCCAGGTGGAGCTCCCCACCTTCACCGAGCACATGGCGACCTCCATGGGGCCGGCCGCGGCGCCGCTCGAGCTCCCGGAGGAGGACGAGGCTGCACCGGCTCCGAGGGCCATCATCCCGCCGCCACCGCCGGAGATGCAGCTCGCGGAGTACTCGCGCGACCTGCCGCCTGAGATGGAGATTCCGGTCCATGCGCCGCTGGAGATCCGCGAGGAGCCGCCCGACGACGAGGAGATCGCCGTCGTCCAGGGCGTGCCTCTCACTCCAGCTCCGGTGGCACCGAGCGCAGCGCATCTTGCGTTGGCCCAGGCTCAGCTGACGCCCACGGCCCCTCGAGCGGCGGTGCCGCCCGCGCCAGAGCCAGCGGCCCGTGTGCAGCCGCCCGCCTCGGTCTCCCCGCCGCCCGCACCGCCAGTGGCAGAGCCCGCGGCTCGTGCTCAGCCGTCCGCACCCGCTCCCGAGGGGGCCGTATCGCCAGTGGCAGAACCCGTGGCTCGCGCTCAGCCGTCCGCCTCGGGGCCTGTTGTGCGTGCTCCCCAGCCCCCACCGACGGCTCCCGCCGCGCCCGCGCCGCAGGCCGTGGAGCCGCCTCGTGCCGCCGAGCCCACTGCGCCCTCGGTGCCGGCCGCGCCGCCGGGGCTGGCGCCTCGTGCCGCCGCCCCGCGTCCGCCCGCAGTGGCCCCCATCGCCTCGGTGGAGCCTCCACGTCAGGTGCCTCCCGCGAAGCCTGCTGAGGCCGCGCCGGCCCAGAGAAGTCAGGCTGCTTCGTCCGAAGAGACGGCCCTCGAGGTCGAGCTGGGGCAGGGGACGAAGAAGCTCTCCTGGGCCGCGCTGAGCGAGCCGCTATTTCCCGTTGCTTCCAGCGTGAGCCAGCCTCCGCCCCAGGCTCCTTCCGTGGCGCCAGCTCCCGCCAGCTCCGCGCCACCAGGGCTCCGGCCTCGCCGGAGCGGAGAGAGCGATCTCGCGGTGACGCCTGCTCCAGGACACTCGGCCGTGGTGATTCCTCCCAGCCAGACTTCCAGGCCCTCCACGGCGTTCACGGAGCTGGAGCTGGAAGAGGACACGCTGCTGCATGCGGTGGAGCAGGCCGCGCTCTCGGGAATGAGGCAGCGCGCCGCCGCCTCACCCGCCGCTGCTCTTCAAGAGGAGGAGGAAGAGATCATCCTCACGGAGGAGGCGCCCTCGGATGCGCCCTCGGCCGAGGCGCTGCCGACCATCCCGCTCTTCTCGGATCTGCCGCGGGAGGCCTTCATTGATCTCTTCGAGCGCTGTCCGCTGCGCCACTTCGCGCAGCGCTCGCGTGTCTTCGAGCAGGGCAGCCACGGGGATGCCTTCTACGTCATCTGCGAGGGCAGCGTTCAGGTCTTCCGGCATGAGGGGGGGCATCGCAAGGAGCTCGCGACCCTGAGCAGCGGCGCCTTCTTCGGCGAGATGGCCCTCCTGTCCGGGGCGCCGCGCATGGCCTCGGTGGAGAGCGTGTCCGATGACACGCAGCTCCTGGAGATCTCGGCCCCGGTGCTCGCGGAGCTGTCGCGCCAGCACCCGCAGCTGGCTCGGGCGCTCAAGAAGTTCTGCCGGGAGCGGATGCTGTCCAACGTGATGGGGACCTCGGCGCTCTTCGAGCCCTTCGGGCGCAAGGATCGACGCGCGCTGGTGGAGAAGTTCCGCGCCCGAGAGGTGATGAAGAACGACGTCATCGTCCGCGAGGGAGAGAACACGGACGGGCTCTACGTGGTCCTCTCGGGCGAGGTGGAGGCGCGCAAGGGCGATCAGGTCCTCTCGCGGCTGAAGGAGGGGGAGCTCTTCGGAGAGATCTCCCTGCTCTCGAAGACGCCCGCCACGGCGACGGTGATGGCGACCCGGCGCACCTCGCTGCTGCGCCTGCCACGCGAGGACTTCGACGCGCTGATCCTGACGCACCCGCAGATCCTCGTGCTCGTCTCCGAGCTCTCCGAGCAGCGGCTGCGCCGGACCGAGGCGCTCACGGGCAACCAGGTGTTCGAGGTGACGGCGGAGGAGCTGCTCGTCTAGCGAGGCGAAGCACCGTGGAGGCCTTCATCGCCCTGAGCGCAGCTTGGAGAAGTACTCCTCGCGCGACAGGGCTCCATGGGACTCCAGCACCTCGATGAGCGCGCTCAGTGAGCGGGCCTGGCTGGCGACCATCTGCTGCAGATCGGCCACCTGCTGGCTGAGCGCGTCCACCCGCTCCTGCAGCTCGGCCTCCCGAGCAGAGGAAGAGGAGAGGCGGGGAGATGGCGGAGGGGTGAGCTCGTAGGTGGGCTCGCGGATCCCGAACTGCTCCGGGTCGGCCGTGGTGTTGGAGGCACCTCCATAATAGTGCTTGCGGATGGCGCGCTCGATGGCGGAGGCGCTGCTGACCACCACCTGGATCTTCTGATCGGTGTGGAAGGCCAGCTCCTGGAGCGCCTCCACGTTGGTGGGATCCGAGCTGGCCAGGGTGAGCGTCTTGTGCGTCGTATCCGCGGCGACCGGGAAGACGCCGTAGCGCTCGGCCAGATCGATGCGGAAGAGCTGGAGCAGGTACTCGGGCGGCTGCAGCGTGTCGAGCTCCACGGCGGGGATGTGGAGCTGGCGAGAGAGCGCGTGGACCATGGAGCTCTCGTCCACGAAGCCCATCTGCACCAGGGTGTGGCCCAGCTTGCCGCCCCACTTGCGCTGCTCGGCCAGGGCGGATCGGAGCTGGGTCTCGGTGAGAAGGCCGGCGTCCATCAGGATCTCGCCGAGCCTCTTCTTGCGGATGGGGGGCGGGGGAGAGGTAGGAGGGCTCACGGCCCAAAGGGTAGCAGTCGTTCACAAGGCTGCAACCCCAGGGCAACGAGAAGGCAGGGCCGCCCGCCACGGCTTGAGGTATGTGTGGGGAATGGCGCGATGCGTGTTCCTTGTCGTCCTGGCGTTTCTCTCGGGGTGTGCCACCACGCGGCTGTCCGGCGCGGATCTGGACCGGGTCGCACAGCCGGCCTTCATCTCCCGCATTGATGACGAGGCGGGGCCCAAGAGCCGCGTCTTCCGGGAGGACGGGGCGTACGGCGAGAAGCTCAAGAAGCTCGAGCCGAAGGAGGCGGACCGCCGGCTCCAGGCGAAGCTGGTCAA
>Ga0190275_10004089_pt1 | contig 10484 bp, 10 predicted proteins | sample Popmic550T_FD_133745 | JGI IMG/M metagenome (GOLD analysis project Ga0190275, IMG submission 133745) | Populus adjacent soil microbial communities from riparian zone of Yellowstone River, Montana, USA - 550 T | ecosystem: Environmental > Terrestrial > Soil > Riparian zone > Trees stand | place...
CGCGAGTGAAATGCGCGCTGCTCGGTTGGATGGCCTTCAAGGACGCCGCCGTGCAGAGCGTGGAAGCTTCGGCGGCGGTCCAGGCTCCGTGAGCATGATGATATTGATGACAGACAAGCCCGGAAAGGCAGTGTTCCGATGACCGATATCGCGCAGAGCTCAGTGGTGACCGACGAATCGGTACCGGATCGGGCTGGCCGCGCCGCCGCCGACTTGGACGCCCAGTTGGCGGCCGCAGCCCCAGCGGCGCCTGGGGATGATGTTCAACTCATCGAGGACATCGAAGAGGCCCTCAGGGACGTCGTCGATCCGGAACTCGGGATCAACATCGTCGACTTGGGCCTGGTCTACGACCTGCATGTCGACGCGGAGAACATTGCCACCATCGACATGACGCTGACGTCGGCGGCCTGTCCATTGACCGAGATGATCGAGGAGCAGGTTTCCGCAGCTCTTGTCGGCGAGGCGGGCTTGGTGGACGACTTCCGGATCAACTGGGTCTGGCTGCCGCCGTGGGGTCCGGAGAAGATCACCGAGGACGGTCGCGAGCAGATGCGCGCCCTCGGCTTCAATATCTGAGCCGGGTTCGCTCGGCTTGACCTCTCAGCCAGCGAAACGCGGGCGGGCGGGCTGGGCCGGTGTCCTCGTTGTCGGAGCGGTTGCCCGACCGTTGACGCTGCCGTTGCCGGTATGCGCGGCGGTCGGCTGTTGATCGGCCTCGTCGGCGTGATGATCGGTGAGCGGTTTGGCGTTGGCCAGCGCCGCGACCGCAGCAGGAACCGACTCGCCGCGTGCCGCCGCCTGCTTGACCAGCAGTCGGGCCGCGTTGACCTGTGTCGATGTCACTTCGATGGTCTTGGCCATTATCCGTTCCGCCCATCTACAGGTTCATCTTCGGTTCCGGGCTGCGTTGCCCGATCACTCTCGGCGAGCAGTTGATCAGTGGCGTCGTCGTCGTATACAAACTCGTCACCTTCATGATAGGCCGCCACCTCATCGGCAATCTGGGATCGCAGGACCGCGGTCTGCACAGCATCGAACAGGGGTCGGTCGATCGGCTGGAGCAGGTCCTGACTGTCGTATAGCGCTTCCAAAACGGCCTGCCCCATCCGGGAGGTCGCCGGGTCGTCGCTCACCGCCTGCTCGGAGCCCCAGCGCAGCATGCGCAGAGATTCCTCCCGGTGCCGCCAGCTTTCCGCCTGCTCGGCGGCCCGCCGGTTGAACAGGTTGCCCACCATCACCGCGACGAACGCGAACCCGCCGGTGATCAGGCCCGCAATGATCGTCGAGTTGATGTCCACGCGGGCAAGGTATCCCGCGGCGCTGACAGGGGCCGGGTGGGTGGAGCGGGATGCATAGCCCGGCATCAGGTTAGGCTCGCCTAATGCACAGACGGCTGCCCGAGTTGACCTGGATCATGCCCGCGACGCGCCGAAGGCCACAACAACTGAGGTCTGCCCGACCAGGAGGCTCGGCTCTGGCGACCCGGTTGCGAATGGCGATCGTCGGATCTGTGGCCATCCTGATGGTGCTGGCCGCTTGCAGCTCGCCGGCGTCATCGGCAGGTGCAGCCGATGGGTCCCAGGCTGCGACTACCCCAACCAATTCGACCATTGGATCGACTGCCGCCCAGACCGCCGGCAGCGGGTCGGGCGGGCCCCTGACCGGATCGTCATCGACGATAGCCGCGACAAACGTGCCCGGCCCGGCTGCGCCCCGCGAGGTACCAGAGGGATTCGGATCCGGCGCGGCAGATGGTGAGTTCCCCCGTTCCGTCGTCCATTTCGGCGGCGCGACGGCAATTCCGGAACCGCCGACCCGGGTCGTGGTGATCAGCACCGGTCAATTGGATGCTGCCCTGACCCTCGGTGTTGTCCCCGTTGGAACCACCCGCGGTGCCGGCGCCGAGCTGGTGCCCGCCTACCTATCCGAGAGGTACCCGGCGCAAGCCGCGGAATTGGCTGCCTTGCAGGATCTGGGCACCCGGCTCGAACCCAACCTGGAAGCAATCGCGGTCGCCCGGCCAGGCCTGATCTTGGTCAACTCCGCCGGGGCGGACGGCATCGGGGAGCAACTGAGCATGATCGCCCCCACCGTGCTGACCGAAGGCACCGGAGTGAACTGGAAGCAGGACTTCCTGCTGGTTGCGGACGCGCTCGGCCGGACTCAACAGGCGCAGGGGATTCTCGACGACTTTCATGCCACGGCCGAGCAGCACGCCGCGGGCTCCAACGAGGACACGGTGTCCTTCGTCCGGACAACTTCCGACCGCAACCGGGTGTTTGGCGTTCCCTCCTTCGTCGGCAGCATTGCCGAGGATGCCGGATTCGCCCGCCCAGCCGGACAGCAATTCGAGCAGACCTCCCAAGATGTCGCCGACGAACAGCTCACGGTGCTGGACGCCGACTGGATCTTCTATGGCGTGCAACCCGGCGCCGAGACGAGAAGCGTTGCGCAGAATCCGCTTTGGGCAACGCTGGGTGCCGTCTCGGCAGGTCACGTCGTCGATGTCGACGACGACATGTGGTATCTGAACGCCGGTCCGACCGCGGCAGCGGCGGTCTTGGAGCAGCTGATCAGCACAGTGCAGTGAGATTGACCTCATCGGACTGGGCTGGAGCGAGGGCCGGTGCTGAGTCCGCACTGTGCCGTCATCGGCGATGAGCTGGCTTTGGTTAGACTCGGACGGTGCCAAACCTGGCACCGCTTACCGGGAGGCCGCGCAATGCCGCAGGCGTCGCAGCCAGCTAACCCGGGTCGCCCACCTGCAGATGTCGACCTGGGTAGCTCTGCAACGACCGATGACGCCCAGCGGCCGGACACGCACGACGCCCATTCGGTACCACCGGTTGCCACTCCAACCGGCCAGCGGACGGAATCCAGTGTCGGTTTCGACCCGCACCAACTGGATGGCTTTCGGATCGGAGTGACCTCCGATCGTCGCTCCGACGACCTGATCGCGGCCCTGGAGCGCCGCGGCGCCGATGTTCTGCACGCACCCACCCTGCGCATCGTGCCGGCGCAGGAAGACCGCAGGTTGATCGACAGCACCAGGGCGGTCATCGCGGCCCGGCCGGATCTGTTGTTGGCCACCACCGCCTATGGCATGCGGGGCTGGTTCGAGGCGGCCGACGCCGCCGGGCTTGGGGCGGCCCTGGTAGAGGTGCTCGGCAACGCCCGCATCCTGGTGCGCGGACCAAAGGCCAGGGGGGCGCTGCGGGCCGGCGGCCTGTCCGACCAGGGGATGAGTGCAGAGGAGACCACGGCCTCGCTGGTCGACCAGGTCATCGAGGAGGGGGCGGCCGGGCGCACGGTCGCCATCCAGCTGCACGGGTTTGTCGATGAGGTGCAGCTGCAACGGCTGCGGGATGCCGGCGCAACGGTGATCACAGTCGCGCCCTACTCCTGGACGACACCCGTTGACCCGCAGCGGGTTGTTCGGCTGCTGGAAACGATTGCGGCACGCTCGCTGGACGCGGTCACTTTCACCAGCGCTCCAGCGGCCGAGGCGATGTTGGCGGCTGCCGATCAGCGAGGGCTGCGCTCGGCCGTGGTGAAGGCGCTACGCAGTGACGTCATCGCATTTTCGGTCGGCCCGGTCACCGCTGCCCCGCTTCGAGCGGCTGGCATCGAATCGATCCACCCGGATCGGTATCGGCTGGGCGCGCTGGTCCGAGTGCTGTGTGAGTACCTCACCGAGCACCAGGTACGCCGGGTGCGAACCCAAAACGGTTTGCTGGAGATCCGCGGCCGGAGCGCCGCCATCGACGGTCGACAAGCCCTACTGTCGCCCACATCTGTTGCCGTGCTCCGCCTGCTCGCAGATGCTGGCGGCGCCGTGGTGCCGAAGTCAACTCTGCAAGAGGCGTTACCGGAGGCGGGTGACGACCATGCCCTCGAGGTTGCCGTCGGACGGCTGCGGCAAGCGCTGGGCGACCGTGGACTGGTCGGCACGGTCATCAAACGCGGCTACCGGCTTAACATCTGACCGGGGAGATCAGCGAGTGGAGGCGAGCGGTCGGTTGAACCGTGGCAGACCACTCTCCAGTCGCGAGCGGTTCCTGACGGTTCAGCCGACCGGCGGTTCGGCGGGCCGTCGCCGCGGTGAATGGCTTTGCGGTGAATGGCTTTGCGGTGAATGGCGTGAACCATTCCTGGCGCGGCGTCGTCTCCCCCAAAGTGGACAACCGTCCTCCGGTCGACTCAGGTCACTGGAGAAATGCGAAGGGAGTCAGCATGTTTGCAGCCCGGCACAATCGGTGGGCAACGATCCGGTGGGCCGCCGCGCTGGCAGCTGCGGCCATCGCCCTGACGTCCTGCAGCAGCGGGTCATCAGCTGTCTCCTCGGTCACCTCGGCCGCCGGCAGCATCGCATCCGATGCTGCGACGGCCGTGTCCAGCGCGCGAGAGGCGGCCGGTTCGGCACTGTCGAACGCGTCGAGCAAGGCATCGGAAGTGGTGAGTTCCGCCGCCGGCGCGGTATCCAGCAGGTTGTCCGAGGTCACCGGAGCGGCCGCCCCGGCAGGACCGGCGACGGTGGGTACCACCAGCGGCGCGCTTGGCGTCTACCTGGTCGACGGCGACGGCAAGACGCTCTACATGTACGACCCCGACGCGGCGGCACCGGGGACATCGACTTGCTATGACGCCTGCGCCACGGCCTGGCCGCCATTGCTGACCAGCGGCGCCGCGACCGCGACCGGAACCGCAGCGGCGGACAAGCTGTCCACCATCACCCGTACCGACGGTTCGACCCAGGTGGTTTACGGCGACTACCCGCTGTACTACTACGCCAAAGACACCGCCGCCGGACAGACGACCGGCCAGTCCGTCGGCGGGGTGTGGTGGGTGGTCGGCGCTGACGGCGTGCCGATCAAGACGGCCGGCTGAGCCGGGAAGTATTGCTCCCAAGTCTGGGTCGGTGATCCTGGCCCGGTCTCGGGAGTTCGGGCGCGCTCGCAGCGTGAGACCGAGCCGCCAAAGTGTCGCTAGTGCAGTGCAGTGGGCGCTATTGGGCGGCTGCGGTCGTCCAACAGCGACAGAGCTGCCACATAAGCACAGTTCCATCCACCCGCTCCCGGTCCCGTCGCGCTTGCCTGCACTTCGAGATCAAGCCGCAGCGGTGTTCACGCCGGGCGTCGAGCGGTGACTGCCTCCAGCCCGGATCCGCTCACACCGGGCGTGCCGTGGGAGCGATTCCACCAAAAGGCTGAACTACCGATTTTCGAGGCGCTTTGCGGTCTGTGGAGTGCTACGGTCCGATTACACAAGGTGACGGTTGAGGCTCGGAATATCGGGCCACCGGCACCGCCGTTAGTCTCATTGATATCGAAGGAACAATGATGTCTGCACGATTAACCCCGATTGCGTTGGCCGTCAGCGTCGCGTTGGCCACTGTTGGACTAGGCGTCATTGCTTCCGGTTCTGTTTCCGCCGCCGCGGCTGCGCCGAGTTGGCAAACGACATTCCGCGACGATTTCACCGGCAGCGGTCTGCCGAACAGCAGTAATTGGCTACTGACCCTTGGCACCTCTTATCCCGGCGGTCCGGATGGCTTCGGCACGGGTGAGATCGAGACGATGACCAACAACCCCAACAATGTCGACGTCCGAAATGGCAACCTTTACATCACCCCGCAACGCGACGCTTCCGGGCAATGGACTTCTGCGCGGGTCGAAACCCAGCGGTCAAATTTCAAGCCGGCCGATGGCGGCGCGATGCGGATGGAGAGCCGGCTGCAGATGCCCAACGTCACCGGCGCCGCCGCCGAGGGATACTGGCCCGCCTTCTGGGCGCTGGGCAGCCCCTACCGAACGAATCGGTGGTCTTGGCCGGGCGTCGGTGAGTTCGACATCATGGAGAATGTCAACGGCCTCAACTGGACCTACAATGTCCTGCATTGTGGCGTCTGGGGCGGACCGTGCAATGAGCCGGAAGGCATCAATAATGGCCGGCCGGACAATAATGGCGAGCCCTGCAAGGTGACTACCTGCCAGGCTGGATTCCATACTTACGCAATCGAATGGGACCGCAGCGGCAATAGCGATCAATTGCGGTGGTATCTGGATAATGCCCTTACCTTCACGGTGAACCAGAATCAGGTACCGGCCGAAACGTGGGCCAGCCTGGCCAACCATGCCGGCTACTTCATGATCCTGAATGTGGCCATCAGCGGAGCTTTTCCGGCGAAACTCGGTGCCCAGGCAACCGCCGCAACCAGGCCTGGCGTGCCGATGGTCGTCGATTATGTGGAAGTAAAGTACGCCGGTGGCCAGGGCACTCCCACAGACCCGCCGACGACAACAACGCCGACGACATCGACGCCAACGTCGACGACAACCACTGCACAACCGACTACACCCAGTAATACCGGTACGTCCACCAGTCCAACGCCGAGCACCCCGACTACGCCAAGTAATCCGGGCACCGGTCCCAGCAATCTGCGCGTCTCCGGCACGACCAGCAACTCGATCACCCTCGGCTGGGACGGGCCGACCGGCGCCAGCTACGACGTGCTTCGTTCCGGGCAGAAGATCGCAACTGTCAGCAGCAGGACATTCACCGACGGCGGGCTGTTGCCCAAGACGCCCTACCTGTACTCGGTGCGGGCGAACGGCACGACCACGCCGGTACTGACTGCATCCCTGGGTTCGGCCCCTGGCACACCGCCAACCAGCGCGACGCCAACGCCCACCACCGGCAGCGCCCCGGCGGGTACCGGCACCCCGAGCAATCTCGCGGTGGCCAGCACGACAGCGACATCGATATCGCTGAAGTGGAGCGGCGCCGCAGGCAAGAGCTACCAGGTGCTCCGGTCCGGTGTTCCGATCGCCACCGTCACGACAACCACGTTCACCGACACCGGCCTGCTCCGCAACACGCCCTATCCCTATTCGATCCGTGGCAACGGAGTAACGACACCGGTGCTGACCGCCAGCATCCCCTGATCGGCAGCGCACGGACTCAAGACCCGTCGACCTGATCAACGAGCCGTTGGCCGGACCCCATCCTGGGTTCGGCCAACGGCCGTCAGCCGTCCAGCGCCGTCTACTTGGGCCCGCTGGGCAACGTCAGCAGGGATCCGGGGCTCCTGCGGGTCGGTTATTGCTTCGTCCCCAGCACATGCCGTTGGCGGGCCACTGTTCGCCACCGAGTCCGGCCGGTCCATCGAACGCCCAGCCGCGCCGGGTTCGCCAGCGCCTTGGCCAGCAGCGAGTCGGCGGCCGGCACCACCGAAATAGCCGAAGCGGTCAAGGTTGCGGTCAGGGCGTCGGCCGGCGGCAATCCACCGACAAGGACCGGTTGCCGTCCACCGCCATCGAGATTGTCCGACCACTCAGCGGCGGCCGACTGCAGGGACTGGTTCACCGCGAGCTCCCGGTTTCCTGAGGCACCTGACAATAGCGAGGTGTCACCGGGGTCCAGGGCGACATCGTGTGTACGCATCGACGAGCAAGCAAAACGACGAGACAAGCATAGAACAGCTCGCCCCGGCGGGCGCCGAAGCCCTCGACGACGCGGCGCCCGTAGGACGCTGTCATACGGTGACAGTTACCGTAGGGTTCTTCTCATGTACTGGTGCGTCGTTCCATGTCGCACCCTGTTCAGTGGTGGCGCCGGACCCGTGCGCGCAGGTCGACGATGACGTCCCCGGAACGGTCTCACCAAATCCTGGCCAAGCTGATCGCCAGCGCGGCCACCGTCCCCATGTCGCTGCCGTCGGCACTATGCGCAGCGTGCGCGAAAGAACTACCGATGACGGGAGCAGCCATGGTCTTGCAAAGCACGGCCGGACTGGACCGCGTCGTCGCTGCCACCGACGGGCTGGCGGTCGCAGTCGAGCACCTGCAATTCGAGCTCGGCGAAGGACCGGGGGTGGACGCGGTTCGGCAGGACGGACCGGTGCTCCGTTCCGAATTGCGGACCACGTCCAGCGAATGGCCACTGTTCGCACCGGCCGCGGTGGCCGAAGGGGTCGCGGCTGTCTTTGCCTTTCCGCTGCACGTCGGCGGGATCCGGTTGGGTGTGCTCGATCTCTACCGGGACACCCCGGGCGGCCTGATCGACGGCATCTTGTCGGAGGCGCTGGCTTACGCGGATGCGGCAACTGCGGTGCTGCTGCACTTACAGGCGTTGTCCCGGCCGGGCGGCGATCTGCACCCCCAATTAACCGGATTCACTGCGGACCGCGCGGAAATTCACCAGGCCACCGGAATGATCTCCGCGCAGGCCAGCGTGACATTGGTCGACGCACTGCTGCTCTTGCGGGCGCGGGCATACTCGACAAATAGAACGATGCTCGCCGTGTCGCGAGATGTCCTTGACCGCCGGGAGCGTTTTTATCCCGATGGCGAACCGGACGACGCATGAGCACGCCGTTGGGGCCGACGGGCTATGGCCAGAAAATCAGGCGGAGATGACCAGACAGGAACGCGTTACCAGGGTATTGGTGGAACTGGCCGACACATTGGTGGCCGGTTTCGACGTCATCGACTTCCTGCACACCCTGGTGGAGCGCAGCGTAGAACTGCTGGCCGCGGACGCCGCGGGCTTGATGCTGGCCGATCAAAAAGGACATCTCGAGGTGGTGGCCGCGTCGTCCGAGGAAGCCAGGGTCCTCGAGCTGTTCGAATTGCAATCCTCACAGGGTCCGTGCATGGACTGTTTCACCAGCGGAGAGCCGCTGGTGAATATCGATGTCGCCCAGCAGGCCAATCGGTGGCCGCTGTTCGTCCGGGCGGCCTCCGAGGCCGGCTATCGCAATGCGCACGCGTTGCCGCTCCGGCTGCGCGGCCAGGTGATTGGCGCGATGAACCTGTTCTCCGTCGCCGAGGTCCCGCTCAGCACAGAGGACATTGCGCTCGGCCAGGGAATGGCGGATATCGCCACGATCAGCCTGCTGCAGCAGCGCCGGGCATTGGAGCACGACATCCTGACCGAACAACTGCAGGCCGCGCTGAATACCAGGATCGTCATCGAGCAGGCGAAGGGCGTGCTCTCCGAACGTGCCGGTATTCCGTTGGGTGCGGCCTTTTCACTGATGCGCAGCAGGGCCAGGAGCACTCAACAGCCGCTGACCACGATCGCCTATGCGGTGTTGGAAGGCACCATCGACACCGCCGATCTGCGATCGAAGTAGCGCCCAGCACGGCTTGCCGGTCGTCGGCCGACCGCGCCCAGCGAGGTAGGTTCCGATGATGGATCCGCGGCTGACTCGACGATTTGCTGAGCCGCCGGCAGCTTCCGGGACGCCGCGGCGCACACCCGGCGCAATCGACGGGGCGACAGAGGGGGAGTTCCGGGCCGATCTCGAGCGGATCCGCTTCTCGCCCTACTTCTCCCGGTTGGCCGCAGTGACCCAGGTGATCTCGCAGGGCGCGGCGGGCCAGGTCGTGCACAACAGGCTGACGCACACCATCAAGGTGACCGCGGTGGCCAGGGCGATCGCGATGGCCGTCCGCTCCGGACCGGACGCAGCGCTGGCCGAGGATCTCGGTGGTTGCGACCCCGTCGTGGTGCAGGCGGCGGCCAGTGCCCACGATCTGGGCCACCCGCCGTTCGGCCATCTCGGCGAGCGGATCCTGGATCGGATCGCCAGATCCAGATTTGGGCTGGCGGACGGTTTTGAGGGCAACGCGCAGACCTTCCGGATCATGACCGAACTGGATGTCTACGGTGCGCACGGCGAGGGCCTGAACCTGACCGCCGCGGTCCGGGCCGCGGTGCTGAAATACCCCTGGGCACGCCTGCAATTCCCGAACCCGCATCCGAGCACCCTGCAGCCACCGCCCCGTGGCGGCGGCAGCGGCGCGGAGGGTTCGGGGTCGGCAAAGTTCTCCGCCTACGTACTGGATGTTTCGGAGCTCAGGGCGGTGTTGGCCGCGTATCCGAAAATTTCGCCGATGCAGCAGACGGTGGAATGCAGCGTCATGGACATTGCCGACGACATTGCCTACTCCCTGCACGATCTCGACGACTTCCATCGGGCAGGTGTGCTGCAGCACGCCTCCGTGGCGGCCGAATTCCGGACCTGGATCCGCCGGCGAACCGAGTTCGCCAGGGGCGAGCGTGATGGCCCGCTGACCCGTTCGGAGCGGCAGCCCGGGGTGGCACTGGAGCAGCTGCGCCGGCGGCTCCGCGCCAGGGACGGGTGGATCTTCGATGACGACACATTCGGGGTCGCGGTTGGCCGGGTGGCGGCTGATCTGGTCGACGGTCTGCTTGCCGTCCCGTTCGACTCCTCGGTCGCCGCGGAGCGGGCGATCGGCACCTTCACCAGCAGCTGGATTGCCCATCTCGAGGCATCTGTCGAGATGATCGCCGACCCGCCGCTGCGGTCCGGCCATGTGGTGTTGGGCCGGCAGGCCTGGCACGAGGTTGCTGTGCTGAAGCTTGTGCACCAGCGGTTCGTTCTCGACCGGCCCGACCTGGCGATGTTCCAGCGCGGCCAGGCCGAGGCGCTCACCTCGCTGGTCGCCAACCTC
>Ga0190275_10004090_pt1 | contig 10483 bp, 8 predicted proteins | sample Popmic550T_FD_133745 | JGI IMG/M metagenome (GOLD analysis project Ga0190275, IMG submission 133745) | Populus adjacent soil microbial communities from riparian zone of Yellowstone River, Montana, USA - 550 T | ecosystem: Environmental > Terrestrial > Soil > Riparian zone > Trees stand | place...
AGCCGGTCTGCCGCATCACGTCCAGACAGTCGAGATGATGCGCGATCGCCTTGGCCCGGATCTTCGGGTCCCTGTTCGTCAGTGAACCGAATTTGTAGTCGTCATCCTGGAACAGATTCGAGTTGACCGACCCGATCGAGACACCCAGTTCTTTCGCATAAGCGGCCAGCTTGCCGTAGTCGTCGACCTTGTCCCACGGGATGTGAATCGACACTTTCGGGGCCAACCCGGTCACGGCATGAACCTGCGCCGCGTCGGCGATCTTCTCCCAGGGATCGCGTGGTGTGCCCGGAGTTGAGAAGACTTTGAACCGGGTGCCGGAGTTGCCGTATGCCCAGCTGGGCACCTCGATGCCGAAGGTATCCAGTGATTCGAGCGGGGCCGGAATGGTCGTCATGATGAGTCCTCTTCGAATCGGTGTCGGGTGCGTAGACGTACTAGCGGGAGCCGCCGTACCTGCGGTTGGTGATGCCGTTGAGCAGGGCGGCAAAGATCAACACGGTGCCAAGTGCGAGCAGCTGATATTGCGAACCCTCGTTGCCCACAAAGGCCAGCAGGATTCCGGCATTCAGCCAGACAATGAGCAGAGTGGCCAGGATGACTCCGGCAACACGGCCGATACCGCCGGTAATGGCCACCCCGCCGAGCACGGCAATGGTGATGGCCGGCAGGGCCATGCCGCTGCCGGAGACACCGGCATCCGGCCGCGCCGAAGCGAACTGCGCGACGGTGACCACTGCCACCAGACCGGAGATCACGCCCGCATAGACATACGCCTTGAACCGGGTGTCCCTGACCGGAATGCCCGCCCATTTCGACGCGGTGTCATTGGTGCCGATCGCATACAGCCGGCGGCCATAACTGGTGCGGGCCAGCAGCACCCACACCACAATCGCGGTAGGGATCAAGAAGGTGAAGATGCCAAGTGGCACATCGGGCAGGTTGCTGCCGACCACCGGGAGTTCGACCGTCCTGGTGATCGAGAACAGATCCTGAATGGGCTTGGTGCTGATCGGTCGTTGGCTGTTGATCACGATCGCCAGCGACTTGAAGGCGTAATACGTGGCCAACGTGGCGATCAGCGCGGGGAAACCGATGTACGCAACGAGAAATCCGTTCAATGCGCCGCACAGCCCGCCGAAGACCGCGGTGGCAATGATCGCCGCCCAGAGCGGCCAATCCCACTGGCCGTAGGCGAACCCGAAAATCATCCCGGCCAGCGAGACGATCGCGCCGACCGACAGATCGATGCCACCGCGGCCGGAAAGAATGACCAAGAGTTCGGCGAGCCCCAGCATCGCCAGCGGCACCGCATTGATCAGCGACGACGCCATGTAGTCGGTGTCGTAGGGCGCGGTCAGATAGTCGTTCGCGTCCATGACGAAGAACACGGTGACCACGACGACGATCAGCACGGCCAACAGCACGATCCGCTGAGTCAACAGCGCACGAACAACCCGGCTGACAAGGGATTCGGCGGCAGGCCCTGATTTCGGCGCCGGCGCGGTGGCCGGATCGATGACGGGGGCGCTCATTTCGCTCTCCTTGCCCGTTCGCGGATCAGATCGGCACCGACCGCGACGATGATGAAAATGCCGACGAACAGGTCGGACAGCTGCGAGTTCCAGCCGAGTTGGGTGACGCCGGAGGTGACGGTCTGCACCAGCAGGGCCCCCAGCAAGGTGCCGAGCACCGAACCGCGGCCACCCATGATCGAGGTGCCGCCGATCACCACGGCCGCAATCACCGCGAGTTCCTTCCCGGTGCCGACACTCTGGTCCAGTGTCGAGGTGCCCTGCGCGATGACGAAGCACGAGGCGAGACCCACCAGTAGGCCGGTGATCAGGTAGGCCAGCAGGATCCGGCGCTGCACCCGCACGCCCGCCAGCCGAGCGGCATGTGCATCGCCGCCAATGGCGTAGAAATGTCGGCCACCAGCGGTGTGCCGCAAGTACCACCAGGCGATCGCGGCGATGATCACGGTGATCAGGAAGGCATGCGGGATGCCGAAGGTCCGGCCGGCAACGCCGCGACCGAAGACGTCGAAGGTCTGTGGAATGTTGTTGACCGTACTGGATCCGAAGATCTGCAGCCCGAGAAACAAGAAGATGTTGGCGGTGCCGAACGTGATGATGATGGCGTGCACCCGGCCATAGGCGATCAGCAATCCGTTGATCAGGCCCAGGGCGCCACCGACCAGCACAGAAACCAGTACCGCCAATGGCAATACCAGTCCCTGATCAACCAGCAGTTTGGCGGTGACCACGGAACAGACCATGATCGCCGCGCCGACCGACACATCGATGCCACCGGTGATGATGATGATCGTCATTCCGACGCCGACCAGCGCGATCGGCGCCATCGCCACCAGCAGCGGTTGGATGGACCCTGCGGTGAAGAACGCGGGGGTGGCAAAGGCCAGGATGACCCACAACACGGCGATCACACCGAGCAGCACGAACTCCTGGCCGGAGATCGCGGACGGCAACACCCGGATACGGGATTGGCCGAGCGCTTTCCGTGGTTCGGGTGCCGGTGAACCGGCGCCGGGCCGCTGACCCAACGTGGTACTCATGCCGCGTTTCCCTCCTCGTCGACCGAACCGGCCGCAGCGGCCAGCACATCGACCTGGGTCGCTTCCGGTCCGAACTCCACCGTGGTGGTACCACCGCGAACCACCTGCAGCCGGTCGGATATCCGCAGCGCCTCGGCCAGGTCCGATGTGACAACCAGCACAGCGGAACCACTTTCGGCCAGTTCGGTGATGATGCGGTGGATCTCTTCCTTAGCGCCGACGTCAACACCCTGAGTCGGCTCGGCCAGCACCAGGACCTCTGGGCGCTCGACCAGTTGCCTGGCCAGCACGACCTTCTGAGCATTGCCGCCGGACATCGCCCCGATCGCCTGCCGTTCGCTCGGCGTCTTCACCGCGAGCCGCTTGATCAGGTCCCTGGCCACCGTCTTCTCCCGAGCCCGGTCGACGAAGATTCCGAACTTGGAGAGCAGGCCCAGGTGACCTGCCGAGATGTTGAAGGCGATGGACTGGAACGAGAACATTCCTTCGAGCTTGCGATTCGCCGGCAGCAGCGCGATGCCCAGCCGCTGCGCGTGCTGCGGCGAGTGTGGGGTGATCGGCTTGCCATTGAGCAGAATCTGTCCGCTGGTGGCCCGGTCCATACCGTAGATGCAGGCCGCGATCTCCGACACACCGGAGCCGACAAGGCCATACAGCCCGACGATCTCGCCGCGCTTGACGGCGACATCGACATCGTGGAACTTCCCGGTGCGCGTCAATCCGGACAGCACCAAGGTAGGCTCCCCTTCCGGCACCACCCGTTCGGCCCGGTCGTCGGACAGGATGCCGCCCACCATCAACTCGGCGATCTGCCGTACAGAGAGTTCTTCGATGGGATAGGTGCCGATGGTCTGGCCGTCCCGCATCACGGTGACCTGCTGGGCGATCCGGAACAACTCGTCCAGCCGGTGCGAGATGTAGATGACCGACACACCGGACGCAGTGAGCCGGCGGACCACGGTGAAAAGCACATCGATCTCGGCATCGGTGAGAATCGCCGACGGTTCGTCGAGAATGAGCACCTTGGCGTTACCGGCGAGCGCCTTGGCGATTGATACCTGCTGCTGTTCAGCAATGGACAGTGTGCCGACCGCTGCGGTGGCGTACTTGCCCGGCAGTCCGAGCAACTCGAGCAGTTCGACCACCCGATCGTTCTGGGCAGTCCAATCAACCCGGCCGCCCTTGCGGATCTCCCGGCCGGTGAAGATGTTCTCCGAGACGGTCAGCTCGGCGAACAGCTGCGGCTCCTGATAAACGGTGGCGATGCCAAGTGCCATGGCATCGGTGGTTGAGGAAATAGCCACCTGGGCACCCTCGAACTCGATCTGTCCGGTGTCTGCCGACTCCACCCCGGAAATGATCTTGATCATCGTCGACTTGCCGGCGCCGTTTTCACCGACCAGGGCGTGCACCTGCCCGGTGCGAACGGTCAGGTCCGCATTCCGGATGGCCCGGACCGCGCCGAAACGTTTGGAGATCCCGGTCAGGTGCAACCGCGCCAGCCCGGAACCCGGCGCTGCCTCCTGCTGCTGGGCCGGTGATGTTGTGGCCGGCGTTGACTCGTCGGTTGGCATATCCGGATCTCCGTTCTACGTCGTCCACATCGGTTCCGCCGCCGGCCCCGACGGGGCTTGCTGCCGGCTCGACGGGGCTTTGCTGCCGGTGATCAGCGGCCCGGGCGCAGCGCCAGCGCCCCGCCCGGACCACTTACTGGTCAATCGACAACTGGGTCAATCGACAACCGTGCCGATCAGTAATTGAACGTGTCGACGTTGTCCTTGGTGATGGACAACGGCGGCCCGAGGAGCAGCGTCTTGGTGGCCTCGTCATAGGCAACCGCGGGGAGGTCGGCGCTCACGTCATTGGTCGCTGCGATGGTCTTGCCTTCCGCCAACTGGGCACCGGTCCAGGCGGTGAGGTAGCCGAGGTTCTGCACGTCCCACAGGATTGCTGCCGACGACGAGCCATCGGCCAGGTACGGCTTCATGGACTGCGGGGTGCCGAGGCCGACGGTGAACACCTGTCCGATCTTGCCGGCATCCCTGACCGCTTGCGCGACACCCGGTGCCGACGAAGTGCACTCACCGACCAGGCCGGTCAGGTCCGGATTGGCATTCATCAGGTCGGTGGCCATCTGCGTTGCCTTGGCCTGATCCTCACCGGCATAGACGGTGTCAACGATCTCGGCATCGGGGTACTTCGATGCCGTGTAGCTCTTCTGCACGTCGATCCAGGCGTTCAGATTGGCCGCGGTCTCCCCGCAGGAGACGATGGCGTACTTGCCCTTTCCGCCCATTTCGGTCAGCAGCGCGTCGGTCAGCCCTTCACCGATGCCCTGCACCGATGCCTGATTGACGAAGGCCTCACGCACCGAGGTAGGCGCGTCGGTATCGGCAGTGGCGACATGGATTCCGGCGTCCTTTGCCTGCTGCAGCAGCGGCGCCATTGAGTCCGGATCGTTCGGAGCCACGATCAGCGTGTTGACCTTCTGCTGGATGAAGGACCGGACGATGTCCGCCTGTGCCGCAGCATCAGCCTGCGTCGGGCCCTGGTACAGCCACTCCACATTGCCCAACTCCTCGGCGGCCTGCTTGCCGCCGGCGTTCATCGCCTCGAAGTACGGAACGCCTTGCAGCTTCGGCACAAAGGCGACCTTCACCGTGGCGCCGGACGAGCTGGCCGGCGCACCCGATGCGCCGGATGATGCCGCACCAGTTGCTGCCGCACTGGTCGAGGTGGCGGCCGCCTCCTCATTCTTCTTGGTACAGGCGGACAGCACGAGCGTGGCCGCGACGCCTACCGCGACAATTGCGGCAAGCTTTCGGGTAGAGCGCATTGAAACTCCCAGATGGGTGATCGGCCAAGTGGCCATTGGTGTCCATCGGTCCGAACGGACTGATGCATGAATCGGCGGAATTTGCCTCTATTTTGCTAGTTCGGTGATGGCTTGCTTTCGTCAAACTGGTTGCTGTAAAACAACTTCGCTACGGATAGCCACGCTCCCAGGCCTTGCCCGATTTTCGTCGGGCATGCCGTGCCGTCGAAATATCCTGCACGGAGGCGGGCTGTGCAACCGGTGCGGTGGTCAGTGGCACCCCGATCGCCGCCCATTCCTCGACAACTTCGGCCGGAATGCCGTCATCGCTGAACATCCCGGTGATGTCGTCGGTGGCAGTGAAGGAATGCAAACCGAAGCCGTTGACCTTGGAAGAGTCAAAGAGCCCGTACACCTGGTCACAGGCCTGCGCCATGAAAAGTTTGGTATGCGCTTCCTCGGCGGAGACATCCAGCAGGCCGAGCGTGGTGGAAATTCCGACCAGACCGAAGAAGCCTTTGCCGATCCGGCCCCGACCCTTTAGTACGTCGCCGATCGGGCCGACCAACGAACCGGCGGACCGCCGCAGGACGCCACCAGGCATCAGCACCATCGCTGAGGACTGTTCCATGAACAGCAGTGCGTGCCGCAAACCATTCGTGATCACGATGAGGTTGCGCCGGTCCACGATCTCCTGGGCCAGGTAGAAGGTCGACGTCGACGAGTCGATCGCAATGACGTCGCCGTCTGCGACCAATTTCGCTGCTGCCTTGGCGATGGCGCGCTTGCTGTCTTGTGCGTGACGAAGCCGCATCTCGAAGGCACCCTCATCGCTGGCGCCAACGCTGACCGCGCCGCCTCGAACCCGGCGGAGCAGGTTTCGACGTTCCAACACTTCCAGGTCCTTGCGCACCGTTACCGTCGAGACACCGAACTGGGCGGAGAGTTCGTTGACCGCTACCTGACCGGTGAGCTTCAGCGCCGTGAGAGTTGCTTGCTCCCGCGCGAACTCGTCCAGTGATGCCATGTACGTCCACCTCCTCATGGTCCGGCGTCCGAGCGGCGACACTTTGTGGCGCAGGTCTCACTCGAAAACGAAGCTAAACCGTTGGTTGCCACGACGTCAATGAAAGACCAAAAAACGAAAGCTTCCTGGTTTCGTTATGCGCTATCGATGGTTTCGGTGTTCCGCAGAGCGGGACGCGGGACCGAATCCGAGCCGAACGGCAGGTGGCGCAGCGTCGAAAGCGCCGTTACGGCCGCTGCGTTGTGTTCAGCGGTGCAGCAGCACCAGCGTGCCGGCCTGATCGACCCGCTGATAGCCCTGCGCCAGCAGCAGTTCGGTGCGTGCGATCTTCCAGGCTTTGTCGTCCCCGTTCAGGTTCAACACCACCCAGTCCGCCTCCAGCGGTAGGTGCGTCGAGTCCCGCCAGTCCGGGGCGGCAAGTAGGGCCGGATGCCGGTCGGCGAGGTTGCCGATGAGGCCGGAGTCGGCGATTACCGTCGCCCCGGCCGGGATCTGCTCGATCAGGCGGGTTGCGTCAAGGACCCATTGATCGGGCACCCGCTGAGCGGCGATCGTCTGCGGGAGCTCGGTCGTGTGCACGTTGTAGTCGACCAGGAGGAGCAACAGCACCCCGGTGGCCAGCCCTGTCGCGCTGGACCACCAGGTGCGGAGCTGCTCCGGTGTCCGGCCGAGCCGCAGCCGCCGTTGCTGCACGGCCACCACGAGGGCGATCACACAGATGACCATCAACGGGCCGTCGTAGTAGAACTTCATCTGCAGGTAGACCTCGCGGTCCGAGGTGAACCGGGCGAGCAGGGTGGGGAGCAGCACCAGGATCAGTGGCGACTGCAGCCCGAAGGCCGCCGTGACAGCCAACGCACCCAACAGGGCCAGCCCGTTGACGCTCACGAAGTTCTGCAAGACCGTGCCGACCAGGGCGTCGATCCCGGCGTTTGCGCGGTCGGAGTCATTCAGCGCGAAGTAGGTGTATCTGCCGGTGAAGCTGAAGAACGGGATGACCACCATCGTCAACAGTCCGAATGCCACGACGCTGCTGGCCAACAAGCCGGCGGCCCACGGCCAATCCCTGTTTGCGGCGAACACCAGGCCGATGCCCGCGATGAACAGCGGCGTGTCTTCCTTCACCAGCAGCAGGGCCGCGCACCAGATCAGTAGCCACCGTCGACGGTCGTCGATGAGTGCCTCGATGGCCAACGCCAGGAAGGCCACGGCGAAGCATGCCTCGTGGAAGTCGAAGTCCAGGACCTGCAAGATGCCCCAGGACAGCCCAAAAGAGATGCCCAGGTAATAACCGAGGCCACCCAACCGGCGGACGGCCACCCTGGTGACCACGTGCACCCCGACCGCCAGCAGCAGTGCCTGCGCGATCAGCAGGGTCAAGACGCTGGGCCAGATCCGGTAGAACGGCGCCAGCACCGCCAAGATCGGGCTGAAGTGATCGCCCAGGATATTGAACGGCTCTTGGGACTTGACCAGCACATTTGGTGCCTGGCCCTGTGCGTAGTTGGCGATGGCCTGTTGGAAGATGGTGATGTCGACCGAACTCTTGAACTGCTGGTGCCGGAATACCGATTCCATTGCATAGAGCACGAACGCGGCGATGCTGATCATGGCAATGGCCACTCTTTGACGGGGCGCGCTGACGCGGTGTGGAATCGGGCCGAAGGGTGCGGCCACCCGCCGAAGGGTCGCGCCGGACCGCGGTATGACCAGGCGCCCAGCGGTGGCCCGCTCGCTGACCATCGCCTGTCCCCTCTGCAATCAACGCGCTCTGCGACCGCAGTCGGTCGACCCGCCGTGGGAACTGCGTACGCACCGTTGTCGGCGACCAGGTAAAGGCCACAGCGCACGCGCTCGTATTGTCGCCCATTCGCTGACGGGCTCAGGTCGGCGGTTGCTGCCCACGCGGCTGGGTACCGTGCAGCCGTGACCAACGACACCCTCGCGCTCGAGCAACGACCCTTCCCGCGACTTCAACGATCGGGAGCAACCCGCACGTCGGCCTCGGTGATCGGCCTGGGTTGCTGGCAACTGGGTGCGGATTGGGGTGAGGTCAGCGAAGACGATGCCTTGGCCGTGCTGGCTGCTGCCGTCGACTCCGGGGTGACCTTTCTCGATACTGCGGATGTTTACGGGGACGGCCGCAGTGAGCAGCTGATCGGCCGTTTCCTGGCCGGTCCTGACGCACCGGCCGGGATCATGGTCGCCACCAAGGTGGGTCGGCGGGCAGATCCGTTCGTGCCTGAGACATTCACCGAGACCAACCTGCGCGCCTGGGTCGATCGGTCCAGGCGCAATCTGGGCGTCGACACGATCGACCTGGTGCAGTTGCATTGCCCGCCGACCCAGGTCTTTCACTCCGATCCGGTCTTCGACGTCCTCGACGCCCTGCAGGCGGAGGGTGCCCTCGCGGGCTACGGCGTGTCGGTGGAGACCTGCGCTGAAGCGCTCGCCGCCATTGCCCGCCCCGGCGTCGTCAGCGTGCAGATCATCCTCAATGCATTTCGGCTCAAACCGATTGATGAGGTCCTGCCCGCCGCGGTCGCGGCCGGCGTCGGCATCATCGCCCGGGTGCCACTGGCCAGCGGCCTGCTGTCCGGCAAGTACTCGGCGGCGACCACCTTTGCCGCCGACGATCACCGCAATTACAACCGCAAGGGCGCGGCCTTCGACGTCGGTGAAACCTTCTCGGGTGTCGATTTCGAGACGGGATTGGCCGCCGTCGCTGAACTGACCGCCGCCCTGCCCGACGGAGTCGAGCTGCCGGCCGCCGCCCTGCGCTGGATCACCTCGCTACCCGGGGTGACAACCGTGATCCCGGGCGCCCGCCATCCGGCGCAGGGCAGGAGCAATGCTGCCGCCGGCCGGTCTGCTGCCCCGCCCGAGCAATTCTCCGCGGCTGTGCGACGCGTTTACGACGAAAAACTGCATGCCGATATTCATCCCCGCTGGTAAGAGCGATTCCATCCTGCTGCTTGCCCTTGACACCTGCCTGGCCCGGTAGTTGTCTGAGGGGGCTGGAGCCATCAGCCGCTCGGAACCGTGCCGCCGCCGCTCGCCGCGTCAAGGGAGAATTTTCTCGCCGCCGGAATTTTCTCGCCCGCAGGAAAGATGGCAACGGCGATATGACAATTCATGCGCGCTCCGAGCGACTCAGCCGGCCCGTCACCAGCATTGCTGATGCTTATTGCGATTTGCTGGCCCAACTGGACGAGGGCAGGCGGCTGGGCATGATCCGGCGGCTGTCCGTGGGCTATTACGAGGGCTGGGCGCCCTCGCGGGCAGAACTGTCCACGCTGGTCGATTTCGAGTTGGGCAGAATCAGCGAGGCGGAATTCTTTGCGACAAAGCAACCAGATTGCCCGGCCGCGCACCCCGCACCACGGACGTCCGGCACCTGGGCGACGCCGGAGCCAACACCGCCGGGGGCGGCGATCGCTCCTGAGTTGCCTCCCCGGGTCAGGTCGGGCGGGGTGCCGGTCCGTTCCGGAATTTCGGCCGGGCCTGCCGTCTTCAATGTCGATTGCGGCGAACTGGCCGGCCGCCTGCATTTCGTGGCCACCCGGCTCCGCGGCGCCGGGTGGACGGTGCGTGACGATGTCAACTACCGATTGGTTTATCTCGACTACGAACTCTTACCGTTGGTGCCCGCCGATCTCGAGAAGATCGTGAGCGCCCGCCCGGTTCCGTTCGCTGGTGCTATTCGGTGTGTGCCGGACGTTCCGGCCCCTTGGTCCGTCGGCGACGGCCGGTCGGTCCGCCACATCGCTCGGCCGCAGGGAATATCAGGTAGCCGGGGCCCATGGCCGGTGGCCGAAGAGGTGCGGCTGATCAAATTCGTCATCTCCCGGCAGCCGGCCGCTGGGGCACGATTGGCCGGCGGGCCGGCCGGTGTGTTGATGATTGATATGGCTCACGGGCGTGCGGCCTGGAAACCGATCAGCGGCCGGCGTGTCAACCAGGGTGCACAGAACTAGGACTGCGGGCGCCGTTGTAGAAAGACGAGTCCGGCCGTGGCTGCCGGACTCGCTCTGCGCAGCGGGGAATCTCAGGCTGATTGCTCGAC
>Ga0190275_10004091_pt1 | contig 10482 bp, 9 predicted proteins | sample Popmic550T_FD_133745 | JGI IMG/M metagenome (GOLD analysis project Ga0190275, IMG submission 133745) | Populus adjacent soil microbial communities from riparian zone of Yellowstone River, Montana, USA - 550 T | ecosystem: Environmental > Terrestrial > Soil > Riparian zone > Trees stand | place...
ACGCGCGTGCCTCCTGCTCGTGGCCCTCTTCGTCTGCGTCCTCTGCGCGCCGGCAGCCGCGCTCGCGCAGCGCCGCTTCTCACGCGAGTACCCCGCGCGACCGAACATACGCGTGCAGCTCCTCAATAAGTCCGGCACAATCGAAGTCATCGGGTGGGACAAAAAGATCGTCCGCGTGACGGCGACGATGGAGTCGCCCGCGGCGAAGATGACGCCGGAGGTGAGCGACGAAGGCGTCCTCATAGACGCACGCCGCGACAACCGCGAGGACGTGGGCGACATCAACTTCACGATCAAAGTCCCTTTCAACTCGATTGTTGACATCAGCACCATGCGCGGCAACATCACTATACGCAATGTCCACGGGCAGATGGTTCGCGCGCGCGTCTCGACCGAAGGCGACATCGAGTTGACGGGCATACGCTCGCAGACCGTCATGGCCGAGAACACGGTCGGCAACATCCTCTTCAACGCAGAGCTTTTGCGCGGCGGCACATACGTTCTCAACTCGACGCAGGGCGACATACAACTCCGCATCACTGCCGAGTCGGGCTTCCGACTTATGGCCGTCGCGCCCCGCACGCGCAACATCGATCTGAACGGCTTCGCGCAGCAGGGCGAGTTCGAGTTCTTCAACGACAAGCGCAAGGTCGTCGGCAAGGTCGGCGACGGCGGCGCGGCCCTTAGCACCACGAACGGGCGCGGCTCAATCGTCTTCATGCCTCGCTGAACTCTCTCCTTTAAAACAAAGCAACGGCGCGAGCGGATTCGGGGCAGAAACCCGACCGTCAGGGAGCGTGTTCGTGTATGCGGGATATGACACCCTCCCTGACAGTCGGGTTTCTGCCCCGGCTCATTGCCGACTGTTTGTACTATGATGTAGCCTCCAACCGATGAGAAACACTCTGACACCCGTGTCGAAAATCGCTCGCGCCGCTTGCGCGCTCGCGCTCGCCTGCGCCCTGCTTGTGCTTTCCGCGCCCGCGCAGAGCGGCAGGCAGGCGAGCGATAAGAAGAGCGCCGCCGCGCCCGCCCCGCCCCCCATGCTCAAGCGCACGACGACGCGGCGCGAAGTCCGACGCCTCGGCTACGGCGGCTCGATTACGCTCTACGGAGCGCCCGAAGGCTCTATCACCATCGAGGCTTGGGAGAAGGCAGAGGTCGAGATCGCTGCGGACATCGAGCAGAGCGCGAGCACGGAAGAGGAGCTGACGCGGCTCAGCACTATCAACAGCTTTCTCCTCGACGAGGACATGAGCCACCTGCGCGTTAACACCGTCGGCGTGCACGACCGCAAGTATCTCAAACGCGTCGCGCGCGACCTGCCGAAAACTCTCATCGCGATGCCTTGGAAAATTGACTACCGCCTGCGCGTGCCCGTCTCCGTTGATCTGGAAATCTACGCGGGCCGTGGCGCGCTCAATATCATCGGCGTCGAAGGCGCTTTGCGCTTGAACGGCGGCGAGGGCGCATCCGCCTTCACGCTCGCGGGCGGCGACGTGGAGGCGACCTTGAGGGGCGGCCCCGTAATGTTGCGCGTGCCCACGCGCAACTGGCGCGGGCGCGGCATGAGCATCCGCTTGGCGAGCGGCGACCTGACGGTCGAGCTGCCGGCGAACTTCAGCGGCGACATCAACGCCGACGTGCTGCGCGCGGGCCGCATAGAGAACACACACCCCGGCCTCGCGCCCCGCGAGCGCACGCAACCCACCGACCACAAGCTCGAAGCCCGCGCGGGAGCGGGCGGCGCAACGCTCTCCTTCACCGTCGGCGACGGCACACTCCGCATCAAGCAAGTAAGCAGTAAGCAGTGAACAGTTTTCAGTTTTGAGTTTTCAGTTTTCAGCTTTGCCACCTTCGGCATGATTACGAGCTGCAACTACTCAATAATTCTGAAAACTGAAAACTCAAAACTGAAAACTGTTCACTGGACTTCGCGCGCCCGTCTGACTATGCTGCCCGTGCGCGCTCTTTCATCATCCCGCTTCTCTTAGGAATCAAAAGATGACAGTCAAATCCGACCGCTGGATTCGGCGCATGGCCGAAGAGCAACAGCTCATACAACCCTTCGACGCTACTCTCGTGCGCGAGACCGACGGGCGGCGCATCATCTCCGCCGGCGCATCCTCTTACGGCTACGACATGCGGCTCGCCGACGACGGCTTCCGCGTCTTCTCGCCCGTCCACGTTCGCGAGATTGACCCCAAGAACTTCGACGAAGCGTCGCTGGCCGCGCCGCCGCTCCACACCGCCGAAGACGGCTCCCGCTATTACCTTATGTCTCCGCACTCTTACGCCCTCGGCGTCAGCGTCGAGACCTTCCGCATGCCGCGCAACGTGACCGGGATATGTATGTGCAAGTCCACATACGCGCGCGCCGGCCTGATGCTCAACACCACGCCGCTCGAAGCCGGCTGGCAGGGCCGTCTCGTCATCGAGCTTGGCAACCTCGCGGGCTTGCCGCTGCGCGTCTACGTCAACGAAGGCATCGGCCAAGTCATCTTCCTCGAATCCGACGAGGACTGCGACATCTCCTACGAAGACCGCGGCGGCAAGTATCAAGGGCAAACGGGACTGACCTACTCGCGCTTGTGAAGTTGTTCTCGGTGTAACTGGAACCATCCGTTGGCCGCTGCGGACAGCTTTGTGACTAGAAGCATAAGTTGGCCGCTTTGGACACCTGATGCTTCCAATAGCGCGCGGCCAACTTATGCTTCCAGTGAGTACGAGTCGGCGTCAGTATTTGCAGATGTAGTAGACCTCTTGCAAAAGTCGGTTTCATCGGAGCTGCTGACCGCTAAATCACTGGCTTTTGCATTCGGTCAAGGTGACTTTTGCAAGAGGTCTAGTGTATTTCAGCCTTGCGTGAGAGAACTGCGTGAAGTGAGAGTTAGGAGGCCACAGTCTGATAGAGTGTTCATAACCTTCTACAAAATCCTATTAGCATTTGCTAAACTTCCACTCATATGATTATTACTCGCCCCGCCGCGCGCGTTCAGCAAGGCAACTTAACGCTTTACACGACTTCTCTTCGTGTTGGTGATTTATTGCTTCCTAATTTTTACGACATTGAAAGACTTGATCCAGCAGTCCCTGGCGACCGGGGATTCCAGCGCGTATTAAACGTCGGACGTGCTCGAAAATTGGCAGACTACTTGATACGCGGTCAGGAAGACCAAGATGCCTTTTTGCCTACCAGCGTTTTCTTAGCGACAGATAAAGATATTCAGTTCAATGCAGAAACTAACACTATCCAATTCTCAGTCGAGGACATAGGGCCGTTTAGCGTGGTTGACGGGCAACATCGGATTGAAGGTCTCAAAATGGCCGCTGAGAAAGTTCCCGATTTGCGTGATTTTGAAGTGCCAGTCAATATCGCGGTCAATCTATCGAAGTTGGCTCAGATGTGCCATTTTTTGATTGTCAACACCACTCAAAAAAGTGTTGACCCTTCGATAGAGCAGCGAATTTATGCGCGTTTGACAGCGGCGATGGATGTCGAAGATATTCCTAATCTGCCGCGATGGATGGAGCGAATTGTTGAGAGTGGCGATGACGAGAAAGCATTAAAAATCGTTGACTATCTCAACAACACACCTGAATCGCCTTGGTACAAGAAAATCCTAATGGCTGGCGAAACTTCAAAAACTTCAACTATCAATCAACGCTCTTTTGTGAGACTTGTCAAAAAGTTCGTACTCGTTCCGGGTAATCCGCTCAATGCACAGCCGACCGAAAAACAGCAAAAAATCATGCTGAACTATTGGACGGTGCTTGCAAAGCTCCTCAGCGAACCCGGCAAAAACACAGTGCTGTTCAAATACAACGGGGTTGAGTTGTTTTCCCGCTTCTCTGCGTCGTTTTTTCTTTACCTTGCCAATTGGAAGGACTATACGACTGCCACAATGGAAAGAATTCTCCTTCAAACCTTCGATAATCTTGACGGCGACAACGCGGGAGTTGGTCATCCAGATTGGTGGTTGAGCGGCACAGGTGTCGTTGGCAATCTCAACTCTTCAGCATTAACCAAAATCAACAGCGAACTGGTTACGGCGCTCAATAAGCCAAGCGAAGGTGACTTTGCAATATGAAAGTATCCCAATTGACACCTTCACCCGTAAAACGGATTAAGTTTACTTTGGAATCTGTCAAGCAACTGCCTGTCGGTGCCGGGTGTTACGCGCTGACAAATTTTCAAGGTGAGATTCTTTATGTAGGATTAACTGTCAACCTCTTTCAACGTTTCAAGCAGCACCGCGACACGCCTGAAAAATGCCTCCCAACAGCTTTGGGTCGCGCACACTGGTTCTACTTTGCAACCGCAGACGCGAATGAAATCAACGCGATTGAGCGAGGCTGGCAGAATCAATATTCTGCTGTTCATGGTACTCTGCCGGTTCTTAACAAGATTGACTCGCCTGTTAAATAATCCAGAGTGCGTGAGTTGTACTTTCAACAAGCTGTTGCTTCCAATTTGCACTTTCGGTAACTTTATAGTTAGACATAAGAATGTGTCGAATCAATAAACTCATCAACGATTATGAAATCATGAAAGCCCTCCACAGGTGTTGTTGATTTAGAGCGTAAATTCCTGCTGACGAAAGCCTCGCAACTCGTCAGCCTCACGTAAACTTTTTCAAGAGAATGGTGCTGTTGATGCGTCGTGCGTGATGGGAGAGCCGTCATGCGTGATGCGTGACCTGTCGGGCGTGACAGGCGGGGACTGGTTTATTCCTGCCTGTCCATGATGCTCGAAGGTTCTGACGCCTGAAGAGATCGCCATCGTCGAAGGAAGAGACGGATGACATTGCCGAATGCTCGCCTTGCCGTTGTTGAGCGCGCGAAGGTTGTCGAATACCTGCTTAACCCCGCGCACCCGGACAATGGCGGCAAAGCTCCGTTCTTCATTGCGCTCGGCTTCCGGCAAGAAGATTGGGAGACGCTGGCCGCCGCTCTACGTCGTTTGGCCTTAAACTTTGCTGTCTCCAAAAAGATGGAACCGCTCACGGCAGGAAGTATATTATTGACGGCGCGATTGAGACCCCCGACGGCAAAACGCCTTTGGTGCGAACCGTCTGGATCATAGATAGAGGCTTGGATGCCCCGCGCCTCGTCACGGCATATCCACGCGAAGAGTAAGACGATGATTAAAGAGCACGAGCGAGTCGTATTAACAACGTCAGTCCCCGCTTCGGGCCTTGAAGCGGGCGACGTGGGCACGGTAGTTCATGTTTACAAAGACGGCGAGGCTTACGAGGTAGAGTTTATGACGCTCGACGGCCATACGGAGGCAGTGTTGACGCTTGAAGCGTCACAAGTTCGCCCCGTCAACAGGCGTGACATAACTCATACGCGCGAGTTGTCGGTTGCGTAGTCGGGGATGAATGTAGTCGCCGAAAGGCGTATAGAAAGATCAGCATGATCGTCTACAGGACGGGAAACAAGCTTGATTTGGACTCCGTCATCGAGTTGTATGTGGCCTCGACGTTGGGCGAGCGGAGGCCTGTGGATGACAGGGAGCGCATGGCTGCGATGCTGAGGAATGCGAACATCGTGATTACGGCGTGGGACGGTGAGTTGATGGTCGGCATCTCGCGCTCGATATCGGATTTCAGTTACATCACGTACCTCTCAGACCTCGCCGTCAGAGTCTCGCATCAAAAGAGGGGCATCGGCAGAGAGCTTATGCGGAGGACGCAAGCGGCGGGAGGGCCGCGGGCGACGCTGCTGCTTCTGTCCGCGCCCGCCGCCGTCGAGTACTACCCGCACGTAGGCTTCACGCATCACCCGCAGGCTTGGCTGCTCAGGCCGGGCGACGTGTTGAAGAGCTAGGACGCACGCTCCCTGCGAACGGCTTTCCAGTCTTCGACGGTGATGGCCCAACGCTCGTGATCGCGCCAACGCCCGCAGACTTTAAGGTAGCGCGGCGAGTAGCCTTCGCGCGTGAAGCCCGCGCGCCGGACGAGCGCGATGGAGGCCGCGTTGCAGGGCTGTATGTTCGCTTCAAGGCGGTGCAGCTTTGATTCTTCAAATGCGTGTCGAAGCGTCAACTGAATCGCCTCGGTCATGTACCCACGGCCCGCATGCCGCGACCCCACGTAGTAACCCACGTATGCGCTCTCGAAGTTGCCTCGGACGATCTGACTGAGGTTTATCGAGCCGACAATCGCGCCGTCTTCCGTGCGGCAGATAAGGAAGCATGCGGAGTCCGCCGTTTGTCTTCTTTTGAGAAATGCGTCGAACTGCTCAGGCTCAATCGGCGGAGAGACAAGCCCCCGGTGCAGGCGACGGCTCGCGCGGTTGAGCGCGATGAACTCTTCGCGGTCGCGACGCGTCGGCGCGCGAAGGTATACTCTCTCGCCGACGACGACAGCGCGCTTCGTTATAGCTCTCCTCTCTTCACTCCACCCAACGCACGCTTACGCCCGCGGCGACGAGCTGTTCCTGCAAGAGCTTGTTCGGCGCGACGCGCGCGAACTGCGCGGTCTTGGCGCGCACCGTCAGGTTCTCGTCCGAGAGGTGCAGGTCTATGAAGACTTCGCAGTCGCCGGGGTGCGCGAGCAGCGTCTGCGACACCTGATCGCCGAGGCGCATCGCGTCGTCGCAGGAAGGGAACTCGATGATTAAGGCGTTTGCGCGCAGCCGGCCCGTTTGATAGCCGCCGCGCGCGGCGTTCAGCGGCGTGCGCGCTTTTTCGAGCGCGGTCACTTCATCGCACACGAGCGTGAGCGTGCCTTCGCCGCCCTCGCAGCGTCCGGCGGCGACGACGAGCGCGTCGTTCGCGGCGTCTCCGCCCTTCGTCTTGAACGCTTCGGGCCACAAGACGCCCTTGACGGACGTGCCCGAAAGGTCTTCGAGACGGAAGAAGGCGTAGCGGTCGCCCTTCTTCGTGTTGCGAATGTTTATGTCCGAGACGACGCCCACGACGCGCACGCGCGTGTTCGGCTCAATCGTCCCAAGCTCCGCGATGGGGCAGCAGTTCAGAAGCTCGATCTTCTCGATGAAGTCTTCGAGCGGGTGGCCTGAGACGTAGAAGCCGACACCCGCCTTCTCGCGCGCGAGAAGGTCTTTGTGCGTCCACGGCTGCACGTCGCCCGCGGGGAGCGGCGGCTCTTCCGCATCGCCCTCGCCCGTAGCCGCGAAGCCGAACATGTCTACCTGCTTGCTGTCGCGGTCGCGCTTCGTGCGCGCCTTGCGCTCCAGAGCCTTGTCAACGCACGCGAACAGGCGCGCGCGCCAACTGTGCAAGCTATCGCCTTCGGGCTTCAACGAGTCGAACGCGCCCGCGCACACCAAACTTTCCATGACGCGCTTGCCGGAGCCTTTCTCGCCGACGCGCTCCGCGAAGTCGAAGAGCGAGCGAAAGTGTCGCTCCTTGCGCGCCTCGATTATCGCGGCGACAGCCGTCTGGCCGATGCCCTTGATCGCGGACAGGCCGTAACGCACCGCGCGCTCGACGGGCGTAAAGCCCGGCCCCGACTGGTTCACGTCGGGCGGCAGCATCTTGATGCCCTGCGCGCGCAGCTCCGACGCGTACTTGAAAATCTTCGCCGCGTCGTCCGTCACGTTCGTCATCACCGCCGCGTAGAAATGCTCCGGGTAGTGCGCCTTCAAATACGCGGTCTGGTAGGCGACGTGCGCGTAGGCTACGGAGTGGCTGTTCGCCGTCAGGATGCCGTTGACGAAATAATTATGGTGCGGCCCGCGCATGGTCATGTTGTAGGTCTTTTCAACCCCGACCGGCGTCACGCGAACGATTCTTGTCTTCTTTACTTTCATAGACACTCTCGAAGCAGCGCGAACTTTCTCTCCAGATACTGCTCGGCTTCGCGGTAAAGATATTGCGCTATTTGCCGCACGTCCTTCCTGTGTGACCACTGAACATAACGGATTGATCCGTTCTCATGCACACGGTTGTCTGAGATGCCGAGCCGGCAGATCAGCCATATCCGCACTTCCGCGACTAGTCGCTCGCTGCCGCAAAAGCCGACAATAATCTCTCCGTCGGTTCGCCTGCTCACAGTCCCATCCCCGTCGAACAAACCTCGCATAAGGTGGGGCATTAAATCCTCTGACAAGATAGGCAGGTAAGTATGCAGACTCTTGCGCGGTATGACACCGAGACGCGCCAGGTCGCTCGCCATGCGGCGCGAATGACAGATCACACGATACATTGGCTGATGACGCTCGCCCCTAGGCTCAATGCGAAGGACAGGGTTCTTCAGGCCGAGAAATCGTCTAAAGCCTTCCAACGCCTCGCAGTCCGTCATTTGCAATCCTACTTGCGGAGTTCGGCCCGGCCCTCCGTCTATCACGTAGCCGTCGCTGATAAGCAAGCCGAGCCAGTAAGCTTTCACCGGGGAATCAATAACGGCGAATGCCGCTTCATCGCAGGTTTTGTAGTCTGCGACCCCGCACCGCTTCGGGACTCCGTGCTTTTCGAGAACGTCGTAGACGGTCTTCCTCGTCTTGAACGGGATAGACTTCAAAATCTCGCTCGCGCTCAAGCCGCCCTTATACTTCTCGACGATGAAATTCTCGACCTCCGGCGTCAGCCGTTTATTCCACGCGGCATGCGGCATACTCTTCGACCTCCTGCGAGAAGTTAATCTCAAGCCCCTTCTCGATTATCTCTCTGAGGGGTAGGTAGCCTTCGTCCGTGTAGAATTTATGATCGAGCGTGCAGCGCACTCTTTGCCCATCTTCCGTTTCGATCTCAACTACTTCCTTTTCGCCCGTCTCGAACGCCTCGACTATCTCGTTGACGAACACACGCTCGCCGTCGAAACTGAACGTCCGTGCGATGCCGGCATGCCCTTCGGCTATATCTTTGATTGAAACCAATTCGCCTGTGTCTGCATCAACCACTTTGGAGTCACCTGTCAGGCAGCGGTTGAAGCCGTAGTCGGCGAACTGCGCCATGAGGCGGAATATCTCGCGCGCCTTCTTCTTATGGATTTTGTTCTTGACGCAGCCCGCGATGAACTTCTCTTCGTGGACGGCCATCTCCTCGCGATTCTTCTTGCCCATCGCGCGCCGCATCAGGTCGGCCTCGCCCAGAGAGTAGCCGCCGAGCTTCTGCGCGAGCTGCATGATCTGTTCCTGATAGACGCAGTTGTGGAGGATGATGTTGTTGCCTACGAAATTGTGTATGCCCTCCACTGTAATGTCGTACACCTGCTCGACGCCCGCCGGACTGAGCTCGACAATCTCTTCCCAACGCACGTTAAGATTGCGCGCCGTGCGCGGCAGGGTAAAGCGCTGGGCCAGTTTGCCCGCCGTGGCTGCGTTGATGCGCGCCTTGCGCTGTGCGCCGGGCAGGAAATGTTGCCTGTCCACGCCGCACTCACTCATCAGAGCGCGGCCCGAGCCGTGCCAGACGCGCGCCATCTCTTCCATCAGGATGGAGCGCGACACTGCATCGCGGGTCTCGCCGCGATCTGAAGTCTCCGTGCGGCGCATCGCTTTAGTGACGAGGTGCGGCGCGATCCATTCGCCGAACGCTTTAAGGTTGTAAACCGTCACCTGATAAGCCGCGGTGTTGCGCCCACGCCTGTTGCTGTAATAGCTCGACTCGTAGACGCTTGAATGTATACCCAGACGCAGGAGCAGAGTTTGAACGTCGAGGGCGAGACGAGGTGAGATCGTTTTGTAGTGACAGAGGCGCGCGCCGACGTGTCCGTCGCAATCCCACAGCGAGGCAAGGAAGAAAGCGATGCTGTCACACGTCAGGCCGAAGACGAATTCGGGGACGAACTTTTCATCCGAGCGGCAACCGCCGCGCATGGATTTCAGACCCAACTCGCGCAGCAACCGAACGACCGCATTGGCCTCGTGATAGTGCGTCTTGTCTACACCCTTCGCCATTACCCGCGTGACGCCACGCACCTGTTCGAGCGTGCTGGTCGTCGTGCGCTCAAACCCGCGCTGTACGCTCGTTTGATACTCTTCAATCAAGGCCGCATCCTTGGAGACGAAGTCTGCCGTGGAGCCGGTGGAACTCAAAGAACCGTCGCTCAGCAAGTAAGCAAGCGCGCGGAGCTTGTCTCGGTCATATTCTTCTTCCTTTGCAACGAACAGGCGACGCGGCGCGGCAATCGCATCCCCCGCCTGCAACTCGCCGACTTTTCGCCAGCCGTTTTCGGTAAGGACTTTATGGTCGGGTGTTAGTCTGACGCGCGCGCCGTTGCGGAGTTTTACCTCGACGACTTCGCGCAGGCCATTCGAGACCCAATGCGACATCAGCGCGCGGCGCGGCCTCAGTTCTTCGTCAACGCCCTGAACGTAGAAGCGTCCGGCGCGAAACTCAAGCGCGTCTATACGCACGCGCTCGCCTGTGTCGGCATCATGAACCAGCGTGTCTCCGGTCACGCATACGCCATACGTGTTGCCGAGAATGGTTTCCATTTCAGGCGTGAGATACTCAATGGGCTTACGACCGTGGTAGCGGTCAATGAAGTCGTCAACCATGCCGCCGTCGAG
>Ga0190275_10004092_pt1 | contig 10481 bp, 8 predicted proteins | sample Popmic550T_FD_133745 | JGI IMG/M metagenome (GOLD analysis project Ga0190275, IMG submission 133745) | Populus adjacent soil microbial communities from riparian zone of Yellowstone River, Montana, USA - 550 T | ecosystem: Environmental > Terrestrial > Soil > Riparian zone > Trees stand | place...
GACGCCAGGGATCGAGGGAATGGCGCAGGTGGCGAGGCAGACGGACATTCCGCTGGCCACCAACATGTGCGTGATCGCCTTCGACCATCTCAAGCCGGCCGTGCTGGCCGATGCCGTGCAGGTCGTCTTGTCGGATCATCACTACTGGGGTGGGTTGCAGCGGTCGCGGTTGCTGGCCGGGATCTGCGAGACGTTCGGCATCGGGCTGTCGATGCACAGCAACTCGCATCTGGGCATCAGCCTCGCGGCGATGACCCAGTTGGCCGCGGCGACGCCGAACCTCACCTACGCGTGCGACACCCACTACCCCTGGAAGACCGAGGACCTCATCAAGCCGGGCGCTCTGGACTTCTCCGCTGGCAGCATCCGGCTGCCAGACAGTCCCGGCCTAGGAGTCGAACTCGATGAGGATGCCCTCGGACGTTTGCACGAGCAGTACCTGTCGTGCGGTATCCGCAGTCGCGACGACACGTCGTACATGCAATCGGTGCAGCCGGACTTCACCCGGAACACCGCTCGGTGGTGACGTCTACTTCTGCAGGCGGTGGCGCGTGTTCGACAGGTGCACGCGCGCCGCGGCCCGGGCGCCCTCGGGGTCGGACCGCGCGATCGCGGCGTAGATGTTCTCGTGCTCGTGCACGACGCGGGTGAGGTGGGCGGCGTCGGACATCTCGTACGCCGGATCGAGCCGGGTGCGCGGCAACATGATCATCATCGGCCCGAGTGAGCCGATCAGCTCGGTGTAGAAGCGGTTCCCGGACGCGTTCGCGATCTTGAGATGGAACGCGAAGTCGGCCTCGACCGACTTGCTCGGGTCGGCGCCGATCCGCTGGAAGTCGTCGAGTGCGCGCTCGATCGCCTTCAGCTGGTGGCTGGTACGACGTTCAGCGGCCAGCCCGGCGGCTTCGGCCTCGACGCCGATCCGCAGCTCGAGCAGCTCCAGCACCTCCCGGTGTGACCGCACCTCGTCGAGGGTGAACCGATCCGTTGCTGGGGGCAACGACAGGACAAACGACCCGCGGCCTTGGAAGGTCTCGACCAAGCCGGCTGCCTGCAAGCGCGAGATCGCTTCTCGTACCACCGTCCGGCTGACCCCGAACTCGGCGACCAGCGAACTCTCCGTCGGCAGCTTCTGGCCCGGTTCGAGCTCGCCAGCGAGGATGCGTTCCTTCAGCCGCTCGACCAGTTCATGGGCCAGCCCGCGCCCAGCCCTCACGAGAACTCGCAGGAGTCGACCGTCCAGGCCTTGCACTGATCGCTGACGGTGAAGCCCAGCCCCGGTCGATCCGGCACGTGCATCCGGCCGTCCGAGGTCTCGAGACGCTCGTTGAACAAGGGGTTCAGCCACTCGAAGTGCTCCACCCACGGTTCGCGCGGGTACGCCGCGGCGAGGTGCAGATGGATCTCCATCGCGAAGTGCGGAGCGAGTTGCAGGCCGTGGTGATCGGCCAGGGTCGCCAGTCGCAGGAACGGGGTGATGCAACCGATCCGGGGTGCGTCGGGCTGGATGATGTCCGCGGCGCGGGCCTCGATCAGGCGGACGTGTTCGGTGACGCTGGACAGCATCTCTCCGGTGGCGATCGGGGTGTCGAGCGTCGCGGCCAGTTGCGCGTGACCCTCGGCGTCATAGGCGTCGAGCGGCTCCTCGATCCAGACCAGGTCGAACTGCTCCAAGGTCCGTCCGATGCGCAGCGCGGTCGTGCGATCCCACTGCTGATTGGCGTCGACCATCAGCGGTACGCCGGTACCGAGGTGCTCGCGGACTGCGCTGACGCGCTCCAGATCGATCCGGCTGTCGGGCTGGCCGACCTTGATCTTGATCCCGCCGATGCCGTCGGCCAAGGACTGGGAAGCGCGCTCCTTGACCTCCTCGATCGGTGCGTGGAGGAAGCCGCCCGAGGTGTTGTAGGTACGCACCGAGTCCCGATGCGCACCGAGCAACTTGGCCAGCGGAAGATCTGCGCGCTTTGCCTTCAAATCCCACAAGGCGATGTCGATGGCCGCGATCGCCTGAGTGGCGACACCGGACCGCCCGACCGATGCGCCGGCCCAGAGCAGCTTGTCGTACACCTTGGCGATATCCGAGGGATCCTCGCCGATCAGGTTCTGCCCGATCTCCTTCGCATGCGCGTACTGCGCCGGCCCACCAGCCCGCTTCGAGTAACTGAACCCGATCCCGTGCTGGTCCTGCACCGTCGAGATCTCCGCGAACAGCAAAACGATCTCAGTCATCGGCTTCTGCCGCCCGGTCAGCACCTTGGCGTCACTGATCGGCTGATCAAGCGGAAGCACCACGGAGGACAGCCGAAGCCAGCGAATTCGATCACCCATAAAGTCATCGTACAAGTAAACAACTTGTATGACGACTAAAGCCTGACGGCCAGTGAGTACAGGCGGGTGATCTGAGCGTCGTTGATGTTGTCGTCGGAGAGTAGGTAGAGCTGCCGGTGGCCGCCGGGGAGTCGGCGGCCGAGGGCGAGGCCCTCGACGTTGTCGAGTAGCGGGTTGGGCTGCGGCTGCTTGGCGATCGCGCCGGAGGGCGGGCAGTCAGCCAGATCGAAGAGCAGCTTCTTGCGCAGGAAAACCCGCTCTGGAGCTTCCGCGAGTGACGCCCGCTCACTCACGTCTGTTGCCCGACGCAACGACACGGTGAAGACCCGGATCGTGTTGCCGACGCCGGGCGTGAAGGTCCGTTCCAGCGAGACGAGTTCGTCCCGGTCGGTGACGGCGAGCTCGACCAGGGACAGGCCCGGGTCCGGCTTGTAGGCGTACTGCGCGGCGACGGTGTACTTGCCGCCGGGATGACCGGTGTAGCGGAGGATGCGATTGCGGGTGCTGCCTTGCGGATCCGTGCCGTCGGGAGCGAGCGGCCCTTCCATTCCGGCGTACAGGGAGTGGCCGTCGGGGCTGACTGCGAGCGACTCGAAGGTGGCGTTGCTGCTCGCTTCACCTGCTGGCGCGACCTGGAAGCGCGGTGGTACGGGCAACGAGGTGAGCTGCTTGCCGTCCGACAGCCGGAAGCGGCGGATCGACGGCTCGCGCTCCGAGGTGGCGAGGATCGTCCGGCCGCCGCGTTCCACGACCAGCCCTTCGCCGTCGAAGTCCGCGCCGTTGTACGGCGTACCGTCCGGGCGACGCAGGATCGTCATGCTGTCCACGGCCACCTGGAGCTTGCCGCGCTTCGAGCCCAGTTCGAGTCCGAAGACCCGGGCCGGAGTGGTCCGCACGTTGTCGACCAACGCGAGGGCGTGCCCCGGCCGGGTGAGGTTGAGTGCTGACAGCCCGGACACCGGCTGGCCGTCGTACGACGTCTTGTCCAGGCTGTCCGAGAAGCCCAGGAACCTCGCATCGGGCGAGCACCTGCCCCCAGAACCGCCGGAGCCGCCGTCCGCGCCGGTGGGAACCGGCGCAGCGGCGGCTGCGGTGAGCGAAGTGGTCAGCGCGGCCAGTACGGCGGCCGCTGCGAGTGGTGTCTGCCAGCGCATCTGGGATCCTCCGGGTCTCGACGTCTCCGCCCATCGAAACCCATCACCCGAAACGCCAGGTGAACGGGGGCTACTCGACCGTGACGGACTTCGCCAGGTTGCGGGGCTTGTCGACGTCGTGGCCGAGGGCTACGGCGGCGTAGTACGCGATGATCTGGAGCGGGATGGTGAGCAGGATCGGGTCGAGTTCCGGCTCGTTCTTCGGGACCTCGATCACCGCGGCGGCGCCGTCGGGGACGTCGACGCCCGGGTGGGTGACGACGTACAGCGGGCCGGAGCGGGCGGCGATCTCGTGCAGCGCGCCGATGTTGCGGTCCAGCAGTTCGTCCTGCGGCACGATCGCCACGCTCGGGACGTCCGGCGAGATGAGCGCCAGCGGCCCGTGCTTCAGCTCGGAGGTCTGGTACGCCTCGGCGTGCCGGTAGGAGATCTCCTTGAGCTTCTGCGCACCTTCGCGGGCCACCGGGTAGCCGCGGGTACGGCCGACGTAGAAGACGCTCTCGTGCTTGGCGAGGCGGCCGGCGATCTTGCCCAGCTCCTCCTCCTGGTCGACGATCGTCTGGATCTGGGCCGGGATCTTCTTCAGGCCCTCGATCAGCCGGCGGCCGTCGGCGGGGGAGACGTCGCGGATCCGGCCGAGGTGGATGCCGAGCATCGCGAACGCGACGGCCATGTTGGTGAGCGCCTTGGTGGACGCGACCGAGACCTCCGGGCCGGCGTGCAGGTAGACGCCGCCGTCGACCTCACGGGCGATGCTGGAGCCGACCGCGTTCACCAGGCCGATCACCCGGCCGCCCTTGCGCTTCAGCTCCTGGACCGCGACCAGCGTGTCGAGCGTCTCGCCGGACTGGCTGACCGCGACGTACAGGGTGTCGCGCTCGACCACCGGGTTGCGGTAGCGGAACTCCGACGCCGGCTCGGCGTCGGCGGGGATCCGGGCCACCTCTTCGATGAACTGGGCGCCCATCTGGCCGGCGTAGTACGCCGAACCGCAGCCGAGGATCTTGACCCGCTTGATCTCCCGGGCCTCCCGCGCGTCCATGTTCAGGCCGCCCAGGTGGACGGTGTGGAAGCGCTCGTCCAGGCGGCCGCGCAGGGCCCGCTGGACCGCCTCCGGCTGCTCGTGGATCTCCTTCATCATGAAGTGCTCGTGCAGGCCGCGCTCGTACTCGTCGGCCTCCCACTCGACCGTCTTCGGGGTGTTGGTCGTGGGGGACGCGTCCTGGGTGAAGGTGCGGTAGCCGTCGGCCTTGACCGTGGCCAGCTCGCCGTCGGCCAAGTAGACGACCTGGCGGGTGTAGCGGATCAGCGCGGCCGCGTCGGAGGCGACGTGCATCTCGCCGTCGCCGATGCCGAGGATCAGCGGGCTGCCGTTACGGGCGACCACGATCCGGTCGGGGAAGTCCAGGTCGACCACGGCGATGCCGTAGGTGCCCTCGATCCGGCGCAGCGCGGCCAGCACCTTCTCCTCGAGGGTGGCGCCGTCGGACTGCTCGATCAGGTGCGCGAGGACCTCGGTGTCGGTCTCGGAGCGCAGCTTGACGCCGGCGTCCTCGAGCTGGCGGCGCAGGGCGCCGGCGTTGTCGAAGATGCCGTTGTGGACGACCGCGATCCGCTCGTTGCCGCTGGCGTGCGGGTGTGCGTTGTCCTTGCTCGGGCCGCCGTGGGTGGCCCAGCGGGTGTGGCCGATGCCGAGCTTGCCGCCGAACCGCTTGGGCAGCGACGCCTCCAGCTCACGGACCCGGCCGGCGTCCTTGTGCACCTTCAGTTCGCTGGACCCGAGGACGGCGACGCCGGCCGAGTCGTAGCCGCGGTACTCCAGCCTGGCCAGGCCGTCCACCAGGATCGGCGCGGCCGGTTTGGTGCCGACATATCCGACAATTCCGCACATGAGGAGGGTGTTCCTTTCGCGAGTTTTGGTGTGGTCAGCCGTAGACGATGCGCCGCAGCTGGCGGGCGGACAGCTCGGGTGAGCGGACCGGCCAGTGCCGCAGCTCGGTACCGAGCCGGGCGAAGATCTCGTCGTTGCGGGCGCCATAGGTCTGCAGTTCGCGGTGCCGGCGCCGGACGTACTCTTCGGTCGTCTCGGTGAAGTAGGCCAACACGTCGGCGACCACCCGGCGGGCGTCCTCCGGCGTCAATCCGGTGGTGCGGCTGACCTGCTCAACGAGATCCTCGCTGGGGTCCGCCGCCTCACTCATCACCCGATAACAATGCAGTGAAACCGGGGTCAAAACCAAGAATCTGCCCGAAATCGGGCACGTCTTACGATTTCTTGACATGACGGGGTAGACCAGTGGCGCGGCTGGACACTACTCCGATCACTCCCCGCTGTCGAAACGACTCACCTCTTGCAGCGCACGTTCGCCGGGCGTACCAATAGCTGTACGGGGCGACTCTCGGGGACACGGATGTCGGCCGGCCCGCGCTTGTGGCCGTGCCGTCAACCTCGGAGAGGTCCCCTGTCATGAATCGCCCAGCAGTCATCGCTGTTCTTGCGGCGGCCGCGCTGGTTACCGCCAGTGGGTTCACCGCCAACGCTCAGCCGTCATCCCCGGCAGCGTCGCTATCGACCGGCTCGTTCACCCGAGGCGGCTCTTTCACCCTGACCGGAGCCGACGCCCGCGCTTTCGCGGTACCGAAGGACATGGTGAAGGTCTGGTCGGCCAAGCTCGCTGACGGGGTCACGCAGACCCGGTACCAGCAGGTGGTCGGCGGAGCCAAGGTGCTCGGTGGCCAGCTCACCGTGCTCGCTGACAAGTCCGGGCGCACCACGTCCGTCGTCGGCGCGTACTTCCCCGGCCTGAAGGCCAAGAACAGCGCGGCCGTGACGGCCGCTGGAGCCCGCGGAGTAGCGGCCAAGCGGGTCGGTACTACCGGCAAGTGGACCTCGAACCTCCGGATCGATCCCCGCGACGGCCGGCTCTTCCACGAGGTCGTCAACCAGCGAGCCGATCATCGCTGGGTGCACTGGGTCGATGCCGGCAGCGGAGCCGTGAAGAAGCAGTACGACGCGGTCGCGCACGGCGACGGTACGGGCGTCAAGGGCGACACCAAGACCATCGACACCACGCAGATCGGCAGCACGTACTTCCTGCGGTCCGGTGATCTGCGTCAGGAGACGTACGACGCGGGCAACACCGCGACCCAGCCCGGCACGATCATGACGGACGCCGACGACCACTGGAACCTCAACCTGCCGAAGTGGCGGTCGCCGAGCCAGGCTCCGGGCGTCGACGCGCACTACTACGCGAACGTGACCGATGATTTCTACTTCGGTACCTTCGGGCGCGACAGCCTCGACGACAACGGTATGCAGATGATCTCGACCGTGCACTTCGCGAACCGGTACTGCAACGCCTTCTGGAACGGCGAGCAGGTGACCTACGGCGATGGTGACGGCAAGACCTGTCTGCCGCTGTCCGGCGGGCTGGACGTGGTCGCGCACGAACTCACCCATGGCGTCACCGAGTTCACCTCGAACCTGATCTACGAGAACGAGTCCGGCGCACTGAACGAGTCGTTCAGCGACATGATGGGCAACACAACCGAGTTCTACGCCGCGGCCCGCGGGCTCGACCCGGCTGCGACGCCGGACTGGCTGATCGGTGAGGACGTCATCCCGGTGCCCGACACGGCCCTGGGCTTCCGGAACATGAGTGACCCGCAGGAGGACGCGGATCCTGATCACTACAGCGAGTACATCGTCACCACCGCCGACAGTGGCGGCGTGCACTCCAACAGCGGCATCCCGAACCACGCGTACTACCTCGCGGTCAACGGTGGCAAGAACGCCGGCTGCGACCCCGGCCCGCACCAGCACACCCTTGACTGTGGCGTGACGGTTCCGGCATTGGGACTGGCGACAGCGGCTCAGGTCTTCTACACCGCGTTCACCAGCCTGACGGAGTACGCGAACATGTGCGACGCGCGGAACGCCACGGTGGCTGTCGCTGCGGGCACCTCCGCCGAGGCGGGTACGACCGCCGCCTGGGACGCGGTCGGCATCCACTCCGGCTGTACGCCGGGCACGCCGCCGCCACCGCCGTGTGTCGGTGACACCGATGCCGAGATCCCGTTCGAATCGCCGCATCCCTACGGCAACAACGCCGACTGCACTTGGACCTACAACAACGGCACGGCCGGCTTCGCGTTCCACTTCAGCCTGCTCGACACGGAGAAGGACTTCGACTACGTGATCGTGTCGGACGGCAACGGGAACACGCTGGCCACCTACACCGGACTCCACCGGCGGGGTGCGACCTCACCCTGCATCACGACCCCGACCGGCTCCGTCCGGTTGACGTCTGACGGCGGAGTGGTCGCGCAGGGGTTCATCGTCGACGCCGTGGTGCCCTGCTGATCAGAACAACCGAAGGACGTCGGATTCCATCCCTCGGAGTGCGTCATAGTCGACGGTGACGCACTCCAGGCCGCGGTCGGTGGCGAGGAACTGCGCCTGCGGTTTGATCAGCTGGGCCGCGAAGATGCCGCGGACCGGGGAGAGTAGCGGGTCGCGGTTGAGGAGTTCGACGTACCGGGTGAGCTGCTCGACGCCGTCGATCTCGCCGCGGCGCTTGATCTCGACGGCCACGTGCTTGCCCTCGGCGTCGCGGCAGAGCAGGTCGACCGGGCCGATCGCGGTCGGGTACTCGCGGCGTACCAGCGTGAAGCCGTCGCCGAAGGTGTGGACATGCTCGGCGAGCAGCTCCTGCAGGTGCGCCTCGACGCCGTCCTTGATCAGCCCCGGATCCAGCCCCAGCTCGTACGACGAGTCGCTGAGCACCTCCTCGAAGGTGATCCGCAACTCCTCACCGGCCTTGTTGGTGACACTCCAGACGCCCTCTTCCTCCGTCAGCTTGCACGGGGGAGACATCCAGTTCAGCGGCTTGTACGACCCACCGTCGGCGTGGATCAGTACCGACCCGTCCGCCTTCACCATCAAGAGCCGGGGCGCCATCGGAAGATGAGCCGTCAGCCGGCCGGAATAGTCCACTGAGCAACGAGCAATCACCAGGCGCACGACACAGCACCGTAGCCCACTCGCGACCCATCCTGCATAGCGCCTGGCGGCGTGGCGGTGAGAGGCTGGTCGGTATGAAGCCCAAGATCAGTCTGAAGACGCGGCTGGAGTACGACGCGGTCGCCAAAGGGCTCGCGGACGCCGGGGTGGTCGAGGGCAGCATGTTCGGCATGCCTTGCCTGAAGATCGAGAAGAAGATGCTGGCCGGGCTGTTCGGGGACGCGATGACGTTCAAGCTGCCGCCGGAGCCGCGCGAGGAAGCCCTGAAGCTGAGTGGTGCCGAAGCGTTCGACCCCGGGATGGGGCGCCCGATGAAGGAGTGGGTGGTGATCCCGCTGGAGCACGCCGACAGCTGGCCCCGGTACGCCGAGCAGGCACTGGAGTTCGTCCGGCCGTGAACCTGATGTGCCCCGCCCGCCTGATCCTGCTGCCACCCGGCTCGCGCGATGGCTGGACCGTGGCGGTGTGAGGGTGTGAGGTTGCCCTCGCTGGTGACACAGCTCATGTGCGGACCAGTGTGCTGACTGGCACACTTCGAGCCATGGCTCGCGAACTGAAGACGGTGGGAGTTGTCGGTCTCGGCACGATGGGTGCCGGTATCGCGGAGGTGTTCGCCCGGCACGGGCTGAATGTCGTCGGCGTGGAGCGCGACGAGGAGGCGGTCGGGCGCGGCCGCGGGCACATCCAGCACTCGACCGACCGGGCGGTGAAGCGCGGCAAGCTGTCGGTCGAGGACCAGCAGGCGCTGTTCGACCGGGTCACCTTCGCGACCGAGATCGAGGCGCTGGCCGACTGCGACCTGGTGATCGAGGCCGTGATCGAGCGCCTGGAGCTCAAGCGGGAGATCTTCTCCGCGCTGGACAAGGTCGTCCGCGAGGACGCCATTCTGGCCACCAACACGTCGAGCCTGTCGGTCACCGAGATCTCCGTCGCCACCCAGCGCCCGCGCCGGGTGGTCGGCATGCACTTCTTCAACCCTGCCCCCGTGCAGGAGTTCGTCGAGGTGATCAAGACCGTCGTGACCGAGCCGGACGTGGTCGAGGACGTGCTCGCACTCGCGCGCCGGCTCGACAAGGTCCCGGTGGTCGCGGCCGACCGGGCCGGCTTCATCGCCAACGCGCTGCTGTTCGGCTACCTGAACCACGCCGTCTCGATGGTCGAGTCGCGCTACGCCACCCGCGAGGACGTCGACGCGGCGATGCGGTTGGGCTGCGGCTACCCGATGGGTCCGCTCGCGTTGCTCGACCTGATCGGCCTCGACACGGCGTACGAGATCCTCGACACGATGTACAAGCAGGGCCGGAACCGGCTGCACGCGCCGGCCCCGATCCTCAAGCAGATGGTCACCGCGGGACTGCTCGGCCGCAAGACCGGCCGCGGCTTCTACACCTACGAGTCGGCCGACTCGCCGGTCGTCGTCGCCGATGACCTGACTCCTTCGGACAAGGACGGCGGCCCGGCCATACGGTCCGTCCAGCAGGTCGGCGTGGTCGGCTCCGGCACGATGGCCGTCGGCATCATCGAGGTCTGCGCCAAGGCCGGCTACGACGTCCTGTACGTCGCTCGCGGCACCGAGAAGGTCGATCGCGTCCGCGCGGCGATCGAGCGTTCGCTGGAGAAGGGTGTCCAGCGCGGCAAGCTCTCCTCGGAGGAGCGCGACTCGGCCCTGACCCGGATCATCGGGACGGCGAAGCTGGACGACCTGGCCACCGCCGACCTGGTGATCGAGGCCGTCGTCGAGGAGCTCAGCGTCAAGCAGGCGCTGTTCGAGACGTTCGACGAGATTTGCAAGCCGGGTGCGATCCTGGCCACGACCACGTCGTCCCTGCCGGTCATCGATCTGGCGATGGCGACGAAGCGGCCGGCCGACGTGGTCGGGCTGCACTTCTTCAACCCGGCACCGGTGATGGGCCTGGTCGAAGTGGTCAAGACCATCCGTACCTCGGACGACACGGTCACCGCCGCCGCCGCGA
>Ga0190275_10004093_pt1 | contig 10481 bp, 11 predicted proteins | sample Popmic550T_FD_133745 | JGI IMG/M metagenome (GOLD analysis project Ga0190275, IMG submission 133745) | Populus adjacent soil microbial communities from riparian zone of Yellowstone River, Montana, USA - 550 T | ecosystem: Environmental > Terrestrial > Soil > Riparian zone > Trees stand | place...
CCGAGGATGAAGCGCCCGGAATCGACAACGCCGCAGATCGCGGCATCGAGCTCGGCACGCAGCGGGCGCACCGGCGCGGCGGTGTCGAACAGGGGCACGGACATCGCAACAGCGTAGGACGCCACCGCGACGGCGGCCGATAGCATGGCCGAGGTGCCACGCGCGCTCATCACCGGCATCACCGGGCAGGACGGCTCGTTCCTCGCCGAGCAGCTTCTGCAGAAGGGCTACGAGGTGCATGGGCTCGTGCGCCGCTCCTCGTCGTTCAACACCGAGCGCATCGATCACCTGTACCGCGACCCGCACGAGGAGCAGGTCAAGCTGTACCTGCACCATGCCGACCTGTCGGACTCCTCGCGGCTGGTGCGCGTGCTCTACGAGCTGCAGCCCGACGAGGTCTACCACCTCGGTGCGCAGTCGCACGTGCGCGTGTCCTTCGACGTGCCGGAGTACACGACCGACGTCACCGGCATGGGCACCGTGCGCCTGCTCGAGGCGATCCGCGACGCACGCGTCGAGCCGCGCTTCTATCAGGCCTCGTCGAGCGAGATGTTCGGCGCCTCGCCGCCTCCGCAGGACGAGAGCACGCCCTTTCACCCGCGCAGCCCGTATGCCGTCGCGAAGGTGACCGCGTACTGGATCACGGTCAACTACCGCGAGTCCTACGGCATGCACGCGTCCAACGGCATCCTCTTCAACCACGAGAGCGAGCGTCGCGGCGAGACGTTCGTCACGCGCAAGATCACGCGCGCGCTGGCCGCGATCCACCTCGGGCTGCAGGACAAGCTCTACCTCGGCAACCTCGACGCCAAGCGCGACTGGGGCTATGCGCCGGACTTCACCGACGCGATGTGGCGCATGCTGCAACAGGACGAGCCCGGCGACTACGTCATCGCGACCGGTGAGATGCATTCGGTGCGCGACTTCCTCGACGAGGCGGCATCGCACATCGGCGTGGACTGGCAGCAGCACGTCGAGATCGACCCGAAGTACTACCGCCCGGCCGAGGTCGACGCGCTGTGCGGCGATCCGACGAAGGCTCGCGAGAAGCTCGGCTGGGAGCCGAAGGTCACCTTCAAGGAGCTCGTGCGGATCATGATCGACGCCGACGTCAAGACGATCGAGGACCAGCTCGCGGGGCGCGGCGTGCGGATCGGCGAACGTGGCTGATCCGTCGCCGGAGTTCTGGGACGGGCGCGCCGTCACCGTCACGGGGGGCGCGGGCTTCCTCGGCTCCGCCGTCGTGCGCGACCTGCACGCGCTGGGCGCCGGCGTCAGCGTGATCCGCTCGTCGGACTTCGATCTTCGCGACCCGGGCGCGGCGCGCGCGAGCGTCGACGGAGCGCAGGCCGTCATCCACCTCGCCGCCAACGTCGGCGGCATCGGCTTCAACCGGGCCAACCCGGCGCCGCTGGTCTACGACAACCTGATGATGACCGCCAACATCTTCGAGGCCTGCCGGCAGGCGGGCGTGGACAAGCTCGTGTCGGCCTGCACGGTCTGCGCCTACCCGAAGTTCGTCCCCGCGCCGTTTCGCGAGGACGAGCTGTGGGACGGCTACCCGGAGGAGTCCAACGCCCCCTACGGGCTGGCGAAGAAGATGATGCTCGTGCTCTCGGATGCCTACCGGCGCCAGTACGGCTTCGACTCGTGCGCACCGATCGTCGCCAACCTCTACGGGCCCAACGACAACTTCGACCTCGAGAGCTCGCACGTGATCCCGGCGATGATCCGCAAGTTCGTCGAGGCGATCGACCGCGGCGAGCCGGCCGTCACGCTGTGGGGGACCGGCAGCCCGTCGCGCGAGTTCCTCTACGTCGACGACGCGGCGCGCGGGCTGCTGCTGGCGGCCGAGCGTCTCGACGTCTCCGATCCGGTCAACCTCGGCGTCGGACGCGAGACGCGCATCCGCGATCTCGCGGAGCTGATCGCGCGCCTTGCAGGCTTCGAGGGCGAGATCGTCTGGGACACGTCGCGCCCCGATGGCCAGCCGACGCGCTACCTCGACGTCAGCCGGGCGCGCGAGCTGATGGGCTTCGAGGCGAGCGTGCCGCTCGAGGACGGGCTGGCGCGGACGATCGCCGCGTTTCGCCAGACGGCCGGCGTGACTTGACGTGGCCGCGCCCAGGGCCCTGATCACGGGCATCGCGGGCCAGGACGGCTCCTATCTCGCGGAGCTGCTGCTCGAGCGCGGCTATGAGGTCTTCGGCATCGTCCGCGGGTCGCCGCAGGCGCCCTACGCCAACCTCGTCGGCATCCGCGACGAGATCCGCCTGCTGCAAGGGGATCTGCTCGACCAGATGACGCTGCTGGACGCGATGGGCCGCGCCGAGCCCGACGAGCTCTACAACCTCGCGGCGACGTCGTTCGTGCCGGCGTCGTGGCGCCAGCCCGTGATGACCGCGCAGTTCACCGCCACGGGCGTCACGTTCATGCTCGAGGCCGTCCGGATCGTCAACCCGCAGCTGCGCATCTACCAGGCCTCGACATCGGAGATCTTCGGCGCGACGAGCGAGTCGCCGCAGACCGAGATGACGCCGTTTCGCCCGCACAACCCCTACGGCGTCGCCAAGCTCTACGGCCACCTGATGGTCGCCACCTATCGCGAGCGCTACGGCATGCACGCCTCCAGCGGGATCCTCTACAACCACGAGTCGCCCCGGCGCCCGCCGGAGTTCGTGACGCGCAAGGTCACGCGCACGGCGGCGGCGATCAAGCTGGGGCTGGCGGACGAGCTGCGCGTCGGCGACCTCGACGCGACGCGCGACTGGAGCTACGCCGGCGACGTCGTCGAGGCGATGCACCTCATGCTCCAGCAGCCCGCGGGCGACGACTACGTCGTCTGCAGCGGCGTCTCGCGCTCGGTGCGCGAGCTCGTGCAGACGGCGTTCGCGGCGGCGGAGGTCGACGACGTCGATCGCTATGTCGTCGTCGATCCCGAGTTCGTCCGGCCGCCCGACCCGGTCGCGCTCGTGGGCGATCCGGGCAAGGCGCGCGAGCGGCTCGGCTGGCAGCCGCGGACGTCCTTCGAGGAGATGATCGCGATGATGGTCGACGAGGACCTGCGCGTCCTGGGGGCGCAGCGCGATCACGGCGCAGCCGACCGGTGAGCCTGCCGTCGTTCACGATCGTCACCGCCTCGCTGAACGCCGAGCGCACGATCGGCGAGACCCTGCGCAGCGTGCGCGAGCAGCGCTACGCGGGCGCGGTCGAGCACGTCGTCGTCGACGGTGGCTCGACGGACGCGACCGTGCAGATCGTGCAGGCGGCCGGGCTGCGCTTCGTCTCTGAGCCCGACGGCGGCCTGACGCACGCGCTGAACAAGGGCATCGCGATGGGCGACGGCGAGGTCGTCGGGTCGCTGAACGCCGACGACACGTACCTCGCGGGCGCGCTGGATCGCGTCGGCACGGCGTTCGCGGCCCATCCCGACGTCGAATGGGTCACCGGCCGCTGCCCGATCGTCGACGCGCACGGAGCCGAGATCCGGCGTGGCGTGACGCGCTACAAGGAGGCCTTCCTGCGGCGGCACTCGTTCTCGCTGCACCTGATCCACAACTACGTGTCCGCTCCGGCGACGTTCGTGCGCCGCGGCGCGCTCGAGGCGGTCGGCGGATACGACGAGCGCTTCCGCTACTCCGCCGACTACGACCTGTGGCTGAAGCTCGGGCGCCGGGGCGACCCGCTCGTGCTCGACGCGCCGCTGGCGACGTTCCGGATGGCGGGCAGCACGCTGTCGCTGACGGGCTTCGAGGCGCAGTTCGCCGAGCACGCGCACAACGCGCGCGAGCACGGGGCCGGGCATCCGGTCGCGGTCGCGCTCAACCGCGGCGCGAGCCGCGCGATCGTGCACTCGTATCGCACGATTCGGCGCCTGCGACGGCGGGCGGGGCGATGACGACGCGCGGCGGCGATCGGGAACCGGACGCGCTGTACGGTGGCGGCTCATGACGACGAGCGCGACCGAAGCCTCGGGCAGCCCGGTGTCCGACGAGATCCGCCGCTCGCCGCCGCTGGCCCACGGTGGCGGGACGGCGTTCTTCGGGCTGGAGTGGAGCGCGCTGCGCTGGCTCGAGCAGACCGTCAGCGCGGACATGAACACGCTCGAGACCGGGTGCGGGGCCAGCACGATCGTGTTCGCCGCCGCCGGCGCGCGGCACCTCACGATCTCGCCCGATCCGGGTGAGCACGAGCGCGTCCTGGAGTACTGCGCGCGGCAGGGCCTCTCCGCCGACGGGCTGCGCTTCATCGCGCAGCCGTCGGACGCCGCGCTGATGGGATCGTGGGAGCCCGAGCCGCTGGACCTCGTGCTGATCGACGGCGCGCACGGCTTCCCGTTTCCGGCGCTGGACTGGTATCTCACGGCGGCGCACCTGCGCGTCGGAGGGCTGGTCGTGCTGGACGACGCGTACCTGCCGTCCGTGCACGTCGTCGTGCGCTTCCTGCGCGCGAGCTCGTCGTGGCAGCAGGAGCGAGCGATCGGCTACCGCACGGTCGCCTTCCGCAAGCTCGCGACGGAGCTGTCCTACGACTGGGTCGGCAGCGCCTTCGACCAGCGCCCGCACTTCGACTACCTGCCGGCGCGCGACCGGCCGCTGGCGTACTTCCGCACGCTCGTGCTCGACCGCCATCCCGCGGTCGCCACCGCCGCGCGGCGCGTGCTCGGACGCTGATGGCAGCCGCCTCCGAGCTTCGCGACAGGGCTCGCGCGATCGCGCAGCGGTGGGGCAGGGCCCCGCTGGAGAAGGGCGCGTCGGGCGTCGCGCAGATCAGGACGGCCGCCACGTACGCGACGGGGCGCTCCGGCCTGCCGCCGCCGGCGGCCAAGCGCGCGCATCTGCTGCGGTTGCTCGTCGAGCGACAGCACACGGTGTTCGTCGAAGCCGGGACCTACCTCGGCGATACCGTCGCGTTCATCGCCGAGCACGCCGACCGGGTCGTCTCCGTGGAGCTTCACGACGGGCTGTGCCAGCGCGCCGTCGAGCGGTTTGCCGGCGCTCCGAACGTCGAGATCCGCCACGGCGACGCGCTCGACCTCGTACCGGCGATCGTCGCCGAGCTCACGGCTGCGCCGCTGATCTGGCTCGATGGCCACTACTCCGGCGAGGGCACCGCCTCGGGTCGTGAGAGCGAGCCCGCAGCCGCGATCCTCGCGTCGCTGGGCGTCGTGTCACCGGCGGGCACGACCGTCGTGATCGACGATCTGCGGCTCTTCGGCACCGCCGGGTACGCGCGGCTCGACGAGCTGATCGGCGCGGCGACGCGGAGCTTCCCGCAGGCCCGCGTGCGCACCGGCCTGGACTCGCTCGTGATCGAGGCCTGACTACGCACCGGCGGCGCGCGTGGCCAGCGCCTCGAGCGCGTCCACCATGCGCACCAGCCCGTAGCGCGCGGCCGTCGCCCGGCCGTTGGCGGCCAGGCGCGCGCGCAGGCCGCCATCGTCGCGCACGCGCTCGAGTGCCGCGGCGAGCGCCCGCGCGTCTCCCGGCGCGACGACGAGCCCGTTGACCTCGTCATGCACGAGCTCCGCGGCGCCGCCGGTGGCGGTCCCCACGACGACCGCGCCGGCGGCCATCGCCTCGAGATAGACGAGGCCGAAGGCCTCCTCGATGCGTCCGGGCATGACGAAGACGTCGGCCTCGCGCATCAGCGCCGCCACCTGCTCGCGATCGACGAGCCCGAGTGCGCCGACGCGCTCGCCCGAGACGGCGTACGGGCCGGCCCCCGCGAGCGTCAGCTGCGCGCGCTCGACCTGCTCGATCGCTGCCAGCGCGACGTCGGCGCCCTTGGTCGCGTCGGCGCGCCCGGCGAAGAGCACGCGCATGTCGCGCTGCTCGAGCGGCGCACGCGGCCCGCCGTCGCGGCCCTCGAGACCGATGCCGTTGGGCACGACGTGCGCGTGTGCCGGCCGGAAGCCCTCCTGCGCATAGCGCTCCTGCAGCCAGCGGCTGGCGAACGCGCAGATCCCCTGCCCGGCGACCGGCGGCGCCTGCAGCCGCGCGCGGCCGAGGCCGGCGAGACGCCCGCCGGCCGCGCGCGCGGCGCGGTAGGCGGCGACCCCGTCCGCCGCCTGCCATGCGCTCCACCAGGCGGGCGGGCCGGGGCGCTCGTAGATCGCCCACAGGTCGCCCAGCATGTAGATCACCGGCACGCCCGCGCCGTGCAGCAGCGCCAGCGTCCCCTTCGGGATCCCGCGCATGTGCCAGGCGATCGCCACGTCCACGCCCCCGTCCAGCGCGCGCCGTACCGCGCGCTCGCCGGCGGCCGCCGCGCGCAATCCGGGCAGCGGCCGTCGCCACGCGGCCGGCACGTGGGTCAGCTCGCGACGGACGGCGAACGCCAGGCCCTCGCCGCCGTCCGCGACGAGCATCTCGACGAGGTGTCCGCGCGCCGCGAGCTCACCCATCGCGTCGGCGCAGATCGCGCCGTAGCCGTAGTTCAGGGGCGGCAGGAAGTTCGTCAGCCCGAGGATGCGCATCGCGCGGGTGGCTGGTGGACGGGCCACTAGGGACGACGCATGCGCCCCGCCAGGAAGGCGGGAGCGACGAGGACCCGAAACGCGTGATCGCGCCAGGTGAAGCGCGGGCGCGGCAGCGGCTCGATGCCGCCCTCGGGCCACAGCGCGATCTCGCGTCCCGCCGTGAACGCGCGGCGCATCATGAAGCGCCAGGTCGTGCGCTCGCAGCCGATGTGATGGTGCACGACGGCCTCCGGCGCGTACCAGCAGCGCCATCCGGCGCGTGCGGCGTCGAGCGCGAGCTGCACCTCCTCGTGGGCGATCTCGTGCCCCGGGCGCCGCCCCAGCGACTCGTCGAACGGGTCGTGGCCGACGCGGTCGCGGTCCAGCGCGTAGCTCGTACCCATCACCCGCGGGACGGGCCGCGCAGCGTCGCCGAGGTCGAACATGCTGATCCAGTCGCGCGCCGTGACCGAGTCGATCAGCGGCGGCGGGCGCCGTGGCCAGGCCGGCAGGATGCGCGCGCCGACGATCGCCACGTCCGGCTGCTCGAAGCCGGCCCGCATCGCCTCCAGCCAGCCCGGATCGGGCACGGCGTCGGAGTCCAGGAACAGGACGTAGCGGGTGCCGGCCCGCCGCACGCACTCGTTGCGCGAGTGCGAGACGCCGCGCGACTCGCGCAGGCGCACGACCTCGACGCCCCCGGTCGCCGCTGCGGCGTCGGCGACGACGTCGCTGCGCGACATGTCGACGACGAGGACCGGATGCGCGGCCTGCGCGACCGCGGCGGCGAAGACGCGGCGCAGCAGCGCGGGGTCGCCCTCGAACGTCGGGATCGCGACCCGTATGTCATCGGTCACGAGCACGCACGTGCGGATGATACGTGCGCGCTCTCAGGCATCCTGTCGGCCTGATGCCCTCGATCGCGGTCGTCATGCCGGCCTACAACGCCGCCCAGTGGATCGACGAGACGCTCGCGTCGGTGCTCGCCCAGACGCGCCCGGCCGACGAGATCATCGTCGTCGACGACGGCTCGACCGACGACACCGCGGCGCGAGCGCGTGCGCACGGCGTCGTCGTGCTGGCGCAGGCCAACGGGGGTCCGCCCGCCGCCTACAACGCGGGCTTCGACGCAGCCCGCTCGGACTACGCCGCGATGTGCCCCGCCGACGACCTGTGGGATCCACGCAAGCTCGAGCTGCAGGAGCAGGCGCTCGCCGAGGACCCGCGGATCGACATCCTGTTCGCCGGGGCGCGCTACTTCGGCCTCTCCGAGGGCGACCATCCCCATCCCGCGCAGCCCGGCGTCCAGGAGCACGATGCCTTTCTGCGCGCGATGTACGCCGCCGACCTGATCGCCACGCCGACCGCCGTCGTGCGGGTGGCGCTGCACCGCGAGCTCGGGCGCTTCGACGAGTCGCTGCCCGGCGAGGACTACGAGTTCTGGATGCGCGCCCTGCGTGCCGGCGCGACGTTCGCCTACGACGAGCGCACGCTGGTCCGCCTGCGCCAGCACGGCGCCAACGCGTCATCCAACGCGCTGGCGATGTGGGAGATGAACCACCTGATCCGCACGCGCTACGCGCCCGACGTCGCCGACGTGCAGCTCACCCGCGAGCTGCTCGCCCGCGACCTGCGCGAGATCGCCCGCTGCCGCTTCGGGCTCAGACGCCCGCGCAGCGCGCGCGACGCCTATCGCGCGGCGCTCAGGCAGCGCGTCGGCGCCGAGGCGGCCCTCGGCACCGGGCTGCTGTCCGTGCCGGGCCTGCGCGACGGCCTCGTCGCGCTCAACGAGCGCCGCAAGGCGCGCGCGTGAGGATCCTCTGGGCCGCCTTTGCCCACGAGTACGGCGACCCCGCGCTCGGGCCGTCGTTCGAGGAGATGAACTTCCGCAGCGCGCTGGAGGGGATGGGCCACGAGGTCGTGGGGTTCGACTTCATCACGCGTGAGCGCGCGGCAGGCCGCGACGCGATGAACGCCGAGCTCGAGCGCCTGGCCGCCGAGCTGCGTCCCGACCTCGTCTTCTTCTTCCTGCACGAGGAGGAGATCTCCACGCGCACGATCGAGCGCATCGGCGCCACGGGCGTGCCGACGCTGAACTGGTTCGCCGACGATCACTGGCGCTTTGCCGGCTTCAGCCGCCGCTATGCGCGCGCGCTGACCTGGTCGGTCACGACCGACCCCGACGCGCTCGCGAAGTACGCGGCGGAGGGGCTCGGCGACAGGGTGCTGCTCTCGCAGTGGGCCTGCAACCGCTACGCCTACGACCGCGCCGACGGCGACCTCGCCTACGACGTCAGCTTCGTCGGCCAGCCGCACGGCAACCGCCGTGAGGTCGTCGCGGCGATCCGCGCGGCGGGCATCGACGTGCAGGCCTTCGGCAACGGCTGGGAGGCAGGCCGCGTCGGCCACGAGGCGATGGTGCGGATCTTCTCGACGAGCCGGATCAACCTCAACCTCGCCAACTCCTCGACCCCGAACCCGACGCTGCGCATGCGCCTGGGCGCCTACGCGCGCGGCCGGCGACCGGACACCGCAGCGCGCCCGAGCCAGATCAAGGGCCGCACGTTCGAGGTCCCGGGCAGCGGCGGCTTCCTGCTGACCGATCGCGTCGCGCACCTCGAGCGCTACTTCGACATCGGGCGCGAGATCGCCGTGTTCACGTCGGCGGACGAGCTGGTCGAGCAGCTGCGCCACTGGCTCGCGCATCCGCAGGAGCGCGCCGCGATCGCGCAGGCCGGCTATCGCAGGGTGCGCGCGGAGCACACCTACGACCACCGCTTCAGCGAGATCTTCGCCGCGATCGGCCTCGCCTGACTGCCCCGAGCGCGTGGCGCCCGGTGCCGGGTATCGTGCTGCGGATGGCGGCCACGACCCGCGACTGGGAGGACTGGGGTCGCTTCGATCCGCTCTACGGCGTTGCCAGCGTCCCGGGTCGCGAGCGCGGCGGGACCAATCCGTGGACCGAGGCCGACTTCTACGAGACGGGCGCGGCGCAGTGGGCGCAGATGGCTCCGACCTGGACGCGATACGCGGGCTCGCTCGGGGGGACCGTGCTCGAGATCGGCTGCGGGGCGGGCCGGCTGTCGCGCCAGCTCGGGGCGGCGTTTGAGAGCCTCATCGGGCTGGACGTCTCCAGCGATCAGCTCGAGCTCGCTCGCGCGGCGGTCGCGCAGACGCCGGCGACCGCGGAGTTCCGCCTGTCGACCGGGTCGAAGCTGCCGTGTTCCAGCGGCGAGGTCGACGCGATCTTCTCGACGCACGTGCTCCAGCATCTGCCGCCGAAGCTCGTCGAGTCGCTGCTGATCGACTGCGGGCGGGTGCTCGCCCCCGGCGGGACGCTGATGTTGCACATCCCGATCGCGGGCACGAACTTCGCGGGCACCCAGCTCGGCGACATCGCGCGGCGCTTCAAGCGGGCCGCGCCCGTGCGAGCGACCGCGCTGCGCGTCGGCCACCGGCTCGGGCGAACGGTGCCCCCGATGGCGTTCAGGCTCTTCGACCCCGCCTGGGTCTTCGCCCGCCTCGAGCGTGGCGGCCTGAGCGACGCCGAGCTTCACGCCTTCGACGTCGGAGGAATGCGCCAGGCCTACTTCCTCGCGCGCAAGCCCGCAGCGCAGGCGCGCTGAGCCCCACCGATACCATCGGCGCCGATGGCGCACGCGACCGAGGAGATCAGCGCGGTCCCCCACCGCGTGCTGGGGGCGACCCGCCACCGCCTGCGCGTCAGGGACATCTGGAGCACGCGCGGCGTCGCCTGGATGATCGGCATTCGCGACGTCAAGGCGAAGTACAAGCAGGCCGCGCTCGGGCCGCTGTGGCTGATCATCGCGCCGCTGGGGCTGCTCGGCGCCGTGACGATCGCCTTCTCCGGCGTGACCGACGTCGAGACCTCGGGGATCTCCTACCTGCCGTTCGCGCTGGCCGGCCTGACCGTCTGGATCTTCGTCCAGCTGTCGCTGACGATCGGCACGCAGCTGCTGATCACGAACTCCCAGCTCGTGCGCCGCAGCCCGCTGCCCCG
>Ga0190275_10004094_pt1 | contig 10481 bp, 10 predicted proteins | sample Popmic550T_FD_133745 | JGI IMG/M metagenome (GOLD analysis project Ga0190275, IMG submission 133745) | Populus adjacent soil microbial communities from riparian zone of Yellowstone River, Montana, USA - 550 T | ecosystem: Environmental > Terrestrial > Soil > Riparian zone > Trees stand | place...
GCGCGAAATCACCCCCAAGCAATCCGGAAACCACGATGGCGTGGGTGCTGCGATCGATCCTGCGGATGCATTAGCGCGTGGACTCATGAACGCGCAGGAATGTCCGCTTTCGGGGGCGGAGCAGACGTGGCTAGAGAATGTCGCTACCTCGCCTTTTGACCCCTTAGCAGACGTTTCCTTGAACCGCATTGGCGCGGGCCGCATAGCGGATCACCCCGTTCCCCGCAGGCCGAACCTTCGCACGAACGGCGTCCCGCAGTTGCCTGCGTCGGCGATCGTCCATGGCGGCAATGATCCTGGTCGTGGGCGCGTAACTCGGCGTTTGCGCCGTCCAGAATGCATCGAAGTCCGGAAATTCAACGGTGACGTCGAATGATGTTGTGGCGATCTGGACGAAGCCGACTTGCTCGAACAGCGAGTAAAGCCGCACCTGCGCCGAGTCCCCGGTCCCAGGAAGCGGGGGCACATCCCCGACGAGCTCTCGCAACGCGAGGCGGAATGGACCGCTGGGCGAAAGCTCCGCCCCGAAATCCCAGATGTATCCACCGACCAAGCCGCCAGGCCGCGTAACCCGGCTCATCTCGGAAAGCGCGCGACGCCGGTCGGGTATGAAATTGATGACAAGGGCCGACGCGACGATGTCGAAGGTCGCATCCCGCAGCGGGAGGGCCTGTGCGTCACCGGTCCGAAAGCTCGCGTGCGCGGCAATGGGTTTGCGACCGGCGTAATCGATCTGCGCCTGAGCCGGATCGATTCCGATGACAGAGGCCGGCGCGCAGCTCTTGACGATCAGCTCGGTGAAGAGACCCGTGCCGCATCCGACATCGAGCCAATCCGCGCTCTTCGGGGGATTGAGCCACTGAAGGAACATGGAGCCCGCTGCCCGGCCCCATGTTCCGACGAATCGTTCGTAGGCTGCGCTGTCGTCGAAGCTCAATTCCGCCGGAGACTCGGCGACCGGAAACCCTCGATCTGTCACTCCGATTTGATCCCGACTTTTTGAACCAGCGCCGCGTTGAGCGCGATTTCGTTCTGCACGAACGTCGCGAAGTCGGTCGCGGGCAGGGGCATCGGGTCCACGGCCAATGCTGAAAAACGCTCCCGCACCTTGGCGCTTTGCAACGCTTTGGCGGTTTCGTCGCGCAGGCGGTCCACGATATTGGGCGGCGTCTTCGCCGGAACGAAGAGCCCGAACCAGATTGGATATTCGGCATCCGTGAAGCCGAGCTCTTTGGTGGTTAGGACGTCGGGCAGCGCCGCTGTTCGGGCTGTGCCGTTGACGGCCAGCGCCAGAAGTTTGCCGTCGCGAACATGCGGTCCGACCAGCGCCGGAGGCCCAAAGAAGAAATCAACGCGCCCGGCGATGACTTCCGACATCGCTTCAGCGCCGCCCTTGAACGGAACGTGGAGCGCGTCGATGCCGGCGCTGATCCGAAACCGCTCGGCGCTCAAATGCGTCGCGGTGCCGACGCCGACGGACGAGAACGTCAACGCGCCAGGCCGCGCCTTGGCGGCTGCAACCAGATCCTTGGCCGTCTTGAAGCTGCTCGCCGGTGAAACGACGAGCACATTCGGAGAAATTCCGAAGGGGATGACCGCCGTAAAATCTCGCGCCGGGTCGTAGCCAAGCTTGGGATAGAGCGCGGGCGCAATCGTGTGCGATGAACCGCTTGCCAGAAGCGTGTATCCGTCGGGGTCAGATTTGGCGACAGACGATGCGCCGATCGTGCCCCCAGCCCCTGCACGATTCTCAACGACGATCGGCTGGCCAAGCTGCTGGCTGAGTTGCTCGAAGACGATGCGCGGCACAATATCCGTCGAACTGCCCGCCGCAAAGGGCACGACCGCGCGAAGCGGCTTCTGTGGCCATGATTGAGCATTGGTGGCGGTTACAGAAAGAGCAAGCCCAAGAACAGCGACCGTGACCGATCCGATGCGCTTCATCGATGCCTCCTTGCTGCCCGCGGAGGATCGTCGACCAGACGGTATGTTGCGTCCAATACATAATCAGTCTCTACTTGATGCTCTACCGGCATAAAAGGTGAGGCATGGATCTTCGTCAGTTGCGCACCTTCGTCACGGTCGCGGAGCAAGGCACGGTGTCTCGCGCCTCGGCTGCGCTTCGGGTGGCGCAGCCAGCCCTGTCACGTCAGATCCAGGATCTCGAAAATGAGCTCGGGATAAAGCTGTTCGACCGGATTCGGCGCCGGCTGATCCTTACCACCGAGGGCAAGCTGTTGCTTTCGGATTGCCGGGGCGCGTTGAACGCAGTCAGTTCAATCCGAGAGAAGGCGCAGATGCTGCGTCGGCCCGATGCCGGCGTTCTGAGCGTGGCGGCTACCCCTCAGACGATCGACGGAGTGCTCTCCGGTTTTCTTGCGCGTTACGCGAAAGAACGGCCTAACGTTCATGTCACCCTGATCGAGGCTGTGGGCGCCGAACTCATGGCGGTGCTGCATCGTGGCGAAGTACATCTCTTGATCACAACAGCCGGAGCGATCGAGACCAGTGATCAGCCTGTCGATACGATCTGGCTTCCCTCGCTTGAATTCATTGCGGCAAGCAGTCCGGACACAAAGCTCGCGCAATCGAACCGGATGGACATTCGCGGATTGGGCTCTCATCCGCTTCTCCTGCCCAACAAGAGCTTCGCGGTCCGGCAGGCCTTCGATGCCGCTTGTCGCATTGCCGAGTTCAAGCCGAACGTCAGGTTCGAAAGCCGGACGCCGCATACATTGCTGGCGCTTGCTGAAGCCGGCCTTGGGGTCGCGGTAGTTCCCTCGGTGCTTCCGACCCATCGATACAAGTTGCAGGTCGTCGGGCTGACGTACCGCAACAAACCGCTTCGCGAGGCGTACGGCCTTGTTTTCGACAAGCAGCGCGCGCGTCCGCCGGTTGCGGACGAGTTTGCCCATGCGCTGGCGACCTATGTGAGAGCGGTATTCCCGATCTCGCGGCCGTCTGCACCTCAGTCGGACAGAAGCAGACGCGTGGCGATCAGAGCATCTGCAAAGTAGATACTCATTCGCTTTCCGCAAACCTGATTTACAGGTGGCGACGTCGGCTGCTGGGCCCCTTAACGGACGCGCGGAACCTATAAAATGTCTGCTTTCTGAAGCAGACGCCGTGCCTTATGAGTACACGCCCTAGCGGGCTCAGTCGGGTGACATTCCGAAACAGAATAGCGGGCAGGAATGATTGCGAGCGCCCGGCACGCAGCGGCAGGCAATAGGTCATGCCTTGGTTGCGAAGAGTTCATAGCGTGCGGGCCGATTTGGTTTGACCCGCAGCGGCAGCGCGCGGACAATCCAGAATTGAGACCGGACCCGCGGCCCGGCTAGGGCGAATGTGCCAGCCGTGAGCTCGCACAGAACGCGCCATGACAGCGCTTTGGTCGGTCAGGGAGAGAAAGCATGCACACGAGGACATTGTATCTCGGCGTCGCGGCGATCGCCGTCGCGTTGACGGCTTCGCCGGCGTCGCTCTACTCCCAGCAAGCCGCAACCGCGCAGGTCGGCGTCGGACCCGACAACATCGGCGGCGTGGTGACAGGTCCGAACGGCCCGGAGGCGGGCGTCTGGGTCATCGCTGAGACCACCGACCTGCCGACGCGCCTCATCAAGAGCGTCGTGACCGACGATCAGGGCCGCTACCTCATCCCCGAGTTGCCGAAGGCGAGCTACGAGGTCTTCGCGCGCGGATACGGCTTGAAGGACTCGGCGCGGGCCAAGAGCGAGCCCGGCAAGATCGTCAATCTCACGACGACCGCAGCGACGCCGAAGGAGGCGGCCGAGCATTATCCGGCGATCTACTGGTACTCGATGCTGAGGGTGCCGGGGAAGAACGAATTCCCGCTCGGCAATGCCAAGACGCAGGCCGAGTGGATAAACGTCGTAAAGACGAATGGCTGCTACCAGTGTCATGCGCTCGGCAACAAGGCGACGCGCACAATTCCATCCGTTTTCGCCGACATGAAATCGGAGGATGCCTGGGCACGCCGCATCCTGTCCGGTCAGGCGATGAACAACATGGCGAACGATATCGGCCGCGTGGACGCTCAGCACGCCCTGAAGCTGTTTGCCGATTGGACCGACCGCATCGCGGCGGGTGAGTTGCCTGCGTCGCTGCCGCAACGTCCACAAGGCCAGGAGCGCAACGTCGTCATCACGCAGTGGGATTTCTCCGATCCCAGGCACTACCTGCATGACATCACGGCGACCGACAAACGCAATCCCAGGCTCAATCCGAACGGCCTGATCTACGGCGCGGTCGAGAACTCCACCGATCTCATTCCGATCCTCGATCCGGTGAGCCACAAGGCGACGACCGTCAAGATGCCGGTGCGCGATCCGAAAACCCCGTCGGCCAAGGATGCGCCGATGTCGCCATCGCCTTACTGGGGCGAGGAGGTGCTCTGGGACAGCCAGACCTTCACGCACAATCCGATGTACGATCAGAACGGCCGGGTGTGGTGGACCTCGCGTGTCGGCGCGCCGCCCAACCCGGACTTCTGCAAGAAGGGCTCGGATCATCCCTCGGCCAAGGTGTTCCCGATGGAGACGTCGACGCGGCATATCTCGATGCTCGATCCGAAGACCGGCAAGATCACGCTGATCCGCACGTGCTACCAGACGCACCACCTCGTCTTCGCGGAGGATGCCAGCAACACGCTGTGGCTCAGCGCGGGTGGCCCCGGCAGCGGCGCGCTCGGCTGGCTCGACACCAGGAAGTTCGACGAGACCGGCGACGAGGTGAAGTCGCAGGGCTGGACGCCGATCGTCCTCGACGCCAACGGCAACGGAAAACGTGACGCGTGGGTCGAGCCGAACCAGCCGCTCGATCCCGCGAAGGACAAGCGCATCGTCGGTGCGCTCTACGGCATCGGCGTCAACCCGGCCGACGGCACCATCTGGGGCTCGATCCTGACCTTCCCGGGCTACATCGTGCGCGTCGACCCCGGCTCGAATCCGTCCGAGACGGCACTCGCCGAAATCTATGAGCCGCCCGCGCCCGGCTACGGCCCGCGCGGCTTCGACATCGACCGCAACGGCATTGCCTGGGTCCCGCTTTCCAGCGGGCACATGGCGAGCTTCGACCGGCGCAAATGCAAGGGGCCGCTGAACGGTCCGGCGGCCGCGACCGGACGGCATTGCCCCGAGGGCTGGACGCTTTACGACTTCCCGGGCCCAAAGCATGCCGACGCGCTGGACATCGGCAGCGCGGAGGCGAGCTACTACACCTGGGTCGATCAGTTCGACACGTTCGGGCTCGGGCAGAACGTCGCCTGGGCGACCGGCAATGCCAACGAGTCGCTGATGGCGCTGGCCGGCGGCAAGTGGCTCAATTTCGTCGTACCGTATCCGAACGGCTTCTATGCCAAATGGATGGATGGCCGCATCGACGATCCAAATGGCGGCTGGAAGGGACGTGGCGTCTGGGCGACCTACGGCACCCGAACGCCATTCCATACGGAAACCGGGAAGGGCACGCGGCCGAAGGTGGTGAAATTCCAGCTCCGGCCCGATCCGCTTGCGCGGTGACGTGTCGCGGTGACAGCGACGCCGGGTGAGCGGATCGTTGCCATCGGAATGAGAGAAGGCACAGACGGCGGTTAGCCAGAAGCCAGCCCGCCATTGATCCGATTGGGGGCGCCAATGGGAATAATTCCTGAGGTCTTGCTCGACTACATCACGGTCAACACCTACTGGAGCATCCTGTTCACGATCCACGCGCTGCTGGCGGTCGCGCTGCTCGGCGCGCTCTCGCATCAGGCGCTGTCGGTCGCGATGCCGGTGCGCGCGGGCGCGGGTCCGGCCGGCTTCGTGACACGGTTTCGCGCCGTGCACGGCGCGAGCTACGCGGCCGCTGTCTGCGTGCTCTGGATCGTCACCTTTTTCTTCGGAGCGTGGATCTACACCAAGTATCGCATGTACGTGCGCATCCCGATCGAACAGGAGGGCTTCTGGAAGACGCAAGGCTTTTTCGAGATGAAGGAGCATCTTGCATCGATCGGCCTCGGATTGCTGCCGATCTATTGGCTCTTCTGGAAGAACGCGCGCGATCCTCAATATGACAGCGCACGCAAGTGGCTGACCGTGACGCTGGCGGGCTTTTGCTGGTTCATTTTTCTCACCGGCCACATCGTCAATAACGTCCGGGGGTTCGGATCATGAGCACGACCACGCAAGCGGCGCCCGCGACGCGCTCCGCATCGCTCGCGTCATGGGTGGCGTTCCGGAATTTCGCGATCGTCTTCGCAATCGCGACACCCATCATCTACGTGATCTGCGAAATGCGGAACTGGCCGCTGTTCACCTATCATCCCGGAACCAATCGTGTGGATCTCGGCTGGGCGGCGGCCGTGCGTGACCAGGGCCCGGCAATGTATTGGTACGGCTGGACGGCGAGCACCCTGCTGGTGGCGGGTCTTCTCGGCCTTGCCGCCGTGAAGCTGCCCGAAAGCATCGTCAAAAAGATCCCCCTGTCGCTGGTTTGGATTGTGCCGCTCGCTGCGATCCCGATTCTGGTATACGCACTGCGGTTCTTCTGGCGGTGGTGAAGGAGACAGTGTCATGCGAAGGACAGCGGCTGCGTTTGTCTTTTGCGCGGTAGTAGCGGTTGCAGCGGTGCCGCCGGCCTGGGCCGGCGGCGACGAAGAAGGCGGAGTGGCGGACCCCGAGAAGGGGCCATCCTATTTCGGCTTCGTGCGCGACAAGCGCGGCCTTGGCGTGGCGGAGGCGAGTGTCGTGCTCAAGCCGAAGGCCGGCGATGCCATCGTGGTCAAGTCGAATGTCCTCGGGCTTTATCGCACGCACGTCAGCAAGGAGTTCAAGCCGGACGATGTCGCCGTGTCTTGCGAGAAGAGCGGGTACCGGCAAGTGAGCACCACGCGCAGGACGCAGGCGGCCGATGCACCGAGCATAGAGACGAGTTGCACGCTCGAACGGCTCTAGCCGATGCGCTGGCTTGCGTGCTGGCTCTGGCTCCTCATTCCGAGTCTGGTCCAGGCACAGCCGGACACCGTTCTCATAAACGGGAAGCTTGTTCGCTTCGACGCGGCTCCGGCGGAGGCGCTCGGGATCCGCGACGGCCGTATCGTGGCGCTCGGAACGTCAGCGCAAATCAAGGCGCTGGCTGGGCCCGCCACACAGGTCATCGATCTTGAAGGCCGCACCGTTATCCCCGGGCTGATCGACTCGCACATTCATGCGGTACGCGCCGGGCTCACCTACACCACCGAAGTCCACTGGATCGGCGCTCGCTCGCTCGATGAGGCGCTGGACCGGCTTCGTGCGGCTGCCGCGAGGGCGCCGCAGGGGAGTTGGCTGATCGTCGCCGGCGGCTGGATCGAAGGGCAATTTGCCGAGAAGCGGCGGCCGACGCAGACGGAGATCGCAGCGGCAGCTCCCGGGCACCGCGTGTACGTCCAGGTGATGTACAGCGCGGCCTTGCTGACGCGCGGCGGGCTTGAAGCATTGGGCATTCTGGAGGATGCCGAGCTTGGTTCGCGTCTCACTGTGGACGTAGATCCTTCCGGCAATCCGACCGGCTGGGTGAGCGGCGATGCGCGCACGATCAGCGACCTCTATGACAAGCTTCCCCGCCCGACACTGGAGCAACAGGCCGACGGCACGCGCGCGTTCTTCCGCGAGCTGAACGGCCTCGGCATTACCAGCGTGCTCGATCCCGGCGGCTACAACCTTCCGATCGACGCCTACCGCGCCGTGTTCAAGCTATGGCGCGAACACGGTCTCACCTTGCGCGTCGTCTACAGTCTCTGCGCGCCGCGCCGAAATCACGAACTGGAGGATTTCCAGGCACTGACCGCGATGCTGCCGATGGGTTTCGGCGACGACTGGCTCAAGTTCAATGGCATCGGCGAGAACGTCACCTGGGGCATGTACAACAATGACGCGCCATCGGAGCAGCAGAAGGAACAGCTTTACGGCACGCTCCGCTGGGCGGCGCAGCGCGGCCTCACCGCGACCTTCCATTGGAATAACAATCGCTCGGTCCACCACCTGCTCGACGTGCTGGAGCGGGTGAACCGTGAGACGCCGGTCGCGCCGCTGCGATGGTCAATCGCGCATCTCAACGATGCCTCGCTGGAGAACCTGACCCGCATCAAGGCGCTTGGCGCCGGCTGGCTGATGCAGAACGGATTCTATTTCCGGGGCGATGCTTTCCTCGGCCAGCGCGGCGCCGAGGCGATCCGGCTGGCGCCTCCGATCGGCAGCGCGCTCAGGATGGGAATTCCCGTCGGCGGCGGCACCGACGCGCATCGGGTGATGTCGTACAATCCATTCGTATCCCTGCAATGGATGCTCGACGGCAGGACGATCACCGGTCTGCCGACGCGCATACCCGACGAGATGCCGACGCGCATCGAGGCGCTGCGCTTCTATACCGAAGGCAGCGCGTGGTTTTCATTTGACGACACGCGCCGCGGCTCGCTTGCGGTGGGCAAGCTCGCGGATCTTGCCGTGCTCACCGAGGACTATCTCACGATGCCCGTTGGCCGGATTGGCAAGATTCGTTCGGTGCTGACGATGGTTGGCGGCCGCATCGTTCATGCATCGGACCGCTACGCTGCCCTCGAATTGAAAGAGAAGACCCAACAGTGACAAGGCGCCGCGTCACGGGGCTGCCTCTGTTGCCAAAGAGAAAAAGGCCCCGCCTGGGGGAAGGCGGGGCCCACGTCAGGCGCGGGGGAAGGGGGACGGGAGCCTGACGATTTGAAGGGTGTTCCGGTGCGGCCGCTCAGTTCATGACACATCGTTCGAATGGAATTTCCATCTCCGAGACGGCAGGGAATATCCGCAGGATCTTGTCCTTGCTGACCGTCTTGAAGCTCGCCTGCATGTTGGAAAGCATGACGTCGGTCGCGCATGCGGCGATCAGGTGCGTTGTCGCGCCGTCTCGCTTGCTCGTCTTGATTTCGCACCGCGCAGCCGGCGTAACGACCCGCCGTCCCTCAACGATGAACCCGCTCCCGTACAGATCCGAGTCTTTTGCGAACGAGAACCCATGCGCCGTCTTGCTGAAGATCTTGTCACAGTTGCGCGCATCGGTTGCCCACAGCCCGCTGATCCCGGCTATGTCGTCGGCGCGCACGATGCTGGAGAACACCAAGGCAGACATCAGCGCCGGCAGAAGCCATGCGTTCCGGCGCGTTCGGGAAGAAGCGGCGATCATGCGAAAGCCCCTTCCAGGTTCGGTGCGAAGCCCCCGGATATGCCGGATCGGATGAGCGACCACGTGCCATCGGTGGAGTCGTCCAGGGAGCCGAGCCGCTCGATGTGGTACCCCTTGAGCAACTCTCCCATCAGGGCGCGGGCACGAAACATGCGTGTCTTGACCGTATTGACCGGCACACCGGTCAGCTTTGCCACCTCGGCAATCGACATGTCCTGGAAGTAAAAACAATCGATAAGCTCGCGATGGCTGGGCGACAACGAGCCGAGGCAGCGTGCGATGATGGCATCGCGCTGCTTCTTCGCCGCCGTGACTTCCGGATTATCCGCCGCGTCCTCGATGCTGAGCGCAGCGGTTTCGTCCAGGGCCTGCTCGGAGCGGCGCCGCAGCATGCTGATCCCGAGGTTGCGCGCGATGGCAAGCAGCCAGGTCGAAACCCGGGCCTGACCCTTGAAGGTGGCGGCGGCAGCCCGCCAGACCTCGCAGAAGGTGTCTGCCGTTATGTCTTCCGCCAGCCCCTGGTCCTTGAAAGACCGCAGGGCGAACCGATAGACCTGACTTTCATAGCGGTCGAACAGCTCTTCCATCGCGCGCTGGTCGCGCGTCGAGATGGCCACCAACAGCTCATGATCGGATAGCGCCTCCGGCATCAGCTTCGCGACGACCGGAGCAACCTGACAAATCTGCATTTCACCGTCCCCGTTTTTTTGTGACCCAAGCATTGCGAGTTTGGGTCAACGGAGCCGGTGCAGCGATTGTCTTAACGGAAGACGCGATGATCGAAACGGATGTACGTCGTATCTGTTCGTGTATCGGTTCGGCGCCGATTGGTGTGCTTGGCTAAACCAAAGTATCGGCCGAAAATACCGCGGGTAGGCGGGGCTTTCCTCCGCACAGGGGAAGGCGTCAGGGCCTCGAGACCGACGGTGGCGCGCGCGTGCGGCAAGATGGCCGCGCCGAAGACTCTTGCGCCAGTAGGCCGATCTATCGCTTGCGCGATACGCTCCGCTCCGCTGCCGACGTCTTCGACATCGACCGGCTTCCTCCGAAGCGATAGAGGTCCGTAAAGTCGGCGGCCAGCTCGTAGCAAACGAAGATCTTACGGGCCGAAAGATCCCAATGGGCATTAGGCTCGCCACATTCCAGCATCTCGAGCGTGATGGGACCGCGCAGCACAAAGCGATCGGAGATGTGCTCGGCGAAGATTTCCAGGAGCCGGATCTCTTTGAAGCCACGGGCAAAGACCTCGAGCTTCTTGGTCTCCCCATACTTCACGTCGACCGGGA
>Ga0190275_10004095_pt1 | contig 10480 bp, 7 predicted proteins | sample Popmic550T_FD_133745 | JGI IMG/M metagenome (GOLD analysis project Ga0190275, IMG submission 133745) | Populus adjacent soil microbial communities from riparian zone of Yellowstone River, Montana, USA - 550 T | ecosystem: Environmental > Terrestrial > Soil > Riparian zone > Trees stand | place...
TGCGTGCTTACTGTCAGCAGGCCGTCTGCAGTCCATCGCGATCATCCCTGTTGACGGGGCGCCGCCCCGATACGACGGGCATCTACGAATTGGAAACGCACTTTCGAAAGAACCTGCCGGACGTCGTGACCCTTCCTCAGTTATTCAAGAACAATGGCTATGTCACCACGGGACTCAGCAAGATCTATCACGGCACCCTTGATGACGCAGACTCCTGGAGTATCCCGAGCTGGAATCCCGGACACGCTGCCGCATGGAACACTCCCGAGAATGCACAGATCGCGCAAAGTAAAGCGGACGGTATTCGCGCGGGAGGATGGCGAGTCAAGCCGCCTCCGGGGAAGCCGGGCACACGCGGACCGGCATGGGAAATGCCCGATGTTCCTGACAGCGAACTACCCGACGGGAAGACCGCCGACACTGCAATCCGTGCAATACAAACTCTGAAAAGTCGGCCCTTCTTTCTGGCGACCGGCTTCTTGAAGCCACACCTCCCGTTCATCGCGCCAAAGCGATACTTCGATCTATACCCGAAGGAAAAGATCCGTGTCACCGATTTCGAGCCGCCGCCCGAGAACGCCCCACCGATTGCCTTCCATAACTTCGGCGAGCTGCGAAACTATGGCGACATCCCGGCTTCGGGACCTGTATCGGAGGAAAAAGCTCGCGAACTTGTGCGCGCTTATCGAGCTTCGATCACTTACACCGACGCGCAGATCGGCCGAGTGATCGATGAACTCGATCGCCTGAAGCTTCGCGATAGCACCATCGTCATCGTCTGGGGCGATCACGGTTACCATCTCGGCAATCATGGATTATGGGCGAAACACTCAAACTTCGAGCGCGCGACCCATGTGCCCCTCATCATCAGCGTTCCAGGACAACCGTCGTCCGGCAAAACAACCGAGGCGCTGACGGAGTTCGTGGATATTTCTCCAACTCTCACCGAACTCTGCGGACTAAAGTTGCCAAATGGTCTCGAAGGAACGAGTTTCGTCCCGATCATCGAGAATCCGAAGCGCAAGTGGAAAACGGCGGCTTTCAGTCAGTATCCTCGGCCGACACCGGCCGGCCGTGCAATGGGCTATTCGATGAGAACGTCACAGTATCGATATACCGAGTGGATCACGGAGGATCGCAAGATAGTGGCGCAAGAGCTTTACGATTACAAGAACGATCCTGACGAAAGGATCAACAGGGCGTCATTCCCCGACAATGCAAAGCTAGTCGCAAAGCTCTCCGAGCAGTTGAAGGCGGGATGGAAAGCGGCAAGGCCTTAAGGAGTCTGTCCGAGAAGATCGCGGAAGCGCAGAAACCACTCCGGCCCTATTTTGTCGGCCTTCGATGCGCACCACTGCTGTAGTGTCGGAGTCTTAGAAACTTGCAGGAGCTTCGTTGTAACCACAGATTTCGATAGAGCCAGATACTGTAAGCTATTCCGACGGACGAAAGCCCTCGCATTCACGATCGGCTTTCCTGCAGGCTCAGCAGATCCGCACAAGACTGCGCGCATCGGCCGCAGAACCGAGGCGTCAGACCGCTCCGTGATCTCTGGCAGTGCGGCGCTCTTCGGTGACACATCAGGAAGCACTGCATCCAGAATGCGAACTTCCATGGGATACGTAAACCAGTCATCGGCGTACCCGATCCAAACCTGTGGCTCTACTTTGATGCGATCAACCTCGGCGTTGCGCGCAACCCACATGTCCAGCCAGAACGTTACAGCGGTTTGTCCCGGTATCGTTTCACTTTCGGGAAAGACCCCTTCATATGGGATCTTCACTGGCTCCAGTCCATCCGGTATCCATTGATTGCCGTGCTTCTCGAAACGCTCTTTGTACAGCGTCGCCTTTACGGCATTCTCGGGATTCTGGCCGATGTCAAGAATGTATTTTCCAGGTTTGTCCATCGTGACGACAATCCGAAGCGAAGAGAATGCATTGCGAGGCGCTCCAGGAGACAGGATGTGTCGGGGTTCGCCAGGACCTTTGTCCTGGGCCACGATCTGACCGAAGGGGTCGATTCGTGTGAACTCGCTATAAACCTTCAAATTGTGGATCTGCGCCAAGCAGGGAAGGGCAGCGACGATAGCGATAGCAAATATCTTCATTCCCCGCGCCTCAGAACCAACGCGGAGTTTTTACTCCCGAATGCAATGCAGTTAGCCACGGCGTATTCGATTTCCATCTTACGACCAGGCTCGGTAACATAATCGAGATCGCACTCGGGATCGGGATCGTCGACATTGATGGTTGGGGGAAGCACGCCATCCCGCATCGCGAGTAAGGTCGCCGCCACTCCAGCAGCACCGCAAGCCCCTTGTGGGTGCCCGATGATACTCTTGACGGACGATCCCGGCAGCCGGTTGGCGTGAGCCCCGAAGGCCAGCTTGACCGCACGTGTTTCGATCCGGTCGTTCAACTCGGTTGACGTGCCATGGTACTGAATATAGTCGATCGCCCCAGCGCTTACATCGGCGTCTTCTAACGCCAAGCCGATTGCGCGGGCTGGTTCCTCGCCGCATTCTTCTAAACGAACCCGATGAAACGCCTCGCATGTCGAGCCGTAGCCGGCGATCTCCCCATAGATCTTTGCTCCCCGAGCAAGAGCATGTTCCCGTTCCTCAAGGACTAGGAACCAGGCGCCCTCCGCCAACACGAAGCCATCGCGATCGCGCGAGAACGGGCGCGAACCACGCGCGGGATCGTGATTCCAGCGGGACGTCATGATCCGCATCAATTGGAAGCCGCGAATGATCAGTGGCGCGATCGGAGAATCTGTACCCCCGGCGATCGCATATTCGAGTCCGCCGCGTTCAACTTCACGGGCCGCGTACCCGATCGCGTCAGTCGACGAAGTACACCCGGTCGAGACGATATGGCTGAGACCCCGAAAGCCGAACCGCATCGAAACTTCACTGGCTAACGTGCCCGGCGTCGATGTAGGGATTACGTAGACGCTGCACTGTTTCTGACGGCCTTCATAGTAGAAGCGATACTGTTCCTCGGTCCAATCCTGTGCGCAGCCTCCCGATCCCGTATATACCCCGATCCGCCGTAATTCCTCACGATTCATGGTCTTGACATCGAGCCCTGCGTCGTCAACCGCCTCCGATGTAGCGGCGATGGCCATCAGCGCCGCCCGGGGAATATGAGGCCGATCCTTCGGCGTCGTCCAGGCATCTTCCGCGAAGTCAGTTGCTTCTCCCGCAATCTGGACGAGCATACAATCCGGGTCGAAACGAGTGATCCGACCGACTCCGCTCTCTCCCTGTCGAATGGCGCTCCAGTATGCCTCCCGGCCGATGCCATTCGGGGCAATTGCGCCGATTCCGGTCACAACAACTCGTCTTTTCATGCGGTACGGTACGCTGATTTCATGGATGCGGCGGAACAGCGCGCTGGCGGGAAGTCCGGGTGGGACCTTCTAATCGGTCTGCAATTGGGCGTCATGGGCGGCGTTCTCATGCTAGCGTGGTATGCCCTGATATCTCCGGTTTTGGGAAATCCATGGTGGCTGATTATCAATGCGTCTGCTTCGCGCTTCTACAATTTTCGCGAAGTGAACGCCGGTCCGGGTGTCGTGACTCTCGTAGGTGTCGCGATGCAAATCGTGACTTCGGGTCTCGTGGGCTGCTTCAGCGGAGTCCTGACACCCGGCGGTCGCTTATGGGGCATCGCAGCAGCCACCGCCTGGTATCTTTTCTGTTTCTTCTTTCTGTGGAAGCGAGTGGCGCCTTTGTTGATGACGCAAAGTATCCAACCTGTTCTGTGGGCAGGATACTTCGTCTTCGGATCCGCCCTCGGTTGGCACCACCACCTTGTTCAACAGAAACACGTCAAGGCGCCACCCGAAGTCCTGGCCGGGTAATCGGTACTTGTACTACATCCTTACCGTACTTCTTTAGCTCGTCCTTGAACTTTGCAGCATTCCCAAGCAATAGAAAGGTCAGATTGTCGGAACCATAGTATGTCTTGATGATCTGATTCGCGCGCTCCATCGTCACCGCGTCGATGCTGGAGAAGAGATCATCCACATCCCCACGATTCAAATCGTTCAATTCAATCTCGGTGAGAATGTTGACCAACTGATCGGGTGTTTCAAGACGGCTCGCCGGGTATGTACCTTTAAGGTATTGCTTGGCGGACGCGAACTGCTCCTCAGAGATCCCCTTTTCCTGCAGTCGACGAAGCAGAACCAAGGCAAGATCGATCGCCTTTCCCGTTGTTTCTGTCTTCGTGAAGCTTGCAATCGTGATTCTTCCCGGTAAATGCGTCTGGTCGAATCGAGAAGAAGCGCCGTAGGTCAAGCCGCTATTCACTCGCAGTTCATCGTTCAGGATCGAGGTGAAGCGGCCGCCGAATATCGTATTCACTACCCACAGCGGTACTCGATCGGGATGGCGACGGTCGATGCCGGGTTGCCCTATCAAGAACGATGTCTGTGTAGCGTCAGGCTTGTCGACTACTCCGATCCTCATGCCTTTGGCTTGTGCGGCAGGAGGTTGCTTCCACTGATAAGCGGTTCCGGGGGGAACCCTTGCGAAGGCTTCGGACAAGGTCTTGCCGGCGATCGCCGGATCGAAATCACCGGCGACGGCCACAATCATGTTTCGTCCCACGAACAGTCGCTTGTGAAACTCTGCAATTTCTTTCTGACCGATTCGCGCATAGGTTAACTCATCTGCCGGCCGTCCGTAGGGATGGTTCGGGCCATAATAAAAAGCCCGATAATACTCCGAGGCAACCCGGTCAGGATAGTCCTTTAGCGCCCTCGCGCTGTCGACGTACTGCGCAACCACCTTTTTCATTTCCGCGTCGACAAATGCCGGATTTAGAACAGCGTCCATAAGCAGGTCAAGTCCTGCTCCCAAATCTTTAGACAGAAACTCCGCGTATAGATTCATCGACTGCATGTCAGCGCTGGTGTCAAACGATGCGCCGAGGCTGTCCAGTTGCTGTGAAAACTGATCGGCCGTTCTCTTGGCTGTGCCGCGGCGGAGAGCTTCTGCTGTAACATCGGCGATTCCCGACAACTCCGCCGGTTCCGCTTCGGCGCCACCTTTGAAAACAACTTTGATCGTCACCAGCGGAACGTCTTTTCGCGGCATCATATCGAGGACAGCGCCGTTCCCTAGGACCTGGCGGGAGTACTGCGGAAGTCGAACTTGCGCATTCGACGATGCCACGATTGCAGTCGTTAGCAGTATCAGCGGTCTCACTTTTCGACCTCCGGTATGAGCGTAGCGATGGTGCGCTGTTTCTCACCCAGATACTGCTTGGCGACGCGCAACACATCAGCTGCTGTCACCGCTTCGTAGCGCGTGGGCGTATCGTACATAGCCTGATATGAGCCCAGGTAAATTTCGGCAGTCCCAAGCTGATTCGCGCGACCGGAAATCGTCTTCAACTCCCGATAGAAGTTCGTAAGCAATTGGTTCTTGGCCTTCCGAAGTTCGTCCGCCGGAACTTCCGTTGTCCGAACTTTTTCTAATTCTTCAAACAGCACTTTCTCTGCTTTCGAAACGTCGACGCCCGCGCGAGGCCGAACGTAGCAGATGTATTGACCTGCATCGAGGAGCCCGTCCGCTTCGGTGGTGGCGCTCAGGACGAGTTGATCGCGATCGACCATGCGCGAATAAAGACGGGAACTGCGGCCTTCTGACAAAATTGCCGACAACACTTCAAGCGCCGCCATGTCTTTGTGCGATTTGTTCGGAATGTGATAGCTGACCAGCAGGAATGGCAGTTCGGACTGTTTGGTGATCGTCACCCGGCGTTCGCCTATCTGTGGCGGCTCGACGGTGCGAACGGGAGGTGGAGGTTCTTGTCTGGGAATCGGCTCCATGAATTCCTTGGCGAGTTTCAGCACCTCGTCCCCGGTTACGTCACCAACCACGACGATGATGCAGTTGTTGGGCGCGTAGCCCATTTTGAAATGCGCCTTCAAATCTTCCATCGACCAGCTCTTGATGTCGGAAGGCCAGCCGACAACAGGCCAACCGTAGGGATGCGCGGTATAAGCTGCGGCATTGAGCTGCTCCTCGAGGAGGCCATAGTTGCTGTTGTCCGTGCGTGTAAGACGTTCCGATGCCACCACGCCTCGCTCGCTCTCGATGATCTTAGGGTCGAATGCCAGATCGCGAATTCGGTCGGCTTCCATGTCGAACATTAGCCGCATTGCCGATTTCGGAAACCAATCGGTGTAAACCGTGAGATCCTGCGTCGTGTAGGCGTTGTTGTTTCCGCCTGCCTTTTCCATCTCGATGTCGAATTGCTTGGGTCCGAACTTCTTCGCCCCGTTGAACATCATGTGTTCGAAGAAATGAGATATCCCTGTTGTGCCTGGCCGTTCATTCCGCGATCCAACTTTATAGAAAAGGTACATAGCCACGTTCGGTATGTCATGATCCTCTTCGATGATGATTTTCATCCCGTTGGATAACGTGTGCGTGCGGATCGAGCTCTGATCGATCGCCGCCAGCAGGACAGGAAAGACGAGAAGCGCGGCTGCAGGCCTCATGCGTGTTGCCTCATGCGTGTTAAGGTACCACCGGTATGGACGTGTGTGTCTACGGAAGGTTCCGTACCATGACATTCGAAAGGTCTCTGACGACGCTCACGATAGAATGAAACCTGAGCGCGTGACGATTCCCACTGCTGACTCCCCGTTCCGATTCGTTATTTCCGCCACGTTTACGGCTGAACCGTTGCGACCGGTTATTGCATTCTGGGGATCCCAACTCAATAGTAATTTCGACATTCGGTTTGCCCCATATAACCAGATTGCCCAGAGCCTTCTCGATCCGGGGAGCGAACTTCGGTTGAACAGTCATGGTGTGAACATCGTTCTGGCTCGTCTCGAAGATCTAGGTCAATTTCAAGCGGATGCGCCCGATGCGCTTCCCCGCCTCGAAGAAAATGTCCACGCTCTGGCACAGCAGATCCGGGATGTGGCGCCGGCGTTGGCCGCGCCCTTGATTTTTTGCTTGTGTCCGTCCTCCCCGGCATTTCTCGATACGCCGGAACGGCACGCTTTCAAAAAGCGAATGCTGGCATTTCTGTCCGCTGCTCTCGACCAGACGCCCGGTGTACAGCTATTGCAATATGAGCAGATCGACTGGCTGTACCCCGTCGACGGTCGTCACGATCCTGAAGCGGAGCGGCTTGCAAAGATCCCTTATTCCGAGGTTTACTTTTGCGCGTTAGGAACGGCATTAGTTCGGTACACCCACGCATTATTCCTGCCTCCGTTCAAGGTGGTCGCACTCGATTGCGACAACACATTGTGGCGCGGTATCTGTGGAGAAGACGGACCTGAGAACGTTCAGATCGATGCTCCCCGTCGAGCCCTGCAAGAGTTCATGGTGGATCAACGCGAAGCCGGAATGCTGCTGACCTTGGCCAGCAAAAACAACGAGCAGGACGTGCTGGATACGTTCGCCGCGCATCCTGAGATGCCGTTGAACTTGCGCCACTTCGTTTCCTGGCGGTTGAACTGGGAGTCCAAGGCTGACAATCTCATTTCGCTTGCAGACGATCTGGGACTGGGTCTCGACAGCTTCATCTTCGTCGATGACAACCCGAAAGAATGCGCGGAAGTCGACGGTTCACTTCCGCAGGTGCTGTCCCTCGCGCTACCTGATCCGATCGAGCGTACGCCCGAGTTTCTGAAGCATGTCTGGGCTTTCGATCATCCGGTCGTAACCGAGGAGGACCAGAATCGTAACGCCTACTACGCGCAACAACAGGAATTCGGCGCTGAGGCGCATCGGGCTGCAAGCCTGGAAGAGTTCATGGGGTCGCTCGATCTTCGGGTGTCGATATACCCGAGTTCGGCGGCAAAACTGCCAAGGATAGCGCAGCTGACCCAACGAACGAATCAGTTCAATCTCACGACGATACGTCGTACTGAAGCCGAGATTCAGTCGCTCGACAACGAGGTCTTCACCCTCGACGTGAGCGACCGTTTTGGCGATTACGGTCAAACCGGCGTGATCATTTGTAAGCCCGAGCCTCAAGGCCTGTTGGTCGATACCTTCCTGCTGAGTTGTCGCGTTTTGGGCCGTGGTGTCGAGCACCGCGTCGCAGCATGGCTTGGCGAGCATGCGCTCTCTCGCGATCTATCGGACGTGGTTTTCCGCTATGAACGAACCGCGAAGAACTCGCCGGCTCGAGATTTCCTTGAAAGCATCGAAGGCGGCGAGAGAACCCCGGAAGCGAATGGATTCGTGCTCCGTATACCCGCCGCTGAGCTTGCACGCCTAAAGTGGAAAGCCTCAAAGCATGCGCAGACAAAGCCCAGCGCAAGTCGGAACGCGACCAAGTCGCAGCGAAGAACAGTCGACTACGCCTGCATAGCCACGGAATTAGCCAGCGCCGGCAGCATCCTCCGGGCAATGCGCGCCAGCCACACTCCGGCAGAGTTAGCCGAGGAAATGACCGAAACGGAAGAGCAACTCGCTCGTATTTGGGCCGACTTACTCGCCCGTCCCTCGGTATCGCGTGGCGATAATTTCTTCGATCTTGGTGGTCACTCCCTGGTGGCAGTTTTACTCTTGCTGCGGATCAGGGAAAACTTCGGAGTCGAACTTTCCATCGATGATGTTTACTCCGGAACGTTGACATTGGCCGATCTTGCGGCACGGATCGAAACCGCGCAGTTGGGTGGCGTCGATCCGGACGAGTATGCAGCTCTGCTCGCCGAAATCGAGGGTATGTCGGATGAGGAAGCCCGTCAACTTCTTGCCACGGAAGACCCCGCGAGCTGATGCGGGTTTTACTGACGTCGAATGCATCTTACGACCCACCACGCGGCGGTTCGACCCGCAGTAATCTGATCTGGCTGAAGCATCTTGCCGAATCAGGACACGAATGCCGCATTGTCTGTCCTGCAGATCGAGACGCTCCGGATGCGCACTCGACGATTCAACAAAAACTTGAGGTCTATAGTGTCCAGCGGCTGAGTAGCCGGACAGGGATACTGTCCGATCACATAAAAGACTTCCAACCGGATTGGGTACTGGTGTCGTCGGAAGATCTCAGTCACGTGCTTCTGCGAGAAGCCAGCAAGACGGCTGGTGATCGTCTCATCTATCTTGCTCACACCCCCCAGTGGTATCCGTTCGGTCCGGCGAGCTGGCATGCCGACATGCAAGCCACGCGGATTGTTCGACAAGCTGCCGGTGTAGTGGCCATCAGCCACGCGATGGCATCGTACATTGAGACTCACTGTGGCGCCCACCCCACCGTGATTCATCCGCCGATGTACGGTCTTCCTCCTTATCCGAGATTCGGATCGTTTGAAGAAGGCTATGTGCTGATGGTTAATCCATCCGTAGTCAAGGGCATCTCAATCTTTCTAGCGCTTGCGGAGCAATTTCCTGATACGCTCTTTGCCGGTCTTACAGGTTGGGGTACAACTCGTCAGGATCGCCAGGCAATGGCTGCGTTACCGAATGTGAGAATCTTCGAAAGTGTCCCCAGCATTGACGACGTTTTGTCCAAATCGAGGCTGCTGCTGATGCCCTCGCTCTGGCTGGAAGGATTCGGATTGATCGCCATGGAAGCGATGCTGCGCGGTCTACCCGTCATAGCGAGCGATTCCGGGGGTTTGGTGGAAGCGAAAGCGGGAACAGGATTCGTGATTCCCGTCCGTCCATTGGAAAGATTCGAGCCGGTTTTTGATGAAACGAACATGCCGAGGCCCGTCGAAGTTCCACAGAATATCCATCCGTGGGCGGCGGCGTTGCGATCCTTGTTGACAGAGCGGGGGCTCTATGAGGCTGAGTCGGATCGCTCGCGCAGTGCCGCCATCGAGTTCGTTTCAAAGTTGCGCGCTTCGGACTTTGAGAGATATCTTTCTTCATTACAGCGGGCGCCCATACAGTTTGGTCCGGGTGCCGATCTCTCCGATGCAAAGAGGGCCCTCCTTCTGAAGCGTTTGCGCGATAGGGAAAAGAAGTAGCGATGCGCATTCTCCTCGCGCACAATTCTCTCTATTTCCCTTCCCACGGCGGCGGTGACAAATCGAATCGCCTGCTTATGGAAGCGTTGGCCGCACGCGGACACGATGTTCGAGTCATCACACGTGTTGAGAACTACGGTGACGCGGATCACGAAAAACTACTTCGCCAACTCGGCGAGAGAGGTGTGAGTGTGGACACCTCAGATCCTTCTTCTGTTCGCATGCTCCTGAGGGGAGTGGACGTGCGGACTCTGACACGCAACCCGCAAATGCGAGTCTTTTTCTCGCGCCATATTGCTGAGTTCAATCCCGACGCTATCGTCACTTCAACGGACGATCCCGGCCAGCTTCTCTTCGATATCGCGATTCGAGCCCCACATGCTCGCGTAGTGTATCTGGTTCGGGCAACAATTGCGGTTCCGTTCGGCCCGGACAGCTCGATGACTAGCATCGCCAAGACCGAGAACCTTCGGCATGCGGACGGCGTGGTGGGCGTAAGCCACTACGTTGCCAA
>Ga0190275_10004096_pt1 | contig 10480 bp, 7 predicted proteins | sample Popmic550T_FD_133745 | JGI IMG/M metagenome (GOLD analysis project Ga0190275, IMG submission 133745) | Populus adjacent soil microbial communities from riparian zone of Yellowstone River, Montana, USA - 550 T | ecosystem: Environmental > Terrestrial > Soil > Riparian zone > Trees stand | place...
AAGGCGGTACCACGGCGATACCGATCTCTGGAATGTTCTCGCTGACAAATCCGTAGCCGGGCGCCTCCGCGGGAAACGTGCGGAACCATGCAGCTCCAACGCGATGGATGCCGTCGAAGCCTACGAGAGCAACATCGCCACTGCGTCCCCACTCTGCGAAGTATCTCGCCAGCATGGCTTCCTGAAGAAGCTCATCCAGGCCGACGCTCGGCTCATCCTTGTCCCACTGAACGGCGACCGCAAACATCCGCTGTAGAAACGTTCGGTCACTTCCGTTGGCCTCACGGATGACCGGATGGTCTCGCTGTTCTCCCACGATTCACTCCGCTCGTTCGAGCGCCAATGCTGCATACGCGGCCAGGAACCAGCTGAACACCGCCGAGGAGAAGACGGAGTTGAGGAGGGAGCCGAACATCTGGAGGGGGACGAGGAAGAAGGAAACGGAGGAATGGCCGCGGCCGAAGATGTCGCCCATTCCGGCAAAGAAGGAGAGGGAGCTGAAGAAGGCGGAGCCGGCCATGGCGACGACGACCACGGCGAGGGCGATCACGAGGTGGCGGCCGAAGTCGGCCTTGACCGCCGCCCAGGCCGTTGCGAGGGCGTGGCGGGCGCCGGAGGGGCGGGCGGCCCAGTCGGCGATGGCGCGGGTGGTCCAGATGCTGGTGACGATGGCGATGAGGATGCCGAGGAAGAGCGTCAGCACCAGGCCGAGGCAGCCGATGCCGGCTGCGGCGGCCGGATTCTCGTTGCCGCCGAGGACCAGCATCAACACGATCGTCGGCAGGAGCGGGATCAGCAGGATGACGCTCGCCGCCGCCCAGGCCAGGTTGTAGATCCAGAAGAGCGTCCACCAGCCCTCGGCGCCGCCGGAGAACCAGCGCTCCATCGAGAAGACGCGGTAGCGCGAGCGCGGGCCTTCCAGCGCCGGACCGGCGTTGCGCTCCCCGTCGACGAGCACGCGGGCGCATCCCGCTTCGACGAACGCGTGGACGGCCAGGAAGACGAGGAACAGGATCGACACGCCGAGAAGGATCCAGATCAGCAGGATCCACTTCTGGGCCAGCGTGAAGATCGCCTCTTCGATGCTCTCCGGTGTGTTCAGGTTCGCGAACTGGATGCCGACCGAGACGAGGATCGGGACGACGATCGCCAGGAGCGCGGCGATGGCGATCACGAAGAATACGATCGCCTCGGCGAGACGAAGCAGGAGCAGCGGCCAGTTGGCGAGCGCGTTGTCGAAGGCGCGGCGAAGGAGGTCGAAGGCGCTGCGCTTCACAACGTATTCCGGCGATGGTCGGTCGCCCCGACGAACTCGATCCGGTCGGCCATCTCCGCCAGCCGGCTGCGCAGGCGCGTACCGATGCGCTGCTCGAGCGTCTCTTCCTTCGCGTCGGCCGAGCGGTCGTAGTAGTTGGTGGTGAAGATCGTGCTCCGCTCTTCGTTGTAGCGGGTGTTGATCACGTAGTAGAGGATGTCCTGCACGAACTGGGTCGGCTTCTGCGACCCCAGCTCGTCGAGCACCAGGAGGTCGGCCTCGAGGACGGGGCGAAGGATCTCCGACTTGGTGGTGGCGTTATCGTTGTCGAACGAAGCCTGGATCTCCTGGATCAGATCCTGGAAGTTCGAGAAGAGCAGCCGGCCGTTCTTCCCGCTGCGGATGATCTCGATCAGCGCCGCGACGGCGAGATGGGTCTTGCCGACGCCGCACCCGCCCATCAGCAGCAGCCCCTTCCCTTCGGGGATATTCGGCCAGAGGTCGACGAACTCCTGCAGTCGCTTCTTGGCAACCTTCAGCACGGTCGATTTTTCACGGAAGGTGTCGAGGGTGCAATGCTCGTAGCGTTTCGGGATGCTCGCGCTCGCGAGCCGCTGCTGCCGCCGCAGGTCTCCCTGGCACCCGCACGGCTCCACCCGCAGCGCATCTCCCGGCAACGGCACCCATCCGGAGTTGTTACAGCGGGGGCAAACGGCGGGGGTGAGGGAGAGGGCGGTCATTTCGGAGTGAGTTTACGGTCTGGAGCGCGTTGACGCCAGATGTTGTCGGTTGTCGGTTATCTGTCAGTCCTGGACCTGGACTGACCGACAACCGACAACTGACAACCGACAACGCCTCACCCGCTATACTCCTCCCTCGCGGTCCCGCTTCGCCCATGAACACCCTTATCGCTTATCTCGCCTCGCGGCCGGATGCTGCGACGTTCCTGCTCCCTCACGACATGGAGCGGACGCTGCGCGAGCTGTTCGTGCGGGCGGATGGTTTGCTGCCGAAGCCGTACAAGATCTTTCCTGCCGACGAGACCCAGCAGCCGTTCCTCGGCTTTCCGGTCGCCGAATCGACGGTCCTGAAAGAGCTCGACACGAAGCTCGACCGCTGGCTCGGGGAGGAGACGGCGGTCCAGGTCAACCGGGCGGCGTCGAAGGAAAAGGCCCAGGCGGCGTTCAGCGCGTATGTCGGCCAGCTCATGAAGCTCGCCGAGAACGCGCTGATGTCGAACGTCCTCACCGACTACCACGCGGTGTTCTGGCTCGCCCACTCATTTGACCTGTCGCGGCATTTCTCCAATATCCCCCGGCGCATCAGCGCGATCGACGTCCAGGCCGGCCGCGCGCTCGGCGACACGCTCAAGTACCGCATCTACGGCCGCTGGGTCAGCGAGACCCGCGAGCAGATGGCGCAGCTCGCCGCGAAAGCCGCGCCGCTGATGGAAGGGGAAGAGCAGCGCGCGCTGCAGTTCTTCCGGCTCCTGCAGGACGACGTCCTGATCCTCACCGAGGAATTCATCGGGCCGGATCTGCGCGAGCTGCGCAACTTCGTCACCGGCTACCTGCGGCGCGACTTCCAGAGCTTCCGCGACTCCTTCGAACGGCTGCGCACCACCGCCACGGAGCTCCTCCAGAAGGAGCGCACGTTCCGCGCGGCGCTCCCGCTCTTCGGTGCGAACGCCGACCAGGGGATCACCCTTGCCCTCCTGCTCGACCCCCGCTTCGAGAACTTCCTCTTCGACCATCCGGCGGCGCAGAACGCCGTCAACCGGGAGGAGCGCGAGCAGTTTCAGCTCATCGCCCGCCGCGTGCGCGAGTTCGCGGTGCTCAACCAGCTCCGCCGCGGGATCACCTGGATGACGTCCATGCCGGACGGACAGATCGTCTCCGCCGACCGGCGCACCGGGATGACTTACTCGCGGTCGACGCGGCCGATGGATTTCGGCCGTCCCGGCGTGCTCGACCCGATGGTGCACCGCTTCGGGATGATCTACGACATCTCCGCCTTCTCCGAGACCCTTGGCAATATCCGCCGCGGCGGCGGCAAGGAGGAGATGCGCTCCTACCGGCAGATGCTGCTCTTCCAGCGCAAGCTCGACAGCATCGCCGAGCGGCACCTGCTGCAGTTTGAGAAGTTTCTCGGCGACGGCGCGTTCTATACGACCCGCCGCGCGCTGCGCCTCGTCCGCGCGGCCATCGAGATCCAGCGCTTCTACACGGAGATGAAGCGCAAGGGCTTCGCCTTCAACAAAGGGCTGCGCATCGCCCTCAATTACGGCTATTACCGCCTCCTCCCGATGAAGACCTCGGGGGACGGCAGCGAGCGGATCACCGAGTTCTACGGCCCCGGGATCGTCGAGCTCTCCCGCCTCACGACCGGCAAGGCGACGAAGGAGATCGAGGAGATCGCCGCGTTCCTCGTCACCCACGGCTACGACCCGGCGAAGGTGCAGCAGTTCTTCGCGCCGCTCGCGCGGGGCGTCGACATGATCGACCACCGCCAGCACGCCCGCGAGTACTACGCCTATCTCGACTCCAACAACCACCTCGTCAACGAGGGGATCGTGGCGTCGATGGACCTGCTGCAGGAGCTCTCGAGCGAGCTCGGGCAGGAAGGGCAGCAGCTCTCGCGCGTGAAGACGCCGTACGGCACCTACATCGCGTTCACGCCGGCGGTCAGCGGGATCGAGCTGGTCGGCGTCCGGCTGATCGGCAACGTCTCGCTCAAAGGCCTCGACAACATCGACGTCGGCGAGCTGGTGCCGTTCGGCCCGGGCGACGCGGAGGAGGTCACCCCCATCCAGAGCGGCGACCCGTTCGTGATGCTGCTGCGGCAGGACTTCAACGTCCGCCGGGAAGCGTCGTCCTCCGGCTCGTGGCAGGCCGCCTCCGTGAACACGACCACGACCGAGCATCTCGTCCCGACCGAGATCGTGATCTGCGTGAAGACCGATTCGAGCGACATGGACGACGAAGTGCTGATCGGCGAGTGGGATCCCCGCTCGGACGACGTCTACCGCCCCTTGCGTCTCCCCCGCGGAGATTTCCAGCGCCTCTTCTCCCTCCGCGGCGAGCTGACCGAGGAAGTGCTCACCGACCGGAAGGAGAGCGTGCGCGAGATGTACGAGCGGCTGTCGACCAAGACGCTGGCGCCCGCCACCGCGCTGGCGCCGTATCGGGAGAGTGAGTATGACGCGTATATTCTGGGGGATATCGTGGAAAAGCTGTGAGGTAGTTACTGGTTGCTGGTTGCTTGGGGTTGTCGCCCTGACCTCAGTGGCAGCTTGACAAGCACCCCCACGGGAGCCGCCGAAGGCGGCGACAGATCTGTAGGCCCGGCCTTTAGGCCGGGTACAACCATCGCCCACCATGTGAGCCCGCGTAGCAGGCGACAGAAAAGAAGTACGCGCGGTCTGGTCTTCTGCCGCCCGCTACGCGGACTCGAAGATCCACCCACGCTTACCCGGCCTAAAGGCCGGGCCTACAGGTCTTTTGCTGCCTTCGGCAGCAGAAAAGGCATGCCGGCGCTTTGCGTTGGTCGCTGAATGCCAAGGAACCAGCAACCAGCAACCAGTAACCGGTTAAAATAACCCTCACTTGCGCGTCGACCACGATAAACGCGAGATCGTCTGCTCCGTTGGCGATCTCGTCCATGAATCCACCTACCGCCGGATCGGCGTCGAGCGCGGCGACGGGTTTCGCCGGATGTGGATCGGGCAGGACATCCATACCCGCCGCGCCGAGCAGCGCGCCGGGGAAGATCCGCATTACCGGGCGGAGGTCCACGTCGTTCACCGGACGAACATCGGCGGCTGGAGCGTCACCGTCACCGGCCGCATCGACGGGCTCTCCATCGACAGGGAAGCGAAGCGCGTCCACATCGAGGAAGTGAAATCGCTGCATTTCGATCTCGAGCTCGAGGCGCTCTACCGCTCCGAGAAGCTCCAGCGCCACCTCTACCAGCTCCTCCTCTACTCCTACTTTCTCTCGCACCAGCCGGAGCTGGAAGGCTTCACGTTCGCGCCGCAGCTCGTCCTGATCGACCTCGTCTCGGGCGACACGAAGACGGTCGACACCGACTTCGACCGCGACCGCGTCGAGGCGACGCTGCAGGCGAGTCTCGCCAAGCTGGTCGAGGACCACGAGACTTCGCTCGCGCTCCGCATCGCCAAGCGCGCCTTCGCCGACGCCCTGCAGTTCCCGTTCGACGGGATGCGCTCCGGGCAGGAGGAGATGGTCGCCTCGGTGGCCCGCGCGATCTGGCAGCGCGACGCGCTCCTCATCTCCGCGCCGACCGGGATCGGCAAGACCATGGCCGTGCTCTATCCGGCGGTCAGGCAGTCGCTGAAGCTCGGCAAGAAGCTCTTCTTCCTCACCTCGAAGACCCTGCAGCAGGACGCCGCGGTGAAGGCGCTCGACCTCCTCAACGACGGCTCGTTCCGCGTGCTGCGCATCCGCTCGAAGCAGAAGATGTGCGCGCACACGGAGATGATCTGCCACGAGGACTTCTGCCCGTTCGCGGCGCGGTACTCCGAGAAGATGGCCAAGAGCGGCCTCCTGACGCACATCGTGACGTCGATGAGCTACTACGATCCCGACCTCACGTTCGAGCTCTCCAAGTCCACCGAGGTCTGCCCGTTCGAGGTGTCGCTGGAGCTGATCGACCAGGCGGACGTCATCGTCTGCGACTACAACTACATCTTCGACCCCTACGTCGGCCTGAAGACCTATCAACAGGAGTCCGACTACAGCGACTGCGTGCTCGTCGTCGACGAGGCCCACAACCTCGTCGACCGGGGACGCGGGTACTACTCGCCCGAGCTGCACGAGCAGACCTTCGACGAGATCACCCGCTTCATGATGACCCGCAACTGCTGGGTCGAAGGGTGGGAAGAGCTGCTGGCCATCCTGCGCGATCACTTCCACGAACTGGCGGAGGTGCTGGAGGACGACGTGCGGCAGGCCCTCTGCTCCCCCAGCCGCGAGCTGTTCCTCGAGCAGCGGGTGGAGTGGGAGCGGGTGGTGCTCGAGTACATCGGCTGGAAGATCGACAACCGCATCGCCGAGGAAGAAGACCCGCTCATCGACTTCTACTTCAAGCTGGTGAAGTTCGCGAACCTGCTGGCCAAGGACGGCGACGAGTTCGCGCACCTCGTGGAGCGGACGAACGAAGGCATCAAGGTCAAGATCTTCTGCAAGGACCCTTCGCGGTTCCTCGGCGAGATCTTCGAGTCCGCCCACGCCACGGTGGCGCTCTCGGCGACGCTGGAGCCGTTCGAGTTCTACCGCAAGACTCTCGGCTTCCCCGACTCCCGCACCGCCGAGCTCTCCCTCCCCTCGCCGTTCCCGCGCAACAACCGCAAGATCGTGGTGATCTCGGAAGTCGACACCACGTACAAGCGGCGCGCGGACTCTTACGACAAGATCGCCACGAACGTGGCCGACATCGCCGACGCCGGCGACGGCAATTTCCTCGCCCTCTTCCCCAGCTACGCGTTCCTCCGCGAGATCTCGGAGCGGATGCCGCCGATCCAGAAGCGGGTCATCGTCCAGCGCAACGACATGACCGACTACGAGCGCAACGCCATCCTCGACATCCTCCGCGACCGCCCGAAGAAGGGGAACCTGATCCTGGCGGTGTCGGGCGGGATGTACGCGGAGGGGGTCGACTACCAGGGTGACATGCTCTCCGGCGTGATGGTGGTGGGCCCCGCGCTGCCGCAGGTGAGCTTCGAGCAGGAGCTGCTCAAGCAGTATTACGACGAGCAGTACGGGGCAGGGTTCGAGTTCGCGTACCTGATCCCCGGCATGACCCGGGTCGTGCAGAGCGCCGGCCGCGTGATCCGCAGCGAGCGCGACATCGGCGTGATCGCGCTGTTGTGCAAGCGGTTCACGCAGGAGTCGTACACCCGCTATTTCCCGGCGGACTGGTACGAGGAGTCGCCGCGGGAGCTGGTGACGCGGAAGGCGGCCAGTGAGATCCGGTCGTTTTTCGAGGCGAAGAACACGCCGCAGATCAGACTGGTGTTTTAGGAGGGGTGATGGGACCTATAGGTCCTATGGCTCCCATGTTCCAATACGCCGCGTGAAGAAACTCGCCGTACTCGCACTCCTCCTCACCGCCTGCGCCACCCAGCCACCCGAAGGGCCGGCTACGCCGGCGTGGGATGCCATTCCTGCCGGTGTCGCCGAGGCTTTGTGCATGCGGTTGCAGCACGATGCGTTTGCCACCGGGAGCGTGACCATCGTCCGCGTGACGCAGCCTCTGGCGACGCCGGAGAGCGTGGCGGCGGTGCAGCATGTGACGAAGCACGGCTCGCGCGTGAAGCCGCAGCCGATCTCCAATCGCGCGATCCCGGTCCTGCTGGGGCGCGGCACCTGTTCGTGGACTCCGATCGACGTGCGCGACATGCCGGCGCATGCGGACGAGATGATCGTCGAGCTTTCCGCCCCTCTCGCGAACCCGTTCAAGGCGCGGGAGGCGGGGATGTTCGCGCGGGTGTCGCTCTCCGGCGAGCATCAGTCGTGGTACTGGATTCCGCTCGTGCGGCGGGGCGAGAACTGGGCATCCGGTTTCATCTCCGTACTGCCCAGGTAGTGCGACGACTCACCAATCGTGGCAAGCACGCAACGTACTGTGACGGTTGAAGTTAGGACGTGGCATATGGATTTCATAGTACCCCTGCAGTAACTCACGAGCAGGTGGCTTCACATCATGGCGGAGCAGCAGAAGAACGAGACGCGGGTGCTGGTCGCGGACGACGACCAGTCCATCCGCCAGTTGGTTTGTACGATCGTGAAGCGCGAAGGGCTGGAAGTCGATTGCGCCGCGGACGGGGTCGAGGCGATCGAGAAACTGAAGACGAACGAGTACGCGGTCATCCTCCTCGACCTGATGATGCCCCGCACCGACGGGTTCGGCGTCATCGAGCACCTCAAGACCCACCCGCCGTCGTCCAAGCCGGTGATCCTGGTCATCACTGCCTACGCCGACCAGAAGTTCAAGGAAGTCGACCCGAACCTCGTCGCCGGCGTGCTGCGCAAGCCGTTCGAGATCGCCGATCTCGGCAACCTGGTGCGCCTCTGCGTCCACGGCTACGACGATGCCACGGAGCGATTGAAGTACACCGGGCACGCGCTGGAGCAGGTGGCCACAGAGCACTAGCTCCAGTTTTCGAGCCAGTATTCGAGCATCACCACCGCCCAGAGCGCTTTGGCGTGGTTCGCGTGGTTGTCCCGATGTTCGCGCAGGAGGCGGGTGATCTGCGGCTCGTCGACCAGCCCATGTTGCCGCAGCCGTGACGGTTCGAGCAGGCGGTCGACTTCGTCGCGGAGGCCGCGGTTGATCCACCCCGCGACCGGGACGGAGAGGCCGCGCTTGCGGCGGTAGATCACTTCGCGCGGGAGCCACTTCTCCGCCGCCTTTTTCAGCACCCACTTGGTCGTCAGTCCGCGGACGCGGAGGTCGGACGGGAGCGAGAGGGCGAAGGCGGTCAGGTCGCGGTCGAGGTAGGGGGCGCGCGCTTCGACGGAAGAGAGCATGGTGGCCCGGTCGACTTTCACCAGCAGGTTGTCGCGCAGGTAGCTGCGGTAGTCGAGCAGCATCGCGCCCGGCAGCGGGTCGAGCTTCGGCATGTCTTTCCCCGCCTCGGCGCTGGAACGCAGACCGGTGCCGAACCAGGACAGGTGGCGCTCCATCCACGGCCGCTCGGCGTCGGTGACGAAGCGCTTCAGCAGATATTCAATCGTCACCTTCTTCCCCGAGGATGGGAGCGCGAAGGCGAGCTTGCGGAGGCAGTTGCGCACGAAGGCCGGGAGGGCGTCGTAGCGCGGCGCGACCTTGTGCCCGAGGTACGTCGGGTAGCCGCCGAACAGCTCGTCCGCTCCCTCGCCGCTGAGGATTACCTTCACCCGCTCACGAGCCGCGCGCGCCAGGAGGAACGTCGGCAGGATGGCCGGGTCGGCCAGCGGCTCGGCGACGCGGGTGGTGACGTTGCGCAGCGCGTCGAGCAGCGTCTCTTCGTCGGTCCGGACCGGCACGTGCTTCGTCCGCATCCGCCGCGCGAGCACCGCCGCGTCTCCGCTCTCGTCGTACGACTCCTCGGCGAACTGGGCCGAGAAGGTATGCACTTTGTCCACACCGATGACGCTCGACGCGAGCGTGGCCAGGATCGACGAGTCGAGCCCGCCGCTGATGAAGACTCCGACCGGGACGTCCGACATCACCTGTTTCGCCACCGCCGCCTCGACCAGCCGCTGCGTCTCGAGGACTGCCGCGCGCGGATCGATCGGCTCCGGCCCGAACACCGCCGGATCCCAGTAGCGCACCGTCTCTTCGCGCCCCTCCGCGAACAGCATGTACGTGCCGGCCGGGACGCGGCGAATGGCGGCGAACGGTGTCCGCGGCTCCGGCACGTAGCCGAGCGCGAGGTACTCCGAGATCGCCACCGGGTCGAGCTCGCGCGAGACCTCCGGATGGCGCAGCAGGCATTGCAGTTCCGAGGCGAAGACGACCTCGCCGCCGACTCGCGCATAGAACAGCGGCTTCTCGCCGGCGCGGTCGCGGGCCAGCAGGAGGCGTTTGGTCCGGTTGTCCCAGATGGCGAGGCCGAACATCCCGTCGAGCTGCGCGACGCATGCCGGGCCGTGCTCGAGATAGAGCGGAAGGATGGTCTCGACGTCGGAATGCGAGCGGAAGGGGTAATCGCCGTACCGCGACCGGAGCTCGCGGGCGTTGTAGATCTCGCCGTTGGCCTCGAGCCAGACGTCATTCTCCGGCGAGGCGAACGGCTGGTCGGCGCGCTCGTGGAGGTCGATGATGCGCAGCCGCTCCGTACCGAGGCCGGCGTGCGGCTCGACGAACGTCGCCCGCCCATCCGGCCCGCGATGGCGCAGGGCTTCTCCCATGGCGTCGAGCACGTGCGGATACCGCAACGCGCTTCCGCTCACCTGGCCGTAGATGCCGCACACGGGCGGCATTGTATGCGGGGAGGATGGGACCGATAGGACCTATGGGACTCATGGGACCTATGGGACGAATGACCCCCATAGGTCCCATGAGTCCTATTGGTCCTATCAGTCCCATCTCATCTCGCGTACCCCACGTGCCGCGCTCCATCCGCCACCCGCCGCCACCCTCGCGCCTCCAGCACGCGCTGCCGCTTCACGTCCTGCGTTCGCACGACGTAAACCCGCGGCTCCGTGCCCGCCAGCGACT
>Ga0190275_10004097_pt1 | contig 10478 bp, 10 predicted proteins | sample Popmic550T_FD_133745 | JGI IMG/M metagenome (GOLD analysis project Ga0190275, IMG submission 133745) | Populus adjacent soil microbial communities from riparian zone of Yellowstone River, Montana, USA - 550 T | ecosystem: Environmental > Terrestrial > Soil > Riparian zone > Trees stand | place...
CGCCAGCGCATCTCCCTCGGTCTCAAGCAGACCCAGGAGGACCCGTGGCAGCGGGTGATCAACACCCATCGCGGTGGCGACGTGCTCGAGGGTACGGTCACCAAGGTCGTCGCCTTCGGCGCCTTCGTCGAAATCCTTCCCGGGGTTGAGGGCTTGGTCCACATCTCCGAGCTCGCCGACCACCACGTCGAGAACCCGAGCGAAGTGGTCGAGCCCGGCTCCAAACTGAACGTCAAGATCCTCGAGATCGACGAAGAGCGCCGCCGCCTCTCGCTCAGCATCAAGCGGGTCGAGGGGCAGAACATGGCGATGGCCGGCTTGGGCGAACAGATCGCTCAGGCTGAAAGCCAGGTCGTCGACGGCGAGGGCGAGGCGGTCGAGGGTGAGGATCCGGCACCCGCCGCAGAGGCCGCTGAGCAAGAGGCGCCGTCTGAAGAGGCGCCTGGTGATCTTCCTGCCGAGGTCGAGGCTTCTGAGGAGGCCGATCCGGCTCCGGTTGCTGAGGAGAACGGGCCTTCTGAGGATGGTCCCGAAACCGGCGAGAGCCAGCCGGAGGAGACCTCCGAGCCGGCCGAGTCGGTGGAGGACGCCCCCGGCGCGGCCAGCGAGTCGACCGACCACGCGCAGACGGGCGAGTCCGAGCAGGACTGAGCGGCGCCGATGGCGCCGCCGCTGAAGATCGGCCTCACCGGCGGCATCGCAGCCGGGAAGTCCGAGGCATTGAAGGCTTTCGCACGGCTGGGCGCGGCGACGCTCTCCAGCGATGCGGTCGTCCACGAACTGCTCGAAGGCGAACCGCTGCGGGGCAGGCTGCAGGAGCGCTGGGGCGCCGAGGTCGTCGCCGGCGACGGCGTCGACCGGGCGAAGATCGGTGAGATCGTCTTCGCCGACCCCGAACAGTTGACCTGGCTGGAGTCGCAGATCCACCCGTTGGTCCAGGAGAGCACGGCTGCCTGGTTTCACTCGTTGCCCGAGGACACCGCGGTCGCCGTGGTCGAGGTGCCGCTGATGTTCGAGGTCGGCAGCGACAAGGCCTTCGACACCACCGTCGCCATCGTCACCGCCGACGATGTGCGCCGCGCGCGCGCCGCCGCCCGCGGTCACGCTCTAGTGGACGAGCGCGAGGCCCGGCAGCTCACTCAGCCCGAGAAGGCGGAGCGGGCCGCGCACGTTGTGGAAAACGACGGGTCGGTGGAGGACCTGGAGCGGGAATTGTCCGCCCTGCTCGCCAAGCTGCGGCGATGAGTCGCAAGGTGCGCCGTCGGCGCCGCATCACCGCCCTCGGCACTGTTGCCGTGCTGGTCGGCGTTTTCGCCGGGGCGCTCGTCGCCAGCGGCACCTTCGACGAGGCACTGCAGGAGCTGACCCTGCCGCTGCGCCACGAGGACGTGATCCGCCAGCAGGCCGCCGAGAAGGAGGTCGACGCGGCGCTGATCGCCGCCGTGATCTACTCGGAGTCGAAGTTCATGGATCAAACTTCGAGCGCGGGAGCGCGTGGGCTGATGCAGATCACCCCGGCAGCGGCGGAAACGATCGAGCGGCAGAGCGGCGGCACCACCTTCGAGCTCGCCGATCTCGCCGACCCGGAACTGAACATTCGCTACGGAACTTTCCTGCTGCGGGAACTGCTCGACCGCTACGAGGGCGACGAGGCGGCGGCGCTCGCCGCCTACAACGCCGGCCCCGGCAACGCCGACAAGTGGGGCGGGTCGGAGCTGACGGTCGAGGACATCGACTTCCCGGAAACCCGCGCCTACGTCGAAGAGGTCTTGGAGAAGAAAAACGAGTACCGCAGCGAGTACGCATCGGAGCTCGGCTATTAGCGCCGCGGCCCCGCGACCGCGCGTCGCCGCCCTGGCGCTGGCGGTCGGCATCGTCCTCGCCGACTCCTCGATCGTCGTCCTCGCCCTGCCCGAGATCTACCGGGAGCTCGACACCAGCATCGCCGGCGTCACCTGGGTTCTGATCTCCTTCAACCTGGTGATGGCGCTGGCGGCGGTGCCGGCGGCGCTGGTGGCACGGCGGGTCGGACCGGGGCGGGCGGCCGCGGTGGGGCTGGCGGTCTTCGCCGGGGCGGGCCTCGCCTGCGGGATCGCCGACGAGCTCTCAACCCTGATCGCCGCCCGCTGCCTGCAGGCGCTCGGTGGCGCCGTCGCGGTGACCGCGGCGCTGGAGCTGCTGCCGGCCACGGTCGGCTCCGAGCGCCGGGCGGCGACGGTCTGGGCGGCGGCGGGAGCCACCGGCGCCGCGCTCGGGCCGGCGGTCGGCGGCTTCTTCACCGAGCTCGTCTCTTGGCAGTCGATCTTCCTCCTGCAGGTGCCGGTGGCGCTGGCCGCAGCGGTGCCGATCCTCGCCGTCGCCAAGCACGAGGCGGCAACCGGGATCATCGAACCGGAGCTGCGGCGGACCGGACGGCCCCACCTCTGGGCGAACCTGGCCCTGGCGATGGTCTCGGCGGCGATCGCCGCCGCTCTCTTCCTGCTCGTCTTGCTGCTGATCGAAGGCTGGCGGCTGAGCCCGATCGAAGCGGCGCTTGTGGTCTCGGTGATGCCGCTGGCGGCGATCTTCGGCAGCCGGCTGGATCGCCTCGTCACCGACGCCCGTGCCCGCTCAGCGGCCGGTGCGATCCTCATCTCCGGTGGTCTCGCCGGTCTCGCCTTTCTGCCGAAGGCGGAGATCGTCTTGACGCTGCCGCCGCAGATCCTGGTCGGGATCGGGCTCTCACTGGTGCTCTCGGCGCTGACCGAGACCGCGCTCGGAGGGCGGGCGCCGCAGGCGATTCACGGCGGCTGGACGATCTCCTCGCGGCACGCCGGCGTCGTCATCGGGCTGCTGGCGCTGACGCCGATCTTCACCGCCGACATCGAAGACCAGCGACGCGACGCGATCAACGCCGGCACCGCGGTGATCCTCGACTCGCCGGTCAGCCCGCTGCTGAAGCTCGACCTCGCCGAAAAAGTCAGCGAGCGGCTGGAAGACGAGCAAGGGAAGGTGCCGACGATCGGCCCCGCCTTCGAGCCGCTGCCCACCGATCCCGAGCAGCGGGGTGAAGTCCGCCAGCTCCAGGGCGAACTGCAGGATCAGCTCGACCGCGGTGCCACCCACGCCTTCAGTACCTCCTTCATCCTCGCGGCGCTGCTGGGCCTGATCGCGCTGCTGCCGATCGGGCTGGCGCGGAGGGTGGACCTGTGAGCGGCCGGGTCCTGATTGCCGCCGCGATCGCCGCCTCGGTGCTGCTGGTCGGGGCCTACCTGGCGGCCGGTGGCTCCTCCTATGAGCCGGAGAAGGTCCAGGATCCCTGCCAGCCGCGGGCCTGGAGCGACCCCCAGAACCTCGCCCAGCTCGCCAACCAGTTCACCAACTCGGCCCTCGACGGCGCCGCCTGCCAGCTCGGCGTCACCCGCGAGGCGCTGGCGCGGGCGCTGGCGACGCCGGAGGCGCGCGAGCGCTTCAAAGAGCGCTACGGAGTCGACGACGAGAAGCTGGCCCGGGCGGTGCGGGCCGGCCTCCTGCGGGCGGTCGACGACGCCGAAGAAGCCGGCGCCCTCAGCCCCTTCCTGGCGCTGCCCCTGCGCGAGACCCTGCAGCGGATCCCGCTCGACCAAGCAATCGAAATCATCAACGACGCCGAAGGTCTGCTCGGAGATGTCGAAGGGTTTCTGGGGCCGGCGCAGGGACTGCTCGAACAGCTGCTGCCGTAGCCCGCGGTTCACAAAAGACCGCCTGTTTCTCAAGGAAGAGCGCTTTGCCACCGATACGGCGGGTGATGACGGATCACCCCCACAGCGAGAAACCAGAGCCGAAGCTGGTCGTCCCGATCGTCGTCGGCACCCGCCCGGAGGCGATCAAGCTGGTGCCGATCATCCTCGCCCTGCGCGAGAGCAAGTGCTACGAACCGATCATCGTCTCCACCGGTCAGCACAACCGGCTGGTCGAGTACATCTTCGAGTTGGCCGGGATCAGGCCCGACGTCACCCTCTGGGCCGGTTCGCGCCGCGCCCAGCTGAACGAGCGCGTCGCCTCGGTGATGCAGCGCTTCGAAGACTTCTGCGTCGAGCGGTTCGACCTCGACCCCGACGCGACCCCGGCGCCCGAAGACGTCCTCAGCGGCCGCCGTCCCGCCGCCGTCTTGGTCCACGGCGACACCAGCTCGGCGATGGCGGCGGCGCTCTCGGCCTTCCACCTGCGGATCCCGGTGATGCACGTCGAGGCGGGCCTGCGGACCGGCGGCAACAACCTGATGCCGTTCCCGGAGGAGCTGAACCGCCAGGTGATCTCGACCGTCGCCGCGATGCACTTCGCCCCGACCTCGACCAACCTCCAGAACCTGGTCCGGGAGAACATCCCGGTCGACCAGATCTTCGTCACCGGCAACACCGGCATCGACGCCCTCCACTGGGCTTCGCAGATCGACGTCAAGTTCGCCAACCCCGAGCTGCAGGCACTCCACGACGGGGACTCGCGGATCGTCGTCGTCACCGCCCACCGGCGCGAGAACTGGGGCGACGGCCTGCGCGGGATCGCCGAGGGGATCGCCCGTCTCGCCGACCGCCACTCCGACGTCGACTTCGTCCTCCCGGTCCACCCGAACCCCCGTGTCCGCGAGGTCTTAAGCGAGCGGCTGACCGGCCTCGACAACGTCCTTCTGACCGAGCCGCTCGGCTATGCGACGTTCGCCCGCCTGCTCGGCCGCGCCCATCTGGTGATCACCGACTCCGGCGGCATCCAGGAAGAGGCGCCCTCGCTGGGCAAGCCGGTGCTGGTCACCCGCGAGAAGACCGAGCGCAACGAGGGAATCGAAGCGGGGACGCTGCGGCTGGTCGGCACCGACCCCGAGGTGATCTTCAGCGCCGGCTCGCGCCTGCTCAGCGACGACGCCGCCTATCGCGAGATGGCGCAGGCGCACAATCCCTACGGCGACGGCAAGGCGGCGCAGCGGATCGTCGCCGCGCTCGAGCACCTGCTTCTCGGCGGCACGCCCCCTGCGCCCTTCGGCCCTGGCTACAGCCGCTCTGTGGTTGCCCTTGCGGCTGGCTTCATGCCGACCCGCGAGGCGGCGCTGGAGCGGCTCGAGCAGGCGATCGGGGAGACCCCGCCACTGCCGTCGCTCGCTCCGCCGGAGGTCTCGGCCACCGCGACTGAAGCGGTCGCTGAGGAGCCGAACCACCTGATCGAGAGCTGAGCCGTGGGGGCACCGAGCTGGCCTTTCGAGGGCCTGCCGCCGGTCTGGGAGATCCTCTTCGGCGTCTGCCTCTGCGTCGTCGTCGCGATGTTCTGCTGGACGCTGCTGCTCTTCGTCCGCGGCCATGCCGCGATCGTGCGGCCGCCCGCCGCTCCCCCCGGCGGCGAGGATGACTTCGAGTGGATCTTCCTGGTTCCGGCGTTGAACGAGGAGGTGACGATCGCCGACAGCGTCAAACGGTTATTGGCGATGCCGGTAGCGCGGAAGCGGGTGATCGTGATCGACGACGGCTCCAATGACCGCACCCCGGAGATCCTCGCCGGGTTCGACGACCCCGACCTCGTCGTCCTCCGCCGCGACAAGCCCAACGCCCAGGTCGGCAAGGCGGCGGCGCTGAACCACGCCTACCGCTGCCTCGGTGAGATCGAGGACCGGGAGGCGGCGATCGTCGTCATCGTCGACGCCGACGGCCGCCTCGACGCCGAAGCGCCGCGCTATGCCGCCAGCCACTTCGCCGATCCGAGCGTGGGGGGCGTGCAGTCCCTGGTCCGCATCTACAACCGCGGGCATCTGCTGACCTGGCTGCAGGACGTCGAGTTCGCCGTCTACGGCCACCTCTTCCAAGCCGGCCGCGACCACTGGGGGACCGCCGGGATGGGTGGCAACGGGCAGTTCAACCGCCTCGTCGCGCTGGACACGATCGCGGAGGGGGAGGGCCCCTGGCAGGACCGGCTGACCGAGGACCAGGACCTCGGCCTGCGCCTGATCGGCGTTGGCTGGGAGGGCCGACAGGACCTGCGCGCGACCGTCAACCAGCAGGGTCTGGCGCGGCTGCGGCCGCTGTTTCGCCAGCGCACCCGCTGGTCGCAGGGCAACCTGCAGGCCCTGGCCCTGCGCGGCGAAGTGATGCGGGCGCCGATCGGCCTCGGCGCGCGGCTCGAGCAGCTCGCCTACCTGCTGATGCCCTTCTGGCAGGGGATCGTCGGCCTCGGGCTGATCGCGGCGCTGGTCCTGGCGATCCTCGGGATCGCTCCCTTCTGGGGCGACGGCCCGACTTGGCAACTCGGCTTCTTCTACCTACTCGCCTTCGGCGGCACCGCAATGGGATGTATCGCCGCCCGCGCCGAGGAAGGCCCGCTCGGCTGGCTCCGAGGCTTCCTAGTCGCCCAGGTCTACACCCCCTACACCTGGCTCCTCTGGCCAGTCCTCCTCCGCGCCGCCCTCCGCCAACTCAGCTCCCGCGGCGACTGGGCCAAGACGGAAAGAGAACCCCTCTCCACCGAAAAGCAAGAGCACGTGTCACCGGAGGGGACGGGACACCCCCTCCAGACACTCAACCGCGGGCCATAAGCGAGCGGTGTCTGGAGGGGGTGTCCCGTCCCCTCCAACCGCAACGCTCTTAAGCGCCCTCGCCCGGCTCGTCAATCTTGTACTCCCGAGCCTTAGGGTCCCAACCGATCCCGGTAACCAACGCTTCGGCGGTGGTGTCAAGCGCAGTCGCCAGCTTGATCAGCGTCCCCAGGCGCGGTTCGCGGCCACCCCGCTCGAGCAGGGAGACCTCGGTGCGGTGGAGTTCGCAGCGTCCGGCGAGCTCTTCCTGGGAGACGCCGGCGGCTTTGCGAGCGCGGCGCAAGTTTGCCGCGAAGCGATCTCGTTTATCCATTTGTGAAGCTTCTGTCATAGAAGACAGAACCTCTACAGACAAAAGGTATTAATAAGCGCGGACTGGCCAATGGTAGAGCCGGTTATCTGCCCGTTGCCCGCCAGACCCAGAGCATCGCCAGCGGCTGCAACGGCAGCCGCGCCCAGAGGGCCCAGCGCGGGATCTTGCGCAGATCGAGACCGCGGATCTGCTCGGGGTTGACGGCCATATGGATGTTTGCCGGGAACACCGACGCCAGCAGCGCCAGCAGCCACCAACGGCCGAGGCGCCGGGTGGCGGGGTGGAGGACCATCGCCGCGCCGGCGATCTCGGCGACGCCGCTGACCGCTACCGCCTCCTTCTTGCGCGACTCGAGCGCGGGCGGCACGATCGCCTCGAAGCTGCGCCGAGCGACGAAGTGCATCGTCCCCATGAAGGTGAAGAAGGCGGCAAGAGCGAGGCGCGAGCGGGTCATCGAGACCCCAGCATATGCGCCAGCTATGTTCTGGATGTGCCGGATTTCAAGCTCAACCCCGCCTATACCCCGACGGCGGACCAACCGAAAGCGATCGCTGGCCTGGCTGAGGGCCTGGGCGCCGGCGAACGCTTCCAGACCCTGCTCGGCGCCACCGGCACCGGCAAGACCTTCACGATGGCGGCGACGATTGCCGAGGTGCAGCGCCCGAGCCTGGTAATCGCCCACAACAAGACGCTCGCGGCCCAGCTCTGCAACGAGTTCCGCGAGTTCTTCCCCGAGAACGTGGTCGAGTACTTCGTCTCCTACTACGACTACTACCAGCCGGAGGCCTACGTCCCGGCCCAGGACCTCTACATCGAGAAGGACTCCTCGATCAACGACGAGATCGACCGCCTGCGCCACGCCGCCACGGCGGCGCTCTTCGCCCGCCGCGACGTGATCATCGTCGCCTCGGTCTCCTGCATCTACGGGATCGGCTCACCCCAGGTCTACAACGAAAAAATGCAGCTCTTCCAGGTCGGCAAGGAAATCGACCGCGATGACGTCCTTCGCAAGCTGGTGAAGATGCAGTATCAGCGCAACGACCAGGTGCTCGGCCGCGGTGCTTTTCGGGTTCGCGGCGAGGTGCTGGAGATCATGCCCTCCTACGCGGAGTCGGCCTACCGAATCGCCCTCTTCGGCGACGAGATCGAGGGGATCCAGCATTTCGACCCGCTGACCGGCGAGGTGCTCGACGTGATCGACCACGTCTCGGTCTGGCCGGCGTCTCACTACGTGACCAAAGACGAGACCGTCGACCGCGCCGTCGACGAGATCCGCGCCGAACTGGAATCCCGCACCGCCGAGCTCGAAGCCGAAGGCAAGCAGCTCGAGGCCCACCGCCTACGGCAGCGGACGATGTATGACCTGGAGATGATCAAGGAGCTCGGCTTCACCTCGGGGATCGAGAACTACTCGCGGATCCTCGACGGCCGGCCGCCCGGGAGTCCACCACACACGCTCATCGACTACTTCCCCGACGACTTCGTCGTCTTCGTCGACGAGAGCCACCAGACGATCCCGCAGATCGGCGGCATGTACGAGGGGGATAGATCGCGGAAGACCTCGCTGGTCGACTTCGGCTTCCGGCTGCCCTCGGCGATGGACAACCGGCCGCTCAAATTCGATGAGTTCCTGCAGCGGGTCAACCAACTGGTGATGGTCTCGGCGACGCCGGGGCCGTTCGAGAAAGCCGAAGCGAGCCGTACCGTCGAGCAGATCGTCCGCCCGACCGGGATCGTCGACCCATACATCGAGCTGCGCGAGACCAGGAACCAGATCGACGACCTGATGAACGAGGTGAAGAAGGTGGCCGAGAGCGGCGACCGCACCCTCGTCACCACCCTGACCAAGAAGATGGCCGAGGACCTGACCGCCTACCTCTTGGAGTACGGGGTCAAAGTCCGGTATCTGCACTCCGAGGTCGACACCCTCGAACGGATTCAGATCATCCGTGACCTGCGGCTCGGCGAGTACGACGTGCTCGTCGGGGTCAACCTCCTGCGCGAGGGGCTCGACCTGCCCGAGGTCTCGCTGGTGGCGATTCTCGACGCCGACAAGGAGGGCTTCCTGCGCGGCGAGACCAGCCTCGTGCAGACGATCGGCCGCGCCGCCCGCAACGTCAACGGGCGGGTGGTGATGTACGCCGACAGGGAGACCGACGCGATGCGGGCGGCGATGCGGGAGACCGACCGCCGCCGGGAGATCCAGCTCGCTTACAACGAGGAGCACGGGATCACCCCGGAGACCGTCCGCAAAGGCATCTCCGAGATGAGCGAGTTCCTGGCGATGGAGGACCGGGCGCCGCGCAAACGCCGCCGCAAGCGGGCCGAGGACTTCGCCACGCCCGAGGAGCTGGAGAAGACGATCGTGACGCTCGAGGAGGAGATGCTTGCCGCCGCCGACGACCTGCGCTTCGAGGAGGCGGGGCGGCTCCGCGACGAGCTGCGCGAGCTGCGGCGCGACCTCGACGGGATGACTGCGGGGACCTGATGCCGATCGACGTCACCGAAGCGACCTTCGAGCGCGACGTCGTCGAGCTCTCCCGCCAGACCCCGGTCGTGGTCGACTTCTGGGCCGAGTGGTGCGGGCCCTGCAAAGCGCTGAGCCCAGCCCTGGAAGCGGCGGAGGCGAGCCGCGGCGGCAAGGTGCTGCTGGCCAAGGTCGACGTCGACTCCAACCAGCGCCTGGCGGCTCAGTTCCAGGTGCAGGGGATCCCGGCGGTGAAGGCGTTCCGGGACGGGGCGGTTGCCGATGAATTCGTCGGGGCGCTGCCGCCGGCGAAAGTCGAGGAATTCTTCAACTCGCTGGTCCCCTCGCGGGTCGACGAGCTGCTCGCGGCGGGCGACGAGCTCTCCTTGCGCGAGGCAGCCGAACTGGAGCCCGGGCGGGCCGACGTCGCGGTGGCACTGGCGAAGGCCCGGCTCGAGCGCGGGGCGGAGGACGAGGCGCTGGAAGCGGTCGAAAACCACCCAGGCGACTTCGCCGCCGCCGGCATCGCCGCCCGCATCCGCCTCGCCAGGGTCGGGATCGGCAGCGAGGGCTTCGCCGCCCTCGACCTCGGCGACCGCGAAGCCGCCCTCGACGCCCTGCTCGAGGAGCTCCAGCAGACGGGAGGCGACAACTGGAGCGCCGGTGGCCTCTCCGCCGAGGACCTCCGCGACCTCCTCCGCCGCGCCGCCGTCGGCATCCTCAGCGAACTCGACCCCGCCGATCCGACCGCCCGCGAGTACCGTCGCCGCCTCGCTGCCGCCCTCGGATAGCCGCAAACTGCGCCTGTCCGAAGGGAACATCTGTTCGCCTAGCTAGAATCGACGCAAGTGGCTGCCTCTGAGCGAATCGTCATCTCGGGCGCCCGGGAGCACAACCTCAAGGACGTTGACCTTGAGCTGCCCCGCGACGCGCTGATCGTCATCACCGGCCTCTCCGGGTCCGGCAAGTCGAGCCTTGCCTTCGACACGATCTACGCCGAGGGGCAGCGGCGCTACGTCGAGTCGCTGTCGTCCTACGCGCGGCAGTTCCTCGGGCTGATGGAGAAGCCCGACGTCGACTCGATCGAGGGGCTCTCGCCGGCGATCTCTATCGACCAGAAGACGACCTCGCGCAACCCGCGCTCGACGGTCGGCACGGTGACCGAG
>Ga0190275_10004098_pt1 | contig 10477 bp, 6 predicted proteins | sample Popmic550T_FD_133745 | JGI IMG/M metagenome (GOLD analysis project Ga0190275, IMG submission 133745) | Populus adjacent soil microbial communities from riparian zone of Yellowstone River, Montana, USA - 550 T | ecosystem: Environmental > Terrestrial > Soil > Riparian zone > Trees stand | place...
CCGACGCCCCGAACGCCTCGCCTGCCCCGCCTGCTGCGGCCGCTCCGTCGCTCGCCGAGGTCGGTGGCTGGCCGGGCGTGCTGGGGGCGCTCACCAAGCGGCGCGACCTCACGCCGGTCGAGGCCCGGGCGGCGATGGCCGAGATCTTGGCCGGCGACGCCACCCCGTCCCAGGTGGCCGGGTTCATCGTCGCCCTGCGCATGAAGGGGGAGACGACGGGCGAGATGGGCGGGATGCTCGACGCCATGCTCGCCGCCTCCGAGACGGTCGTGCTGCCCACCCTCGACGGAGTCGTCGACATCGTGGGGACCGGTGGCGACGGCAGCCACTCGATCAACGTCTCCACGCTCGCCGCCATCGTCGTGGCCGGGTCCGGCGGCCAGGTCTGCAAGCACGGCAACCGGGCGGCCTCGTCGTCGTGCGGGTCGGCCGACCTGCTCGAGGCGCTCGGGGTCGTCATCGACCTCGGTCCCGAGGGGGTGGCCCGCTGCGTGGCCGAGGCCGGCATCGGCTTCTGCTTCGCCCCCCGCTACCACGCCCCCAGGCGCCCCGCCGGCCCGCCCCGCCGCGAGCTCGGCGTCCCGACGGTGTTCAACATCCTCGGCCCGCTGGCCACCCCGGCCCGGGTTCGGCGCTACGTCGTCGGCGTGGGCGACCCGTCGATGGCCGAGCGGATGGCCGAGGTCCTGCTCCAGCACGGCGCCGAGCGGGCCTTCGTGGTCCACGGCGGCGACGGCCTCGACGAGATCACCATCACCACCACGTCCAACGTCATCGAGGTGGTCGACGGCGACGTCCGGCCCCTCACCGTCGACCCGCTGGCCTACGGCCTGGGCCCCGCCCGGCTGGAGGACCTGCGGGGCGGCGACCCGGCCACCAACGCCCGGCTGGCCCACGCCGTGCTGGCCGGCGACCGGGGGCCGCACCGCGACATCGTCGTGCTCAACGCCGCCGCCGGGCTGGTGGCCTCGGGCCGGGCCGTCGACTACGACGCCGGCATCGCCATGGCCCTCGAGTCGCTCGACACCGGCGCCGCCGCCCAGGCCCTCGAGCGCCTCGTGACCACCTCGGTCGCCGCCCGCACCGAAGGCCTCTAGCCGCTCGGCGCAGCCCGTCGGCCCGCGGGGTGGTCAGCCGTTGCCGGGCATCGCCTGGCCGCGTGGGGGCTTGCGGAGGTCGGGGGTGGCCCGGGTCGGGTCGGCGTAGGGGCTCACGCGGTGGACGCCGGCCGCCGTCTCGACCTCGGTCACCTCGTGGCGGGCCTGCTCGAGCCGGTCGAGCTGCCGGGCCAGGTCGTCGAGGGCCGATCCCTCGCCCCGAGCGATCATCGGCGCCTGGGACTGGGCCGCCAGCAGCGACACCTGCGACGCCACCTGCTCGACCTTCCGGACCTGCTGGGCCAGCGTGGCCATCTGGATCCGGCCCTGCTTGCCCTGGACGCGGGAGGCGACCACCAGGTGGGTGTCGAGGGCGACGGCCTCGCGCTCGAGCTCGGTGGTGAGGTCGACCAGGTGCGGGGCGGAGGGGGCGGTGGCACAGGCCGAGCGGGCCACGGTCACGGCCGTGCGCAGCCGGCGGTGGAGCCGGGCGCCGGCCCCGGGGGCGCCGAGCCAGGAGGTCGGAGCGTTCGTGGCGACGTCGGGGCTGACCCGGTTGCGCTTGCGCAGGGCCCGAGCCCCGAGGGCCAGGCCGATGACGGCCAGCAGGACGCTGAACAGCATCACCACCAGCAGGGCGATGAGCAGCTCGGCCATGGACGCTCAGGCTACCGGCATCGCTTCTGAGGCGGAGGTGGGCCATGGGTGACGCTCTCGCGCCTCAGAAGGGGACGGGGACGGGGGCGTCGCGGCGGGCGCGGCGGGGGGGGGGGTCGTGGTCGCGGTCGCGGCGGAGGGCGGGGCCGACGGCGCGGGGGCGCATCTCGGGCAGGGGCGGCCAGAGGGAGGCGAGGCCGCCCGTGCTGCTGGCCACCGTGGTCCGGCCCAGGTAGCGGTCGAGCCAGGTGGCGACGCACATGCGCTCGGCGTCGGCCCCCTCGGGGTCGAGGTCGGGGTCGGGCGGCGGCGCCCCGGCCACCAGGTCGAGGCTGCGGACCTGGCCGTCGGAGCCCCACGCCGAGACCAGCAGGCCGCCCTCCAGCACCGCCCCCGCCCCACCGGGGAGGGCCAGCTCGGTCCGGCCCGAGGCCCGCAGGGCGTCGATGCGCCGGCGCCGCCGGAGGATCGCCACCACCGCCCCGGCCCGGTCGCGGACGTCGGCGGCCTCCTCGAAGCGCTCGGTCGCGGCGAGGGCATCCATCCGCTCGGCCAGCGGCGACAGCAGCAGGTCGGGCCGGCTGCCCCACCCGGCCCGCACGGCGGCGACGACCTGGCCGTAGGTGGCCTCGTCGAGATCACCGGCGCAGGGGCACAGGGCCCGCCCCAGCTGGGCCGACGCACACGGCGCCGCCCTCCGGCCGGCCGCACCGGTGCAGCGCCGGATCGGCAGGGCGGTCTGGATGGCCTCGACCACGCGGGCGGCCGAGCGATGGTCGGGGAACGGGCCGAGGTGATCGCCAGCGTCGCCCCGAACCGTCTTCACCACCGACAGCCGCGGGTACCGGTCGGTGGTGAGCCGCACCCAGGTCGGGCGGCCGCGGGCCCGGCCCTGGCGGTTGAAGCGCGGGTCGAGGCTGCGGATCAGCCGCAGCTCGAGCACGGCCGCCTCCAGCGTGCTCGAGCACACGATCGTGTCGACCGCCTCGGCCTCCCGCAGCAGCTGGCCGATCTTCCGCCGATCGTCGCTGGAGAAGTACGACCGCACCCGGGACCGCAGGTCGGCGGCCTTGCCGACGTAGAGCACCCGCCCGCCCCGGTCGCGGAAGCGGTAGACGCCGGGGCTGCGGGGCAGGCCCTCGGTCATCTTGAGCTTCGCCGCCTGCGGGTGCCGGGCCATGGTGGGCAGGCCGAGGAGGTCGTCGAGGCCGAGCACCCCCAGCCCGGCGGCCCGCTCCAGCAGGACGTGGAGGAGGTGACCGGTGGCCAGGGCGTCGTCGAGCGCCCGGTGGGTGGGCCGGTGCGGGAGGCGGAAGGCTCGGGCCAGGGTGCCGAGGCGGCAGTTGGGCACCTCGTCGCGCACCAGCCGCCGGGCCAGGGCGCAGGTATCGACCCACGGGTTGGTGAACGGCACCTGGCCGTGGGCCACGAGGGCGGCGTTGAGGAAGCCCAGGTCGTAGCGGACGTTGTGGCCGACGATGACGGCATCGCCCACGAACTCGAGCAGCGACGACAGCACCGGCCCGACCCGCGGGGCGGGCCCCACCATGGTCTCGGTGATGCCGGTGAGCACGATGATCTGCGGCGGGATCGGGAGGCCCGGGTTCACGAGGGTCTGGAACCGCCCCAGCTCCTCGCCGCACCGGAGCTTGACGGCGCCGATCTCGGTGATGCCCCCGTCGGCGGCCACCCCGCCCGTCGTCTCGATGTCGATCACGCAGAACGTGACCTGGTGCAGCGGCGTCCCGAGGTCGTCCAGGCTCATCTGCACGGGAACGCACGTTCGCGTACACCTGTTCGATCGTCAAGGGTCTTCCCCGAGCGAGGTGATCGGTACGATGCCCGGCGTGACCGAGACGTCCTCCACCACCGTGGCGCGGTACCGCTGCACCACCTGCGGGAACCTGACCCGCTTCGACGTCACCGCGACCCGGCGCACCCGGTCGTTCCATCACTACACGGTGGGCGGCGAGCTCACCGTGGAGAGCACCGAGGTGCTGGCCGAGGACGTCGAGTCCGTCGAGTGCGGCTGGTGCGGACCGAGCGGAGCGGTCGAGGCGCTCACCGAGCGCTAGCCCGGACCGGGGCCGACGGCAGATGGGGTCCCCCGAGCGCAGCGCCCGCAGCGACCTGCTGCGCGAGGTGCTGGACGTCGCCATCGTCGTGGGCCGACGGGTCGAGGCCGAGGGCCGCGGCCCGGTGCCGGCCCCGCTGCGGCCCGTCCTGTCGATGACCCGGCTCGGCAGCCGGGCCCGGGCCGCCGCCGACCGTGCCGGCGACGACGACGCCTTCCGCGCCCAGGTGGCCGAGGCGGTGGCCGTCGACGACCTCGACGACGCCGGGCGGCTGTGGCTCACCCGCCCCGACGGCTGGGAGGAGGCCCTCGACGAGCTGGTGCGCCGGCGGATCGAGGACGCCACCGAGGCCGACGCCCGGCGCGCCCTCGACCGCGAGCGCCGGGCCCGGCGCCGGGCCGAGGCCGATCGCGACCAGGTCCAGGCCGACCTCGCCGCCGTCCGGGCCGAGCTGGACGACCTGCGGACCCGCGCCGACGCCGCCGCCACCCAGGCCGAGGAGCAGACCGCGCGCGCCGACGCGCTGGCGGAGGAGCGGGCCGGCGCCATCCGGCAGCTCAAGGACCTGGAGACGATCCACCAGCGAGCCCACGACGACCTGCGGGCGATCAAGGCGGAGCTGGCCGAGGCCCAAGCCCAAGCGGAGCTGGCGATCAGATCCGGCGGGAAACCGCCGGATCTGATCGCCACTTCGGAGCCGGTGGCGGCGGCCGAGCCGCCCGCACCGCCCGAGCCGGTGGAGGAGCTGGCCGAGCCGCCGGCAGCGCCGGAGCCGAGCTTCGACCGGGGTGCGGCGGCCGCGGCGGTGGGCACGGCCGCCGGGGCGGCGGCCGAGCTGGCCCGGGCGCTCGACGCCCTCGCCACCAGCCTGCGGCCGTCGGCGGCCGAACAGGACGACGGGCCGGAGCCCCGCCGGGCCCGACGGCCCCGGACCCCCCGCCCCCGGCGGCGCCGCCCCTCGCTCCCCGGCGGGGTCCACGACGACTCGCCCGAGGCCGCCGCCCACCTGGTCCGGCTGCCGGGCTGCGCCCTCCTGGTCGACGGGTACAACGCCTCGATGTCGACCTGGCCGGGCCACGACCTGCCCGAGCAGCGGCGGCGCCTGGTCGACGCCCTCGACCAGCTCGAGGCCCGGATCGGCGTCCACGCCACCGTCGTGTTCGACGGGGTGGAGGAGGCGTGGCGGCGCTCGGCCTCGCGCCGCGTCGACGTCCGCTTCACCCCGGCTGGGGTCGAGGCCGACGACGTCATCCTCGACCTGGTCGACACGCTGCCGGGCGAGCGCCCCGTCGTGGTGGCGTCGGACGACCAGCGCGTCCGCGCCGGGGCCCGCCAGCGCGGCGCCCACCCCATCGGCACCGACCAGCTCCGGTCGCTGCTGTAGGCCCATGCCCGACGACGCCCGCCCCGTCACGCTCGCCGCCCCGCCGCTCGTCGGCCGGGGCCCGGAGCTGGCCGCCATCGGCGCCGTGCTCGACGCCCCCGAGGGCCGGGGCGTGCTCATCAGCGGCCCGATCGGCGTGGGCAAGACCCGCCTCGCCACCGAGGTGATGGGCCGGCGGGCGGCGGCCGGCGCCGTCGTCCTGCGCGTCATCGCCACCGCGGCCACCGCCGACATCCCCCTCGGCGCCCTCGCCGCCGTCACCCACCTCGGGGTGCGGGCCGGCGACCGGCGCGAGGCCGTGGTCGAGCGGGTCGTCAACGACCTGGCGGCGGCGGCCGACGGCAAGCCCCTGCTCCTCGTGGTCGACGACGTCAACCTCCTCGACCCCCAGTCCCACCAGGTCGCCCGGGGCCTGGTCGAGCGGCGGGTGGCGCGCGTCGTGGGCACGGCCCGGACGCCCGGACCACCCCTCCCGCCGCCGTGGACCACCCCCGGCGTGGTCCACCTCGCCCTCAACGACCTCGACGCCGACGGCGTGGCCGAGGTGCTGGTGGCCACCCTCGGTGGTCCGGTGGCCGGCGACATGACCCGGCAGCTGGCCGCCGCCACCCAGGGCAACCCGCTGCTGCTGCGGGAGGCCCTCACCGTGGCCGGTCACGACGGGAGCCTGCGCCGGGTCGACGGCATCTGGTCGCTGGAGGAGGCGGCGCAGCCCATGGGCCGCCTGGGCGACCTCGTCGGCGGCCGGCTGGCCCAGCTCGGGTCCGAGGCCCGCGACGCCCTCGAGCTGGTGGCCGTGGCCGAGGTCCTGCCCCTCCCGCTGGCCGAGACGCTGATCGGGCAGGTGCTGCTGGCCGAGCTGGAGCGCTCGGGGCTGGTGCTGCGCGACGCCGTGCTGGCCCGCCCCGTGATCCGCCCGTCGCACCCGTTCTACGGCGAGGCCCTGCGGGCCGGTCTGGGTCCGATCGCCCGGCGTCACCACGCCCGACGCCTGGCCGACGCGGCCGAGCGGTCGGCCGAGAGCGGCTCGGAGTCCGGCGTCGACGTGCTCCGCGTGGTGGCCTGGCGGGCCGCGGCCGGCGGCCAGGTCGCCCCCGACCTGCTGTACCAGGCGGCGCGGGAGGCCCGGCGCCGCTCCGAGTTCGACCGGGCCGAGGACCTCGCCGGCCGAGCGGTCGAGGCCGGTGGCGGCACCCCCAGCCTCCTGCTGCTCGGCGAGATCCAGAACGCGGTCGGTCGCTTCGCCGCCGCCGACGCCACCTTCGGCCGGGTCGTCGACCCCGTCGTCAGCGGCGAGGCGGTGCCGGACGACGAGCAGGAGGCGTCGCTCGTCGGGCTGAGCGCCCTGGCCATGGCCTTCAACCGGGCCTGGGGGCTGGGCCGCCACGGCGACTCGCGGGCGCTGCTGCAGGAGGTGTCCGCCGCCCTGGGCCGGTCGGCGGCGGCGGACACGCCGATGGTGGGGGAGCGGCGGGCCGAGCTGGCCGCCGACGCCGCCTCCCTGGCCGCCTTCTCCGGGTCGGCGGCCACGGCCGTCGCCGAGGCCGAGGCCATCCTCGCCACCGAGCCGCCGCCCCGGGTCCGGGCGCGAGCGGCGTGGGCCCTCGCCGCCGGCCTGATCGGCGTGGGCCGGCCGGCGCAGGCCGTCGTCGTCTCCGACGAGGGCCTGGCCGCCCTCGAGTCCCAGCCCGACGGCTTCGGGCGGGCGACCTTCACCACCAACCTGCTGCTGACCCGCACCGTCGGGCTGGCCGAGGCGGGGCGGCTGGTCGAAGCCGACGCCGAGGCCGAGCAGACCTACCGGCGCTCGGTCACCGCCGCCTTCCTCACCGGGCAGGCCGTGTCGGCCTGGGCGCGCGGGCGGGTGCTGGAGCAGGCGGGCCGGGCCGTGTCGGGTGAGCGCTGGCTGCGGGAGGCCCGGCTGCTCGAGCGCGACCTCCAGACCCGGGGCCGCCGCCGCTGGTCGCTGATCGCCCTCGGGCTGGCCCTCGTCGCCCAGGGCCGCATCACTGACGCCGAGGAGGTGGCCTCGACGCTCGACCTCCTCGACGCCGAGGAGCCCGTCGACGACCGCTTCGTCGTGGCCGACGAGATCCGGCTCCGCGCCGCCCTGCTGGTCGCCCGGGGCGAGCTGACGGCGGCCGAGCGCCTGCTGGCCGAGGGGGCCGAGGACGCCCGGCGCGAGGGGGCCATGGGCGCCGCCGTGGGCCTGTGGCACGAGATCGTGACCAGCGGGTCGTCCCGGCGGGCCATCGCCGCCGCCGCCGAGGGCCTGGCCGAGTCCGAGGGCCTGGTCGACGGTGACCTGCACGCGGCGCGCGTCGCCGACGGCCGGGCGGTGCTGGCCCGCGACCTCGAGGGGCGCCTGGCCGCAGCCGAGACGCTCGACCAGGCCGGCGCGGCGCGCACCGCCGTGGTCATCGCCCGGGCCGTGGTGGCCGACGCCGCCCGGCTGGGCCAGCGGGGTCTGGCCCGCACGGCCGAGGAGCGGGCCGCCCGCAGCGCCGCCCGCTGCGAGGGCGGGGCCGACCAGCCGGTGGTGGCCGGCGGCGCCCTGGCCGTCCTCGGGCCCCGCCAGCGGGAGGTCGTGCTGCTGGCGGCCAAGGGCCTCAGCAACCAGGAGGTGGCCGAGCGGCTCGGCATCTCCACCCGCACCGTGGAGAACCACCTCCACCGGGCCTACGCCGAGCTCGGGGTCGACGGCCGGCGCGGCCTCGTCGGACTCGTCAGCGGCGACGCCGCCGAGGTCTGAGGCCGGGGCGTTCGGTCAGCACCTCAGGTCGGGGGCGGGGACGGTGAGGTCGACGAGGTAGGGGGTGACGGCGTCGTCGACGCAGTCGGAGAGCGAGCGGTAGGCGGTGTGGATGTCGCCCTCGTAGGTCACCAGCACCGAGCCCTCGACGACGCGGGCCGCCTCCTCGGCCTGCTCGTAGGGCGTGGCCGGGTCGTTGGTCGTGCCGATGACGACGACGGGCGGGACGCCGGTCAGGTCGCCGTCGCCGAGGGGCAGGAGGGGGTCGACAGGCTCGGGGATGCCCCAGCAGCCGGGGAGGTTCGAGGCGAACCAGGCGCCCCAGAAGGGCAGCTCGGCCGCCCACTCGTCGACCAGGCCCAGGTCGCCCTCGGGCTCGGCCGACCGCGCGACCTGGTCGGCGCAGCGGATGATGCCCCGGGCGTCGGCGTCGTCGAACCAGCTCCCGTCGGCGGACCGCCCGAGGTACTGGTCGCGGATGGCGAGCAGGGTGCGGCCCTGGGCCGGTGAGTCCAGCGCCTCCTCCAGCCCCTGGTCGAGCGTGGGCCAGGCGGCGTCGTCGTAGAGCGAGGCCGCCACCGCCACGTAGAGCTCGCCGATCCCGAGGTCGCCCTCGCGGGGCGCGGCGTCCTCGCCCAGCTGGTACGACGCCGGGATCCGCTCGGCCTCGAGCCGGGCGACCAGGTCGAGGAGGGTGGCCTTGGGGTCGGCGCCCAGCGGGCAGGTGGAGCGGGTGGCGCACCCGGCCAGGTAGGCGTCGAGGGTCCGCTCGAAGCCCTGGCCCTGGACGTGGGCGTCCTCGATGGGCTCGGTGCCGGGGACGGACACGCCGTCGAGGACCATGGCCCGCACCCGGTCCGGGTAGAGCCGCAGGTACTCCATGCCGATCGTGGTGCCGTAGCTGTAGCCCACGTAGGTGAGGGCCTCGTCGCCCAGGACGCCGCGCAGGGCGTCGAGGTCGCGGACGGTCGCCCGGGTGCCGACCACGCCGAGCAGGTCGCCGTGCGTCGAGAGACAGGCGTCCACCGTCGTCTCGGCCTCGGCCCGGATGGCGTCGATGTCGGCCTGGTCCTCGACGGTCGGGTCGGCGTCGGGATCGAGCCACTCCGCGTCGGTGGTGCAGTCGATGCGGTTGGTGCCGCCCGTGCCGCGGGGGTCCCACGAGACGACGTCGAAGCGCTCGGCCAGCCCGTCGGGCAGCCCGCTGGCGACGAAGCCCTGGACGAAGCCCACGCCCGACGCCCCCGGCCCGCCCGGGTTCAGCAGGAGCGACCCGATGCGCTCGCCCTCGGCCCCGTGGCGGGTGACGGCGATCTCGAGCGTGTCGCCCTCGGGGTCGGCCCAGTCGCGGGGCACGGTGAGCGTGGCGCACTCGAACGAGCCGGCGCACGGCTCCCAGGCCGACAGGGCGGCGAAGTCCGAGGGCTGGTCGGGACCGATGTCGTCGTCGGTGGGCGGCGTCGGATCGGTCGGGGCGCCGTCGGCGCTGGTCGTCGGGCCGTCGTCGTCCTCGGTGGTCGTCGTGGCGCTGGCCTCGGCCCCGCCGTCGCGGACCACGGCCGTCGGCTCGGTGTCGGTGCAGCCGACGGCGAGCAGGGCGATGGCGGCCGCGGTGGCGACGAGGGCGGACGAGCGGCGCACGGCGGCCATGCTCGCAGGTGACGGGCGCCGCCCCTGGTCAGCGGAGGGGTGGCTCGTCGTGCGCCGGGTCGAGGTGGGTGCCGGCCGCCACCTCGGTGCCGGCCGCCAGGCGGCGGGACGCCCCGACCAGGACCGGGTGGCGGGCGTGGGGGGCGCCGATGCGGGACCGGGCCCCGACCCAGACGTCCTCGGCCAGCACGGCCCGGGAGACGGCGGCGCCGCGGCTCACCCGGACGTCGTCGAACAGCACGCTGTGGCGGACCTCGGCGTCGCGCTCGACGACGGTGCCGGGCCCGATGATCGAGTCGACGACCGTGCCCCGCACCACGGCGCCGGGGCTGATCCACGACCCGTCGACGTGGGCCGTGCCCTCGATCCGGGCGGGGACGCGGGACACGGCCGGGCTCCAGATGGGCCAGGCCGGGTCATCGAGCCGGAACGGCGCCCGGGGCCGCAGCAGCTCGAGCTGGGCGTCGAGGTAGGCCTGCGGCGTGCCCAGGTCGCGCCAGTGACCGGTGTGCTCCCAGGCGTGGACGTTCCCGCCGTCGATCACGGTCGGGACGAGGGATTCGCCGAAGTCGCCCAGCGGCGCCCCCTCGGCCACCAGCGCCCGCAGCGTGCCCAGCAGGACGCTGGTGTCGTAGGCGAAGACCTCGGTGGCGGCGGTGCGGTGGGGCGGGTCGTCGGGCTTCGTGTGCATCCCGGTCACGCGCCCGCGGGCGTTCACGTCGACCAGGGCGTGGCGGGTCGGGTCCTGGGCGCGGGTCAGCTCGGTGGTGACGATGGTCAGGTCCGAGCGCCGGTCGAGGTGGGCGGTGACGACGGCGTCGAGGTCGATGGCGCAGAGGTGATCGGCCGACGCGACCAGCAC
>Ga0190275_10004099_pt1 | contig 10475 bp, 16 predicted proteins | sample Popmic550T_FD_133745 | JGI IMG/M metagenome (GOLD analysis project Ga0190275, IMG submission 133745) | Populus adjacent soil microbial communities from riparian zone of Yellowstone River, Montana, USA - 550 T | ecosystem: Environmental > Terrestrial > Soil > Riparian zone > Trees stand | place...
AAAGCGAGCGGGACGAGGCTCAAACCCGCCTCGGAAACCTTGAAGGTTCAGAGAGCCAGAACGAAGAGCTTCGTCGCCAGATTTCGGAAGGAGCCGCCCAGATCATGAAAAGCGGCGATGACCAGCCCGATGAAGGCAAGCCGCGGGACAACAACAGGTCCCGTGAGGGCAAGCGGCGCCGTTCGGCTGGACGGTAGCCGTCCCGGCGAACCGGGATTACTTCGGAACGACCTGTTGATTGCCGCCCGGACTTCCCGGAGGACGGATGACCGGCGTCGAGTTGGGATCCGGCACGGGCGCGGGCACGGTGATGTCGGGCGTGGCGCTCTCCGGGGGCCGGATCACGCCGTCCGACCGCTCCAGCTTGTCGCTCAAGGTGTTGGTGGACCCCGTCTCAGACGGGCCGCTCGTCGTGCCGCCATCGGTATTGGGCTCGATCTTTTCCGCCGGCATCTGGTTAGGCGCCGGCATGTTGGGCGGCCGCTGCTGCAGCACTTCAGGGTTCTGCGCCAGCGCAGCGGTGCCAAGACCGGCTGCAAGGATCGTGGATAGGACCAGCACGCGCTTCATGGATCGCTCCTTTGCGAAGGCAACGGGCGACCCGGAAGCGGGTTCCGGCAAAGCTATTCCGCAGCCATCGCCGGCGCGCTTGCCATCTGCAGGTAGAGCTGGCGCAACCTCGTCGTGATCGGGCCGGGCCTGCCGTCGGCAACGGGGCGTCCGTCGATGGACACCACCGGCAGCACGAAATTCGAGGCGCTGGTCAGGAAGGCTTCCCCCGCCTCATAGGCCTCCGCGACCGTGAATCGACGTTCCTCGAGGACAATCCCGCTTTCCTGCGAGAGCCGCAGGAGGGATTTGCGCGTGATCCCTGGCAGGATGGCCTGGGAGAGCGGGCGCACGACGATGCTCCCTGCTTTCGTGACGATGAAGGCACTCGACGAGCCTCCCTCCGTCACGAATCCGTCCTCGACCAGCCAGGCCTCCTGCGCTCCGGCCTCCTTGGCCGCCTGCTTGGCCAGAACCTGCGCGAGCAGGTTGATCGATTTGATATCCCGCCTCTGCCAGCGCAGATCCGGCACGGTGACCACGGCGATTCCCTTCTCCGCCGCCGGCGCATTCGCGATGGCCTTGGCCTGCGTGAACATCGCAACCGTGGGCTTGGCGTTCTCCGGAAAGAAGAAATCCCGTTCGGCAACGCCGCGGGTGACCTGGAAATAGATGAAGCCCTCCGTCATGCCGTTTCGGCGCGCGAGTTCTTCCTGCAGGGCAGTCCACTCGGCCTTGGAATAGGGATTGGCGATGCGGACCTCGCCGAGCGAGCGTTCCAGGCGCTCCAGATGAGCCTCGTTGTCGATCAGGCGCCCGTCCAGCATCCCGACCCCTTCGTAGACTCCGTCGCCAAACAGGAAGCCGCGGTCCATGAAGGGCACCTTGGCCTCTTCGATCGGGAGAAAGGATCCATTCAGGAAGACGATGCGGGACATGCCAACTCCAAAGGCGTAACGCGATTCCACCAAGCTTAACCTATGGGCAGATGAACCGCTCGACCTATATCCCCGAGGGCACCTGCAGCCTTTCGAGGATAGGTATCGCCATCATGAGATCGACGCCACTTCTCATTTTGACAGCCCTGCCATTCCTGTTCATGACGGCGCCGACAGCGGCCAGCTCCCTGCCGGCGGAAAGCTGGTTCAACCAGCAGGGCTATGTCGGGCCCGCGGGGGGCCGGATCATCGCCTGTCACGGCTATGGCTGCGTGCGCCGGATGCAGATTTCCGTCGACGGGACATGGCTGAGCCAGGCTAGGACCATCCTGCGGACGGGACAGGGGTCGCCTGACGCGGAACGCCGTGCCCTTGGCGATGTGGTCCGGTCCTATACGGCCTATCTGGCGGCGTCCTTCGGGGGAAAGCCGGACAGACCCGGCTCACCGCCCCAGATGTCTGGCGTCTACGGGCAGATGGATTGCCTGGACGAGACCGCGAACACGACGAGCCTGCTTCTGGTCCTGCAGGACCAGGGGCTTCTGACCCATCATGTGGTGGAATACCCGGAATCGCGCGGCTTCTTCCTCGATGGACGCTATCCGCATTTCACCGCCGTGATCGCCGAGAAACGGACAGGGGCGGAATGGGCGGTGGATCCGTGGGAGAAGGCCCCGGGTCAGAGGCCGGATATCCTGCCGCTCACGAAGTGGCGGCAGGATTCTTGATGAAATCAGCCAGAGCATCGGACCCAAAAGTGGATTCAACTTTTGGGATCCAATCCGATGCTCCTTCTTAGTTGGCGCATCGTTTTTCGCGGAAAACCGGATCCACTTTCCGCACGATGCGCTAAGCGATCTTATTTGAGGTGCTGCGCGAGATGCTTGTTCATCTCGAACATCGTCACCTTCGGCTTGCCGAAAATCGGCTTCAGCTTGTCGTCGGCGATGATCTCGCGCTTGTTCTCGGGATTCTGAAGGTTGTTCTTCTTGATGTAATCCCAGATCTTGCTCACGACCTCGCCACGCGGCAGCGGATCAGAGCCTACGATGGCGGCCAGTTCCTTGGACGGCTGCAAAGGCTTCTGAAGAGCATTGGGCTTGGAGCCGGCAGCCTTCTTAGCGGCAGGCTTGTCTGCAGCCTTCTTCGCACCGGCTTTTCCGTCTGTAGTCTTGGTCGGCATGTATTCCTCCGGGAATCGTATGGGAAAGCTTATCGACAGCCCTGTAGCCGGGCCCGAAAGCTCATTGACCGATCGTCGGTCGGGCATCCCGGAGAGACTTACGGGTACCCGGCCCCCTGACAGAAGGTCAATTCCGGCAGAGCTTATGTCCGTGCAACGCCGTCAGCAAGCCGGACTTCAGGAATTTAGGCGGTTTTCGGGAAGGGCAGAACCTTGGCAGGCTGTTCGACCGATGGCCGTGGGTTTTTGGCAACATGCCAAGCTCGCTTCGTCCGTTCTACCGCCGACTGGACATGCGACACGATCGACTCATTCGGGCAGGGCTTGGCCAGAAAGGCCGCACCGGGGGGCAGATCGCCCTGAGAGGGCCATTGCCGGCCCGACATGATCAGGATCTCGGTCGCCGGCCAGGTCCGATGCACGCGGTGGGCAAGTTCGAAGCCACTGCACCCGAGGGGCATGTCCACATCCGTCAGGAGAACCTCAACCTGCAATCCCGCCTCCAGCAGAACCAGGGCCTCGGCCGCGTTGGCTGCCTCGACGACCTTGAAGCCGACGTCTTCGAGAAGATCTGAGATGAACAGGCGGATCAGGGGCTCGTCTTCGACGAGGAGGATCGTGGAAGGGTCGGACATCAACTGTCTTTGGCTCACTGAACAATGTCCGACAACGCCACCAAATCGGTTCGGTTCCAAGGAAAAACGAGTCATTTGCAATGCTATTTCATATGCCTGCCGGCGCTAGTCGTTTTTCGACATGGCGCACCAATCCCTCGGTGGCGATGTTCTTGAGCTTGGCCTCGATCTCGAAATCGGACCAGGACAGATGGCGCAACACCAGGTCGTTGACCGCCTCGTTCCACATGAGGTCCGAATGGGCGCGCAGATCCTTCGGCTTGATCCCTGCCGCCACCAGCACCTCGAAATCGGGAAGCGCCGCGATGTCCTGATCCGGCAGGAGATCCTCCCGGGAGACGCTGACATGGCTCACAGGCCGCACGCCGCGCCAGGAAGCGACGATGCGTCCGATCCGTGGATCGTCGGGCTCGATATATTCGCCCTTGCTCATGATCCAGTGATGGTGAAGGTCGAGAACGAGCGGCACCTCGTCGGCAAGGGGCAGAAGGTCGTCGAGACCGAAGCTGACCTCGTCATTCTCGACCGTGATCAGGTTTCGGGCCGTCTGGGACAGATGCTTGAGCCCGCTACGGATGCCCTCCGCTCCGACAGCCTTCGCGCCGCCATGAATGTTGACGTGCGCGCCATGCGGATGCCAGCCTCCGCCGAATCCCATGAGAGCCATGATCTCGGCGTGATACTCGAATTCCGCACGACCGTTCGCCGCGGCTGCGGGATTGGCCGAGGCGATCACGCAGAACTGGCTCGGATGCATGCTGAGGCGGACATCCCCGTCACGGGCGATCTGTCCCAGGGCAGAAAGCTTCGTCTCGATGAGCCGGCGCAGATCGGGATCGCGGTAATAGTCGTGGCAGCCCGGATGCGTGTAGCCGGGGAGCAGATCGCTGGAAAGGCGGTGCAGGCGCTCGCGCTTCGGCCGGGTCGCCACATGCGCGATCTGGAGCCGGAACGCTTCCAGGTTATGCGCGACGACGGATGCGAGCTTGTCGTAGGCGGCGCTTGGTTCCAGACGGCCGAGATAGGTCATCGTCACCGTGCTCGTGTTCATCTCCCGCGCGGTCTGAGCGGAGCCGTCTTCGGGAATATATTTGCAGCAGAAGCCGAATCGCGAGTCTTGCATGATGAGGATGTCGTTTGCGGGGCAACGAGATTCTGCCCGATGCTCTAGCACAGCAATCGATTGCCTGCGATGTCGCCAACGGAATCAAGAAGTGCCTGCTCATCGTATGGCTTTGCGATGAAGGCGGCCTGCTGAAGCGGCCGGGGCAGATCGGACCGCTTGGAGGCCGACACGAAAACGAACGGGATCTGCCGTTCGATGAGCGCCTCGGCCACGCCGAAGCTCTTGCCGCCGACCACATCGATGTCGAGCAAGGCGCAATCGAAACCGTCATCGAGATGCCGATAGGCTTCGGACAGAGAACTCAGCGCATCGGGAACCTCGTGCCCCTCGGCCTCAAGGATCGCCTGCAAATCCAAAGCGATCATCGGATCGTCTTCCAGGATCAGAATGCGCACGCCAAACCCCTACTCGCTGGCCCAGCAGGCCAACTTCCCGAGCCGAAAAGCCTTTTGGAGAGCGGGAACTTTGTCCCAGCATGGAAGCAACCGGTTCACCGCCCCAGAGTTCCTGAAATTGACTCGGCACATCGGAAGTTTGAGAAATCAGGGTTAACGCCATGCGGGCTGAGGAACGCGGCCGATAGAGCGCCGCCGCTTGAAACCGGCCCGCCCCATTCCTATCTCATGATCAACCTGGTGGCATGATTGTCCACATGATTGACCACCAGAAGCGGTCACGTTGCAGATCTGATGACGCCGGATGTACGCGCATCATTTTCGCCGTGGCCGTTGTTGTTTTTACTGTTGCCGATATTGGCTTCATGAAAAAGAGCGCCGGCTTTCACCGGCGCTCTTTCTATTTGGCTGACCTCGGGGATCAGTGCCGGTTTGCATCTTTCTGGCCGCCGAACTCGCTGTCATGCCGGCTGAAGCGTGCATCGTCGCCGTTGAACGCCTCTTCGACATATTCACGGCCGCGATCGGCGGCTTCGCGAGCGTAGCGCACCCCCTGATTGCGAACCTCATCCGCCCATTCGCCGAACATCTCGTTCTCGCGTCGGGTGCGCGGCAGCAAGGCGCCCAGGAGCAGGCCGGCTGCCAGGCCGACGAGACCCACGACCATCGGATTCTCGGACACGTAGCTCTGAACGCCTCCGCGGGCATGGCCGAACGCGCTTGCGGAGCGGTTGCCCACATGAGCCGCACGACGGCGCTGGTTCTGATAGGCATCGGAGGCCCACTCGGACGCACGCCCATAAGTGTCCTGTGCCCATTCCGACGCGCCTTCATAGACATCTTCGGCCCGGTGGCGCACCTGATCGGCAGCCTGCTGAGCCTTGCCGGTCAGGGAGTCGTCCTGACGTTGCGCATTCTGCGAGGACTGGCCTTTCTGCTGACCCTGGCTGCTCCCTGCTTGCGCGGATTTCTGATCGTGCGCATGCGGCATCGGGGCCTCGCCGATATTCCCGACGGACGTTCCTGCGGACACTTTGCCCGCGGTACCCGTCTCCGTTCCACTCTGCTTCTCATTGGCCGAACGGCCGGTCTCGTTCTTGTTATTCACCATGGAAAGCTCCTGTTCAATTCACTGAAATCGCTAAAAGCGGGGTGTCGTGCTGGGACTCTCGAAAAGCTCGTCGGAGCGCTGCAGCGGATCGGCCTGCGAGCCGTAAAGTCGCGAGTCTTCCATCTCCATCAAGAGGTGCTCCTCGGTGATGAGATCCTCATCGGCGGCGATCAGCCGTCTATGGGATCTGGATGGCGGTCGGCTGAGCCGGTGGGCGAGAAGGCCTATGCCCAACGCGATCAGCATCACGGGAACCGGATTGCGTTTGACCGTTTCCAGAACCCGGTCGTAAACCGGTCCGTACTGCCCGTTGCGCGCAGTGCCGAGCATGTCGTCGACGACGCCCGAAACGGACATCTTGTCCTGCAGACGATCGATGGTCCGGTCGAGCTGGGCGCGGCTGCGCGCGATGTCCTGCTCCAGATCCTCCAAGCTCTGCGTCATCATGCACCTCTTTCCGACAGGACTTCCGCATCACGCTTGAGCGAGCGCATCGTTCTCTCCGGCGCAAGCGAGGACGATGTCATGGTGCTGCGGCCCCATAGCCCGAGTCCGATGGCGATCAGAGCCATGACGCCACCGACGATGAGCGCGGCCAGCGCCTCGGAATTGACGACCGTCGCCAGCCATTCGACAAGCGACTCGGTCAGCAGCATCAAGGCAGCGATGGCGAAGATCGCCGCCACGACCACCATGGCGAGGCCCAGGAAGAGAGTACGGATGTTCTGGGAAATCTCCGTACGGAAGAGAGTGAGTTCCTTCTGCGCGAGATCGGTCGATTCCCGCAGCGCCTCGCCGACGAGGCCTTGGATGGTTTGGTTGTTGCCCTGCATGGCGGTCCCCACTAGGCGCCGGTTTGGGTGCGCGGGCGCTGCGCCTGGCGGACAGGGGCCCGTGCGCCGCGAGCCGCGGCGTGACCAGCGTCATCGTAGCGGAGATCTTCCGCCGTGCTCTTGATGAAGCGGGCGGCGAAGAATCCGACGGCGACCGATACGGCGGCCACGGTTGCCGGGCGACGGCGCACCACATCCTCGAATTCGTTGAAGAAATCGGCGAAGGTGCGCTCGCGGATCGATTCCGCCAGCTGCTCCAGGCCTTCGGCGGCGCTGTCGACGACGGCGCGGATGTTGGGGCGCTCGTCGAAGGACCGCGTGGACTCGCGCAGGGAATTCGCGAAGTCCGCGACCGATGCCGCGACATCGTCCTTGCGGCGGTCGGCATAATCGGTTGCCTGCTCACGCGCCGAATCGATGAAATAGCGGCTGCGCTCCACTGCGGCGCCGGCAATGTCGCCGACATCGCCTTTCAGCGCATCCCAATCCTCGTTGCCATTGTCCTGTTGGCTGTTGGTGTTCTGCTGTCCCACGCCCATGGTAGACCTCTCTCAATCGTGAGTGTCTAACCATTTAGAAGCGCGGCAGGTTCCGAACCTTCCCAGGGCCCAATGCTTTAGCACCGGACACGGTTCGCCGCCTCCCCCTCTAGCTCACCGAAGCGAGCCAATCGACCAGGTCGGCGACCTTCCTGCGGGCCTCGTCGTCCTTCAGCTTCAGGAACCCGCGGACAAGGCGGTCGCTTTCCGATCGCGTCAGAAATTCCGCCACGAGGCTGTCATCGGAAAACCCTCCCGCACGCAGCCCGGGGAGCCCTTCGAAGAAGAACTCGATGCGGACATCCAGGATCCCGGCGATGTGAAGCAGGCGGCTGGCGCCGATGCGGTTTACGCCTTTCTCGTATTTCTGAACCTGCTGGAAGGTAAGCCCCAAGGCGTCCGCGAGTTTTTCCTGGCTCATTCCAAGCATGAGCCGCCGCGCCCTGACGCGGCTGCCGATATGCCTGTCGACCTGGTTGGGAGACTTCTTTTGCAACCGCCGCTCCTGCTTTGCTCTGCCTTTTCCTATCTAGGCCATTTCTAAAACTTTTGGTAGTATATCTATAATATTTAACTAAAAGTTGTATTGACTGTGGAGATTTCCGTGAGCGGCAGCACCTTCGACCATGCAACGGAGGCCTTCGATTTCATCGATAGCCTCGATCACCTGGACAGCCCGGGTAAGGTCGTGGAAGCAGTCGCCAAAACGTTTTCCCTCTTCGGGTTCGAAAACTTCATCATTACTGGCCTGCCGAGCCCCAGGGAACGGTTCGAGCAAGTCGTTCTGCTGAAGAAATGGCCCAGGGGCTGGTTCGACATCTATGCCAGGGAAGACTATGTGCGCAGCGATCCCATCATCCGCCTCTGCAGGAATACGACCCAGCCTTTCGAATGGTCGGAAGCTCCCTACGATCGGGCAGGCGAGCCGAGAGCTGCCGAGATCATGGAGCGGGCGACGGATTTCAGGATGAAGGAAGGCTTCTGCCTGCCGATTCACGGCATCAACGGCTACGAGGCGTGCTTCTCCATGAGCGGCGTGGACCTAGACCTGTCATCCCGGACGAAGCCCGCCCTGCATCTGATGGCCATGTATGCCTTCGAGCGCGCCCGGGAATTGCTCAAGCCCAGTCTGCATGCCGGCTCCGGCCTCCTGACCCCACGGGAGCGCGAAGCCCTAATCTGGGCCGCCGCCGGAAAATCGGCCGCGGATACAGGCGAGATCTTGGGCATCACCGAGCGGACGGTGACCGCCCATATCGCGAGCGCCTGCCAGAAGCTCGACGCCGTCAACAAGACCCAGGCCGTGGCGCGAGCCCTGCAGTACAAGCTGATCGGCATATGATGCCGACCCTGTAACTTCCTACAATATCCGCCGTCATCCGGATGCGCGAGGATTGCCCCATCAATGGAAGATTGGGGATTGCGCAAGATGACCAGAATCCACGTTATCGATAGAACAAATCGAGATTCATACCAAGATATCTTGGATGAATACTTCCGCCTTAGATACGAAATATTCGTGAACGAGCGAGGATGGCGCGATCTACACCAGATCGACGGGCGCGAGATCGATGCTTACGACAACGATGATGCGATCTACCTGCTCGCCCTCGATGGAGACCGGGTGGTCGGCGGGCAGCGGCTCTACCCGACCGTTCTGCCGCACATGCTGAGCGAGGTTTTCGGCCATATGGCACCGCGCGGCCTCCCAAAGGCGCAGCATGTTCTCGAGTGGACGCGCTATTTCGTCGTTAAGGAGAGACGGATGGGCCGAACCGATTGTCGGCTTCTCGCAGCCATTCAGCAATTCTGCCTCGAGGAGGGGATTACGGAGGTTACGGCGGTCGTCGAGATGTGGTGGCTGCCCCGTTGGCACCAGGCCGGCTTCAAGGTCAAACCACTGGGCCTGCCCACCGTGATCGAGGGCCAGCCATGCATCGCGGCCTCGATCGAGATTTCGCAGCAAAGCCTGGACCGCGTCTGCGGCCTCGCAGGACTGCGCAGTTCCGCCCTTGTCCGCAACGCGCCGCTGCGCGGCCCTCTGAATCGGGTGCCCCATGTCGCTGCCTGACGAGAACCTTCCCCTCGCCTCCTTCGTCCAGGAAGAGATGATCGACCGCGCATCGCAATCCCTGGCGCAATGTCTCGCGCAGCTTCCTCCGATCGTGCGCCTCAGGCTTCTCGCCTTCATGCATCTGGTCGAATTTCCGGACACGATGAAGGCCGCGCTCGAGATTACGCCATCCGGCTCCATGCGCCTGATCCTGGACACGGAGGTTGCGCCGGACAATGCACATTGCCATTGAGACCTCATGAAAAAGGCTCCGCGCCCATCGGGAGCGCGGAGCCTTTAAGGGCAGACCGCTATCAGGCAGCCTTCGTATTCACGCGGGCCTCGGCCAGCTTGGTCAGGAGCAGATCGGTCCTCTTCTCCTCCTGAAGGTTCTGATCGAGGAGCTTTGCGGCATCGCGCATGCCCAGTTCCTCAGCCCAGGTCTTCAACGAGCCGTAACGGGTGATCTCGTAATGCTCGACGGCCTGCGCAGCGGCGAGAATGCCGGCATCGAGCGCCGCGCTGTCGGCGAAGTCTTCCATGACTTCCTTGCCTTCCTCGATGAGGCCGTTGATCGCCTCGCATTGCACGCCGCGGGCCGGCTTGCCGAGCATTTCGAACACTTTTTCCAGCCGTTCGATCTGGCCCTGCGTTTCTTCGAGATGAGTCTCGAAGGCCTGCTTCAGCTCTTCGGATTCGGCGTTCTTCGCCATCTTCGGCAGCGCCTTCAGGATCTGCTTCTCGGCGTAGAAAATGTCCTTCAGCGTATGAAGGAAGAGATCGTTCAGAGTTTTTTCGCTTGCTGGCATCGTGACAACTCCATGGTTGAAGCGTGGACTCAACGAAGGTCAAGCTTTGAGGTTCCTGCCCCCGGTCACGCCTGCGTCGCGCGGAACAACAGGGCTTCGCGTCGCGTTCGCCAAAGCCAAGCAAGGAGAACCGAAGTGATGAACGGAGAGCCCAATCTCAGCACCGCCGAACGCGGGGTCTACATGCTCGTGGGCCTTGGCCTCGCCGCCGCGGCAGCCAAGCCGCGCCCGAACCCGCTGCTGAGCGTGCTCGCGCTCGCCGGCGGTTCTTATCTGGCTTGGCGCGGATATGTGGGCAATTGCC
>Ga0190275_10004100_pt1 | contig 10475 bp, 8 predicted proteins | sample Popmic550T_FD_133745 | JGI IMG/M metagenome (GOLD analysis project Ga0190275, IMG submission 133745) | Populus adjacent soil microbial communities from riparian zone of Yellowstone River, Montana, USA - 550 T | ecosystem: Environmental > Terrestrial > Soil > Riparian zone > Trees stand | place...
GGCCGGCGTGGCCCACGAGATCAACAACCCGCTGGCCTACATGCTCGTCAACCTGCACCTCATCCGCTCGGGGCTGGAGCGGCTGGTGGAGGAGCTGCCGGCGGACACCATCGAGCCCCTGCAGCAGCTGGTGCAGGAGACCACCGAGGGCGCCGAGCGCATCGCGGGCATCGTCAAGGATCTGAAGACGTTCGCGCGCGGCGAGGCGGATGCGCGGCTGGGCGCGGTGGACGTGCGGCGGGCGGTGGAGCTGGCCTGCAAGATGGCGGACAACATGCTGCGCCACCGCGCGCGGCTGATGATGGACTTCGAGGCGGCGCCGCCCGTGGAGGCCAACGAGTCCCGGCTGTGCCAGGTCTTCCTCAACCTGCTGCTCAACGCGGCGCAGGCCATCCCCGAGGGTGAGCCGGCGGAGCGGCACGAGGTCGCCGTGCGCATCCGCGCGCCAGGCCCGGGCCAGGTGGTGGTAGAGGTGCGCGACACCGGCGCGGGGATGACGCCGGAGGTGCTCTCGCGCGTGTTCGATCCGTTCTTCACCACCAAGCCGGTGGGCGAGGGCACCGGGCTGGGGCTCTCCATCTGCCACGGCATCATCGAGTCCATGGGAGGCACCATCTCCGCGGAGAGCACGCCGGGCAAGGGCACCACCTTCCGCGTCACGCTGCGCTCGATGCCGCTGGAGGCGGAGGTCCCCACGCGGCCGGATCTGCGCGCGCCCGTGACTTTGGTGCCCGCGCCCCGCGCGCGGGTGCTCGTGGTGGATGACGAGCCGAACGTGACGCTGTCGCTCCAGCGCGCCCTGAGCCGCGAGCACGAGGTTGCCACCGCCAACAACGCCCGCGACGCGCTGCGGCTGCTGGCCCAGGACCGCGGCTTCGACGTCATCCTCTGCGACCTGATGATGCCGGGGATGACGGGTATGGATCTGTACGCGGAGCTGGACCGGGAAGCACCGGAGCTGGCTAGGCGTATCGTCTTCATGACGGGGGGCGCCTTCACTGCACGCGCCGTCTCTTTCCTCCAGGGCGTGCCCAACCCGAAGATGGGCAAGCCCTTGAATCTGGAGGAGCTGAGAATGCTCATCACCCAGCGCGCCGCTGAGGCGCAGCGATGACTGTCCCCACGGGCCCCTTGGAGCCACAGGCTCTCGAGGAGTCCTCCGCGCAGCCCGCCACGCTCGTGTCGGTGGAGGGGATGGTGGCTGCGGGCGGGGAGTTCACTCCGCGTGCGTTGGTGGCAGGCTGCCTCATCGGGGCGTGGCTGGCCGTCTCCAACGTCTACATGGGGCTCAAGACGGGCTTCTGGGAGAGCGGCTCCATCATGGCCGCGGTGCTGGGCTTCAGCTTCCTGGCCGCCCTTGGGCGGCGCTGGGGCAGCACGCCGGGTGTGCTGGAGACGAACCTCACCCAGACGGCCGCGAGCGCCGTGGGTGCCATGCCCGCCGCCGCGGGGTTGCTGGGCTCGCTGCCCGCACTGGCGCTGATGGGCGTCTCCGTGCCGGCCTGGAGCGTGGTGCCGTGGGGGATCGCGCTGGGAGTGCTGGGCGTGCTGGCCGCGCACCTGCTGCGCCGGCGGCTGCTCGTGGACGAGGCCCTGCCATTTCCCACGGGCGTGGCCACTGCCGAGGTCGTCACCGCCATGCACAAGGCGGGGCAGGTGCAGGAGCCGGGGCGCGCTCGGGCGCTGCTGGGCGCGGGGCTGGGCTCCATGGCCCTGACGTGGCTGCGGGACGTGCTGGCGTGGGTGCCTGGGATGACGGCCATGCCGGGCCGGCTGGCAGGACTGCCCGCCTCGACGTTCACCTGGGGATTCGGGTGGGTTCCCCTGGCCCTGGGGATCGGGATGATGGCGGGGCTGCCCATGGGGCTGAGCATGCCGCTGGGGGCGGCGCTGGGCTGGGGCGTGCTCGCGCCGACGCTCGTCACCTCGCAGGTGGTGGACTCCAGCGCCAGCTACGAGGCGCTCGTCGGGTGGCTCACCTGGCCTGGAGTGGGGTTGATGGTGGGCGCGGCGCTCGTCTCGCTCATGGGGCAGGCGCGCGCGCTGCTCGGGGCGCTGATGGATCTGCGCTCGCTGGGGAGCGTGGGCGAGGGCTCTGGCCGGTGGATGCTGGCCCTGGCGCTGGTGGCTTGCGGTGCGGTGCTCGCGTTGGGGCTCGGGGTGTTCGAGCTGCCCTTGCTCCACACGCTGCTGATGCTGGCGCTCGTGCTGCCGCTGTGCGCGGTGTGCGCACGCGGGGCGGGGCAGATGGATGTCGCCCCGGTAGGGCAGATGGGGCAGCTCGCCCAGGTGGCCTCCGGCACGCTCGTACCGGGGACGGCCGGGCTCAACGTCGCCGCCGGCTCCGTGGTGGCTGGTGCCGTGGCACCGACGGGCGTGAGCCTCTGGTCGCTCAAGGCCGGGCTGCTGCTGGGGGCCTCGCCGCCGCGCCAACTCCTCGCGCAGCTCTTGGGCGTGCTCGTCGGGGCGATCGTCAGTGTGCCCGCCTACCTGCTACTGGTGAAGACTTATGGGCTCGGGAGTGAGGCGCTGCCCGCGCCCTCGGCACACCAGTTCCGAGTCGTAGCCGAGCTGTCCACCCAGGGCCTCTCCGGGCTGCCCGCCTACGCCGCCCAGGCTGCGGGGATCGGCTTCGGGGTGGGAGCCGCGCTGACGCTGGCTTCTCGCGGGCGGCTGGAGCGCTTCCTGCCTTCGCCGGTGGCCATGGGCATTGGCTTCATCCTGCCCGCGTACTTCGCGGTGACGATCGCCATGGGCGGGCTGCTGGCCACGCTCGCGCGCCGCGCGCAGCCTCAGGGGCTGGGGCAGCACGTCTCCGCGCTGGGAGCCGGCACCATCGGGGGTGAGTCCATCATGGGGCTGACCATCGCGTTGCTCGTGTGGCTCGGCTTCATCCAGCGCTGAGCAGGGGTTCGTCGAGAGCCTCCCAAACGGAGGGCCACACGGTCCATCCTCTCAAGTGGAGCCGCCACCGGAAGAGGGAGCACCCGGTGGAGGCCCCCTGCCGAGGGGGTTGGGCACAAACCTGTATGACAAGCAGACAGGTTGGGCGGGGGCCTGCTGCCGGGGGCGCTTGGAATGAACCTGTCATGAGGTCTACATCCACACTGGGCTACAGGTGAGGCAGGCACATGAGGTGGTGCTCTCCACCCATGGCGCCGCCAGAGATTGGCTGGTGTCACCCTACGCATGGGGTAGGCTGCGCGGATAGAGGGAGCGGCTCCCTCCACCGCTCCGAGGCTCCTCATGGACAGGCTGACCGCCCCCGTGCTGCACCCTTCCCGGCTGCCCCCCGGCACGCAGGTAGGGCCCTGGAGCGTGGAGGGCTGGGCAGGGAGGGGCGTCTACGGCGCTGTGTACCGGGCGGTGCCGGTGGGGGCCGAGCACGCCGCGCCCGTGGCTCTGAAGCTGGCCTTGCACCCGGCGGACCCGCGCTTCGCTCGCGAGGTGGAGCTGCTCTCCCGCCTGCACCATCCGCATGTGCCTGGCCTGCTGGGCCATGGGGAGTGGCAGCACCCCGACGGGACGCTCTACCCCTTTGTGGCCATGGAGTTCGTGGACGGTGTGCCGCTCTATGAGTGGGCCCGGCTGCACCCCGCCTCCAGCCAGCAGGTGCTGCAGTGGCTGGCGCAGCTCGCCAGCGCCCTGGCGGCCCTCCACGCCCAGGGCTGCGTCCACCGAGACGTCAAAGGCGCCAACATCCTGGTGAGGCGCTCCGACAGCAGTGCCGTGCTCACCGACTTCGGCACGGGCCTCTACCCCGGTGCCGGCACCCTCACGCCTCCCATGGTGTTCCCAGGCACTCCGGCCTACCGCTCCCCGGAGTCCTGGCTGTTCGAGCTGCAGTGCTACCGGGAGCCCGCCGCCCGCTACCACGCCGGCCCGGCGGATGACCTCTACTCGCTGGGCGCCACCGCCTGCAGTCTGCTCACGGGCGAGTACCCGGAGCCCGGTGAACCCACCCAGGACGAACACGGCACCTGGCACCTGGAGGCCATGCTGCTTCCTCCCACGCTGCTGAGCGACCCTCGAGTGGAGCCGCGGCTGCGTGCCCTGGTGCTGCGTCTGCTCTCGGTGCGCCCCGAGGAGCGTGGCACCGCCACTGAGCTGGCGGAGGCGCTGGAGCAGGCCGCCGAGCACACCGCGCCACAGAGCACTGCGCCGTGCTTCACCGGGCAGGCCCTGCCGCCCTCAGCCCCGCCGCCGGAGCCCGCCGCTGCCGAGCCTGGACCCGGCGCCCCGCGGCACCTGGGCGAGGACGTCGTCGCAGTGCGCGCCGCCAGGGCACAGGAGCTCGCCCTGCCGCTGGAGGTGCAGGTGCCGCCTCCCGAGGAGCCCTCCAGGGCGAGAGGCTCCGCCGGACGGCAGAGGCCCCGAGCGCCCACGAGGCCTGGGTGGCCCTGGCTCGTGCTGGCAGCGGCGAGCCTGGCGCTGGCCGTGTGGACGGGGTGGGCCGCTCGGGCCACTCTGGAAGTGTCCTCCTTCACTCGCGCGGAGGCCTCGAGCGAGTGGGCGCCGGACGCGGTCCCCGCAGGGCTCGGAGAGGCTGCGGCGACCATGCCCCTGGCGGAAGCCCCCTCTGCCCCCAACCCAGAAGGGATGACCGAGGACACTCTTCCCGAGCCAATCCCAGGTCAGCTTCGGCCCGACGAGAAGGGCCGGTGCCCTCCCCGAGGGCTGGTCGTCCTCAACGGAGGTTGCTGGGCTGAGGTGGCCTGGGCCCCTGAGAAGTGCATGGAGCTTGGCGGCCAGATGTTCAAGGGCACCTGCTACATGCCCTTCTTGACGCGCGGTCGCCGCCCCAACTCCAGCTCCATGGACAAGCGGTAGGAGGCATGGATTCGAGGGCGATTGCCTGGGGGGCACGCTCATTGGCGGGAAGTACCTGGACATGCGAGGCCGCTACATGTGGGCAATGGCTCTGAGCAAGAGCCCTGTGTTGGAGGAGTTCGTCGAGGAGATCCGCGAGGCGGGCGAGAAGTTCGGCAAGTTGTTCTCGCGGGATGCGGCGCAAGCGTTCGCCGCATCCAGCTCAGCCACGGTGGCGCGCACGTCCGACAGCTCCAGCTCGGGCCTGTGGAGCGCGCCAGGAGACGCTCAGCGGCCTCCTTCAGCCCGGAGTGACGCGCCCGCCGATCTCCGGGAAGCGCTCGTAGGTCCGCAAGAGCGCTTCTAGATGGGCGGGGTTGTCAAGATCGAGCGGTGCATCCGTGAGCTGCACCACCCACCCGCCCGACGCCGTGCGCCGCGCTCGCGTGAGCAGCTCGGCGTCGCGGGCCGGATCCGGGAACCCGATCACTTTCGCGGCAGCGGCAGACCAGAAGTTCAGCCACCCAAGGGAATAGGGAATCTCTGGCGAGCGGATGTGGTCGAAGAGCTTCAGGGCGGGCAACCCCCGGCGTGGGGACGGCGGTCCTTCCAGCGTGGGTGCTGTCTGATACGCGATGTCCAGCGCAGCGGCATCCGGCGTCGCATGCCCCCAGAACGCGCGTGCGCCCTCCGCTACGCCCTCCAGCATCTCCGCCGCTGCCGCGATAACCGCCTCGTCTAGCGGCAACTCCGCATGAACGTGAAGCTGCGGCTGACCGCCCGGGCTGAGGCGTCCCGATCTTCCCCTTCCCGAAACCGTCACGGGGTAGCTCTCGTCGCCATTGCACAGGAGCGGGAGCTTTCCGCGTGTTGTCGCCTCAACGAGCCAAGCGTCGCGTTGCGGTAACTCGATGGGGCGCCCTCCTTCGCCCACTTCCCACTTCAGGCGCAAGCCGGGCAGCGCCCGTTCCATACCACTGATGACAGCGAGTGTGCGGCCGTCATTGGCCACGAGCGCTGGCGCGTAGACGGCCAGAATGAGGCGATTTCGCGTGGTCATCGTTTGCATCCCGTGACGACGATCTTGAGGGAGGGAAGGACCTTGAGCAGCGCGTCTTTGTGCGCTTGGGTGCTCACCCCAACGACGAAGTCATATCCGCATGCCGCCGCCGCGTCTTGCTCCTCCTCTATTTGCTCCAACTCCTTCAGAATCTCCCGCCCCCGGATGAAGTCAGCGTACGTGTCAAAGCGATGGGTCTTGATCTCCCACAGCACACGCACGCCGACTTGCAGCGCATCGAAGCGCTCACCGCCCACGAATACGTCCATGCCGGGATAACGGTTGGGCGGAAACTTATCGGCGCACTCGTTATGCGGGACATCCCCGCCCGCGTGCGGCACCAGGATGGGCTGGCACTCCGGGCGGCGCTCCAGCGTCACTGGGGGAGGCGGGGCGCTCCTGTTCGCTCTGGGCCCCTCCGGTGCGGGGTTCGCCTCCGGTTGCTGCGCGTCCCGAGGAGCGTCGCCGGCCCAAAGGCCCGGCTCCCAGGTGGGCGGCAACACGCGCTTGTGCGGGCTCCGAGGCAGAGGCTGGGGGCGAACCTGCCCTGGCTGCCCACGGGTGGGGAGGCCCGCGCCGGGCACAGCGGGTGGGCGCACAGGCGCCCAAGCGTAGGTCTCAGGCGCTTCTTGAGTCTTAGCCGCCTCTTGAGAAGTGGCGCACCCAGCTACGACTAAGGCAACGGAGACGGCAACGGCTTGGCGGAGTGCGCTGCAAGTTCGGAAGTTCATTCCACGTCCTTTCATCGAAGAGGGGGCGGTGCGGGTCAAGGCTGGGCCAGTTCCCCTCGGGAGTTTGCCAGCAAGCTCTGCCAGCTTGAGCCGGGGGCGCGCGCGTCCGACAGCACCAGCTCGGCCCGGGGCACGCGCCTGACGCGCACGGCGAAGGGGTTCGCGGAGCAGGTGGGGACGCTGCCCGGTTCGGCGCAGGTGTCGATGCAGGCTGCGGGCCGAGAAGGGGTCTTGTTGTCGGAGGTGGGCGCGGTGGAGTCGGTGGCGGTGACAGCCGATGGCTTCAGTGTGGCGCTGGCACCGGGCGCGGTGGCGATGGCGGCGCGCGGTGGGCGCGGCGACCGCACGGAGAAGCACCACATCGGGACCATCGCGAACAAGAATTCCATCTTGCGCGGTGGCCCGTGGACCCCCCTACTCGAGAAGCTTTTCGCCAGGGCGGGAATGCGGCTGAAGGACCGTGAAAACATCGTGCCCATCCAGGGGCACAAGGGGCCTCACCCGCAGCGATACCATGAGATCGTCTACAGGCGCTTGGAGGAGGCGCTGGGAGACTGTAGCAGCATCGCGGAATGCCGGGCGCGGTTGCTGCCCGCGCTGGATGACCTCGCCAAGCAGATCTCCACACCCGGAACGGAGTTGAACCGGCTCGTCACCCTGGGGAAATGACGCTAGAACTTCCCTATGTCCCAGCGCTTCTTCGACCTCGCCGACGACCTCTATGTCCCCCATCGCTGGCATCTGGATACGCCCGTCGATAGCCAGGGCCGCAAGGTGTTCGACTGGGACTTCAAGAGAGGGACGCCCGTGCACGTGGAGGGACGGTTGAAGATCCCCATCGAGATTCCAGGCAGACCCCTGGACTTCTCAGGTGCGGGATTGAGGATCCCCGTCGTCCACGTCAAGGTGGCCTCCATGCTGGCGGAGCGCGCACACGGCGACGTGCAGCTCATCCACGCAGATATCGAGGGCCAACCGGATCAATACCTCGTCCTCGTGGCAACGCGCCTCATCCGCTGCATCGACGAAAAGGCGTCCGAGGTGAGTTTCTGGACGCCAGAGCATGGAGTGCCCGACAAGGTCGGCCAATACATGGGCGTCGATCGCCTGCGCATCGACAAATCCAAGGTGGGGAGCGCCAAGGTCTTCCGTCCCGAGGGGTGGTCGAGCACCCTGATCGTCTCCGAGGAGATCAAGGACGCCTTGGAGCGCTTGGGCGCGACGGGCACGCGATTCGAGGAGGTCTAGGCCCACTCTCCGCTACCGCTTGAAGACCTTGGAGCGGTGCCAGGGCAGGTACAGCCGGTGGCGCTCCGCCAGCGCCTTCACCCTCAAGGGCGCGTCGAGCCCAAGCGTCTCCCGGGCCTCCAGCGGGAGCTGGGGGGAGACCACGACCGCGCCGTCCTCTTCCACGCCGATAAACCCCAGGTCGAACGCGGCGTCCAGGTGAGGCGCCAGGAGCAGGCCGTTGAAGATGTCGAGCCGCTCGGCATCGCTGTCGCAGTCGGCCCACGGCTTGATGTGACTGGCGCGAAGCAGCTCGGGCACCGCCAGGCCGGTGATGGCGCAGCGGCCCTCCCAGTACTCGAGGAGTCCAGCGCGGAAGAGCTCCTGCCCGACGCGCTGAACCACGAGCCGCTCGGCCTCGGTGCTCCTGGGCAGGACGTGGGCCTTCTTCTCGAAAGCGTGAAGCAGCTCGTCGGGAAGTGCTCGGGCCAGTTGGTAGGCGCGGCGCAAGAGATGGTCGGTCTTCCGCTCGAGCGTCTCGGAGATGACGTTGCTCTCGGGGATGGCGGTGGCAAAGAGCTTGGAGGCGACGTCGGCGACAACACGGTTGCGGTCGACCAGGGTGCTCCCGCTGGCCATCGTCGCGGAGGTGCCAATGCACAGGAGCCCCTGGGGGGCGAGGAGCTCGCGCACGCGGCGCACGAGCAGCGCGACGTCGGCTCCCTGGCGGCCGCGGTACGTGTGGAGCTCATCGAGCACCAGGAACTGGAGCCCCGCGCAGTTGCCGATGACGCGGCGGTCCGTCTCCTCCTGCCGCGTCATGAGCAGCTCCAGCATCATGAAGTTGGTGAGCAGGATGTCGGGTGGGTTGTCAGCGACGGCTCTGCGCTTATCCGCATCCTCCTGGCCCGTGTAGATGGCGTAGGTGATGGGCCTCTCGCCGCTGACACCGCCGACGAACTTGTTGAGCTCCTCGAGCTGGCTGTTGGCCAGCGCGTTCATCGGGTAGATGATGATGGCGCGCGTGCGCTTGACGGGGTCCTTCTTCCTCGCCGCCAGCACCGCGTTCACGATGGGGATGAAGAAACAGAGCGACTTGCCGGAGCCCGTGCCGGTGGTGACGACGTAGCTCTCCTTCGCCTGGGCGAGTGCGACGGCCTCTTCCTGGTGGCGATGGAGGGAGACGCCCTTGAAGATGTCGGCGCAGGGAGGCTCGAGGACCCCTTCCTTCACCAGCGCCTCGATGCTCCGGCCGGGCTTGTAGTTGGGGTTGAGCTGGATGAGCGGGTCGGGCCAGTACTGGTTCTTCGAGTAGATGGCCTCAATCTGGTCGCGGATGTCCTTGGCGTGGACCGTCGTGAACGACGTGGCGAACTTCTTGTACTCACCGACGACAGTGTCCCGTAACGAGAAAACGTCCATGGCTCCTCCGCCGGAACAAACGGTAACCCAGCGAAGTCACGAAGGCTTCTGGTTTCCCCCACCAGGACCCTCCTCAGAGCCAGGCGTGAAGACCCGCTCCAGCGTACGGCGCAGCCGCCCCTCCATGACATTGGGGATGCGGGCAGCATGCCCGAGCGCCTCCTCGAGCGCACGGACGGCCGCAGCCCGATCTCCCCGCCGCAGCGCGGCCAGCCCCATCATCTCCAGCACCTCCAATGGCTCCTGCTCCATGGAGACCTGGGCGGAGCGCTCCCGGAGCTGGCGCCACTCCTCTGGGAGGGCTTCTCGCGTGGCCAGCTCCACCATGGCGTAGAGCACCTCCTCGGAGGGGCTGAGCGCCGAGGCCTGGCGTTGCTGAGCGAGCGCCTCGCGCACCTGCACGAGCCGCTCGCTCGCACGGGCGGACTGCCCCTCCCAGGCCAGCACCCGGGCGTGCAGCAGCAGCGCCCATGGGCGGGGGGCCACCTCGGGGTGCTGGCGCTCCAGCTCGATGGCTCGGGCAATGTGGGGCTCGGCTGCCGCGGCATCCCCTGCCTGATAGTGGAGCTCTCCCAGGTTGTGCTCGGCGAAGTACTCCCAGCCCACCATGCCCAGCTCGCGGCCCAGGTGCATGAAGCGCTCCTGGTCCTTGAGCGCGCTGGCCAGATCCTTGCGCGACACCCACAGGTTGCGGCGGTTGTTGATGGCGCTGCCCAGGTGGAACCGGTCTCCACGCTGGGTGCAGGAGGCGATGACGTCCTCCAGGACTTCCTCCGCCTCGGGGATGCGGCCCAGGTTGGGATAGATGACGGCCAGCAGGAGCTGCGCCACCACCCGCGTCTCGTAGCCCGCGTCCCCCAGCCGGTTCGCACGGTCCGCGGCGGCCTCCAGCGGTGGACAGGCCTCCTGCCACCGGCCCTGGCGGAAGCCGGTCGTCCCCACGCCCAGCAGCAGGCGCGCCTGGACGTAGGAGGAGGGGACCTTCCCCATTCGGGCGCTCGCCGCATCCACGCACGCCGCCGAGCGCGTGTAGTCGTTCATCCAGTCCAGCGCCATCGCCTCGTCCAGCAGCACCTCCACCTCGGCGCGCACGTCGGCCACTCGCCGGGCCAGCTCGCGCGCGCGGGTGAAGTCCGCCAGCGAGTCCTCGTACCGGCCGATGCGGTAGCGCATCATCCCTCGCCCCTGGTAGAGCGTGAGGCCGCGCAGCTCGTCCGACGGATCCA
>Ga0190275_10004101_pt1 | contig 10474 bp, 7 predicted proteins | sample Popmic550T_FD_133745 | JGI IMG/M metagenome (GOLD analysis project Ga0190275, IMG submission 133745) | Populus adjacent soil microbial communities from riparian zone of Yellowstone River, Montana, USA - 550 T | ecosystem: Environmental > Terrestrial > Soil > Riparian zone > Trees stand | place...
ACCGGCACGCCCTTTGAGGTCTCCGGCGCCGTGCATCTGCAGAAGGATTTGGTTGCGAGGCTATCCGACCCCGCTGTTGCTGGCGCGGGCAAGGCCGTGACCGCGCTGCGGGTGGAAAACTTCGCAAGCTCGGTGCGCTACCGCGCGTCTCGGCTCAAGGAGCTCCTTGCCGCGTATAACCCGGACGCCGAGCTCGATACGGCCCGCAGCCATGCGTTCTGGAACGAGCTGCGCGGTCTGAAGATGTTCTGCGCCAAGCCGGAGCGTCCCCTTTGGCGCATCTGCACGGCTGCCTCTGGCGCCGCACGGCTGGTCGCGGCCATCGCAAGAACCTTGGACACGCAGGCTTTCTATGACTGGGGCGGCAGCCTCATATGGCTTGAAACAAGCCCGATCCTCGACGGCGGCGCGATCGAGATCCGCCGGAGCCTTGCCGAGTTCGGCGGCCATGCGACCCTCATTCGCGCTGATGCCATGACTCGGGCGAGCATCGATGTCTTCCAGCCGCTCGATGCGCCTTTGATGGCGCTGTCGCAACGCCTAAAAGCGGCATTCGACCCCTACGGCATTCTCAATCCCGGCCGCATGTATCCCGAGACCTGACGACCGATGCAAACCAATTTCACAGCGTTCCAGCTTGAGGACCCGACGGTCGCGAGGGCGGATTCCATCATGCGCCGCTGCGTCCACTGCGGCCTTTGCACGGCAACCTGTCCGACCTACCTGATCCTCGGCGACGAACGCGACTCCCCGCGCGGCCGCATCTATCTCATGAAGCAGCTTTTCGAGCAGGGCGAGGTCACGCCAACCATCACCCGGCATATCGACCGCTGCCTGTCTTGCCTCTCCTGCGTGACCACCTGTCCGAGCGGCGTCGACTACATGCATCTCGTCGACATGGCTCGCGCCCGCATTGAGTCGAAGGCGCGGCGTCCGCTTTCGCAGCGAATGATGCGGTGGTTTCTCCGCGAAGTCTTGCCGTATCGGAACCGCTTCCGCTTCGTGCTCGCACTCGGCTGGTTCGCGCGCCCGTTCCGCGGCGCGTTCGCGAGCTTAGGTATGACGCGGGCCGCTTCCGCCTTGGCGCTGGTGCCCGCGCGCGTGCCGCGGATAAAGTTGCGCAAGGTGAAGGACGTCATCCGCACCGACGAGCGCCGCGTCAGGCGTGTGGCCTTGATGCTGGGCTGTGTCCAGGAAGTGCTGCAGCCCTCCATCAATCGCGCCGCCATCCGCATGCTCAAGCGGCACGGCGTCGATGTCGTCCTCGTCAAGGAAGAGCGCTGCTGCGGAGCGCTCTCTCATCATCTGGGCGACGAGGACGCAGCGCTCGCCAGCGCGCGGCACAATGTCGATGCCTGGACGGCGGCAATGCGCGAAAACCCGTTCGACGCCATTCTCATCACGGCGTCGGGTTGCGGCACCATGGTCAAGGATTACGGCAATCTGCTCGCCCGCGATCGCGGCTACGCCGAGCGTGCCCGCGAAGTGTCCTCCTTGGCGCGCGATATCACCGAGTTCATCGAAGAGCTTGGCATGACGACGCCGCTGATGTGGACCAGCATCAAGGTCGCCTACCACTCGGCCTGCTCGCTGCAGCATGGCCAACGCGTTGAGATCGAACCGCGCGCGCTTCTCGCCCAGGCGGGCTTTACCGTGGTCGAAATTCCCGAGGGCCATATCTGCTGCGGGTCTGCCGGAACCTACAACATCCTACAGCCCGAGCTGTCGGGCCAACTCCGCGACCGTAAGCTTGCCAATATCGCGACGACGGCCCCCGACGTGGTGGCGACCGGAAATATAGGATGCATTAACCAGTTGAAGGCTGGCAGCCCGGTCCCAGTGGTCCACACTATAGAGCTGTTGGACTGGGCCACTGGAGGTCCGGCGCCCGCTGGCTTGAAACGGCTGGAATCTCAGATTCATCCCATCCAAAGCCTGGTGGAAATGGCTTCCGCCTGACCGGCGGAACGCTTTGAGGCAAATAACGTTACAGTTGGTTGGACTCACCCTTGCAAGGGGGCGGGTGCACCCCCTTGCCGGGTAAACCCGCCTGGCGGGGCTGGCTGGGTCGCGAATAGATGACAGGCACATCTTCGAGCGGTGTTGCTGCCGGGCAGGATCGCACAGAAATCTTGGAGGCGCTCAAGGAGACTGAGCAGCGCTTCGGCATGCTCGTCGATGCGGTGGTCGACTACGCCATCTACATGCTGGATCCGAACGGACAGGTCACCAACTGGAACAAAGGTGCGGAGCGCATCAAGGGTTACACGGCCGACGAGATCGTGGGACAGCACTTCAGTCGGTTCTACACGCCTGAAGACCTGGCGACCGGACTTCCCAGCCGTGCTCTCGGCGTCGCGGCCGAAGAGGGGCGTTTCGAGGCGGAAGGTTGGCGCGTCCGCAAAGACGGCAGCCGCTTCTGGGCGAACGTCATCATCGATCCGATCCGCGATGAAGACGGCACCTTGCTTGGATTTGCGAAAGTCACTCGCGACATCACCGAGCGTCGCCTCGCGCAAGAGTCGCTCGAGAAGGCCAGGCAGGAACTTCTGCAGTCGCAGAAAATGGAATCACTTGGTCAGCTCACCGGCGGGGTCGCGCACGATTTCAACAACGCCCTCACCGCCATTGTCGGCAACCTCGAACTTGTGAAGCAAAGCGGCGCGGTACAGGGCATAGCGCTTGCCCAGATCGAAGCTGCACTGACCGCCGCCCGCAACGGCGCGACGATCGTCAGTCAAATGCTGGCTTTCGCTCGTAAGCGGATGCTTCAGCCATTGATCCTCGACCTTCACCAGACTGTCCGGGAGATCGAGGTCCTTGTCGGGCGCAGCTGCAATGAGAGTGTCGAGCTGAAATTTGATTTCGCCGACGATATTCCTCCCATCGAGGCCGATCCGAGCGAGCTGCAATCGAGCCTGGTCAACCTCGTCATCAATGCCTGCGACGCAATGCCGGACGGCGGCACGCTCACGATCGGCTCGGCAAGGCGAACGTTGCAGAGCCACCCGCACCTCTCGCCGGGAGAGTACGTCGTTCTCACCGTAACGGACACCGGCACGGGCATGACCGACGAGGTGCGGCAGCACGCTTTCGAGCCTTTTTTCACCACCAAGGAAATCGGCAAAGGTACCGGCCTTGGCCTTAGCGCGGTGTATGGCACGGCGCGCCAGCTTGGCGGTGACGTGAACATCATCACGAGCGAAGGCCAGGGGACCACCATAGAGCTTCTGTTGCCGGCCGCGTCGCCCGGCACGCCGGTCCCCGCCCGCAAGGCCGAGTCAGCCTCGCCGGACACCGGCACGCGATCGAAGATCGTCTTCGTTGAGGACGACTTTCTCGTCGGCATGGCGACGGAGGAGATTCTTCGTGAGGCCGGCTTTGAGGTTTACACCGCTGCGCGTGCCGAGCAGGGGCTGGAGCTGATCGCGCAGCACCCCGATGTTGATTTGCTGATCACGGATATCGGCTTGCCGGGCATGAACGGTCATCAGCTCGTCGCTGAGGCCCGCCGCCGGCATGAAGGTCCTCTCAAGGTCATGTTTGTCACCGGTTACGACAGGATCGGCCCGATTGTGGGAACGCAGCCGGACGAAATCACTCTCTACGTCGACAAGCCTTACGAGCCGAAAGCGCTGGTCAAGCTCGTGAAAGAGCTGATCGCCTATCCCGTGCCACGCGGGATTGGGGCATCCCGCAAGACCTAAGCCGCTGAGGCGTTGCTTGCTGGCCTCCTACGCTTGGGTTAGAACGCGACGGCTGGAAACCTTCAGATCCGCCGTACCCTCCCATGAACAGCAAAGCGCCGGTTCGCCCTGAGGCCCGTCTGCCGAAGGGCCTTCAGGATACTTCCGCGACCGAGATCCGCGCGCGCGAGAAGATGCTCGCGACGATTCGGGAGGTGTTCGAGTCTTATGGCTTCGAGCCGCTCGACACGCCCGCAATCGAGTACACCGATGCGCTCGGCAAGTTCCTGCCCGACGAGGATCGGCCGAACGAGGGCGTCTTCTCTTTCCAGGACGACGACGAGCAATGGCTGTCGCTGCGCTACGATCTGACGGCGCCGCTCGCCCGCTATGTCGCTGAGAACTTTCAGGCGCTGCCGAAGCCGTTCCGCCGCTACCAGGTGGGGCCGGTCTGGCGTAACGAGAAGCCGGGCCCGGGGCGCTTTCGTCAATTCTACCAGTTCGATGCCGACACGGTCGGCGCAGGGTCCGTTGCCGCGGACGCGGAGCTGTGCATGCTCGCCGCCGACACGCTGGAAGCGCTCGGCGTAAAGCGCGGCGACTACGTCGTGAAGGTCAACAGCCGCAAAGTGCTGGATGGTTTGCTCGAGCTGGCCGGAGTGGGCTCGGACCGGCAACGTCTGACTGTTCTTCGCGCCATTGATAAGTTGGATCGGCTGGAAGCTTCCGGCGTTCGCGATCTTCTCGGCCCTGGCCGCAAAGACGAGTCCGGCGATTTCACTAAGGGCGCCGACCTTGCCCCTCCCGCGACTGATGCAATTATGCGTTTCCTCGGCGGCGTCGGAAATAAGCCCGCGGATTATGCTGCGACGCTCTCTGCTTGGCGCGACAGCATCGGAGGCACGGATGCCGGTGCTGCCGGTCTCGCCGAACTCGAGGTCATGGCTGACCTCTTCCGCGCAAGTGGCTACGACGACCGGATCACCATCGCGCCGGATATCGTCCGTGGGCTCGAATATTACACCGGCCCCGTCTTCGAGGCGGAACTGACGCCATCCATCAAGGACGAACGCGGCCAACAGATCCGGCTCGGCTCCGTTGCGAGCGGTGGCCGCTACGATGGCCTCGTCGAGCGCTTCACCGGCGAGAAGGTGCCGGCGACCGGCATCTCCATCGGCGTGTCGCGTCTGCTGTTCGGGCTGCAGCGTCTCGGCAAGTTTAAGGACTCCGATACACGCGGACCCGTCGTCGTGCTGGTCCTCGACCGCGATCGCGTCGGCGACTATCAGGCCATGGCGCAAGAACTGCGCGCCGCCGGCATCCGCGCCGAAGTCTATCTCGGCACCTCTGGCATGAAGGCGCAGATGAAATATGCCGACCGTCGCGGCGCGCCTTGCGTTGTGATCCAGGGCGGCGACGAGCGCGAGAAGGGCGAGGTCACGATGAAGGATCTCGTCCTTGGCGCCGGGCTGACCAGCATTGAAGATCGCGAGGAATATCTCAAGAAGCAGGCCGAGGCGCAGTTCACCGTGCCGGCGTCCGACCTTGTGAAAGCCGTTCGGGACGTGTTGTCCCGCCGCCAGGCGTGATCGCATGACCGCCGAATCCGCGCAGAGATTTGAGGCGCTTGAAGCGCAGGCGGCCTCTCTCGTCGACGTTTTTAAGAGAGCCGGCTACGAGCAGGTCGCGCCCTCCGTGATCCAGCCGGCTGACGTGTTCCTCGACCAGATCGGCGAGCGCATCCGCAGCCGCACCTATGTCTTCACCGACCTTGCCGGCGAGGAGCTATGTCTTCGCCCAGACCTGACCGTCCCCGCGTCGCGGCTTTATCTGGAGCGGCACCCGAACGCCGATGTCGAAGCGCGCTACTGCTATAACGGCAGCGCCTTCCGCTTTCAGCCGGCAGGCGGCACCGAGGTGCACCCGCGCGAGTTTCGTCAGGCCGGCATCGAATGCTTCGGCGTTGCCGACCGCGAAAGCGCCGACGTCGAAGTGGTGCTGCTGGCCGTGGAGGCTCTCCGGACCGCGGGCCTCACGGATTTCAACATTCAATTCGGTGACATCGCGCTCTTTTACGCTCTTCTCGATGCGCTTGAGCTGCCAGAGCGCTGGCGCTTGAAACTAAGGCACTATTTCTGGCGGCCGCCGGTCTTCCATGCCTTGCTCGCGCGGCTCGCGCGTGGCGAGCGCCCGCAAGGCAATGGCCCCGCAGCCGAGCTCGCCGCAGGTCTGGCAAAGCTCGATCAGGAGGCCGCCGAGGAGAAGGTCGCCGCCTATCTGGAGGAGCAGGGCGTTCCGCTCGCTGGCAACCGCTCTCTCACCGAGATCACGGCGCGCCTTGTCGATCTCGGCGCAGATCTCAGCTCCGATCCCCTGCGCAAGGAGATGGCGACCGTCATCGACTACTACCTCTCGGTGTCTGGGCCTCCTAAGGAGTCCCTCGATCGCATTGCCATGATCGCGAAAGGTGCCGGCATTGATCTCGGCCCTGCGCTCGAAGCCACGGTGCGCCGCTTTGAGCGCCTGGAGCAGAACGGCGTGGATCTCGCGCGTGCGAGCTTCACCACCGAGTTCGGCCGCAATCTGGAATATTACACCGGGCTCGTCTTCCAGGTCGGTGCGGAAGGCCAGCGCGACACTGGCCCCATCGCCGGCGGCGGCCGCTACGACGATCTGCTCTCCCATGTCGGCGCGCCCCGCAATGTGCCCGCCGTCGGCTCCGCCATCCACACCCAGCGGCTGCTTGCAGCCGTCGAGAGGTGAGGCGATGAGCGGCAAGCTGTCCTTCGCAATCCCGTCCAAGGGCCGTCTCAAAGATGCGGCCGCCGAGCTCTTCGCCCGCGGCGGCATGGCGCTGCGCAAGACCGGGCACGACCGGGGCTACCGCGGTGCGCTCGAAGGCGTGGACGGCGTCGAGATCGTGTTCCTGTCCGCCGCCGAGATCGTCCACTACGTGAGGAGCGGCCGCGTCCACCTTGGCATCACGGGCGAAGATCTCATCCACGAGTCCATCCCCGATGTCGATCTCAGCGTGGATTTCCTCGCACCGCTCGGCTTCGGCCGCGCCGATGTCATCGTCGCCGTTCCGGATTGCTGGGTCGACGTAAGCCGCATGGCGGATCTTGAGGACGTCGCGGCGCAGTTCGCCCGCGAGCATGGCCGCCGCCTGCGTGTCGCCACCAAATACATGAACCTCACCCGGCGCTTCTTCGCCGCCCATGGCGTTGCAGGCTATCGCATCGTGGAAAGCGTCGGCGCGACGGAAGGAACCACTGCCGCCGGCACCGCCGAGCTGATCGTCGATATCACCACGACCGGCACCACCCTTCGTGCCAATCATCTCAAGGTGTTGGAGGACGGCTTGATTCTGCGGTCGCAAGCCCAGCTCGTCGCCGCGCGCAAAGCGGACTGGTCGCCGGAAGCCGTTGCGCTCCGCGCCGCGATCGTCGCGCGCCTCACGCAGCACGCCAAGCCTTGACGACCCATAGGGCAATGCTGGCGGCCTATGGTGAGGCGCAAACGGAGCGATTAGGCTCTTGCGGCATGCTGATCCGTTCCTTCCTCACGCTTCTTCTCTCCGTCGCGGTCGCCGCGCCGGCGCTCGCGGCGCCGGAGCGCATCATCATTCTCCGCCACGGCGAGAAGGAAAATGACTGGAAGCTCTGCGCCACAGGCCAGCAGCGCGCCAAGGCGCTCGCCAAATTCTATCTCGGCCGCGGCGCCGCGAAGTCGCTCTTCGCCAAGGACGAGGAGCCTGCCTTTGTCTTCGCCATCACGCTGCACACGCTTGAGCTCGCATCCCCTGCGGTCGCGACATGGAGCAAGCCCATCATCCTCTATTCTGTCGCGCCGGAGGAGGGCCAGAGCAAGGACAGCTTCACCAAGGCGCTCAACCGGCGCACGCAAGAGGCGGCGCGCAACATCCTCTCCAACCCGGCGCTCGAGGGCAAAACCGTCGTGCTCGTCTGGGAGCACAAGCACATCGCCAATCGGGACCTGGAGAAGACCTACGGCAATGAAGCCGTGACCCTTCGTCAGCTCTTCAAGCTCGACATCCTGCCGGGCGTCCCTGCCACGTGGCCTGACGCCAATTACGATTATTTCTGGATCCTGGAGTTCGACGATCATTCCAACGTGCCGAAAAGCTTCAAGATGCTGAAGCAGGAATTCGGCCCGGAATTCGCAAACGTTCCCGCCAATGATTGGGGCGAGCCGAACGGCCTTGCGGCGTCGAGCGGCTGCAAGGCGGACTGAGCCGAGCCTACTCGGCCGGGCTCAAATCCAACTCTTCGACGATGTCTTTGCCCGCGACCGACGAGAGGCGATGCCTGCCGCCGCCGTCCGGCGTCAGCTCGAAGAAGCGCCCGTGAAATTGCACGAGGCTGGAGCGATGGCCGATCGAGACGATGGCCGCATCGGGAAGCTGTTCCAGCAGGAGCTGGTAAAGGTCGGCCTCCGCGCCTTCGTCGAGCGCTCCCGTCGCTTCGTCCAGAAACAGCCAATCGGGCTTTTGCAGCAGCGCGCGTGCGATCGAGAGCCGCTGCTGCTCGCCCCCTGAGAGCTTATCGGCCCAGTATGCCGTCTCATCGAGTCGGTCGCAGAGGGGCCCGAGACCGACAGACTTTAGCGTGTCCTCGATGGCATAGCGCGGAAAGCTGTCCTCCGCTCCAGGATAGGCAAGCGCGCCGCGCAAGGTGCCAAGCGGCAGATACGGCCGTTGCGGCAGAACGAGGACGTTCGCGCCTTTCGGCACTTCGACGCCGCCGCTTCCGAACGGCCACACGCCGCCGAGCGCGCGCAACAGGCTGGTCTTGCCAGAGCCCGATGCGCCCGTGACGAGGACGCGGTCGCCCGGCGCGATGGAAAGGCCGGAAACGGTGACGATCTCTTTGCCGCTGGGCAGGCCGACGCCGAGATGGTCCACGACGAGTGCCTTGCCGCCGCCGTTGGAATGCAGCTTAGGCCCGGTCGCATCGAGCGACTGTGCCCAGTCCATGGATTGATCGAACCCGGAAAGCCGGTCGAGTACGGCCTTCCAGTCGGCGATGCTGGAGTAGGCGGTCACGAAGAAGGAGAGGGCGGTCTGCACCTGGCCGAACGCCGCCGCGATCTGCATCAGATCGCCGAGTTGCATGTTGCCGGAGAAGTAAAGCGGACTGACCACGAGGAACGGAAAGATGATCGCCGCCTGGCGGTAGCCCGCCGTCAGGAATGTGAGCTTCTTCATCCGTGTCATGATCGCGTGCCAGTTGGCGATCACGTTCCGGAAGCGGTCGTTGAGGCGCTCCTCTTCGGCTCTCTCGCCGGCAAGCAGCGTCACCTCCTCGGCGTTCTCGCGCAGGCGCACGAGCGAGTAGCGGAAATCGGCTTCGTAGCGCTGTTGATCGAAATTGAGCTTGATCAGCGGCCGCCCGACAAGATGCGTCACCCATGTGCCCAGCACCGCGTAGATGAGCGCGGCCCAGACCAGATAGCCCGGGATGGAATAGGATTGCGAACCGATCACCAGTGGCGTCGTCGATGATAGCGTCCATAGGATGACGATGAAGGAGACGAGCGTCACGACCGAGCCCAGCAGGGCGATGCCGATGTCGAGCGTTGAATTGACGAAGAGGCGAATGTCGTCCGCGATGCGCTGATCGGGGTTATCGACCTGGTCGCCCTTCAGCCGCATCCGGTAATGCGTGCCGCCGCTCAGCCAGCGGCCGAGATAGCTGTCGGTCAGCCACGTCCGCCATCGTATCTGCAGCCATTGCTGCAGATAGAGCTGATAGACCGCACTGACGATGAAGAGCACGGCGAGGACAGTGAACACGCCGAACTGGTTGATGAAGACATCCCAGTTCTTCTCTTGCAGCGCGTTGTAGAAATCCTTGTACCAAGTGTTGAACTGCACCTCGAGCCACACCTGGAACAGTTGCAGTACAATCACGGTGATCAGCAGGCCGCGACCCCACCAGCGATCCTTGGAGCGGAAATAGGGAAATGCGATGCGCGCGAAGTCGCGTGCCGAGGTGCGGAAATTCGCCATGCGCGAGCAGCTCCAAAGGCCGGTCGGAGCCGGCGACGCGCTCAATCTAGGGGGAAGCGTGACGCGTGAGAAATTACGGTTCGGTAAGCGTTACCGCGCCGAACACGTTGTGACTATGGGAAATTTCGCGGCAGCGCCGCCAAAAAGAAACGCCTGCGGAGCGGACTCCGCAGGCGCCTAGACCCAATTTGAAACCGATGCGGCAAAGCCGCGCGGCTTACATCATGTCCATGCCGCCCATGCCGCCCGGAGGCATGTGGGCGTGATCGTCCTTCTTCTTCGGCGACTCGGCGACACCGGCCTCGGTGGTCACGAGCAGGCCGGCCACGGAAGCCGCATCCTGCAGCGCCGTGCGCACGACCTTGGCGGGATCGATGATGCCCTTCTGGATGAGATCGCCATACTCGCCGGTCTGGGCGTCATAGCCATAAGATGCGGACTTCTGGTCCAGAATCTTGCCGACCACGATCGAGCCTTCGACACCGGCATTCTCGGCGATCTGCCGGATCGGAGCCTGCAAGGCGCGGCGTACGATATTGATGCCGGCCTCCTGGTCCTCGTTGATGCCTTTGGTCTTGAGGGACTTCGAGGCCCAGAGGAGGGCGACGCCGCCGCCGGGAACGATGCCTTCCTCGACGGCCGCACGGGTCGCATTGAGAGCGTCCTCGACGCGATCCTTGCGCTCCTTCACTTCGACTTCCGTTGCGCCGCCGACCTTGATGACGGCAACGCCGCCGGCGAGCTTGGCGAGACGCTC
>Ga0190275_10004102_pt1 | contig 10470 bp, 9 predicted proteins | sample Popmic550T_FD_133745 | JGI IMG/M metagenome (GOLD analysis project Ga0190275, IMG submission 133745) | Populus adjacent soil microbial communities from riparian zone of Yellowstone River, Montana, USA - 550 T | ecosystem: Environmental > Terrestrial > Soil > Riparian zone > Trees stand | place...
GCAACCGCTGGGACCTGCTCGGCCCCCGGCCCTAACGCGGCTGGATCCCCCGCCGGCCGGGGATGGACGACCGCGGATCGATGACGCCGGAAAAGATCAGCACCGCCGCCGCGAGCGCCAGCACGCCACCCAGCACCAGCAACCAAGGTCCGAACCCGGCCGCCGCCTCCCCCGCGTCGAAGACCCCCGCATCACCGGCGTTGATGCCGCGGAAGACGCCCCAGCCGAGGGCCACCAGGCCGGACAGCGTCAGCAGCGCAGCGGTGATCCGATGCGGCTGCGGTCCGTTGGCAATGCTGGCAATGACGATGGCGGCAATCACCGTGATGACCCCGAAGATCACCCCGATCAGCCCCGGCCGGTAGCTGGCGCCATCCAGCACGTCATTGAGGTTCGTCCCGGCGATCTGGCTGCTGCCGGTGATACCGCCCCAGCCATCGATCGATGTGCTGCCTCCGTCAATGGTGTCCGTGCTGATCCACGGCAGGAACGATGCGCCGAACATCAACAAGCCACCGAGCCCGGCCAGGGCGCCGATCCCTCGGCGGGTGACCGACGGATCGGCAGGTCTCGTCCTCGTCACACCGACGCTCCTTAACCCGCCCGCCCTACCCGCCCACGCCCTACCCGACCACCTGCTCCGGGGTCAGCGGACGTCGACGAGCACCTTTCCGGCGATCGACTCTTCGACCGCGGCATGTGCGGCGGCGGCGTCCTCGAGGGCGAAGTGGTGCAGCGGCATCCCGACCTCTGCGCCAATTCGGATCGCCCCGGCCAGCAGCGCGTCGGAGATGTCGTCCACCGCCCGGGCCTTTGCCTCAGCAGGCGCGGTGTAGACCAGCACGAACTGCCAGCGGGCATTGGGCGCCATCAGCGGCCGGATCGGCAGGGTGAATTCGCTACCACCGTCGTCGGCGTACATCGCGACCGAGCCATACCGAGCGATCACCGCGGCATCGATGGCGGAATTGGTCGCCGCGGCAACCTCGACGATGGTGTTCACCCCGTGATCGGTCAGTTTGCGAATCTCCTCGACGACATCCTGCTGCCGGTAATTGATCACGTGGTCGGCACCCGCCGCGACCGCCGACTGCGCCTTTGCCGCGCTGCTGACCGTACTGATCACCGTGGCGTCACTCCATCTGGCCAACTGGATGGCCGCATTCCCGACGGCACCGGCTCCGCCCGCGACCAGCACGACCCGGTCCTGCAATGTGCCCGGACCGAGCCGCTGTGGGCCGTCCTCGGTGACGGTCAGAGACCGGTGCGCCGTCAGGAAGGGGATGCCCAGGGCCGCACCGAGATCGAACGACGCGTTGTCCGGCAGGGGCACCACCTGATGGACCGGGACGATGGCGAGTTCCTGCATGGTGCCGTTCGGCCGCTGATACGCCGCCTCCCAGATCCAGACCCGCCGGCCGAGTAACGCAACATCGACTCCGTTGCCAACTGCATCAACAAGGCCGGCACCGTCTTGGCCCGGCACCTGAGCGGGGTTCACGGTTGCACCCGGCGTACTCCCCCGCCTGGACTTCCAATCGGTGGGATTGACTCCCGATCGATGCACCTGCACCCGCACCTCACCCGGGCCGGGTTCCACCGCCGGCCGCTCGACCAGGGTCAATACGTCCGGATCGCCGTTCACTGTGTATTCAATCGCTCGCACGCCGCCACGGTAGACGCCCGGTCCGACACCCGCAGCCCACCCCGGTGGCCCGCGTTCGCGAACCGAGTCCGCTGGCTACTGTCAGCACCGTGCCCATCGCCCAGACCAGCGCCGCGCTGATCCGACTGGACGGCGTCGTGCACACCAGCGACCTCCCGGTCCAGTCGTTCGCCAGGCACCTGACCGAACAGCTGCCCGCGGACCTGGTCCGCCCGCTGATCGCCGGTATGCGTGGGTTTCTGGAAAACAAGCCGGAGCTCACGCCTGCCGGGACAGACTTTGCCGACGCGGAGGACGGATACCAAGCGGTCGAAAGACTTGGACGTGCCGCCGGGCTGACGACGGCGCAGATCGCCGCTGCCCGACTGGAGTCCCGAGTCGATCTGGCCGCCAGCGCCTGGGCGGTGGACGCGTCGGATGGCCTGGATGCATTGCTCGACGGCATGGGCACCGAATGCCTCGTTGGGGTTTTCGCCGAGCCTGCCGACCCGGCCGCGGCGGCCGTGCTCGAGGCTCTCGAGCTCGGTGGCCGGTTCACCCTGCCGCCGGCCTCGTTGCCGGATGCCATCACCCGGCTGTTGGGCATTTCCGAGCTTTCCGCCCCAGATCGGCCGGACCGGATTCTGGTGGTCGGTACCCGATGGGTCGGCGAGCTCGATGCCGCCGCTGCTGCCGGCTGCGTCACCGCAATGGTGGATCGTGACCGGCGCGGTCGCGGCTCCCCCCGGTGGCGGGCGATTGACCTGCCGGGATTGACCGAACAGATCCGCTCCTGGGCCGCCGCCGGGACAACCAGTGCGAGCTTGGAGGCACGGCCACGATGAGCGCGAACGTGAATAGGCCCGACACCCGCTGGGACGACTGGTTGACCCCCGACCGCAGCCCGCCGAACCGGCCGACGCACGTCATCGCGCACCTGTCGGACACCCATCTGACCTCGGCCGGTGTCAGCTACAACAAGGTGCTGGATTCTGCCGCCGCCCTCGACCGCGCCATCGCCGTGCTCCGCGAGTCGGTCGCCGGCGGTCGCCACCTCGACGCGGCAATCGTCTCCGGCGACCTGACCGACAGCGGCGACCCTGCGGCCTACCAACGGCTTGCATCGGCGGTGGAGTCGATCGCGACCGGTCCGGACCGCCCACAGCCGATTTTCGTCACCGGCAACCACGACATCCGCACCGAGTTTCATCGCCAACTGCTGGAGCGCGCGAATACCGACGGTCCGATCCTGCAGGTGCATGACATCAACGGCCTGCGCGTCATCGCGCTGGATTCGACGATCCCCGGTGCCGGTCATGGTCGGCTGACCGGCGAGCATCTGGCGGCGCTGCGGTCTGCACTGGCCCGGCCGGCACCGGCGGGCAGCATTGTCACGCTGCACCACGCCCCGCTCCCGCCGCCGTCCCCGTTGCTGAGCTACTTCGCGCTGGAATCGGAATCCAGATTGGCCCTGGCGGCCGCCATCCGCGGGACCGATGTCCGGCTGATCCTGGCCGGTCACCATCACATCGCGCAGTCCGGGATGCTCGGCGGGGTCCAGGTGGCGGTCGCCGGTTCGACCGCCATTCGAACCGATCCGCTGGCCCCCGCCGGTCACGACCGGACGTGGGCGAGCGGCAGCTTCAACCTGATTGAGGTGTATCCGGAAACGGTTACCGTGACGGTGGTTCCGGTCGATGCCGCGCCGGTGGTGTTCGACCTGGATGCAACCGGGTGCAGGTCGGTGATCGAGCAGCACCCGATCGAGTAGCCACAATTTCTCTCTGCGCCCGCTGACCAGGACCGGCCTACCAACAAGCGCCATACGGCGGACCAGGTAGAATGAGTTAGCGGCCCGAGCTATTTCCGAGATAGTGGCCAGCACAAGACATCTCAGAGAATTGGCGGAACCGCTTGGACACCGAGGCACATCCGGCGGTCAACTCGATCGTCGGCGCCACCAGGATTCGGGCACTTGACAGTCTCCGTAGCACGGAGTTGCCTGAAAGAGCTGAATACAACAGCCGTCAGGGGAACGGTGTCGCCGCCGACTGAGCCGTGACATCGCAAGAGATACTCACCGCCCCTACTGAGAGTTGAAGCGCTTGGTCACGCGACCAAACGCTCGGCTCTATCTTCCCTGACTGCCCGGCCTCCGCTCATTCCTGACGCCTGGTACTCGACCAACCACGAGCCCGTGAGGCAATGATGAGCACTGCTATTTCGACGTCCCGAAAATCCGCCAAAGACAGACCGCAAACCGACTACGCGCAATTGCTCAAATCGGTACAGCAGGCCGGCTTGATGAAGCGCCGTTACGGCTACTACGCGATCAAGGTCGGACTGATGTTCCTGGCGCTGGCCGGAATCTTCGCCGGCATGATCGTGCTCGGCGAAAGCTGGCTGCAGCTCATCTTGGCAGCCGCCCTCGGCCTGGTCTTCGCGCATTTCGGCTTCCTCGGCCACGACGCCGCACACCGGCAGATTTTTGTGTCCGGCAAGGCAAACCATCGCGCCGGCCTGGTCCTCGGTACGTTCTGCAGCGGCATGAGCCTGGCCTGGTGGAACAGCAAGCACAACAAGCACCACCAGGCGCCGAACCAGATCGACAAGGACCCGGACATCGAGCCGTCCGTCCTGCACTTCTATCCGGTGGCGGAAGAGCCGAGCACCAACAAATTCCTTACCTATTTCCGGGAACGGCAGGGCTATTTCTTCTTTCCACTGCTGACCTTCGAGGGCATCAACCTGCACGCGCAGTCGATGGTCACCGGCTTCGGCAAGCGGTCCGGCAAGTGGCAGCCGATGGAAATGAGCCTGTTGACGCTGCGCTGGGCCAGCTATCTGACCCTGCTGCTGTTGGTCCTCGGCCCGGTCAAGGCGGTCGCTTTCCTCGGGTTGCAGCTGGCCGTGGTCGGCATCTACCTGGGCAGCACGTTCGCGCCGAACCACAAGGGCATGCCGGTGTTGCCGGCGGACACCCGGGTGGATTTCCTGCGCCGGCAGGTGCTGATGAGCAGGAACATCATCAGCAACCGGCTGACCACCTTCGCCATGGGCGGCCTGAATTACCAGATCGAGCACCACCTGTTCCCCAGCATGCCGCGACCTAATCTCCGCCGCGCGCAGCGGATCATCAAGCCGTTCTGTATCGACAATTCCGTGAGCTACACCGAGACGACACTGTGGAAGTCGTACGGCATCGTCATCCGCTATTTGAATCTGGTTGGACTGCGCGCCGGTGACCCCTTCACCTGCCCACTGGTCGCGTCACTCCGGCCAAGGGTCTAGCTACACCACTGCGGTGACGAGCGCAGGGATCGCCAGCACCAACCAGGTGCCGGCCAGCAGGAATGGCCCGAAGGCAATGGCCGAGGTCATGCTGAGCCGCCGGAGTGACATCCCGGCCAGCGCGACGACGGCGCCCAGCACGAAGGCCAGCAACACGGCCAGCACCGTCGTCGGCACCGAGAGGTATCCGGTGAGCAGCGCGAGCGCTGGGATCAGCTTGACATCGCCGAGCCCCATTGCTCGCGGGGCAACCGCGGCCAGCGCCCAGAACACACCGGTCGCGGCGGCGGCACACCAACCGGCAACGAGCAGGCTGCCGGTGCTCGGCGCGAGGATTTCGGTACTGATGACGACAGCAGCGGAGATCGGGAGGGCCGGCAACGTCAGTGAGTCCGGTAGCCGGTGGTGGACGATGTCGACCGCACCGAGCCCAACCCCCAGCAGTCCGGCCCAGACCACCAGTGCGACAGTGGGATTCGGCCAGGACAGTCCTACTCCTGCCGCCGTGACAACCGCTGTCGCCGCCTCGATCGGGCCGGGGCGCAGGACCACACCGCGCGGCACCCGGGCCAGCAGCAGCCGCAGCGCCCAGCCGATCGGGAACCCCATGACGGCGCCGGCCAGCGCCGGCAGCCACGCGAACCCGGTTTGCACCTGCCGACGCTCTCACGTCCGGCCGCCCGCCAATGACCTTGTCCCCAGCCGACCCGCTCAGACCGGAAGTGGCAGATCTGTCTTTGCGCCCGCCAGCAGACCCTTGCGCATCGCCTCGACCGGGCCCGGCACGCCGGTGATCAGTTCGAACTGCCGGAACGCCTGATGCAACAACATGTCCAGGCCGGTAACCGTCGTCCGGCCGGGGACTCCCGCGGCGGCCAGCGGAGTTGGCCACGGGTGGTAGAGGACGTCGAACAGCGTGGGGACGCCGGCTAGCCGGTGGGCCAGCGAATCGGCCGCACCCTCCGGGACGGTGGACACCACCAGGTCGGCGGCATCCGCGGCCTCGCCGATGCCGCCGATTTCCCAGCCGATAGCCCTAATCGGAAGTCCCAACTGCCCGGCCAGTTCGACCGCACGGGCCGTACTTGCCGGACGCCGACCTGCGATGACCACCTCGGACCAGTTGAGCTCGGCCAATGCGGCGAGCACCGCAGCAGCGGTACCACCGCCGCCGAGGATCAGCACCGACTTCGGCGCCGGGCAACCGGCCGCCCGGAGTGCGCCGATCAACCCGTCCACATCGGTGTTCTCGGCCAACCACCCCCCGTCCCGACGGACGAGAGTATTTGCCACACCGAGGGCCGTCACCCGGGTGCTGCGCTCGTCGGCCATCGCGGCGGCCGCGGCCTTGCCGGGCATCGTCACCGAAAAACCGGCCCACTCCGGGCCCGATCCAGTGACCAGCCCGGGTAGCGCTGCTGCGTCGCACTCGATCCGCTCGTAGGACCAGTCGGTCAGCCCGGCAGCTGCGTACCCGGCACGGTGCAGGGCCGGCGACAGGGAATGGGCCACCGGGGAACCCAGAACCGCGGCCCGGTGCCTGATGGGGATCTGCGGTGGGTGGGTGGGCGTCATGAGTTCAGCCGAATACACCGGCGGCCTGCGCCTGAGCGATGCATGCCTGGTGCTGATCCACCGTCACGCTGAAACACGACTCACCCGTCTGATTCACCTTGACAAAGAACAGCCACGACCCCTCTGCGGGGGCGAGCGCGGCCGCAACCGCATCCGGCCCGGGCGATGAGATCGGAGTCGGCGGCAGGCCCATCTGTGCATAGGTGTTGTACGGACTCGGATTGGCCCGGTCGGTCGCGGTGGTGGAGATCGACGCGCGGTCCAGCGCGTAATTCACCGTGGAGTCAAACTCCAGTTTCATCGGGATCGCCAGCCGGTTGTAGACCACCCTGGACACCTTCGGCATATCGCTGGCGATGGCCTCCCGTTCGATCAACGAGGCGATGATCGCAGCCTGGTACGGCGTGATTCCCCTGGTCGCAGCATCGGCGATGATGTCGGTGCCGTTCCACATCGCTGCCGACGAGCTCAAGACAGCCTTGAGCGCCTGTTCCGGCGTCGAGCCCGGCGGAATGTCGAAATCGCCGGGCAGGATCATGCCCTCCAGCCGCTTACGCGGGTCTGGTGCGGCGCGAACCCCGTCCGCGCCCCATTCCACAACACCGAGGCTCGCTGGATCAGCAGTTTCGGCGACCTGCCACAGCTCGTCGGCGGTGAAGCAGTCCTGCTGTCCGTTCAGCGGAACGCAGGACGCAGCGGTGATCTCCGAGATATAGCCGGGCACCGTGACCGGTGCGACGGTCGGGTCGGTGGATACCGCGGTCACATCAGCCAGCTGCCGGCCAGGGATGAGCCGGACATGGCCGACGTGATTCTCCTTGGCCACCAATGCATCTGCGGTCGCCTGGGCCGAGGCGTTCTGCCGCACCCGGTAATATCCGGGGCGCAGCGCCTGCACATCGGCGTCCAATGTGGTCTGCGCTTCGAACGCCTCCGCGCTGGCCACCACGCCCGCGTCGGCAAGTGTTTTGGCGATGTCGGCTGGGCCGTCACCGCCCTGCACCCGGACCACGACCTCGGTCTCGCCCGACCCGGTGAAGTCCGGCACCACCTCGGCATTGGATCGCCAGATGACGAACCCGGCGACCAAACCGGCCACGATGACGACCAGCACCACAACGGCGAAGACCAACCATCGGTGATGCCGGCGGCGAGCGGCCTCGGCCCGTTCGGTGTCGGAAATCGGCGTCTCCGGCGGCAACCCGGCGCCGGGCGGGTCGGCAGGGGCGGTCAGCGCGGCGCGCAGCTCGGCAACATCGAGGTCACCGGTTTCGCCGGGCTCCCGGCCGAAGATGTCAAGACCGCCACTCACCTGGCGCCACCGGCGAGATTGTCCAACCGGTTCTGCAGGATGCGGGTCGCTGCGACCTGATCGACCACTTTGCGTCGCGCCTTGCCGCGGACACCCACCTCGGACAGCTGCCGATCCGCCGAGACCGTCGTCAGCCGCTCGTCGACGTAGACGACGGGAACGGGCGCGATCCTGGCCGCCAACAAAGCTCCGAACGCGCGGGCGGCGGCAACCGCCGGGCCGTCCGTGCCGCGAAGCGTCTTTGGCAGACCCACGACCACTTCCACCACCTCGTGTTCCTCGACCAGCGTGGTGAGCGCGGTCAGGTCCGTATCGCCGGCATGGTTCCGTGCCAAAGTGGTCACCGGGGTGGCCAACACGCCGTGCGGGTCGCTGAGCGCAACCCCCACGCGAACGGTACCGACGTCCACCCCCAGACGCACGCCTTTCCGGCGCGATTCGCCGGGCATTTCGGGGTCCGGAACGACAATCACTTCCCCGACTTCGCTGACCCCGCAGCCAACGCCGCGCGAAGCGCCTCGATGGCCGCCGGAATACCGTCCGGCTTGGTCCCGGCGCCCTGCGCCATGTCCTTCTTGCCGCCGCCGCGACCCTCGATCACCGGCAGGAAAGTCTTGGCCAGATCACCTGCGGCCCAGCCGGCATTGATGGCCGATTGAGTCACCGAAACCGCGAAGGCGACGGTGCCGGGGCCAGGCGCGAACACCGCGACCACCCCTGGCCGGCCACCGAGCCGGCTCTTGATGTCGGTCACCAGGTTCCGGACCTCGGCAGCTGCGGTGCCCTCCGGCGCACTCGCCCCGACCAGCGCGACGCCGCCGACATCGACCGCTGCCTCGGCCAGCGTCGCGGCCGACGCCGTTAGCGCGGCCGCTCGTAGCCCGGACAATTCCTTCTCGGCCACCCGGAGCCGTTCCAGGAGGGCCTCGATCCGACCGGGTAATTCGCTCGGCTGCACCTTCAGCGATGACGCCAGCTGCGACACCAGCGTCCGCTCGGCCGCGAGCCGGTGGAACGCCTCGATTCCGACGGCCGCCTCCACCCGGCGCAACCCCGAACCGACAGATGATTCGGCGGTGATGGCCACCGGCCCGATCTGCGAGGAGTGCTCGACGTGCGTGCCACCGCAGAGTTCGACCGACCAGGGACCGCCGATCTCCACGATGCGGACGGTCTCGTCATAGGTCTCGCCGAACAACGCGATCGCGCCCATCGCCTGCGCCTCTTGCTGCGAGCCGTACAGCACCCGAACCGGCAGGTCTTGCCGCACCGCGCGGTTGGCGACCTCCTCGAGTTCGCTGCGGGTCTCCGCCGACAGTGACTGGCCCCAGGAGAAATCCAACCGCAGGTACCCGGGCTTGTTGTAGGAGCCGGCCTGCAGTGCCTCCGGCCCGAGGACCTGACGCAGCGCAGCGTGCACGACGTGCGTGCCGGAGTGCGCCTGCCGGGCGCCGAGCCGCCATTCCGGGTCGACCTTGGCCAGCACCGCGGACCCCTCGGCAAACTCGCCGTCGGTGATCCGGACGCGGTGCACGATCAGCTTCTTGTCCACCCGCTGCACGTCCAGCACCTCGGCGCTGGCGCCATTGCCGAGGATGACGCCGGCGTCGGCATCCTGGCCACCGGATTCGGCGTAGAAAGAGGTGCGATCCAGTACCAGCTCGATCTCGTCACCGGCCTGCGCACTGCTCACCCGAGCCCCGCCGGAGATCAACCCGCGGACGGTGCCCTCGGTCTCCAATTCGGAGTATCCGGTGAACTCGGTCCGGCCGGCATCGACCAGGGACCGGTAGACGGAGAGGTCGGCGAGTTTTCCCTTGCGCGCCTTCGCATCCGCCCTGGCCCGGTCCCGCTGTTCCTGCATCAGCCGGAGGAACTCGTCGGTATCGACGGTCAGCCCTGCCTCCGCTGCCATCTCCAGCGTCAGGTCGATGGGGAAGCCCTGGGTGTCGTGCAGGACGAAGGCCGTCGCGCCCGGGACGATCGTGCTACCGGTCTCCTTCGTCTCCTCGGCGGCCTGGTCGAACAGTTTGGAGCCGGACGCGATGGTCCGCAGGAACGCCTGCTCCTCCTTGACCGCGATCCGCTTGATGCGCTCGAAATCGGTGGTCAGTTCGGGATATGACGGGCTCATCAGGTCGGCCACGGTTTCGGTGAGGCCGGGCATCACCGGGTCCATCACGCCCAGCAGTCGGGCGCTGCGCACGGTTCGCCGAATCAGCCTGCGCAGCACATAGCCGCGGCCCTCGTTGCCCGGGGTGACCCCATCCGAGATCAACATGATCGAAGAGCGGCTGTGGTCGGCGATGATCCGCATCCGCACGTCCGACGAGTGCTCGGCGCCGTACTCGACGCCCGACAGTGACTCCATCCGGCCGATGATGGGGCGCAGCAGGTCCGTCTCGTAGACGTTGTCCACACCCTGCAGCAGGAACGCCAGCCGTTCGACCCCGAGGCCGGTGTCGATATTCTGCTTCGGCAGCGGTCCCAGAATCGGGAAATCGCCCTTGCCGGTGCCGTCGCCACGCATGTCCTGCATGAAGACCAGATTCCAGATCTCCAGGTACCGATTCTCGTCGGCGACCGGGCCGCCTTCGGCGCCATATTCCGGGCCGCGGTCGTAATAGATCTCCGAGCACGGCCCGCA
>Ga0190275_10004103_pt1 | contig 10470 bp, 11 predicted proteins | sample Popmic550T_FD_133745 | JGI IMG/M metagenome (GOLD analysis project Ga0190275, IMG submission 133745) | Populus adjacent soil microbial communities from riparian zone of Yellowstone River, Montana, USA - 550 T | ecosystem: Environmental > Terrestrial > Soil > Riparian zone > Trees stand | place...
AACCTCACGGTCGACGAAGGCCCGCTCGACGGCGCGGTAGTACTGGAAGCCTTCGCCCCCATCGCTCCCCTCCTCACCGGAGCCATCGATGGCGCAGAAGCCTTGAAATCAAAGCTGATGACCACCACCGGCACAGCAAAAGACCTAGACCACTTCGCTGCAGCGTTCCCCATCGGCCCACCCGATTAGCCCCACCCGTACTCGTATTGCGTGCTGACGTGTTGCCCCCACCCGAACCACAGGCGATGAACCGCTACTGGATGACCGACTCAGGTTCGCTCGTGTCAGAGTCCATGCCCGCTTCGCGATGTCAGCCTCAGCGGTCCAGGTGCTCAACACGCGGGAAGGCAACGCGAGCGCGTTGGGCAAGCGCCAGCACCACCAGCGCGGCATGAGCGAGATTCGATCGAGGCTCTCACGGGTGGGTTCGGGTGGGGGGCATTACGTCAGCACGCAACATGAGTACGGGTGGGGCCAGACGACCGGCCCCACCCGTGCGCGTACTGCTGGTGTGGTTAGTGCTTCGCCGCACCCTCTGCGCCGGCGCCGGTTAGGGCTCGGACTGAGAGTTCGTTGTAGCGGGCGGCGCTGGTCTTGTCCTTGCCGAGGTAGGTACCAAGAACACCCAGCAGGAAGCCGAGCGGGATCGACACGATGCCGGGGTTGGACAGCGGGAACCAGGCGAAGTCGGCGCCGGTGATCATCGACGTCGACTGGCCTGAGACAACCGGCGAGAAGATCACCAGCACAACCGCCGAGGTGAGACCGCCGTAGATGCTCCACACTGCCCCGGACGTGTTGAAGCGCCGCCAGAACAGGTTGAAGAGCAACGCCGGCAGGTTCGCCGACGCCGCCACCGCGAAGGCCAGCGCGACCAGGAACGCGATGTTCAGCTTCTGCGCCGGAATCGCCAGCCCGATCGCGACCGCGCCGATACCGATGGCAGCGAAGCGAGCCACCCGGATCTCGGTCTTCTCCGTCGTCTTGCCCTTCGCGATCACATTCACGTACAGGTCATGCGCGAACGACGACGCCGAAGCCAGCGTCAGCCCGGCCACCACCGCGAGGATGGTGGCAAACGCGACCGCCGCGATCAACGCGAGCAGGATCGCGCCACCGATCGAGTCGGGACCACCACCGACCACTTCAGCCAGCAGTACCGACGCCGTGTTGCCCTTCGAGGCCGCGACCGCGCTGTCCTTGCTGGTATCGAGCAGCGCCGCAGCGCCGAAACCGAGCGCCAGCGTCATCAGGTAGAAGCTGCCGATCAGCCCGATCGCCCACTGCACCGACCTCCGCGCCGACCGCGAGTCCGGCACGGTGTAGAAGCGGATCAGGATGTGCGGCAGACCCGCAGTACCGAGCACGAGGGCCAGGCCAAGTGACAGGAAGTCGATCTGCCCGGTCAGGTCCTTGCCGTAGAGCAGTCCGGGCTGCAGGAACGCCTCGCCCTTGCCCGAGTTGGCCGCGGCCGCGCCGAGCAGCTTCGACGGGTTGAAGTCGAACTTCAGCAGGACCAGGAAGGTGATCAGCACGGTGCCGGTCATCAGCAGCACCGCCTTGACGATCTGCACCCAGGTGGTGCCCTTCATGCCGCCGATCGTCACGTACACGATCATCAACGCGCCGACCAGCACGATCACGCCGGCCTTCAGGCCCTCGCTCTTCACCCCGAGCAGCAGTCCGACCAGCGATCCCGCGCCGACCATCTGGGCGAGCAGGTAGAAGATCGACACCACGATCGTCGAGGACGCGGCCGCGGTACGGACCGGCCGCTGCTTCATCCGGAAGGCGAGCTGGTCGGCCATCGTGAACCGGCCGGAGTTGCGGAGCAGTTCGGCGACCAGCAGCAGCGCGACCAGCCAGGCGACCAGGAACCCGATCGAGTACAGGAAGCCGTCGTAGCCGTAGAGAGCGATCTGGCCGGAGATGCCGAGGAAGGATGCCGCGGACATGTAGTCACCGGCGACGGCGAGGCCGTTCTGCGCACCGCTGAAGGAGCGGCCGCCGGCGTAGTAGTCGGCGGTGGTCTTGTTCTGCCGGGACGCCCACCAGGTGATGTACAGCGTCACGGCAACAACCGCGGTGAACAGCGAGATGGTCAGCGCCTGGTTGCCGGGCTCGGCATCGGCGAGTGGAACGAGAAGCGTGGTCACCGGCGGCGCTCCCTCTTGTACTTGGCGTTCAGCCCGCTGGCCAGCGGGTCCAGCTTGCGGTTGGCGAACCGGCCATAGATGGCCGCGATGGCGAAGGTCGAGACGAACTGGAGCAGGCCGAAGATGAGGGCGACGTTGATGTGCCCGACCACCTGGTGACTCATGAAGTCACGGGCCCAGTTGTTGCAGGCGACGTAGGCCAGGTACCAGACCATGAACGCGACCGTCCACGGCACGACGAAGTTCTTGTACCGTCGTTTCAGCTCCTGGAAGTCGCGCGCCTCGTGCACGGCCTCATACGCCCGAGCCTCTCGCTCGTGCCCAGTTTCCTCAGACATCTGCACCCCTCGTGTCGGAACGCGAACAGATGCACGTTAGCGGTTTGTCGAGGATTTGTGACCCAATGCCACCAAAACGTTCTCCGTCGGCGGAGAGCGCTTTCAGGCCATCGTGCGGCGGTAGTTGGCCAGGTCGCTGGGGCGGGTGCGGTAGCAGTTGGTGAAGTAGGGCATCCGCAGTGGCTCCGGGGGACGGGCCGTGCTGTCGTAGATGGCCTCGATCTGGTCCAGTACCGACTCACGGCGCGACTCGGTCAGTACTGCGACCCGCGAGTGCGACTGGGCGAGCTGCTTCAGGCCGGTACGGTCGAGGTCGTGCCAGTGCCGGAACCGGGCTGTCTCGACCATCGAGAACAGGTCGGACTGGAGCAGGACCGGCATCGGGTCGAACTCGTCGTTGCCGGCCAGGAAGTCCTCGCCGATCATCGCCCGGTGCAGCCGGCGGACCCACGGCACCACGGTGTCGTAGTTGTTCCAGAGCAGCCCGAGGACGCCGTGCGGGCGCAGGACCCGGGCGATCTCCGGCAGCGCGCGGCTGTGGTCGAACCAGTGGAAGGCCTGCCCGACGATCACCGCGTCGACCGAGGCCTGGGCCAGCGGGATGGATTCGGCGGCGCCGACCATCGTGTCGACCCCGGGCAGCCGGCGGCACAGCGACAGCATCTCCTCGGACGGGTCGACGGCCACCACGTCGTGCCCGAGCGCGGCGGCGACCGCGGTGAGCTTGCCGGTACCGGCGCCCAGATCGAGGATCTGCAGCCGCCCCGGACCGAGGACCCAGGTCAGCGCGTCGGCAGGGAACGTCGGCCGGCCCGCGTCGTACGCGGCCGCGACGGCGCCGAAAGAGTGCGCGCGATCTGAGTCATCGGTGGTCATCACCGCAAATCATGCCGTAGCCACCGCCTCCCGGGGCGTCACTCGCCGAGCTTCTTCTGCTCGATGTGCGCGTTGAGCGCGACGAGTTCGGGATGTTCGGCCAGTTTCGCGACCAGATCGGCGCAGTCGAGCGTGCTCGCGTGGTGCTCCTCGAGCAGCGCGGTGAGAAGCAAACGATCGTCCTCGGTGTCCAAAGTCAGCCGGTACTGCGAGCCGCCGCCGCTCCAGGCGAGGTTCAGCAGCCGGACGTCCCCGGGCCGATTCTGGTGCAGGTACGGCGTGACGTGCTCGCGATCGGCCGGCAGGGTCGCCTTCGCGTCGGCCTCCAGCAGCCGGGCGGTCGAGAACACCTCGTAGTCCATCCCGCGCGGAAAAGTCCGCTCCAGGCAGTTCGACAGGTACAGGTTCTCGTCGTTCTCGGCCCGCCAGCGGTCGACGCCTTCGGCAACGATCTCGGCATCGATCAGTGGGCAGTCAGAGGTGACCCGGACGACTCCGTCCAGCTCGTACTGCGAAGCCGCGCCCGCGAAGCGCGAGAGCACGTCCTGCTCGCTGCCCCGAAACACCGGGATACCGGCCTTTTCCGACAGCGCCACGATGGGATCGTCGTCCACGTTGGTCGTCGTCGCCACGATCACGGGCAGCCCGGTCGCGACCAGCCGGTCCAGGTGATACTCGAGGAAGGTCCGGCCGGCCGCGGTCAGCAGCACCTTGGCCGGGAGCCGGGTGCTCGTCGCGCGAGCCTGGGTGATGATGCCGATCTTCACAGGAATGCCCTCTTGGTCGTCCAGTGGAACATCTCCCGGATCTCCGCCGGGTGGGCGAGGTTCTCGACACCCAGCTCGGTGTCGGTGAACTCACGGGCCAGTTCGAGCGGCACGTACGGCTGGTCCATTTCCGGCCACATCCGCTTGATCCGCGCTTGTCCGCCGAACGACGGGTGCTCGTCCTGCAGCAGCATCGGGTCGCCGTAGACGCCGGGCTGCAGGCCGAGGGAGGCGCCGTACAGGACTGCGGAGCTGAGTCGGTTGGAGGCGACGCGGCGGTGGCGGCGGATTTCCTTGAGCTGCTTGAGCAGGAAGTCCTTGTCGGTCTTGCGCCAGTGCAGACCGCGATAGCCGTGCGTGATGACGCGGAAGCCGGCCTGTTCGTAGACCTGGCGGATGGCCTGGTTCTCGTATTCGTTCCAGTACAGGCAGACGGTCACCGGGCCTTGCTCGTGCTCGTTGATCGAGGCAACGATTCGGCCGTGGTCACCCAGCACGTGCTGGCCTTCCCAGCCGTGGAACGGGTAGAAGATGGTGCCTTGGGCATCTTTGGCGGGCGTCGCCAGCTCCGGATGCACCTGGAGCAGGTAGAGCCAGGGGGCGCCGATCACCGAGTGGTTGCGCAGCCCCATCGACCAGCCGCGACGCCGGACGCTGTCCGACCAGACGAACTTGGGCATCCCGGCGACGAAGGCCGTGTTGTACGCGAACCCGTCGAGAATGTTCCAGCCGTGCTGGAGATAACCCCAGATCCTCGGCGACCCGCGCAGTCCGGCGTACGCCGCCATCACGTGCGCGTGGCCGTAGAAGTGGTTGGCGTGGTGCATCAGAGCCGCCGGAGGCGCTTCACGACGACCCGGGCGGGATTCAGCACCGCATGGCCGATCCGGTACGGCCGGGACCGCCGGATGCCGTCCAGCTGGCTCTCGAACCAGGTCGCCTGCTCGTTGGCATCGGCAAGCTCTTGGGAGAGTCGCGCGATGGTGGCCAGCTGCTCCGCCTGTCCCTGCGGCCGAAGGTGGTCGAGGGCAACTGTCAGCTCTCCGGTCACCTCGAGTCCGGCCATCGCCGCGAGCCGAGCTGTGAGCGTCTGGGTGTCACCCGCCCATGGTTGCCGAGAGCCCGCTTCCTGTGCCCGCCGGACGAACCGGGCCAGGTGCTCGACGGCGCCACCGGAAACCACCACACCGCTACCGAACAACCGGTACGACGTACCGTCGGCGATCACGTTGTCCGGCGAGGCGATCGCCGCGGACTGTGCATCCAGTGAATGCAGCCAGGCGACATACGCAGGCACTGTACGCCGAAGGGCTGCCTGGTCGTCGAGCTTCAGGGCTGCCAGCAACTGTTCTTCCAGCAGGACGCCATCGCCTGACGGAATCACGTTGGCTGGAAGGGTTTCCGGGGCCTTGTCGCCGACAACGAAGTACCAGACCGGAGCGAGTTCACGTCCGAGTCCGGCGGCCATCGCGTCTTGGATCAGTCGGTAGGGGTCCATCAGGGTCGGTCCGCTGTGACGTGCGGCGACGGATCTGGCGATGGCTGCGGCGGTGAGTGGGCCGGTTGGCGTGACGAGAGCGAGGTCGGCGCCGACCAGGTCGGGATAGACGCTGTAGACGGTGGTGGTGGCGGCCAATGCCCCGAGAGCGACACGGATGGCGGCCAGTCCGACCGGTGCCGTGAGAGCACCTTCGACGACTCCGGGCCAGTCTGCGTTGCGGGGTACGGCCGCGGTGACGTCAGGCTGGATCAGGCGCTCGATCCCGAAGGCGTTCTCGGCAGCCAGGAGCAGACGGCCGCGAGGAGCCATTCGCGCTTTGAGCAGGGCGAGGCCATCCGTCCACGCCATGGCCGGGGTGTCGGGTCCGATCAGCCGGGGCAATCCGTCGAGCGCTACGACGACGTCGTACAGGTCAGTACCGGTGAAGCGGTCGAGCGCGCCGCAGTAGACGCGGCCGCTGACGACTCGGGCGATCTGCTCGGCATCGGGCGCGGACCGGACCAGTACATCGACCGTGGCAGCCTTGCTGGCGATCAGGTCCAGCAGATGCAAGGAATGCGGACCCGCGACCAGCACCTTGTCGGTCGGCCGCAGAGTCGCCTCCAGCAACGCAGCCGTGGCCGGCCCGCCGCTCGCCGGGCGGCCATCCCCCGGATGCAGATCGGACCAATTGAGCATCTCTGCCCCAACCATCAGCAAGCCTGTCACCGCACCAGTTTCGTCAGTGTTTCGATTACCCGGTCGACGTCCGCGTCGGTCAGGTCGGGGTACATCGGCAGCGAGAGTTCCTCGCGGTAGAACTGCTCCGCGTTGGGACACAGGCCGCGCTGGTAACCCTGTTCGGCGAAGACAGGGTGCCAATAGACAGGAATGTAGTTCACCTGGACGCCGATGCCAGCAGCGCGCATCCCCTCGAACACCTCGCGCCGCCGATCGCCGAGCACGCGCAAGGGGTAGAGGTGCCAGGCAGGATCGACGCCGGCGCGCTGCACCGGCGTACGGAGGCCGTCGACGGAGGCCAAGGCTTCGTTGTACTTCGCGGTGATCTCGGCTCGGCGTTGCTTGAAGGCGGCCAGCCGGCGCAGCTGGGACAGCCCGAGTGCGCAGGCGAGATCGGTCAGCCGGTAGTTCACGCCGAACTCGTGGACCTCCTGGTGCCACGGGCCTTCGTCGGTGATCTTGAACCGCGACGGATCGCGGACCAGCCCGATGAAGTGGAACTCGTGCACCCGCTGAGCGACCGCCGGGTCCTTGGCGATGACGGCGCCGCCCTCGCCGGTGGTGAGGTTCTTGGTCGGGAAGAACGACAGCGTGGTCACGTCGGCCAGGTCGCCGACCGGACGGCCGTGGGAGAAACCGCCGACCGAGTGCGCCGCGTCGTCGAGCGTCGAGGCGCCGACGCGATCTGCGATCGACTGGAGTGCGTCGTAGTCCGCGGGATGGCCGGCGTAGTCGACCGCGGCGATGACCTTGGTGCGGTCCGTCGTCACGGTGTCGACAGCCATCGGATCAAGCAGCGCGGTGTCTTCCTCGACGTCGGCGAAGACGACCTTCGCGCCCAGGATCGCGGCGCAGGAGGCCGTGGCGACGAACGTCATCGGCGTGGTCACCACCTCGTCACCAGGGCCGACGCCGAGTCCGGCATAGGCCATGTGCAGGGCGGCGGTACCGGAAGTACAGCTGACCGCGCGGTGGCCACCGGTGAGCTCGGACACGGCGGTCTCGAAGGCGGTCACGGCCGGACCGGTGGTCAGCCAGTCACCCCGCAGTACCTCGGTGACTGCCGCGATGTCCTCAGCCGAGATCGACTGGCGTCCGTACGGAAGCATCAATCTTCGTCGTCCAGGATCTTGCGGATCTCCTCGATGGAGTACCACTGGTCGTTGCTGTCCGAGGCGTACTGGAAGCCGTCGATGACCGGTTGCCCGGCGGCCGGCGGGAGGTACCCCCAGGTGGCGAGGTCGGGCTGCAGGACGAACCGGTTGCCGAGGGTCAGCGCGCGGCGGCCTTCCTCCGGGCTGATCATCTCCTCGTGCAACTTCTCGCCCGGGCGCAGGCCGATGTCGTGCATGGTGGCGCCGGGCGCGATCGCCTCGGCCAGGTCGGTCACCTTCATCGACGGGATCCGCGGCACGTACAGCTCGCCGCCGGTCATCAGTTCGAACGAGTCGACGACGAACTGGACCGCCTCCGGCAGCGTGATCAGGAACCGGGTGCAGCGCAGGTCGGTGATCGGCAGCGACTGGCCGGCCTCGTGCAGCGCGCGGAACTTCGGGATGATCGAGCCGCGGCTGCCCATCACGTTGCCGTACCGGACCACGCTGAAGCGGGTTTCGTACGCCGCCGCGTAGTGGTTGCCGTTGATGAACAGCTTGTCCGCGGTCAGTTTGGTCGCGCCGTACAGGTTGATCGGGCTGGACGCCTTGTCGGTGGACAGCGCGACGACCCGCTTCACGCCCGAGTCGATCGCCGCCTCGATCACGTTCTGCGAGCCGATCACGTTCGTCTGGACGAACTCCCACGGGTTGTACTCACCGCTGTCGACCTGCTTGAGCGCGGCGGCGTGGACGACGTAGTCGACCCGGTGCATGGCCCGCATCAGCCGCGGCCGGTCCCGAACGTCGCCGAGGAAGAACCGCAGGCGCGGGTCGTCACCGAACGCGGCCCGGACCTCCCACTGCTTCAGCTCGTCCCGGCTGAACACGATCACCCGGCGCGGATCGAGCCGCTCCAGCGCATGCCGGATGAACGCCCGGCCGAAGGACCCGGTGCCTCCGGTGACGAGAATGTCGGAGCCGGTGAGGATGGACACGTCAGACCCTTCTGAGCACACAGTTCCGAACCACGCGATCACACCGCGCAAGTCCGTACCTTAGCGGGCCCGGAGAGTAGTCAGTTCGGCGTGACCAGTTCGATGGTCGGGAAGTAGGTCTGGAAGCGGGCGGTGTCGCGGGTGACCAGCCGGTATCGGTTCACCGCCGCGTGAGCACCGATGTAGAAGTCCGGCAGCGGCGAGCTCTTCAGACCGCCCCGGCGGCGATAGGTGACGAACGCGCGGGACGCCAGGAAGCCCGCCGGATAGGGGAGCGCCTCGCGGAGGAAGTCGGACGCAGGCAACGCCGCCTCGACGTCCTCGATCCGCTCGAATCCGGCGCAGACCTCCGCGTAGATGATCGGGTTGATCACCAGATTGCCGACATCGCGCGCTCCGGCGACTGCTTCCGCGGACCAGTCGGCCCACTGCGCGTCGTCCGTCAGGATGTCCAGCAACACACAGGTGTCGACCATGGTCGACACCTGACGAACAGACTGCAGAGGTCGTTCACTCGCCACGCAGCAACTCCATCAGTTCCTCGGTGCTCATGCTGGTCGTCGCTCTGCCGCGCATCTCCCGGACCAGGCGCTGGCCGTGCGTCTCACTGCCATAAGCCCGCACGATTCGCAGGGTGGTGCCGTCCTCGATCACCTCGAGCTCGTCTCCTTCGTGGAGGTGATGCTTGGCGCGCAGCTCGGCGGGGATGGTGACTTGCCCCTTGCTGTTCATGCGCATGCGGCCTCCTACGTAGTACGACTCCTACGTATTACATCTTATCGCGAGCTGACCGGATACGGTGCTGGGCGTGGATCGGGTGCTGCGGGTTGGGGTCAGGTGTGATGTAGGGGTCCGGCGTGGGGTCGGGCATGTGATGCGGAGTTTGGCGTTCGCGGAGGAGTTGCGGCGGCGGGGGGTCGAGGTGGTGTTCGTTTGTGACAGCCACACGGTGCCTTGGGTGGATGAGCAGATCCGGGCGCGCGGGATTCCGGTCGAGGCGGCTTTGTGGTTGCCGGGGGAGCATGTCGAGCTGGTCAAGCGGCTGAGTCTCGACGCGGTGGTGTTCGACTCGTACGACCTGCCGCGTGAGGTGTTCAGCGCAGTACGACGGTCTGGCGTGCCCACGCTCGCGATCGTGGATGGCGAGCTGCGGGGTGCCGACGCCGACGTACTGGTCGACCAGAACCTCGGGTCTGAGCTCGATCAGCCGGTGTTGCCCAAGGGAGCCGTGCGGCTGGCCGGGCTGGACTACGTGTTGCTGCGGGATGAGGTGCTCTCGCTGAGGCCGGTAGAGCCGCCGGCAGCGCGGCCGAACGTAGTACCGAAGGTGTTTGCGTTCTTCGGTGGTACTGACGCCTACGGAGCCGGCCCGTACGTCGTGCAGGCGCTCGCTGCGACCGGTGTGCCGTTTGACGCGACAGTGGTTGCTCCCGGAGACAACCTGGCCGCTGGGATCACCGCAGTACCGCTAGCGACGGGGCAGCGCGTGGAGGTCATCCACCCGACGTCACAGCTAGCCCAGGCCGTGGTTGAGTCAGACCTGGTCGTCAGTGCCTCCGGTACGTCCACCTGGGAGCTGCTGTGCCTCGGAGCCACAGCCGGCCTCGTCTGCGTCGTGGACAACCAGGAGATGGGCTACGAGCGAGCAGTAGCCACCGGTGCAGCCGCAGGGGTCGGCACGCTGGCCGGGCTGAAGGCAGATCCGACAGCCGCAGCCGCAGTACTACGTACGCTGCTCACCAACCCGCAGGAGCGCGCCCAGCTAGCCCAAGCCGGTTGGAAACTCGTAGACGGTCAAGGCAGGGCACGTGTCGCGGACGCGCTGCTTCACCTGATCTCGTAGATCGTCGCGTCCAGCGTGGCGTGCCGCAGCCGGACGTACTGCTTCAGCGCAGGTGACACCTCACCCGACCGGTGGTCGGCGTACAGCCAGCGCACGCCCAGCTTGCGCAGCCGATCGATCACGGCCTGAGAGGGCGCGGTGAAGGTGGCGTCGTTCGCCGCCAACTGGTCCTTGTTC
>Ga0190275_10004104_pt1 | contig 10469 bp, 9 predicted proteins | sample Popmic550T_FD_133745 | JGI IMG/M metagenome (GOLD analysis project Ga0190275, IMG submission 133745) | Populus adjacent soil microbial communities from riparian zone of Yellowstone River, Montana, USA - 550 T | ecosystem: Environmental > Terrestrial > Soil > Riparian zone > Trees stand | place...
ACAATGCCGGCGGCCCCGCGCCGCTCGAACACGATGTCGGACGACTCCATGCAGGCTGGCTAGAGGATCGCCCACAGATAGACAAGCGTCGCGGCTATCCCGAGCGCGCTGCGGCCCGCATGCAGCTTGCCCCATTTCTCGATCAGCGCGCGGGTCTGCGCGTTAGCTTGATCGACCGGCGTTGCTCCCAGCACTTTGTTGACCGGCATGATCACGAACAGCGTCCATGGCCAAGGCGCGAGGATCAGCGCGGCACCCAACACCCAGACCCAGTCGCCGGACAAATAGGCCGCCCACAAGCCGAGCAGCGTGGACACGAGCGCGAGGCTCGCCTGCATGTTCTTGCCGCGCTCATAGCTCGGCTTCCATTCGGCGAGCAGCGCGCGGTCATCCAATGCGAGACGCGCCGGCTGCTCGGCGACGTTGACGTAGATGGCGGCTCCCGCAAACGCCGCAGCGGTTGCCAACGTAAGTGCGCCAATCAGCTCCGTCAGCATCCTGACCTCCGCGGCGAGCAAGGATCGAATCTCACCAGGCGGGGACTGAATCAAGCTCCATTCTGGAGGCTGGAACCATAGTCCGTGACCCGTACCCGCTTTGGCGTTGGCGTTTTTTGGTCGCTGTCCCCCAGAAGCGGACTCATCATGCTCGTCGAATTTTGTCGCTCCTGACCCCGAGGCGGACATCGGCCAGCTTCTCATGTTGCAGTAGCGAGGCCCTCGGATCGCTCAATGTCGGCAACGATTTCGCAACAACATCCAACCTGCTAGGTTTCGACAATGCTGCAGAACCTGCTTAATCGCTGGATCCGACCGTCAGCGCGGAGCGACTCAGAGGGGTCTGCTCGTCAAAAAGCGTTCGCCGACATCTATGCAGGTAAGGTTTGGGGCGTCGATTGCGAGAGCGTCTCCGGGCCAGGCTCAGGCGTGGCACGTGCCTCTTTGTTTCGGGCCGATTTTGAAAGATTGTTACAAGAGCTTTCTGTGGGCGTAGTGCTCGATGCAGGCTGCGGCGATTTCAACTGGCTCCCCACGTTCGATCTTCGGGGAATCCGAGTCGTCGGCGTGGACATCGTTCCGGAGCTGATCTCGGCCAATCGGTTACGGCATCCAGCGCTCCGATTTGAATTGGCCGATATCGTGGTTGATCCGCTACCAAAAGCCGACTTGATTCTTTGTCGTGATGGCTTGGTTCACCTCTCAAACACGGACATCGTGAAAGCCTTCGGAAACTTTCGCCGATCTGGCGCGAAGTGGCTTCTGACTAACACATTTGTGGACCGGTCGGAGAACCCAGACATTCTTTCAGGAGGATGGCGGCCACTGAATCTGCACTTGCCGCCATTCGCTCTTCCTACGCCGTATCGCATCATCGATGAGTACTGCCTGGGATATGAGGGAGCCTATCGCGATAAGCGGCTGGCCGTTTGGCCGTGCGATCAGCTTCCTCTCGAGCAATGAGCAGAGAGCCACGGCCTTTCAGCGACGGGTGCGCCGACTTGCTTTAATTCCACGAAAGGATTGCGATTGATGGACCGCAGTTACGGAAATTATTGTGTCATATCTGATGATGCCGAAATCGGAGACGGAACGCGCATAGGAAATTTCGTCCTGATTCGAGACAAGACGAGAATTGGCAAGGCTTGTACGATCGGGTCGTATGTCGACATCGAAGGGGACGTTCGCATTGGCGATTTCGTCTCACTCCAAAGTGGCTGTCACATAACTCGTGGCGTTATTATTGAAGATGCTGTTTTTTTCGGACCCAGGGTCGTAACGATGAATGACAAACAAATTAGCTATCGACGCGCATCTGTTCCCTTTGTTCCACTGGCGCCTCGCATTCTCCACGGCGCCCGAGTTGGCGGGGGCAGCATATTGTGCCCAGGGACGACAGTGGGTGAAAACGCGTTGGTTGGAGCCGGTTCCGTTGTCACAAAGGATGTCCCCGACAGAGCTATCGTCATCGGAAATCCGGCGCGCGTCATCGGTAAAGTACCGGAACAGGACATCATCTAACTTTGGGTAGGGGTAGGAGGATGTCACCGACCCGAATTCGCGTGGTAGCAGCTTTGGTTGTCCGCAATGAACGGCCCTTTCTGGGCATTTGTTTGAGACATCTTATTGAAAACGGCATTGACTATGTGATCGTCGACAATGGGTCCACCGATGAAACAATAGAGCTTCTTCAACAATCCTATTTTGCGAAACATCTCATTAGCTATCGGACGCATCCCTATCAAGGATACATGGACTGGGAAGATTTGATGCAGGCCAGACAGGCAGCCGCCGATGCCGTTGATGCTGATTGGATACTGTACGTTTCGGCCGACGAGATCATGCATTCTTACAATGTCGACGAGACGCTTAGTGCTGCCATTGAGCGGGTCGATGCCGCCGGGTTTGATGTTATCGATTTCAACGAGTTTGTTTTTCTTCCGATCGAAACGAACTATGTGCCGGATCGAGAAGGGTCCCAGTTGCTGCGGTACTACTACTTCTTTGAGGACCAACGGCCGCGGCTGATGCGGGCGCGAAAGAAACATCTTCAAGTATCTCACGTCGAGCATGGCGGCCACATATTGGCCGGCGAGCCCTTCCGTCTATCGCCGGAAACATTTGCCTTGCGTCACTACATGTTTCGCAATCAAACCCATGCCTTTGAGAAGTACACCCGTCGCGTTTACGCGACCGAGGAGCTTGCCCGCGGATGGCATTGGCATGGATTTCAGCATCCGGTCGCCAACTTTGCATTCCCGCCGGCCGACCAGCTCGAGTGCCTGGCGTCGCCCGACGACCGCAACCTGAGCCGCACTCATCCCCATAAAAGGCCGTATTGGATGTGGCAAACACAAGCCATCGTGGACCTGCAAAATGCACTGGCTGAGAAGAGCCAGGAGCTGGCAGCTTTGCAACACGTACTAGCTGAGAAGGAACAGGCCAGCCGCCAAGAGATCGCAAACTTGCAACACGTACTAGCCGAGAAGGAACAAGCCAGCCGCCAGGAGATCGCAAACTTGCAGCACGCGATGACGCGCCTGCAACGATCGCGTTCCTGGCGATGGACTGCACCCATGCACCGAGTACGTTATTACCTCAAGTCAGCTCTTCCGCTGTAACAAGCGCGCATGCCCAGGCTGACGATTCAACCTCAAGGCAGCCAAGGCACTCGGTCTCACTATACCGCCGATCCTGCTCGCCCGCGTCAACGAGGTGATCGAATGATGTCGGCTTTTTTGGCCCGAAGCGGCGGTTTTCCGAGGTCCCGCTTTTACGCCGCTGTCGGGCGCAGAGCGGACATGCCGAACCCATAAGGGCACGGCCTAGCCGGCATGCTGCAGCGGCGCCGGAACCTTGTGGAACTTTGTCGCGTTAATGCTCGCAGCCACGGTAAGCCTGCGCGGGACAACGCTTTTCATGGCCAAGAAGAAGAAATCCAGCAAGAAGCAGGTCGAGCGTGAGCAGGCCAAACCGCTGGTCCGCCGGTTTTGGCGCACCGCGCGTGGCTTCTGGTCCTCGGAGAAGAGCTGGAAAGTCGCGTGGCTGATGACCGGAACCCTGATCGCGCTGGTGATCGGGCAGCTCATTTTCCAGTACCAGCTCAACCTCTGGAACAAGGCCATCTTCGACGCGCTCGAGAAGAAGGACAGCGCGACCGTCCTGCGCCAGTCCCTGATCTTCATTCCACTCGCGATGGGAAGCATCGCGGTTGCGGTTTGCGTGGTGTACGCACGCATGCGCACGCAGCGGCGCTGGCGCGCGTGGCTCACCGAGCACACGATGACCGGTTGGCTCACCAAGGGCCGCTACTACCAGCTCAACTTGATCGAGGGCGACCACAAGAACCCCGAGGCGCGCATCGCGGACGACATCCGCATCGCAACCGAGCAGCCTGTGGATTTCGCGGTCGGCATCCTGAGCGCAGTGCTCACCTCGGCGACCTTCATGGGTGTGCTGTGGAGTGTTGGTGGGAGCCTGACGATCAATCTCGGCGGGACCGAGTTCTACATCCCGGGTTATCTCGTCATTGCGGTGTTACTCTACTGCGTCATCATCAGCGGGCTGATGATGCTGATCGCGCGCAGCTTCGTGCCGACGGCGGAGACGAAGAACCAGACCGAAGCCGAGTTCCGCGCTGCCCTCACGCGCGTGCGCGAATATGGCGAGAGCATCGCGATCCTTGGCGGCGAGAAGGAAGAACGTGCCGGGCTCGACAAGCTGCTCAGCAAGGTGATCGTCACCTGGGCAAAGATGGCCGGGCAATATATGCGAACGATGTTCGTCTCGCATGGCAATTTCGTCATCGCGTCGGTCATCCCGATCATCCTCTGCGCGCCGAAATATCTCGCCGGCGAGATGACGCTCGGCACCGTGATGCAGGCCGCCGCCGCCTTCATCCAGGTGCAGTATGCGTTCAACTGGATCGTCGATAATTACCCGCGGCTTGCCGAATGGACCGCGTCCGCGCGCCGCGCCTCGAACCTCCTGGTCGCGATCGACGGGCTCCGGAAAGTCGAGGAGAGCCAGATCGGTGCGATCAGCCGGGGCGAGGACGAAGGCGCCGCGATCCGGCTGAAGGACGTGTCGGTTGCGCTCAGCGACGGCACGGTGGTGGTGGACGATGCCGACGTCACGGTGCAGTTCGGCGAGAAGGTGCTGGTGGCGGGCGAGTCCGGAACCGGCAAGAGCACGCTGGTGCGCGCGATCGCGGGACTTTGGCCCTGGGGCGAAGGCGAGATCATGCTCAAGCCCGGCGCCAAAATGTTCCTGATGCCGCAGAAGCCCTATATCCCGCTCGGCACGCTGCGCCGCGCCGTCACCTATCCGCAGCAGGCCAAGGAGTTCAACGACGAGCAGATCACCGAGGCGCTCGAAACGGTCGGCCTCGAGCATCTCGTCGAGAAGCTCGACGACAAAGAGGCGAAATGGGACCGCACGCTCTCGGGCGGCGAGCAGCAGCGCCTTGCCTTTGCGCGCCTGTTCCTGCACGAGCCCGACATCGTGGTGATGGACGAGGCGACCTCCGCGCTCGATCCGGAGAGTCAGGCGATGCTGATGAACAAGCTCGGCGAACGGCTGCCGAAGACCGCCATCATCAGCGTCGGCCATCGACCGGAGCTCGAAGCCTTCCACGAGCGCAAGGTCAACCTGATGCGACGCAAGGGCGGAGCCAAATTGATCAGCGGTGAAGTGGTCGCGCCGCCGATCAGCATCGTATCGGGCCTCATGAAGCGCTGGCGCGCATCCGCCGCCGGGTCGCCCGCAACGCCGACGGCCGAGGACGCAGAGCCGCCGCGCAAGCGCCGCGACGCCGCCTAGTTGCCGAGAATCTCCCGGCTGACGATCAGCCGCATCACCTCGTTGGTGCCTTCGAGAATCTGGTGCACGCGCACGTCGCGCAGCACGCGCTCGATCGGATGGTCGCGCAGGTAGCCGTAGCCCCCATGCAGCTGCAGGCATCCGTTCACCACCTCGAAGCCTGCGTCGGTCGCAAAGCGCTTGGCCTGCGCGGCAAGGCGGGTGGCACCGGGCGTACGGTTCGTCACCGCGCTGGCCGCGTGGTGCACCATCAGCCGCGCCGCCTGCAGCTCGGTCGCATAGTCCGCGACGCGAAACGCGAGCGCCTGGAAATCGGCAAGCCGCGTGCCGAACTGCTTGCGCTCGCGCATGTATTCGACGGTGCGATCGAGGCAGAACTGCGCGCCGCCGATCGAGCAAGCCGCGATATTGAGCCGCCCGCCGTCGAGCCCGGCCATCGCGATCTTGAACCCCTGCCCCTCTGCGCCGATCAGGTTTGCGGCCGGCACGCGGCAGTTCTCGAAATTCACCATCGCAGTCGGCTGCGACTTCCAGCCGAGCTTTTTCTCCTGCGCGCCGTAGGAAAGCCCCGGCGTGCCCTTCTCGACGACGATGCAGGAGATGCCGCGCGGCCCGCCCTCGCCGGTGCGCACCATGCAGACGTAAATATCGGACACGCCGCCACCCGAAATGAAGGCCTTGGCGCCATTGAGCACGTAGGTGTCGCCATCGCGCACCGCACGGGTCTTGAGGCTCGCGGCGTCGGAGCCCGAATCCGGCTCGGTCAGGCAATAGCTTGCGAAGTGCTCCATGGTGCAAAGCTTCGGCAGGAAGCGCTTGCGCTGCGCCTCACCGCCGAAAGCATCGACCATCCAGGCCGCCATGTTGTGGATTGAGATGTAGGCCGCCGTGGAGGTGCAGCCTTGCGCCAGCTCTTCGAAGATGATCGCCGCGTCGAGCCGCGTCAGCGCCGAGCCGCCCACATCGTCCTTCACATAGATGCCGCCGAGGCCCAGCGCGGCCGCCTTGCGCAATGTCTCGACCGGAAAGGTCGAATTCTCGTCCCAGTCCCGCGCGTGCGGCATCATTTCGGCGCGCGCAAACTCCCTCGCGGTGTCTTGAATTGCGCGCTGCTCTTCGGAAAATTCGAAGTCCATGCGCGAGCGTTAATCGCGAGGCCGCGCGCCGTCAACGAGCGCGGCTAGCCGAACATCCAGCTTGCCGGATTGGCGATCGGACGATTTTCGTTCAGCGCCAGGACGCCCTTGATGTTGCGGATGATCGACCAAATGAACCACCACGCCAGCACGAGAAAGCCGACCAGCACGAAGGCGAGCACACTGCCGACGATGAGATACAGGATCCCGATCCAGAATGTGCGGATCTGGAAACGATAGTGCGAAGCGACCATCGGATCGGGATCGTCAGCCTTCACATGCGCGATGATCACGCCGATCAGACCGGTGATGCCGGTGAAATAAGCCGCGAAATACAGAATGTAGACGATCAGGGCGAGTTGCGAGTTGGACACCGCCGGCTGACCCGAATCTGGTCGTATCATGGTCATGCTTGGCTCCCGTCGCCTGGATTCGCCTATCCCGCCAGCAAGGTGACACGCGGACCCAACGGGGACAATTGTCATCGCTCGCGGCGGTGGTGACGGGCGGCCGAACCGGCTAAAACGTGGCGATCGAAGTTCAGGAGCCGCCATGGCGATCAAATACGGCCGCCCGATCGACTACCGCCCGCGCCCCGTCGAGGCGCCCGCGCCGAATGCGCCGTCCCTCGACCTCACCACCCGCATGCGGCGCAACCGCAAGACCGAATGGGCGCGGCGAATGGTGCGCGAGAACGTGCTCACCGCCGACGATCTGATCTGGCCGCTGTTCGTCGTCGCGGGAAGGAGTGTGCGCGTGCCGGTTGGCTCGATGCCGGGCATCGAGCGCCTTTCGGTCGATCAGGCGGTGCGCGAGGCGGTGCGCGCCGCCGAACTCAAGATCCCGTGCATCGCGCTGTTTCCCTATACGGATCCTGCCCTGCGCGACGAAAGCGGGAGCGAAGCGCTCAATCCCGAGAATCTGATCTGCCAGGCGATCCGCGCGATCAAGAAGGAAGTCCCCGATATCGGCATTCTCTGCGATGTCGCGCTCGATCCCTACACCAGCCACGGCCATGACGGGCTGATGCGCGGCGCCGAGATCGTCAACGACGAGACGGTCGAGGTGCTGGTGAAGCAGGCGCTGGTCGAAGCCGAAGCCGGCTGCGACATCATCGCGCCGTCCGACATGATGGACGGACGCGTCGGCGCGATCCGTGCCGCGCTCGATGAGGCCGGCTACATCGACGTGCAGATCATGGCCTATGCGGCCAAGTATGCGTCGGCCTTCTACGGCCCGTTCCGCGACGCGGTCGGGTCATCCAAGACGCTGACCGGCGACAAGCGCACCTACCAGATGGACCCCGCCAATTCGGACGAGGCCTTGCGCGAGGTCGAGCTCGACATCGCGGAAGGCGCCGACATGGTGATGGTGAAGCCCGGCCTGCCCTACCTGGACATCGTCCGGCGCGTGAAGGATGCCTTCGGCATGCCGACCTTCGCCTACCAGGTGTCCGGCGAATATTCGATGATCATGGCGGCGGTGCAGAACGGCTGGCTCGATCACGAGCGGGCCATGCTGGAAAGCCTCACGGCCTTCAAGCGTGCCGGGGCGGACGGAGTGCTGACCTATTTCGCCCCGATGGCGGCGGAGAGACTGAAAAGCCACACCTAGGCGTTCTCATCGATCCGGCCGCGGTACAGCTATCGCGGGACCGGCCTTTGCCTTATCATCCCCTCAGTTGTGTCATCGGGTTGTCTGACGATGACGTTTGGGGACAAAGCGGAGGAGCGGCGGGCCAAAGTCGGCACGAAGGTGCTGGCATTCGGCTTCGCGATCTTCGCGGTTCTCGGGTCCTTCTGGACCATTGTCTGGTTCATCCGCTCCTATGTCGAACCCCCGCGGGTGACGATGTCGCCGGCGCTGGCGCTTGCGTCCATGGACAGCAAGCCGGTGCCACCGCCTGCACCTGCGACCTCAACGGAGCCAACGGGCAGCATTTCGTCACCGAAGCCCGAAGCTGCACCTGCGATGGCCGAGGCGACACCGCCTTCCGCACCCGCAAAGCAAGCCGCACCCGCCGAGCCGCCAAGCGCTGCGAGTTCGATTGCCGACCGTTGGGCGCCGATGGCCCCGGCTCCCGCGCCGGAGCCCGCTCCGGCCGCTCCGTCGCAACCCGAGACAACGACAGCCGCGCCCGTCCCCACCGAGCCGCCGGCTGACGAAATCGCCGAAAGTTCGGTCCCGGCCATCGTCGGCCCGGCTCCGCTGCCGCGGCCCAAACCGTTGCAGACCGCCGCCGTGCGCGCCCGCACCGCCGAGCCGCCGCTGCCACGCCCGCGTCCCGACGGACCGGCGCCGCAGAGCGTGTGGACCGCGGAGCCAACCACCGACGACCGCTATCAAGCGGGGCAGTAATCACTCCAGCGCGGCGCCTGAATCGATCCGCTGCGGGCGATAGTCATCGTCCGCAAGGGCGCGCTCGATCGCATCGGCATGCGCGGCGTCGCGCGTTTCGATCGTAACGTCGAGCTTGGCGCCCTTGGCCGGAACATCCAGAAATAGCCGGCGGTGATCCACCTCGAGGATATTGGCGCCGAGCTGGCCGAGCCGCGTCGCGATGGTGCCCAGCACGCCGGGCCGATCCGGAATCGTGAGCCGGAAGGAGACGATCTGGTTCTCGCGCTCGAGCTCGCGCACCATGATCGACGCGAGAATGCGCGGATCGATGTTGCCGCCACACAGGATAAGCCCCACCCTGCGGCCCGCGAACCGCTCGGGCTGCGCCAGCAGCGCCGCGAGCCCGGCAGCGCCGGCGCCCTCCGCCATCGTTTTTTGCAAGGTGAGAAAGGCATTTACCGCGCGTTCCAGATGCGCCTCCTCAACCAGCAACACGTCCGAGACGAGCGCACGCACGATCGGCTCGGTCAGTTTCCCGACATTCTTGACCGCAATGCCCTCCGCGAGCGTGGGACCGCCGATCGGATGCTGCCTGCCCTTCAGCGCGTTGAACATCGAAGGGTAGAGCGCGCATTCGACACCCACGATCTCGATCGACGGGCGGATGCCGCGCGCCGCGATGGCGTTCCCTGAAATGAGGCCGCCGCCCCCGATGGGAACGATCAGCACGTCGAGGTCGCCGACCTCTTCGAGCATTTCCAGCGCGATGGTGCCCTGCCCGGCGATGACGCGCGGATCGTCATACGGATGCACCCAGGCAAGCTTGCGCTCCGCGGCAATCGCCTCCGCGCGGAGCTGCGCATCCGAAACCGCCTCGCCATCGAGCACCACGGTCGCGCCGTGCGCTTCGGTCGCCGCAACCTTCACAAACGGCGTCGTGACGGGCATCACGATGGTGGCGGGAATGCCGAGGCGCCGCGCGTGATAGGCATCCGCCTGCGCGTGATTGCCGGCCGACATCGCGATGACGCCGCGCGCCCGTTCGTCGGCGCTGAGCGCCGCCAGCTTGTTGAGCGCGCCGCGCTCCTTGAACGAGTTGGTGACCTGCAGATTCTCGTATTTGACCCACACCTTTGCACCCGTGAGCGCGGACAGCTTCGGCGCCGGCAGCATCGGCGTGCGCAGGACCTGCGTGCCAATGGTACGGCGCGCAGCTTCGATATCGGCCAGCGTGACGGTCACAACGCTCCCCTCGCTGCGCCAGCTTCGCCCAACCTTTTCCGGCCCACCAATTGCATTTTCACGGTTTGCCCTTGCGTCCGCCTGTCGCACGCGAAATCATTTCACGGCGTCGGATCATACGCGAAACTGCCCTTTGCCGCAGTGACAACGACAATGCAGGCCCTCGGGAGGAATATCGTGCGGAAAGTCCTGGCTGCTCTTCTCACCTCGCTCGTGCTTGCCGGTCTGTGTACCGGCCCGGCACGCGCGCAGGATTACCCAACACGTCCGGTCAAGATTCTGATCGCGTTTCCGGTCGGCGGCCTGCTCGACACCGTGTCGCGCATCGTCGGCGAGAAGCTCGGCGGCCTGCTCGGCCAGCAGTTCCTCATCGAGGCGCGCCCGGGCGCGGGCGGCACGATCGCGACGCAGGCGGTCGAGACGGCCGCCCCCG
>Ga0190275_10004105_pt1 | contig 10466 bp, 10 predicted proteins | sample Popmic550T_FD_133745 | JGI IMG/M metagenome (GOLD analysis project Ga0190275, IMG submission 133745) | Populus adjacent soil microbial communities from riparian zone of Yellowstone River, Montana, USA - 550 T | ecosystem: Environmental > Terrestrial > Soil > Riparian zone > Trees stand | place...
ACCGGCGAGCGCCTGCCGAGCCTGCCTCACATCGACATGACGATCGCCACACTCACCGCGCGCGGCGTTACTGTGCATCAGCCATCCATCGGCGAATGGGTGGTGAATGCCGGACCCATCGCGGGCGTTGAGACCATGATCGAACCGGACCTGTCCAATGCTGCGCCCTTCCTCGCCGCCGCGCTGGTACTCGGGGGCTCTGTGACGATCACCGGCTGGCCGGATGCGACAACGCAGGTGGGGGCCGACCTCATCGAACTCCTCCCCTTGTTCGGCGGATCGGTCTCGTACGCCGACGGGCGGCTCACCGTCACGGGCGGCGACGGCATCCGCGGAGTCGAACTGGACCTCTCAACCGGCGGCGAACTAGCGCCGACCCTGGTCGCCCTCGCCGCGCTGGCGGACACTCCGAGCACCATCACCGGAATCGGCCACATCCGACACCATGAAACAGACCGTCTCGCGGCGCTTGCCGCGGAGATCAACGGCCTCGGCGGCGCGGTCACCGAACTGGACGATGGCCTGCACATCGACCCACGGCCACTGCATGGCGGCGTCTGGCGCAGCTATGAAGACCACAGGATGGCGACGAGCGGCGCGCTTATCGGACTGGTCGTTCCTGGCATCGAGATCCAGGACATCGGCACGACCGCCAAGACCCTCCCCCAGTTCCCCACCCTGTGGGAGTCGCTCGTCGGGGACCGAATCTAGATGTCGTGGTGGTCGGACGACGAAGAGGATGACGAACCGGAGTTCGACGAGGCCAGCATTCGCGTGCGTCCGAACCCCAAGGGCAACAAGCCGCGCACCAAGACCCGGCCTGGCCATGTGGATGCCCTGACCGGGCGAATTCTCTCCGTCGATCGAGGCCGGTACACGGTGATGCTCGACGAGAACCTGCCGACGGAACGGCGCATCACGGCGGCCCGTGCCAGCGAACTGCGCAAGCAGGCCGTGGTCACCGGCGACCGCGTCGACATCGTCGGGGACACCAGCGGTGCCGAAGGCAGCCTGTCCCGAATCGTCCGGATCGTTCCCCGCACAACGCTCCTCAGGCGGAGCGCCGATGACACGGATGCCGTCGAGCGGGTCATCGTCGCGAACGCCGACCAGATGCTCATCGTCGTCGCGGCCGCGAACCCGGAGCCTCGAATCCGCCTGGTCGACCGGTATCTGGTCGCGGCATACGACGCAGGTGTCACGCCGATCCTCTGCATCACCAAGACGGACCTCGCCGACCCCGCCGAATTCCTCAGCAACTTCGCCGGGCTCGACCTCCGCGTGTTCACCAGCAGCGAGGGCGAGATGCCCCTCGATGAGATCGCGGCGGCACTCATCGGCCATGACACGGTCTTCGTCGGGCACTCCGGCGTCGGAAAGTCGACGCTCGTCAACGCGCTGGTCCCCGGCGCGCTGCGCGCCGTCGGCGTCGTCAATACGGTCACGGGGCGAGGGCGGCACACGTCGTCGTCGACCATTTCGCTCCGGCTCGAGACGGATGCCGGGCGCGGTTGGGTCATCGATACCCCCGGCGTGCGGTCGTTCGGCCTCGGCCACATCAACACCGACAACATCCTGAAGGCGTTCACCGACCTCGCCGCCATTGCCGAGAACTGCCCCCGCGGATGTACGCACCTGCCGAGCTCACCGGACTGCGCCATCATCGAGGCCGTGGAACGGGGCGACCTCGGCGAGACCGGCAAGGCCAGGCTCGATTCCTTGCAGCGCCTGCTCACCACGTTCGCGAACGCCCCCACGTACTAACGAGCAAACCCGCATCCGGCGGACGGTAGCGTTGTGACCATGACCGATTCCACACGCCTCGAAGCCGGCGACACCGCCCCGACCTTCACCCTCGCCGACCAGGACGGCGCATCCGTCTCCCTCGGTGATTTCGCCGGCAGAAAGGTGGTCGTGTACTTCTACCCGGCCGCGATGACTCCTGGCTGCACCACGCAGGCGTGCGACTTCCGGGACAACCTCGCCTCCCTCGCTTCCGCGGGTTACCAGGTGCTTGGAGTGTCGAAGGACTCTCCCGCGAAGCTCAAGAAGTTCCAGGAGCACGACTCGGTCAACTTCCCGCTGCTCTCCGACGAGGACCTCACCGTTCACAACGCGTACGGCACCTGGGGCGAGAAGAACTCCTACGGAAAGCTGATCACCGGCGTGCTTCGCTCCACGTTCGTCATCAACGAGACCGGCACTATCCAACTGGCGTTGTACAACGTGAAGGCCACCGGGCACGTTGCCAGCCTGCGCAAGAAACTCGGCATCGACGCCTGAGCTCCGCCGAGAGTCACCTTTCCTGTCGAGTGAGACCGTTCCGGTCGAGTGAGTCCGTTCCGCCGGGCGCTCTCGACCGGAACGGGCTCACTCGCTGGTCGGATACGCGCGTCCTCGCTCGTCCGGCCTGAGGGCGCCTGGCGTGAGCAGCAGCACGATGACGACGACCGAGGGGATGAGCAGCGCCCACCCCACGTCGGGCCGGGCGTAAGCGCCTTGGAAAGCTCCGATTGAGATCGCGATTTGCACCAGCTGCCAGGACAGCGCTGCCCCGCGAACCCAGGAGCGACCCTTGGCGGCGTGCACTGCGATCACGCTGACCCACACCGCGACCAGTGCGTTGATGACCATAAGCGCCAGAGCGCTGGGCACGGATGCCGGCGACGATGTGACCAGCTGGTAGACCTGCCACGCGAACGCAACCCAGAGGAGTGCCGCTTCCGCGGCCAGGATCGCCACCAGAAGCCGGTGGCGCCCGGATCCACGCGCGCCAGAAACCGGCGGTTCATGGTCCGGACGCCGGTCAGGCTGTTCACTCACAGGGATATCCCATACAAAGCTATTGATTTGATCCATCCATTATGCGACCATATTCAAGGCCCGGTTGACGCTCACAGCGACGTGCGCGGATCTCCTCTTTTTGAGATCCAGCTTTTCCTGCTACCTGGCCCGTCTTGCATTTCTGGCCGATCGGCCATGCAACCCTCGCAATAAAGGAGCACCACCATGGATTGGCGCGACAAAGCCGCCTGCCTCACCGCTGACCCGGAACTGTTCTTCCCGGTAGGCAACACTGGTCCCGCAGTGGATCAGATCGAGAAGGCAAAGTCCGTGTGTGCACGGTGCAACGTAACCGAGGTGTGCCTCCAGTACGCCCTTGAGACCGGCCAGGACTCTGGCGTCTGGGGTGGACTCAGCGAAGACGAGCGCCGCGCTCTCAAGCGTCGCGCCGCTCGCGCCCGCCGCGCTTCCTGACAACTCGCAACCGAGCGTTCGTCACTCATCAGATAACTGAAACCTCAGATAACTGAAGGATCCGCTCCGCTTCATCCAGGACTGAAAACTCAGGCTTCCTGCATGTAGCGGAGCGGAATCTCGATCGTCACCTCGGTGCCGCTGCCCACCAGCGTGTGCCAGTCGATGCTGCCGCTGAGTTCGCCCTGGATGAGGGTGCGCACGATCTGGGTACCGAGACCGGACCCGACCTTCCCTTCAGGGAGACCGGAACCGTTGTCGCACACCCGAATCGTGAGCGTCTCCTCGCTGCGGTGCGCTTCGATCTGAACTTCGCCTTCACGACCGGCCAGGCCGTGTTCGACGGCGTTGGTGACCAGTTCCGTGAGCGCGAGCGCAAGCGGTGTGGCGAAAGCACTCGGCAAGGTGCCGAAGTTTCCTGACAGTTTCGGATGCGCAGTCGTGTTGTGGGCGGAAGCGACTTCTGCCACGAGCAGCAGCACACGGTCGAAAACCGCGTCGAAGTCCACACTCTGGCTGAGTCCTTCTGAGAGGGTGTCGTGCACGACGGCGATGGCCCCCACCCGGCGCATTGCCTGGGTGAGCGCCTCGCGTGCGGTGTCGGAGTGCGTACGCCGAGCCTGGATGCGCAGCAGGGAAGCAACCGTCTGCAGGTTGTTCTTCACCCGGTGGTGGATCTCCCGGATGGTGGCATCCTTTGTGATCAGCTCGCGTTCCTGGTGCCGCAATTCGCTGACGTCGCGGCACAGTACGATGGCGCCGATCCGTTGGCCGTGGTTGCGGATCGGGATGGCGCGAAGCGACACCGTCACTCCCCTGGCCTCGATGTCAGTCCGCCACGGGGCGCGGCCGGTGACCACAAGCGGCAGCGACTCGTCGACGACAGCACGGCCGGTCAGCAGGCTGGTCGTGACGTCGGCGAGCGACTCCCCCTCCAGTTCCTCCGCGAAGCCCATCCGGTTGAACGCCGACAGCGCATTGGGGCTGGCGAACGTGGTTGTGCCGTCGATATCCAGCCTGATCAGGCCGTCGGATGCGCGCGGCGCACCTCGACGGGGTCCCGTTGGAGCGCCAAGGTCAGGGAAGTCACCGGATGCGATCATCCCGAACAGGTCGTTTCCACAGTCCTTGAACGTGAGCTCCTGGCGGCTCGGATTGCGCGCTTCACTCAGGTTCGTATGGCGGGTGAGCACGGCGACGGGACGGTCGGCAATGGCCGGTCCCGTGGAGTTCAGCCGCCTCATCACGGGGATGGCACGCACACGCGTTGGGGTTTCCTCATACCAATCGGGAGCGGTCGTATCGACGATCTGGGCGGTCTCGAAAGCCTCCGTGACCTGGTTGCGCCATTCCGCCTTGATGTCCTGGCCGACGAAGTCACGGTAGAACAGGGTCGCGGCGCTGGAGGGACGAGCGTGGGCGACCGCGACGAAGCTGCCTGTCGTCGTCGGAACCCAGACGACGATGTCGGCGAAGGCGAGGTCCGCAAGCAACTGGCCGTCCGCAACGAGCATATGGAGCCAGTCGACGTCCTCAGGGCTGCTGTTGCCGTGGGCCTGTACAAGATCACTGAGCGTTGACACGTTCAATAGCCTACGGCGACGGACGGGGTCCCTTCGCACCGGGCATTCTCAGCCACCGGGGTATCCGTCCGCTGCCGCCCTCGACCATCGGCGGTTCGGGGAGTATCTGCGAGCGCACGAATCGCCGGATGGCGATTCGCGCCGGCGACTTGGGGGCGGCATCCCGGAGGGTGCGCCCCGCCAGCACGGCGGTATCCAGCGCCTGCTGGTCGTGAGGCACCAGGACGGGAGCGTCGATGCCGCCGAACCGCCGGAGCGTGGACTCCACCTGTGCAGCGGGGTTGAGCCCGATGGCGCTCGCCCGCACACGATTCATGACAACGACAACCCGCTCCGTCGTCAGGATGTCGCCCAGATCGACCCACGCACGCAGGAACCTCGCCATGCCGACCGGGTCGGCCAGCCCACACGCTATGACCTGGTCGGCTTCCCTGAGTGCGCTCAGCGTTGCGGCATTGCGTCGCGGCGCGAACAGGTCGCTCGAAATCTCCTCATCGCTCTCCAGGCTGAAGCCGGTGTCGACGACCACGAAATCGACCCACTCCCGCAGAGCCTGGATTGTCCGAGTAACCCTCGTGGAGGACAGCTCCGGCCATCGTGACGGACTACCGAGGCCTGTGAGTATCCAGAACGCACCGTGGGGCGAGGTGTACCGCTGCGCAACGCGCTCGAACTCGCTCCGCGTGAGGCTCTCCGAGCCGGCCAGCCTGCAGGCGGCCGCAAAGCCCGGCGCTTCGTCGAGCATGCCGAGTGCCGGGGCGACGGTGCCGCCGTACGTGTCGGCATCAACCAACACCACGGTGTGCCCGGCCGCCGCTATCTCCGCAGCAATGTTGATGGCCAGCGTGGTCCTGCCCGGCGCCCCGGACGGCCCCCAGACGGCGACGACCGTTCCCTTGTCGGGTGCAGCCGAGGTGCGGGTGGGGTCGCCGATCCTCGACGGAACGGGAATCCCTCCTGTGATGGCCCGTTCAATCTCACTCCAGTCACTCTCGGCGTCGAAGACCTCATGCAGGCCCAGTTGGACCGCGTGGCGGCGCTCGACATCCGAAGCGGCGAGCGCGATCACCCGCACGCCGCGCGCGTCACAGCCGGCCAGGAGCTCGGCGGTCAGCGTGTCCGGCGTCGCGCCGAGAAGCACAACGTCCGGTGGGCGGGACGCAATGAGTGAAAGGATGTCCGCCGCCGATGCGAGCCGGGCGACGACAGAGTGGCCGTGTTCGACGATCGCGTCGAGGAAGCGGTCCTCGGTACGGCGATCAACGGCAAGCGCCAGCGAAACCACGATCAGTCCCCAATGCCTTCATTCACCGGGATCAATGCGACGGAGTCCTCATTGGCGATCGACTCCAAGACGGCCGCGACCTTCGTCTTGGGAACCAGGATCTCCACGGACTGCCCCCGTCCGTCGGCGATCAGCGACTGCGCCTCAATCAGCCTGACCACAGACGCGTTCGACACCAGGACCGCCGGCGGCCCGTACGCAGCCCGGTCCGACTGGCGTGCCGCCCAGACGTCGACGACGGCTCCAGGAATGACGGCTGAAGCGAGGGTGCCTTTCACGTCGACGACCACGCTTGTGATGGATGCCCCGGCGCGCGTTCCCACCGCGGACGACGCTACGAGTTCTCCCGTGCTGATCGTCCGGGTGACCAGCAGTCCCTCCGCGGGAAGTCGCCCAGGAGTAAGGTACAGATTGTCAGCACCGGGAAACCGAACCTGCGTCGAAATAAGGTCCGAAGCTGTGATTGTGTCCCCTACCGCCAGGGGAGCCGCTGCCGTGTACACGGCGATGGATCGGTCGGCGCTGGCTACGATGGCCCCGACCCCGGTGACGGATCCGGCAACCAGGACCATGCCGAGGGCAAACCTCGGGTCGAACCAGAAACGCCTGGAGGAACGGCCCGGCGGCCGGGACGCGGCTCGTTCGTCCGCATGCCCAATGGATCGCCCGTGCACACGCTCGTCGTTCCGGGATCCCATGCCTCCATAGTCCCGCGCATCGGATTCCGGCGTGGAAGTTATCCACAACCCAGCCGGACCGAGTGGGATCAGCGGATAATCGAGCTATGAATGATTCCGTGTCCTCGGATGCCCTTGGCCGGTTCCTGACCCTGGGTGACACGGCTGAGATCCTGAACATCTCGGCCGCCGAGGCGCTGGAACTCGTCGACACCGGGGAACTGCCTGCTATCCGCATCGGCGCGGGCAGCGTGTGGCGCGTGGAGCGGGTAGTGCTGGAGTCGTACATCGACGCCAAGTACGAAGAGGCCAGGCGCATGTCCCTCTGGAAGCAGTCCGATTTTGGGAACATCCCCGAGCTCTCCGGCGGCGAGATCATCCGTCCCACGAACCCGGCACAGCCTGGCCCTGACAACGTGGGTGGCGAGGGGCACCCCCCTAAGCGAGCCTGATCAAGCGGATGTGCTGGAGCGGAACAATGCGGTAGTGCTCGACGTCCCGTGAACGACGGAGGGTGCCGGGCGCGTGAACAGCCACGTCGATGTGGTCGCGGCCGACCCGGTCGATTGTGCCCGTCAGGACGCCGGTCGTCGTACGCAACTCGACACCCTTGCGGCGGCGGCAGAGGTCGCGGAGCACGAAGGGCAGCCCGATCCGTTCAACAAGGCGCGCCGCCGACTCGGCTTCGGAATCCAAGGAGTGCTCGATGTCGCCGAGGGCGAGGATCACAGCCGCGATGGCGTCGAGGGGAAGCACGCACTGGCTGGCGGCAGTCGAGCCACCCAGAAGGTCCGCGGCCACCCAGTCGCGACCGAATGTCGTCGGGCGGATGAGGATCGTGTCTCCACTGACGAGGACGATCCTCAGGACTGCACCAATACCGCTGCCGTTCCCACCGGCGAGGCTCACCAGGCGGTTCCGCACCGAGAGGCGGCCCAGCCGGAGCCGTTCCTCTTCCGCACGGAGGTCACCCGACTCGGCGTTCAACTCGTGTTCGAGCTGGCCCTCGAGGTCGTCGAAGAGTTCGTCCCAACGCACAACCCGAAGCTACTGCCGGCCGCGAAACCGTGCCGAGGTTATCCACAGGGCATATAAGCCCTAGACGTGAGCAAGCCTCACCTGATTGAGTTCAGCCCAGGGACAGCACCCCCGATCGGGGGTTCACATCGGAGTCGTCATGGAACCGCTCTTCGAACCAGGACCACGATATGCCTCGCCCGCTGCCGCCGCCGGCGCCGGCCAGGCCGACCCCGGTGGCCAGGATAAGTTCCAGGAACAAGACTTCTTCGGGCACCAACCCAACTCCAGGAGTGAGCTTCCCGACCCCGAACCTCTCCTCATCAATCTCACCCGCTGCGTCATCGAGGTCCTCGCCGGCGCGCGGGAACTGGACCAGCTCGCGCGATGGGTCACCGACGATGTGTACAGGCACCTGCTCAAGCGGGTCGTTCTCTCGGCGCGCGCGCGTGCCGTGAAAGGCCAGCGCGCGCAGCGTCCGTCATTCAGTATCGGCCGTATCAGCATCTCCGAGCCCAGGGACGGAGTGATTGAGGCCGTGGTAATCGTGCACACGAAGGTGCGAGCACGCGCCGTCGCCATCCGCCTCGAAGGGCTCGACCACCGTTGGCGGGCCAGCGCAGTGCACGTGCTCTGATTTGATTACTGCGCGAGCACAGCCCGCGCTGGCCGCCGATGGGTCACGGCGTTGCGGTTCTACTTCTTCTTGCCCTGCGCCCGACGCTCCGCCCGGTTCACCGGAGCTGCGGCATCCCCTTCGGCGCGCTGCCCGAAGGCACCGCGCGGCGCGGCGGCTGCCGGCTTGGCCGCCGTGGCCACTCCGCCGCCTGCGGAAGGCGCGGATGAGTCGCCCGTTGACGCGGCCGCAGCACGACGTGCACGGTCCGTGGCAGCCTGCTGGAGCTGGCCGCGCTGGTTGCGCACCTCGACACCACCGGAGTCGCTCGGCGCCGTGTAGCTGATCTTCTCGTCGGGGGTTGCCGAGGGAGCGAGTCCCTTCGCTGCGACAACTGGACCGGACACTGCTCCGGCACCCTGGCTCACCTCGACGTCAAGGTTGAACAGGAAACCGACCGTCTCCTCGCGGATCTGCCCCATCATCTGCTGGAACATGGCGAAGCCTTCACGCTGGTATTCGACCAGCGGGTCACGCTGGGCCATCGCCCGCAGGCCGATGCCGTCCTTCAGGTAATCCATCTCGTAGAGGTGGTCGCGCCAGCGGCGGTCGATGACGGACAGGACAACCCGACGCTCGAGCTCACGCATCGCGGGCGATCCGAGCGACTCCTCACGGTGCTGGTAGGCGACCCGTGCGTCCGAGAGGATCTCGCGGCGCATGAACTCGCGGTTGATGCGTCCGCGGTCACCCGCCTCGGCGACGACCTCATCGATGGTGATGCCGACCGGGTACAGGGTCTTCAGTTCGGCCCACAGCGCGTCGAAGTCCCAATCATCACCGTTGCCTTCGCCCGTGTGTACCTCAAGAACCTCGTCGATGACGTCTTCGAGGAACTGCTGGGTGCGTTCGTGCAGGTCGTCGCCCTCGAGGATGTGGCGGCGGTCACTGTAGATTGCTTCGCGCTGCCGGTTCAGGACGTCGTCATACTTGAGGACGTTCTTGCGGATTTCCGCGTTACGTCCTTCGACCTGCGCCTGGGCGCTGCGGATGGCACGGCTGACGACCTTCGACTCGATGGCGATGTCTTCAGGCACGCCCTGTCGGCCCATCAGGCTCTCGGCTGCGCCGGCATTGAACAGGCGCATCAGGTCGTCGGTGAGCGACAGGTAGAAGCGGCTCTCCCCTGGGTCGCCCTGGCGTCCGCTGCGGCCTCGCAGCTGGTTGTCGATGCGGCGGGATTCGTGGCGCTCAGTTCCGAGAACGTAGAGTCCCCCGACGCTGATCACCTTGTCGGCCTCTTCAGCAACCTTGGCTTTGACTGCGTCGAAGACGTCGTCCCAGGCTGCCTCGTAGTCCTCCGGCGTCTCGACCGGGCTGAGTCCCTTGGCGTTCATCTCGGCGACGGCGAGGAACTCTGCGTTTCCGCCGAGCATGACGTCGGTGCCTCGACCCGCCATGTTGGTGGCGACGGTGACGGATCCAAGACGCCCTGCCTGGGCGACGATGGCTGCCTCACGTGCGTGGTTCTTGGCGTTCAGGACCTCGTGGCGTACGCCTCGCTTGGCCAACAGCCTCGACAGGTACTCGCTCTTCTCCACGCTCGTGGTGCCTACGAGTACCGGCTGGCCCTTCTCGTGCCGTTCGACGATGTCTTCGACGACCTGTCGGAATTTAGCCTCTTCGTTCTTGTAGACGAGGTCGGACTGGTCGATGCGCTTCATTGGCTTGTTGGTGCGGATCGGCACCACCCCGAGCTTGTACGTGCTCATGAACTCGGCCGCTTCAGTCTCGGCCGTACCCGTCATCCCCGCGATCTTCTCGTAGAGGCGGAAGTAGTTCTGGAGCGTGACCGTCGCGAGGGTCTGGTTCTCCGCCTTGACGGCGACACCCTCCTTCGCTTCGATCGCCTGGTGGATGCCCTCGTTGTACCGGCGGCCCATCAGGATGCGGCCGGTGTGCTCGTCGACGATGAGCACCTCACCGTTCATGACGACGTAATCCTTGTCCTTCTTGAACAGCGCGTTCGC
>Ga0190275_10004106_pt1 | contig 10466 bp, 10 predicted proteins | sample Popmic550T_FD_133745 | JGI IMG/M metagenome (GOLD analysis project Ga0190275, IMG submission 133745) | Populus adjacent soil microbial communities from riparian zone of Yellowstone River, Montana, USA - 550 T | ecosystem: Environmental > Terrestrial > Soil > Riparian zone > Trees stand | place...
CGCCGCGCTTGGGGTGCAGCCACCCTCCTCTGAGCCGCGGGCTACGCAGCATATCGGTCGCATGATTGCCATGATTGTCATTCTCGTAAAAAAAGGCCTCGCGTACGCGGCAGGCAATGGAGACGTGTACTTTGCCGTGCACAAATTTCCCGGTTACGGAAAACTTTCGGGAAAATCGCTTGACGATCTGCGCGCCGGGGAGCGCGTAGATATTGACCCCAATAAAAACGATCCGCTGGACTTTGTATTGTGGAAGGCGGCAAAGCCGGACGAGCCACAATGGGGTTCGCCTTGGGGAATGGGACGTCCTGGCTGGCATATCGAATGCTCGGCAATGAGTGAATATTACCTGGGCGAGCACTTTGACATTCATGGCGGGGGACAGGACCTACAATTCCCGCATCACGAAAACGAAATCGCGCAGAGCGAGGGGGCGCACGATCATCCCTTCGTCAATTATTGGATGCACAACGGTTTCGTGCGCGTCAACGACGAGAAGATGTCGAAGTCGCTGGGTAATTTTTTTACCGTGCATGACATTCTTGCCCGCTACCCGGCGGAGGTGGTGCGATTCTTTATTCTGCGGGCGCACTACCGTAGCCCGCTCAACTATTCCGACCGCCACCTGGAAGACGCCCGGCGTGCGTTGGACCGTCTTTATACCGTGCTGAAAGGTTTTCATCCGAGTCAAGGGAGTCAGGAACAGGAGGAAATCGACTGGGATGAACCGCATGCGGCGCGCTTCAGGGATGCGATGAATGACGATTTCAATACTTCCGAAGCTGTCGCGGTGTTGTTTGACCTCGCCAACGAAGCCAATAAGCTGGTTTCATCAAAAACCATCGAATCAATGAAAGTGCTGGGCGGAGTGCTGGGACTGCTGCAGCAGGACCCACAGCGGTACTTTCAGGAAGCGGGAACGGCGGCGGACTTGAGGTTTACCCCGGAACATATCGAACAAATGATTCAGGAGCGCCTTCTTGCCCGCGCGAACAAAGATTACGGCAAGGCAGACCGTATACGCAATGAGTTGATGAGCGCCAGTATCATTCTTGAAGACACCGCGAAAGGCACGACTTGGAGGCGTTGCTGAATGCTGACCTGCTTGAGGATGCCCCATTCAAGCGCCACGGATGTTGCGTCATATGCGACAGGTGAAGCCGCGACCCCGCCGACAATCATCGCCGTGCTTCATACACGGCCAGGTTGAGGCCCATGTTGCGTATTCTGGAACCGGTCGAAGGACGTGAAGCGACGTTCCTGTATTTACTTGAGGAGAGCTGGAATGGAGTTGCGCATTAAGCGGACCGATTTATCTGACGAGAGCACGATTGGGGAATTGTCGGTGAACGGCCAGTTTGAGTGCTATACCTTGGAAGACAAGATCAGGCCGGAGAAGATAGCGGGCAAGACCGCCATACCGGCGGGGCGCTACGAGGTGGTTATCAGTTTCTCGCAGCGGTTTCAGCGTCAGCTACCGCTGCTTTTAAAGGTGCCGAACTTTCAAGGGATAAGGATACATCCCGGAAACACGGCCGCGAACACAGAAGGATGCATCCTGGTAGGCGAAACGAAGAGCGGGAATTTTATAGGACAAAGCAGGGTCGCGTTCGACAGGCTGTTTGAAAAGCTGAAGGAGGTGGCCGCGACCGAAAAAATCTTCATGGAAATAGCATAAAATCGGAAATAGTGTTTGTATATCAAGGTTCATGGCGAAGCCCAAGAGCAGGTGCGCAGTGTCGACCTTGCTGAAATGGCTGCTTATCGGTTGTTTCGCCAGCTCCTCCTTGGTCCTTGCGCAACTGGACGAGCCGATACCGTACGTGCATGAGAAAACGCATGTGCTGCCCTCCGGTAAAAAAGTCCACGTCAATTTGCGGGAGCGGCGTTGCAAAAGCGGCGAGTGCCGGGAGGTGGACGGGGGCATGTGGGGAATGGACGGAGGTATCCCACGCGTTATTACTGAAACTTTCCGTGTTCGTATCGACGGCCAGCCATTTTTGATTCCCGAGAAATTCTATAAGGATTTCAACAATACTCGTAGGGTGAACGTTACCGAAGATAAAGAGCGAATTATTCTGGAGCTGAAAGGTGGAGATGGAGCGGGGGCATATACCGCACGATTCATGCTAGGAGGCATGTGCGGCTTCGAGCGGAGAGTCTGCGGCGAGGTATGCGAAGAAATCTGGGAGCGCACCACCTGGTACAATTCCTTCGCTTACGAGTCTGACCCGCTGTGCAAAAGCGGGCTCCAATGAGCCCGTCGCAGCATTCGATGCTATTCTGAACGCGCGCGGTGGGCGTATATTGGAGATTGTTTAATAATGTCTAATTCCTCTTGCGAATCTCACCGGTAGAACGCAGGTTTCCTCTCTGTGCATCATTCCGCCAAGGAGCGTGCGTGACGCCCGTATTCGAAGCAATTTCGCGTGCATTTCGGGATATGTTCCAGTTTCAGGTCCTGTGGATTATTATCTGGCCCATTTTGGCCGCAGGCTTGTTGTGGCTGGTTCTGGGAGTAGTATTCTGGAACACCTTCTCGGTGTGGATCGCCAGCGGTCTCACCGCAATTGGTATCCAAACCTGGCTCGAGGGCGTCGAGCCGCGATGGATTGCGTACGGGATTCAGGGCATCGCACATCTGATCCTGTTTGTGCCGCTGGTTTTCGTGACCGCGCTGGTCGTAACCGCCTTATTCGCCATGCCTGCTCTGATTCGCCTGGTCGCGAACCGCGATTACCCCCATCTCAAAGCTGAACAAGGCGGCGGGTTTGCGGGAAGCGTGCTCAACGCCCTGATCGCCCTGGGAATCTTTGTTGCTATCTGGGTGGTTTCAATCCCCTTGTGGCTGGTCGGCGCGGGTGTCATTATTCCCTTCGTCGCCACGGCGTATCTGAACCAGCGTCTGTTTCGTTACGACGCCCTCGCGGAACATGCCAGCAGGGAAGAAATGGACGCCATATTTTCCGCGCAGCGCCCTTCCTTGTGGGGCCTGGGGTTTCTGACCGGTTTAATGCAATTTATTCCGTTTCTAAATCTGGTGGCGCCGGTGTTGGCGGCGCTGGCTTTTATTCATTTTGGACTTGCCCGCCTATCTGAATCGCGGCTTCAGGGGCGGCACTATGAGCCCGGATTATGAGGTGACATTTATGGAGACCAAAGGGGCCCGTTTTATGGCAATTCCCTGGGCGGCACTGGGGGCATGTGTTGCCGCTATGTTCGCTCATGCTGCCCACGCGCACGAACCCGCTGTGGCGACCGGGAGTTCCGGTGGCGCTCATCATCAGGGACAGCCTGATCCAAACAACGGGCAGGATGACCGCGCACCACCACAACTGTTGAATCTGGGCCCGCACACATTTCCGGTCAGCACGCGGAACAGGCTGGCGCAGCAGTTCATGAACCAGGGGTTGAATCTTTCCTACGCGTTCAATCATGGCGAGGCGGGGCGAGCATTCCGGGAGGCGGCAAGACTCGACCCCTCGCTTGCAATGGCTTATTGGGGTCAGGCGCTTGTGCTTGGGCCTAATATAAATGCTCCCATGGAGCCAAAGGATGAAATGCCGGCTTTGCAACTGGTGCGCAAGGCAACCTCTCTCAGCGCGACAGCATCGCCGCGCGAGCAGGCCCTTATCAGCGCCCTGGAAAAGCGCTATAGCGGCAATGCGGATCGCCGCAAGGCGAACGATAAGGATTATGCAGAAGCGATGCGGGAAGCGCACCACCGCTTCCCGGCTGATCCTGACATTGCTATGCTCTATGTCGAGTCGATGATGGACCTGAATTCCTGGGGTTACTGGATGCGTGACGGGTATCCAATGAGAGGGACCGCCGAAATTGTCGCAACCACAGAGGAAGTGATTCATCGCCATCCCAGGCACCCTGCGGCGCTGCACATGTATATCCACCTCGTGGAGGCGACCGCGACCCCCGAGCGGGCTGAAAAGGCAGCCGATACGCTGCTCACTCTGATGCCCGCAGCGGGCCACATCAAGCATATGCCGTCACACATCTACATGCGGGTAGGCAGGTATGAGGACGCAATAAAGAGCAACCAGGAAGCAGTTGCGGCGGACGAAGCCTACTTGGCGCAGAAGCGCCCGCAGGGGCTTTACCCGATAGTTTATTTTCCGCACAACATCCATTTTCTTTGGGCGGCCGCGACCGCGGAGGGCCAAAGCCGTCTTGCCATCGAGTCGGCGCGCAAGGTGGCCAGTACGTTGGACGACCGGACGCTTGCGGAATTGCCGCCGACGGCGGTGTTTCGCGTCGTCCCATATTGGGCGCTGGCACGCTTCGGGAAATGGAACGAGATTCTCCAGGAACCTTCCCCTTCCGGGGGAAACGCGTTCGTGAGCGGCTCCTGGCACTATGCGCGCGGACTGGCATATGCCGCTACGCGGCAGCTGCAGAAGGCGGAGCAGGAGCTCGAAGCGTTGCGTCGCATCCTGAAGGACGCACCGCTGGACCATCCGCTCATGTCAGTGAATACCGCGCGATCGGTGCTGTCAATCGGGCCAGAAGTGTTGGCGGGAGAAATTGCGGCTGCGCGAGGGCAGTCGGATGCCGCCATCTCCCACCTTGAACGCGCGGTCCGCCTGGAGGATGCCCTGGCGTATACCGAGCCGCCGGAGTGGCAATCCCCCCCAAGGCTGACACTCGGCGCCATCCTGCTTGAATCGGGGCGCCCAGCTGAAGCCGAAACGGTTTACTGGGAGGACTTACGACGCAATCGCAACACCGGGTGGGCGCTCTACGGTCTTTCGCAGGCGTTGCGCGCGCAGGATAAGAAAGACCAGGCAGAGCTGATTGAGGCGCGTCTGAAGGAGGCTTGGGCGCGATCGGATGTAAAACTTAACGCATCGCGTTTTGGCTGCATTGCAGCGCCGGCACCCTAGGGGGCCGTGGTCATACCTTTAAGTGCATATCTATATACTCTATTCCGGCGGATGTTTGAGTTTTCTCTCCATGTTCCTGAAAAGCATAGAGGCGGCACGTGGTTGATGTAGTAGAGGTTCTACCGACGTCCAGCGAAGGGGGAACCCAACGAAAGGAAAAACACGACGCGGAGCCCGCGCCGTTAATATACACGATCGGACATTCGACACGCCCTTTGGATCTGTTCGTCGACATGCTGGCAGCGAATGGGATTACCCTCGTTCTTGATGTTCGTACCATCCCCCGTTCGCGGCGGAACCCCCAGTTCAACCAGGAAACGCTGGCATCGGCCCTAGGCGCATCAAACATCGGTTACCAGCACTTGCCGGGGCTAGGTGGATTGAGGCTTGCAAACAAGGGCTCCATTAATGGAGGCTGGCGAAACGCGTCGTTTCGCGGCTATGCGGACTATATGCAAACGCCCGAATTCGCCAGTAACATTCAGGCTGTCGTCTCGACGGCCACAAACGAACGATTGGTGCTGATGTGTGCAGAAGCCGTGCCTTGGCGGTGTCACCGGTCGCTGATCGCTGACGCGCTTGTGTTGCGCCGGCTGCGAGTAGAACACGTCATGGGGACGCAGCAGCGGAAAAGCCATGTAATCACGCCTTGGGCTCGAACCCATGGCCTGCAGATCGTATATCCCCCGTGCAACGAGAGCATTGATAGATCAACGATGGACAGCAACGACGCATTGAGTTGAAGCTTTGCCAGGGTATTGGGTGAGGTTATTTCGCGATCCACGAGGGGTTCCCTGCCAAACAGCGAGAGGTGACAATATAAGATGAGAATACGATGTAACAGATGGGCCGTGCTGGCCGTGCTGACCATGTTCGCGGTACAGGCGGCGGCGGAAGAGGGTAGCTTTGGCGGATACCTGGGGCCCGGCGCAGGTCATGATGCAAAGCCGAGCTCGCAGGATAGTACCCAGCCAAAGCCGTGGGAAGCGAAGCCTTGGGAGACGAAACCGTGGGAGGCGGCACAGGAGGAATTGCGACCTGGGGTGAAAAAACCGATGGAAGAGAGACGCCGGGCCGGCCGAAAAGCACGAAAGGAGCGGCTTGAGAACAGAAATGAAAATATTCAGCCCGTGGGTGAATCGGTTGCGGGGGTTGAGGAACAGTTTCGAGAGCGTCAGAACAAATGGCGCAGGCACCAGATGGAGAGCCAGAGATATTATCCTGGAGGCATGAAATAAACTGGAATCCACCGGTAAGCGGGAGTCCGGGTGGCAGATGGACATGGAAGAGCTCCTGGGCTAGACACGAGCCGTAGGTGTTCCCATTCTCCGGTATACTTTAACTCATCATGTCTGAAATCCTGCTGATTACCCTCTCCGCCGCCGTGATGCTGATCACCATGGCTTATCTCGTGATCAGGCTTGGCATCCTTTCCACGATGGTGCGTGAACTGCTCGGGCAGCAAGCGAAGCTACTGGAAGATAAACACCGCGACATGCTCAAGGATTTGCATGGGGGATTGGTCGACCAGGGCGACAGGTTGTCCGAATCACTTTACAAAACCTCCGAGCAATTGCGCGGCACGATCGAAACGCGGTTGGACCAAATCAGCGGACATGTCTCGGAACGGTTGGATGAAGGATTTAAAAAAACCAACGAAACTTTCACCAGCGTGATGGAACGGCTGGCAACCATAGACGAAGCCCAGAAAAAAATCGACAGTCTTACCACCAACGTGGTGAGCCTCCAGGAACTCCTTGGGGATAAGCGCTCGCGCGGGGCTTTTGGCGAGGTGCAATTGGAAGCCTTGGTGCGCAATGTCCTGCCTGCTTCCGCATATACAATGCAGCATACGTTGTCCAACGGTAGTCGCGTGGATTGCGTGTTGCGCCTGCCCCCTCCCACCGGGATGGTGGCGATCGATTCGAAGTTTCCACTGGAGAATTTTCATCGCATGTTCGACCGCGACGCCGATGAGGCCAGCCGGGCTTCCGCACAAAAGCAATTCAAGGCCGACGTGAAACGACATGTGGATGACATTGCGGCCAAATATATTGTTCCACCCGAGACATGCGATGGCGCGGTCATGTTTGTGCCCGCGGAGGCGGTTTTTGCCGAAATTCATGCTTATCAAGCCGATGTGGTCGATTACGCCATGCAGAAGCAAGTATGGATCGTTTCGCCGACGACGTTGATGGCGGTTCTCAATACCGCGCGTGCAGTGCTGAAGGATATCGAAACGCGCGAGCAGGTCCATATCATAAAAATCGAGCTTTCCAGGCTCGGCAAGGATTTTGCGCGCTTTGACGAGCGCATGAAGAAGCTCGCAGAACACATCCGGCAGGCGAATCAGGACGTCGAAGAGGTACATGTTTCCAGTCGCAAGATCAGCCAGCGCTTTGCTCGGATTGACGCAGTCGACCTGGATGCGCCTCAAGTGGAAAATCAGGCTCAGGGTTCCCGGGGTGACTGATTTCGAGGTGGTGTAATGCCTTTGGATGTCAAAGCCTGGTATCGCGGCCGAGTTCTCAAGAATGAGTCCCTCCCTGACGATCTCTGGCAGCAGGCAGTAGCTCGTCTGCGGTTCCTGCGCGGCCTCACTAGCTCCGAGGTTAAGCGGTTGCGCGAGTGCGTCACGCTTTTTCTTCACGCCAAGCAAATAAGCGGGGCGCACGGGTTGGTTGTCACCGGTGAAATACGTGTGACGATCGCAGCGCAAGCCTGCATTCTGATTCTGAATCTAGATCTAGACTATTATGATGGTTGGGTTGAAATCATTGTTTATCCGGGTGAGTTCGTCCGCGATTACGAATACATGGATGAAGACGGGGTGGCGCATCATGCGCGTGAACCGGCGTCGGGCGAGTCCTGGCTGGGAGGGCCGGTGATTGTTTCGTGGGAAGACGCGGCCGCTGTTGAGCCTGACGAAGGTTATAACGTAGTAATACACGAATTCGCCCATAAGCTGGATATGCTAAACGGGGATGCGAACGGTTTTCCCCCGTTGCATGCGGATATGAGCCGGGAAGCGTGGAGCAAAGCGTTTAGCAGTGCGTATGCTGATTTCTGCATGCGTGTAGATGCAGATGAGGCGACGGCGCTGGATTCTTATGCAGCGGAAAATCCGGCGGAATTTTTCGCGGTGATGAGTGAGGCTTTTTTTCAAACCCCCCAAGTGGTCAGATCCCATTATCCGGCGGTATATGAACAACTGGCTTTATTTTATCGCCAGGATCCGGCACGACGACTGGGCGCGCAATGATGGCTTATTTTATCAGTGGTGACATTGGTGGTACCAAAACTCTGCTGCAGGCATTGGAGTGGCGGGGTGGCGAAGCTGAAGTACGTTTTGAACGCCGTTATGCGAGTCGCGAGTACTCAAGCTTTTCCGATGTACTCCGCGATTTTCTGCGTGCCGCCTCGGTACTTGGTATTAAACCTCCGCTGAGCGCCTGTTTTGCGGTGGCAGGGCCCGTCACGGAACAAGGCATCAGGCTGACTAATTTACCTTGGCTGATGAATGCAGGGGCGCTGGAGCGGGAATTCGCCATCCCCACCGTGAAGCTCATCAATGATTTCGAAGCGGTAGCGCTCAGCGTCGGGGTCCTGGCAGCAGATGACCTCGTGACGCTGCAGAAGGGCATCTCCTATGCTGAGGGCGTGCGCGTGGCGCTTGGAGCAGGAACCGGCATGGGCGTCGCCTGGCTGATATCGCAGGGCGGCCGCTATACCCCTTTACCTACTGAGGCCGGGCACATGGATTTCGCTCCGGTGGACGAGTTACAGGTAAGGCTGTTTGTTTATTTACGCCATCGTCTTGGCCATGTATCAGTCGAGCGCATATTGTCCGGTCCGGGGCTCATCAATATTTTCGATTTCCTGATGGATGAATGGGGCGCTTCCGAGAATCTGGAGCAGGCGCGCATCGAGAGCGTTGATGCCCCTCAGATATCTGACCTCGCCTTCAACCAGAGACATCCCGTTGCGATGAAATCGATCGATCTGTTTGTGGAAATTTACGGTGCCTATGCCGGGAATCTTGCGCTGGCGGGATTATGCCGCAACGGGGTTTATATAGCGGGCGGAATTGCGCCCAAGATCATCGGCAAGTTGCAGGAAGGGGCCTTCATTAAAGCGTTCCGTGACAAGGGGCGATTTTCCTCGCTGATGGAGGAAATTCCTGTGCATGTCGTGATGAATTCAAAGGCCGGGCTCATTGGCGCGGCGGAAGAGGCAAAGCGGATGCTCGTTGCTCTGTCGGCTGGCAGTGAAGGTGCCTCGCGTTTTTCCGAATTCAACGGTCCAGGCACAAGCTGAATATGAGCAAGGCATTTACCAGGGAAACGGAAGCGGATAACGATTTCGTGGAAGAAGAGGCGAGCAACTCCTTGTCGCCTTTGCCTCCTCTGCCCGCGGGCAGCAAAAACTACATCACGCCCGACGGGCATCAACGATTGCTGGACGAGTTTCAATGGCTGATGAACAAGGAGCGTCCCCAAGTGACGGCGACCGTCGCGTGGGCCGCCGCAAATGGCGACCGGTCGGAGAATGCCGACTATATTTACGGCAAGAAGCGTTTGCGTGAAATAGACCGGCGCATCCGTTTTCTTACCCGGCGGCTGGATATAGCCGAAGTGGTCGACCCGGCAGCGCCGCGAGATGATGAGACGCGAATTTTTTTCGGTGCAACGGTCACGTTTGCGAACCGAAAAGGTGAAGAGAAAACAATTTCCATCGTCGGCGTGGACGAGATCGACACCTCTCGCGGTTATATCAGCTGGGTTTCGCCCATGGCGCGAGCGCTTATTAAGGCGCGAGAAGGCGATGTCGTAACACTGCATGCACCCGCTGGTACTGAAGACCTCGAAATCCTTGAAGTAAAATATCGTATGATTCCCATAGAACCTTTTGGAAACGTGAATGCCGGGTAGTGATGACTGCTGATGCAGGCGCCGGCAACTTAAGGTGTTGGAAACGGGGGTTTCAGTCAGCCTGGCTGAGGAAAGAGAAGCGGCTGTCGACGCGCTTCGCCAGGGAGCGAGGCGCAACCTGGGCCGCACGCGCGGGGGAAGCGGAGGCCGCTTGCGGCGAGCGAGGCACTTTTTTCCCTAACCCTTCACAACCGTTTTTGGGTCCCTATTATCATCGCAAATACGTCGTCATCGCATCGCGGTAGCTAATGTGAAACTCATTTCCTCTCGCGATAATTCTTTTTTCAAGCAACTTGTCAAACTGGGGGAATCCGCGCATCAGCGCAGAGAGAGCGCGTTAACGCTGCTCGATGGTGTTCATCTGATCCGTGCCTACAGGCTAGCGCTGGGAGAGCCTCAACATCTGATAATGAGCGAGTCAGGTTGCAAGAGTGAGGAGATCAAGCAACTGCTCTCGGACGAGGGGGAAAAAGCGGTCGAAAACGAGGTGCCGGTGACAGTATTGAGCGACGCGTTATTCCGCGAGATCTCGCCGGTCAAGACGCCGAAGGGTGTTATTGCGCTGGCCGCCATTCCTGGGGGGCATGTGTTTACCGAGCCCAAGGAAAACTTTTTTTGTGTATTGCTCGAAGCGATA